>Ga0209609_10000602_pt1 | contig 21516 bp, 21 predicted proteins | sample LakKivw325mmetaG_FD_184136 | JGI IMG/M metagenome (GOLD analysis project Ga0209609, IMG submission 184136) | Anoxic lake water microbial communities from Lake Kivu, Rwanda to study Microbial Dark Matter (Phase II) - Lake Kivu water 325m metaG... | ecosystem: Environmental > Aquatic > Freshwater... | reverse complement strand
TGCTGGGAGGCCTGGGCCTGATGTTCTTGTGGCAGAACGCGACGGGCAACTGGGACAGTTGGGCCTATGCCTGGACACTGATACCAGCGTTTGTCGGCGCGGGCATCATACTGACTGGCCTTCTGAGTGGGAAGCCGCGGCAGATGTTCGGCGCTGGACTCTGGCTGATCGTCATCAGCGCAGTGCTTTTTGGCTTCTTTGGCGCCTTGTTGGGCGGGCCTGGCATCTTGCGCACATTCTGGCCACTGCTGTTGATTGCCCTCGGTGTCTTGTTGCTCCTGAGATCATTGCTTCGTTCCAGATAGCGGCTTCGCCCGGCGCTTGTTCCATTGCGATTCCGACGCAGCGATGCTGCGTCGATCGGTGCATTCTCCCTGCTACGCGACCCGTTCGAGACTCGCGTCGTGGGCAGGCCCGAGCCGGAGGAGAGGATGATTTCCTGGTCGGACTGGGTATTGATGGGACGGGTCGCCTTGGCGGCGGCCCTGGGATTCGTCATCGGCTGGGAGCGTGAAAGCAGAGGCCACCCGGCCGGAGACCGTACCTATGCACTCCTGGCGCTGGGGGCGGCTCTATTCACCGCTCTGGGTCTCCAAGTCTTCCCTGCAGGGGCCGACAAGCTGGTCGCAGGGCTCGTGACCGGAGTGGGCTTCCTTGCTGGTGGCGTGATTCTGCGTTCGGCCGCCGGGGAGATTCGTGGCCTCACCACCGCCGCCAGCATGTGGGCCGTGGCAGGTATAGGCGCAGTAGTCGGCACAGGCCGCTACCTGCTGGGAGTGCTGCTGGCCGGATTGGTGCTGCTGATCTTGGTCTGGGAGAAGCTGCCCGTCCTGTCACGCTTTGGACACGGCAGAAAGGATGCGACCGCTCCGCGGCAAGACGAATGATGACCCAATCCCCAGACCGAAGAAGCCCACGATGGCCACGGCGCACGGTATGTCAACGACCGAGCCCTTTCCCAGCCAGGGCACTCGAGTACCCCACTCCCAGAAATGCACAGGTTCCAGCGGGGCGTACAGGGCCAGCCAACCTACACCAATCAGGAGCACCCCGGCCAGGCGCACCACCGCCGAGAAAGCATAGTAGGAGACACCCCAGCGCCTGCCGAGTTGGTGCGTGTAACGCGTCAGCCACAGACATACCACGCCTGCCAACCAGGTGAAGGTGGCATAGGGCGACAGCGGCTGCAGCGCCTTGACGGAAATCGGGAAGATGGGCGCAAGCATTTGGACTCCTCTGGTCGTCCAGGCTCACGAGGCCACCGCTCGGCTCCTGTCGTATGTCCTGCCCGGGCAGGCACCCAGCCTAAGGGGAGCGCTGCAGAGCCTGCTCCATCGACACGCCAGCCATCATCAGTCCAATCTGCTCTACCGTCGCCTGGTCCCGTGCCACTTCACCGATGATGCGCCCCTCGTACATCACCGCTATGCGATCCGATAGGGTTCGTATCTCGTCGAGGTCTTCAGAGACTAGCAGTATGGCCGTGCCTGCCGACCTCTGCTCCAGCAGTCGTTGATGAATGTACTCGGTTGCGCCGATGTCTACGCCGCGCGTCGGCTGAGCCGCGATCAGCATTGTGGGTTTGCGCGAAAGTTCGCGCGCCAGAATGAGCTTCTGGATGTTGCCCCCGGATAGATTCCTCAGCGGCGTGTCCAGGCTTGGGGTCTTGACGGTGAACTGGGTTACCAACTGGCGCGCACGTTCCGCCATCTTGCGGAAGTCGAGGAATATGCCGTGCGTATACTCTGGCGATACGTGATCGTGCAAGAACAGATTCTCTTGCACCGAAAACTGCCTGATTGCGCCGTCGCGCATGCGCTCTTCCGGGATGTAGGCTTGCCCGGCCCCCAGGCGCTTGCGCAGCGGAGCGTGTGTCATATCTCGCCCGTCGAGAAAAACCGAGCCCGCGGTAGGCTTGCGCAAACCTGCCAAGCACTGCGCGAGTTCACGCTGCCCGTTGCCAGATACGCCGGCCAGCCCAACGATTTCACCAGCATGTACTTCCAGGTCAATTCCGCGCAACGCCTCTGAGCCCCGATCGCCCATTACACGCAGGCCTGCGATTCTCAGCCGCAGAGAGCCCGCGGCCATGGGCTGGGGGGCCAGCCGCTTGACTTCGCGTCCGACCATCATCGTGACGAGTTCATCGCGGGTCACGTTCCGAGTATCTCGCGTGCCCACCATCCGTCCATCGCGCAGGACCGTCACGCGGTCGCTGATTGCCATCACCTCGTTCAACTTGTGAGAGATGAAGACCAGTGCATGCCCTTCCTTGACCATGCTCCGCAGCGTGGCAAACAGGTCGTTAACCTCCTGCGGAGTAAGCACGGCTGTAGGCTCGTCGAGAATGATCAAGCTTGCGCCACGGTACAGGGCCTTCAGAATCTCCACGCGCTGCTGTTCGCCCACCGCAAGCTGCCAGACGTACGCCTGCGGGTCTACCTTGAGTCCGTACGCCTGGGCCAGCTCGCGAATTCTCACCGCGATACGCTGCATATCCAGCAGGGGTTCCCGCGAGGACCTCAGACCCAAGGCAATGTTCTGTGCCACCGTGAGCGTGGGCACCAACATGAAATGCTGGTGGATCATGCCAATGCCAGCCCGAATGGAATCTGCCGGTGATCGGAACATCTGGGGCTTGCCGTCGATGATGATCTGCCCGTCATCGGGCCGGTACAGTCCGTACAGTTGACGCATGAGGGTGCTCTTGCCCGCCCCGTTCTCGCCCAGCAAGGCGTGCACCTCTCCGGCATTCACCTCGAAGCAGACCTTGTCGTTCGCGAGAACGCCGGGGAACCGCTTGACAATGTTGCACATCTCGACGTGTCGGATGCGCAGCGGTGACGTTGATTGGGAAGCAGAAGCCATTCTCTCACCTGCCTCTGGCGCTGCGTTTGCCCACGCCGGAGGGCTCCCGTCACTTGGGTCGGGGCCCCGCGGGCATTGCCCCAACCCAAGTGAGATCACAACGGGCCGGATTCCGGCCTACGGAGTCACTGTGATCTTGCCGCTCTTGACGCTTTCGATCGCTGCGTCGCCGGCAGCCTTCACGTCCGCCGGCAGCTTGTAGCCTGAGTTGTACGCGATCTTGAGGCCATTGTTCTTGAGTTGCAGCGTATATGTTTCACCGCCGAGCTTGCCGGACCTGTGCTTGCTGATCATGTCCTTGATCATGCCGATCCAATCATACACCTGGGAGGCAACCACCAGGTTGGAAGCGAGCGACGCCTGGTCGGCCTGCGTACCGAACCACAGAACATTGCCCTTTTCCTTGGCTGCCCCAATCGACCCGACCACGGACTGCGACGAACCGGTGAGAATGTCGGCGCCTGCAGCGATGTGGGTTTTCGCAGCCTCGGTCATCAGCGCCACGTCAGAGAAGGACCCAGTCCACGTCTTGGCCACCCTGATGGCCGGGTCGACCGAAGCCACACCCTGCACAAAGCCGGAGATGTAAGTCTTGGCATCGCCGACCTCGATCGGGCCTGTCACCCCAATGAGCTTGCTCTTGGTCAGCTTGGCTGCGAGCACGCCATTGACGTAGCCACCCTCTTGTGCCGCTGCGGTGTACGCATAGACATTGGCCAGCCCGAACGTGTTGACGTCAGTACCCCACGCGAACGTCACCTTGGGGAAGTCCTTGGCAATCTCCTGCACCGAGGAACCATACTGCGACCCGTGCGCCACCACGATGTTGAAGCCCTTGCTCGCATAGTCGCGGATTGCGGCTGCCGCGTCCGGCACCTTGAACATATTCTCCGAGTACTGCAACTCGAGCGCGGACTCGCCGCCCATCTCGGACTGTACGGCCTTCAGCGCTGACCACATGGACTGGCTAAAGGCCATGTCCGTGGTGGCACTCGGCATCACGACGGCGATGCGGAAGAGCTTGGGGACGGGAGTCGCCTTGGGGGCGCATGCCGTTGCCACAAGCATGAGAGCCAGACCTAGCAACAGGACTCGTTTCGTATTCACTTTACTCCTCCTTGAGTTGGGGTTGGGGCTCTAGTTCTCGCCCCGCTCGAATGGCTTGTTCAAAGCGGCTGGCTGGCGCCCGCGACTCATGGTCACAGCCAACGCCGCAATGGTAAGCACATAGGGCAGCATCACCGCTATGTCGGAAGGGATGCGCACGCCCAGAACCTGCATCCAAAGCTGAATAGCGTTCACAGTGCTGAAGAGCAGTGCTCCGCCCATGATGCCAAGGGGCCTCCATCCACCAAAGTAGACCAGCGCCACGGCGATGAAACCCTGGCCCGCCGTAAGGTTGTCCTGGAACAGGTTGACCATGGCAAGCGAGAGCGATGCTCCAGCAAGGCCAGCCAGCACGGCGCCCAGGCACACGCTGAAGTAGCGCACGCGATCCACGTTGACGCCCAACGAGTCCGCCGCTGCCGGGTTCTGTCCGACGGACTTGATGCACAGGCCCCACGTGGTCCTTTCGAGGCACCACCAAGCCAGCGGCACCAGAAGAAACGCACCATAGACCGGCAGACTCTGCCGAAACAGGGCCTCTCCGATGATCGGGATGTCTCCCAACAGCGGTATCTTGACTGGCTGGAAGCCAGCAATGGTCTTTACCGTGCCGATGGTGACTTTGAACAGCAAGCTGGAAAGGCCCAGACCGAACATGTACAAGCCGATGCCGCTGATGCCTTGCTCTGCCTTCAGGGTGACACTGACGAGCGACATGAGCAACCCCATGAGCAGGCCAACGACCATGGCAACTAAAACTCCGAGCCACAGGCTGCCTGTGTTGAGGGTAACAAAGAAGGCGGCGTAGGCGCTCATCAGCATGATGCCGTCGACCCCCAGATTGACCACGCCCGAGGTTTGCGAGAACGCCTCGCCGACAGCAGCGTACAAGTACGGGGTGGCCAGTCGAGTGGCGGACGTGAGAATCCCAACCAGAACCGGGAGCGCGAGGATGCGCGTCATGTCTTGTCACCCTTGAGCTTGGATGCAGCAATCATGCGCCGCGTGGCCCAGCGGCGTGACAGGAAAGAGGACCCCACCACGAACAGCACGACCAGTCCCAGCAAAGCGCTGACCAGGGCAGAGGGAACCTGCACGGCCCGCTGCATCATGTCAGCCCCCACCAACAGGCTGCCAAATAGCCACGCAGCCGGGATCAGGCCGAGTGGGTGCAGACCGCCGAACAAGGCCGCGACAATGCCGGAGAAGCCGTAGCCACTCGTGATGCCCTCCAGCAGCCGATGGTGCACGCCGATCACCTCAGCCACGCCGGCCAAACCAGCGAATCCCCCTGCCAGCGTTAGCGACAGAGCCTGATAGAACGGCACAGGAATGCCCGCATAGCGCGCTGCATCCTGGTTGAAGCCGACAGCACGAATGCGGTACCCGATGGTGGTCCGCCAGAGAAACAGGTAGACTGCAACAGCCAGCACAACCGCCAGGATTAGCCCGGCGTGCAGCATGGTCTGGGGCACCAAACGCGGCAGCCAGACCTGCTGCGGCAAGCGCTCCGACTGAGCCAGGTACGTGCCCGCCGTGATGCCGGCAGGATCGGTCAAGGGCCCTCGTATCAACAAGTTCATCAGTTGCACGGCGACCGCATTCATCATCACCGTGCTCAAGATCTCGTTGACCGCGAGCCGGGCTTTCAGGAGGCCCGGGACCAATCCCCACGCGGCGCCGGCTACGAAGCCCATGACCAACGTGGCAGGGAGAAGAAGCCATCCGGGCCATGTGCGAAAGGTCAGCGAGAACCATGTGGCCATCAACGCTCCTGCGGTGATCTGGCCTTCGGCACCGATGTTGATCACACTAGCGCGGAACGCAATGCAAATGCCCAGCCCAACGAGCATGAGAGGGGTGGCCTTGACCAGCGATTGGGTGATGCCCGAAAGGCTGCCGAATACTCCGCTGATCATGGCGGCGTACGCGACAATCGGATTCGCCTTCAGGACCAGAAGCATTGCCGCGCCAATCAACAACGCGGCTGCCATGGCGAGCGCAGGCAAGGCCACTTGCACAGCAACATCAGCCCAGTCGACTGCGGGCCGACGCATGGCACGGACACGGTCCGCGGCTCCCAAACGCGGCATCAACTCACCTCCCAGGCAATGGACAGGGCGGACAACGATGAGCCAGCAAAGCGGTCGCGTCTCCCTCAGATTGCTGGACGAGATTCTACCACGGCAGAAGACTGCCGACAAATAGGCGCAGCAGGTGCAAAGCGCTACTGGCCTGCAACACTGGGCATCATGTGGGGCAATGGAGCCATGCCTCTGTCCAAGTTACTCATGACAAGATGAAGCGCAGGATGGCCTGCGCAGCGCCATCTTCGGTCACGCCGGACACGACGTGATGCGCCACCGCCCGCGTGGCAGGGCTCGCATTCCCCACTGCTACGCTCAGTCCGGCCCACTGCAGGAGTTCCACGTCGTTGTCGTTGTCTCCCAACGCCATGACTTCCTCGCGGCAGATGCCCAAGCGCCGCGCGAGGATGGACGCTGCGTGTGCCTTGGTGACGTCCGCCGGGATGCACTCGATGAGGGTCGGCGTTGTCTGGATGGCCCGCACTGCGCCGCCCACTCGAGCCCGGAGCAGTGGCAGCACCCGTGCCCTGTCCTCCAGACGGTCCAGCCAAACAAGGCAATTGATGGGATCTCGCCTCAGGTAGGCGAACGGCTGCGTGATGACTCGTCGCTTCTCGCCATTGATCGACTCCACGAACCGCTCACCTGGTCCGTCTTTGCGCAGACTGGTAGCATAGTCGTCCAGATACACTGAGAAGCGCAGGCCCTGTTCGATGACGAAGCGCATCACCTCATGGACCAGGTCGACAGGGAAGGGGCGCTTGTACCACTCCTCTCGGGTGCGGTGGTTAATCACTAGGCCGCCGCTGCAGCAGATGAGTGGGGCGTTCACCTGCAGCTCATCAGCGAATGACGCGACCGATTGGGGAACACGGCCCGTTGCCAGGGTGAAGCGGCAGCCGGCGTTCATAGCCTGTGCTGCGGCATCCTTGGTGGCAACAGAAAGCTGTCCATCATAAGGGCGCAGCGTGCCATCCAGATCGCTGATGATGAGTCTGTACAACGTATGCCTCGATCGGCGCACTTGCCGGGCCACATCGCAACAGGACTGGTGCCTGCGCTCCTGGAAACCACTGCGAATGGTGCGTGTCAAGCGCACACCAGCGCGCAATTACGAGAGAACTAGCGCGTTATGGAGGAAGCAATACGCCGGTAGGTGTGCCGGCGTCCCCGAATGGCGATGGAGAAAGCCAGGATGTTCTCTGGATTGGCCATGCCACTGTAGCCCGCATCGCCGATGTGCAAGATATCGGCCCCTGTCATCTTGCTCCAAAGCGCAATCTGACGCACGGTCTCGACATCGGCGCCCTCCTGGGACGTGCCCATGGCAGTCAGCGCCAGCTTGCCCAACCCGTGTGTTCTCTCTACCAGCGCTTTGATGGCTTCCAGCGTCGCTCCGGGGGTCGTACCCGGTGCCGGCAACACGACCACATCAGCGCCGGCCGCGGCAAACTGCTCCACAGCTTCCAGGGACGCAACGCCTTCCGACCCGAGCCCTGCCCCATGCATCTTGCCGGCCATGATGATTGTGCGTTCGCCCACCGCGCGGGCAATGTCGCGCACGGCTTGGGCGATGGTCTGTGTCGAAACGCCCGTGCCCGGATTCCCCGTCAGTACCAGGTAATCTGCGCCCAGTTCAACCGCGTGGCGGGCGTTGTCCACTGTAGCTGCTCTTCCCGCGAATTCATCGTTCATGCGCTCTGCAGGCACGGGCTCCAGATTCAGCCCAACTGGGCGACCAATCAGCCGCTTGATCTCCTCAATCGTTACGCCGACGCCCGCTGGCAGGCGCTCAATCGCAGGGAAGCCAGGCGTGTCGGGTAGCTTGCCCTTGCGGTAGCCCATCACCAATGGCCGCTGCACGTCGTAGACGTTCAGCGTGATCAAGTCTGCCCCGTTAGCCGCCGCGATTTCCGCGTTGGTCACGCCATCGATCAGAGGAAGCGTGACACACACAACCTCAGCGCACACCGTGCGACCCTCGGTCAGGCGAATGCTCTCGAGCAGATCAGCCTTGCCCATGGAACGAAAATCGCTGGCAAAGCAGTCCAGAATGCGCTTCACCATATCCCTACCCCTTCTCAGCGGAGAAGAACTGCGGCAGGTACGCCTTGTTGGCTTCCAGCAGCTCTTCCAGCATGGTCTTGGCCACCGAGTAGGATGGCACCAGCGGATGCGTAAGCAAGGCCTTGAGGGCCGTCTCGCGCGAACCGGTGACACCTGCTTCGACCGCATACTCCTCGTACGCCTTGACCGTCTGCACCAACGGACGGATTACCTCCGGCAGGCGACCCACATGCAGCGGAGTGATGCCATGACCGCCCACAAGGCAGGGCACCTCGATGGATACGGGGTCCGGCAGGTCAGGAATGCAGCCCTCGTTGCGCGCAATGACGATGTGCACATCGCGACGGTCGGTCAGCAGCGATACAATCAGGCGCACGGCCATCTCGGAGTAGTAAGCCCCGCCGCGTTTCATGAGCTCAGGCGGCTTTGCCACCAAATGGGGATCGGAAAACATCCTTAGCAGATCGCCCTCAACCTCCTTCACTACCTCACCGCGCGTTTTCCCAGAGGCCTTGGCCGCCTCGACCATGCGGTCATGGTAATAGTAGTACCCCAAATAGCCGATCGGTATCATGCCCAGCAGTCGGATCAGGTCTGCCTCGAACGGGAAGTGCTCGCTATGTTGAGTCGCCAGATCGATCATCTGCTCAAGGTTCAGAGCCTGGCCCTTGACGTAGGCCGCTCGAATCCAGGCCAGGTGGTTCAAGCCGACCCAGTCCAAGAACACGTCTTCGTCAGAGACCTTGGCGTACGCCGCGACGCCCATGATGGCGTTGATGGGGTTGTTGCACAGCCCGATCACCTTGAGCGGCGAATGCTTGAGCAGCGCCTCGGTAATGATGCCCGATGGGTTCGTGAAATTGAGGTACCAGGCGCCGGGAGCGTACTTTTCGACGTCGCGCGCGATGCCCAGTGTTACTGGGATGGTACGCAGGGCCTTCATGAATCCGCCCGGCCCGGTAGTCTCCTGGCCGATGACGCCATATTTGAGCGGAATCTTCTCGTCGCGGATGCGGGCATCCATGCCACCCACACGCATCTGCGAGATCACAAAGCCCGCGCCCTCCAGGGCGGCCGGACGGTTTGCATAGGTGTGGATGGCAGTGCTGAGGCCGGCATGTTCCACCATGCGCTTGACCATACCTCCGACCAAATCGAGACGCTGCGCGTTGATGTCGAACAGGGCGATCTCGCCGACTTGGAGCTGCTCGCAACGCTGGATGAAGCCGTCCACGAACTCGGGGGTGTAGGTGCTGCCACCGCCCACAATGGTGATTTTGTCAATCTGAATCATCGCGCCATCTCCTCCTCGAGTCGTGCAATTTGCCTATGAAGTGCGATGAACTGCTCGGTATAGTCAATCTCAGCCCAGGCCAGCACCAATAGATCCAACGCGTGCACGAGCAGAATCGAAAAGGGTGCCTTCTCTCCACGTGCGTCACGTTGCAGGAGTTCCGCCTGGATCTTGTGCGCAGCCAACTGCGCTTCGTTGGCCCGCTGCATGGCTGCCTCCACCTCGGGCCACTTGTGCTCGGCCGCGTATTCTGCCGCCTCCTTGGCAGCGCAGCGCGCATCCCCGCCCAGGATGATCAGGTTGCATAGAGTCTGCTCCCAATCCGTCCCACAGGTCTGCCCAGACATGCGCACCTCCCATCAGCGTATTCAGACCGCCAAAGATGCTGCGAATTGCGCGCAGCCTGAGCCCTGAGTGTTTGCCTCGCGGCTTTCTGCGTTTTCGGCCATTGGACGTGCAGAAGGGGCGGCATCCATGGCGCAGCGAAAACCGATATAGTCGTTCCTGCGCCCAGGTGTGTAACGCAGACGCGAAAAGCAGGTAGCCTGGTCATGTGTCGCATCCCAGGTGCCGCCGCGCAGCGGCTGCAGCATCTTCCCACCTGGTCCTTCAACCCACTCCCACACGTTACCGGCCATATCAGCTACCCCATAGGGGCTGTCGCCTTGAGGCGAGAACGTGCCGACGGGCGTGGTGTCAAAGATGCGCGACTCACAGGTGTTGGCGCGCGCCTTGTCCCACTCATCCCCCCATGGGTACAGCCGTCCATCGGTTCCACGCGCAGCCTTTTCCCACTCCTCATCAGTGGGCAAGCGCTTTCCCGCCCACGTGGCGTAGGCGGTCGCATCGTTCCAGTTCACCTGAGTGACGGGATGGTGGTCCTTGCCCTGGGCGTAGAGCCCTCGCACCCACATCATCGGTGGTGGATGGCCGCTTGCATCCAGAAAGCGCTTGTACTCCGCATTCGTCACTGGGTGTTTGTCTATGTAGAACGCCTTGAGCTGAACGGGCCGCTCCTCTTCGCCCATCAGGAACTCTCCGGCCGGAACGCAAACCATCTCCTTGCCGTCCTTGGCGACTAGGGTACCGCTCGCCTGGCTGTCCATCGTCTCATCCCTCCTGATCGTTGATTGTAACGTCAGATTGGCCCGCAGGACAAAGAGAGTATAATCCCTCTGGCTTTCAGGTCACAATACTTGTCGCTCGGGCAACGCCATGATCACAACAAACTACCACATCCATTCACGCTACTGCGATGGCAGAGGCGAACTTGACGATTATGTGCAGGAAGCCATCGCGCGCCAGCTTGTATCCATCGGCTTCTCCAGCCATGCCCCGCTGCCCTTTGGCTCCCAATGGGCCATGTCTGCCGCTCAGCTGCCGCACTATCTGGCGGACATCCAGCAGTGTCGCGTCCGCTACGCGGATCGCATCGCCATCCACGCGGGCCTCGAGCTGGATTATATCCCAGGTCCTGCCGAAGGGCACAGAGCGAAGCTGCTAGAACTGCCGCTGGACTATGTGATTGGCGTCGTGCACTTGGTGGGGGGCGAGCACGACAGCAGTCATTGGACTGTGGATGGCGCTGCGCAACCCTTTGAAGTCGGTTTGCATGAGCGCTACCATGGCGACATCCGCAGCTTGGTGTGCGAGTACTTCGGGCGCATGCGCGCCATGGTCGAGAGGAGTGATGTTGACATCCTTGGCCATTTCGACCGCCTACTGTACCAGAATGCGGGCGAGAGGCTCTTTGCCCTGTCTGCGCCCTGGTACGTCGAATGCGTGGAGGAGACCCTGCAGACGATCGCCGACCATGACCTTCTGGTGGAGCTCAATGTGGCAGGCTGGTTCGCGCCTCTGGGACAGCCCAACCCTACCCCTGCGACGCTCAGGCGCTGTCACGAGCTCGGCATTCGCATCACCGTCGGCACCGATGCGCACAAGCCTGAGAACGTAGCCAGAGGTCTGGACCTTGCCCAGGAGCTCTTGATCGAGACCGGCTACCGGGAGATCTGGAAGCTGGAACAGTCTCACTGGGCTCCCTACCCTATTGCCTGATCAGGGATTTCCCGGGCCTAACCTGCACGCCCGCTCTTCAGCCGCCCTGTTCGCCGCGACGCCACTTGCGGCAATTGAGTGTTCAGCCACCTCCATCCCACCGACAGCAGCAAGGCCTCGAAAGCCAGTTCCGACCAAAGCGCGATACTCGGCCATCCGCCCAGCACGTTCGCGATCGCGGGAGGAACAAGCGCCACGAGCGCATGGCACAGCACAGCCAGAATGAATAGCCAACCTCTCCTGTCCCTCAGCGCACGTGCAACCAGCATTCCCAGCCCAGCGCTGAAGACCAGCCAGGCAAGCCGGCCCATGATGGAATCGGCCGCTGCCAGCCCAATCTGGGGCAGAGAGCTGGACGCCTTTTCCGCGGCCAGCGGCGTCGAGATATCGCCCTGGATGAGCTTGAGGCCCACCCCGAGCAAGACGAAACCCTGGAAAATCTGGTAAACCAGTCCCATGCCCAGGCCAACCGCCGCGCCGGAGGCTATGAGCACACCTTGGGCCAGGCGTCGCAAGCGCAGAACCAGCCAGGTGACGCCCTGCGCGCACAGGCCCATCAGCATCGCGCCAATTGCCGCCCAGGTCATTGGGTTGCTGGAGTTGGGGAAGAGCTGGCTTAAGAGGCTGGTGAAGAACCCTTGAAACAGCGTGGCCACCAGCATGCCGCCCGCACCCCACCACAGCAGAGAGCGGTCGACTGAGGGAGTACGCCGCAACACCAGAAACATCACATACCCTGGCAAGAGCACAAACAGCATCCCGTGAGCGCAGAGCAAGAAACCCCTTAGTGCCATCAGTTCATCCTCTTACCAACCGTACCTCTCGGAGCCCCACTGCGTGCGCTCCACTTCCTGCTTCAGCAGAAGCAGGCTGTGCTCTGGCACATCTCCGCTGACCACAACCCCCGGTCCGACTACGCAGTAGGGGCCTACCTTGCAGCCCGGTTGGAAGATGCAGTTCACGCCTGTGCGGCAAAAGTCTCCGATGAAGGTTGCGGCCGACGCCTGCTGTGGCGTTTCCCAACGCCCTGCTACACGGTGGCGCTGTGGTTGATCGTCGAAACGTAGAGTGCCAAACGCGGTGCCCGCGCCGATATCCACGGCTTCTCCCAACACACCCCAGACCTCACAGTGGTGCATGATCGTGCTGCGCCCAAACAGTACCCCGTGCACTTCGGCGCAATGGCTGATCTTGCAGCGTGGACCCAGGCTGGTGTGGTCCCCGATCCACGCGTAATCCTTGACCAAGCAGCGCGGCCCGATGTGCACATTCGCTCCGAGGATCGCTCCGTGAGTCACCACGCTGTCGCTCTCGAGCCAGGCATTCCCTTCCAGGATAGCTCCTGGACCGATCACCGCGTTCTGCCCGACGACTATGTGTCCATGGATCTCCGCACGTTCAGACACGCGCGCGGTCGGATGGACCACATCCTCCTGCAAGGCGTTGCCACACATCTCCAACCAGAGGTGACTGCCTACCAGAACATCCCAAGGCCGATCCACGTCCAGGGCAAGCCCGGCAGCTTCCACCGCTCGCAGAGCGATCCCATCCTCCACCATCATCTGCAGGCTTTGCGCCAGGTCCGCTTCCCCTTGCGGTGGCATGCCGCCCGAAGGGACGGTCGCCGTATAACCGGGGTGCGCCTCCAGATAGGGCTGCAGGGAGGCCTTCGTGCAGACAAACATGCCGGCCAGACGGTGCGTAACGCTGTGGCGCGGGTGGGCAATCATTTCCTGCACTCGGCCCTCCTGCACACGCATGGCCAAGTGCATGCTTGGGTCATCCAACGCGTCCAGCCGTGCGGCGAGTACCAGGCACTGGGCGCGATCCTCGGCATGCGCAGCCAATAGCCCCCCCAGTGTCACAGAATCAAACAGCACATCACCATAGATGACCAGAAGTGGATCATCGTCGTCTAACCCCTGCAGTGCGGCAAGCAGGGCCGGCGCATTGCCAAGGCACGGGTCGAGCACCACAAACTGCACTGGCATCTCGTGGTCGCGTGCCTGTCGCTGCATCATTCCCCAGGCTCCCACAGGCTGGCTGCCTCGGCCCGACGCCACGTGCCGCAACCGGGCCGCGCCATGCGAGCTTGCCACCAGGATCACCGTGCCGATCCCGGCAGCCTCCAGATGGTCAAGCTGCAGCCGCAGCAGCGCAGTGCCCCCGATGGGCAAGGAGGCCTTGGGGCGCGTGACGCTTAGGGGCCAGGCTTTGAGGCCTTGCCCCTGGGCCAGGATAATGGCAGTCTTCATGCCGGCTTGTTCTGGATGGTGCGCTGGATCTGCTCGAACAGCTTCTCCCCGTCCATCATTCCATAGGTCACCGACTCTATGTCCAGGACCGGGATGCCCAGCGGTGCAGCGGCCTGGGTGATCGAGCGTTTCTTGAAACGCACCTGCGGGGCAATCAGCACCAAATCCACCGGCTTCTCGCGGAAATCGTACACGGAGGCTTCCGCAGCCGAGAGCAAAGTCATTTCCACTTCGACACCCTTGGCCTTCGCGGCCTCCTCCGTGTTAACCGCCAGCAGGCTCGAGGACGCGCCCATCGCGCAGAACATCAGAACTCGAATCTTCTCCATTGCTCTCCCTTGTTAGATCACCGATCTGGATCTGGTAAGGCCAGGGCCTCCCAGGTGTGGGATCATCGTTTCACAGCTTGCGCGATCTGTTCGAACAACTTGTCACCATCCACCATGCCGTAGGTAACAGGCTCGATCCCCAGCACCACAATGCCCAGCGGCTCCACCATCTGCGCGATGGCCCTCCGCTTGTAGCTCACCTGTGGCGCCACCAGAATGATGTCGACAGGATCGGCCCTGAAGTCGTGCAAGGTCGCCTCCGGCACGGGAACCGCGCGAATCTCTACCTCGTGCCCCCTTTTCTGGGCTGCCGCGACCGTGGACGCTTCTAGCAGGCTGGACGACATCCCTGCGGCACAGACCAGTAGCACTCGATACCTAGCCACTATGCCTCCGATGCGCTTGTGCGCAAATCGCCAACTCCACCTACAGAAGCGATGTCGCTGGCTTGATTGCCCTCAGCTCAACTTCGGGAAGTAATCGCCGTGTTCGGACACGTAACCATCCAGGATGCGCCGCGCGACTGTGTATCCGGGCACGAGCGGATGCAGCGAAAGGGCCTTGAGGGCCGAGGCGTACGATCTCGACAGCGCCGCTTCGACCGCAGCGCGCTCGTACGCCTTGACCTGCTTCATCAGGCCCAGGGCATGCCCGGGCACGCAGCCCATGGCAACCGGGCGCACGGCTGCCTGCTCAAGAAAGCAGGTAACCTCCACCACGTCGCGATCGTCCATGCCTGCTATCGCCCCTCGATTGGGAACGTTCAAGATCGAGATGCCCTGCCGTACCCCCGCAAGGCACTCCATCACCCCCAGTGCAACGCCCTCGTATCCCTCTTCCTCCGCGGATGCCTGTAGGCGCTCGAGATCGGGCTGGTGGCCGGTCTCGGTCGCCATGTAGGTCTCTCCACGCTTCAGAAGATAGGACATGTAAGCATCGCGGATTTCACCTTCGCTGCCACCCTCGCGCAGCCGTTGCAGCTTGGCAAACAGCCACTCGTTCAACTCTAGGATTTGTTCGCCGCGCGTCTTGCCGGCATCTTTGATATGTTGCACCACCTCAGGCGTATGGTAGTAGAAATGCAGGTACTCATTGGGGAGCATGCCGAGCGCCGCGACAAATCCCGGGTCGAACGGCAGGCCCTCGAGGGTCACGCGCCGCTCGACCAAGGCGGAGATGAGTTCGGGGAGCACGTCACGGCCATGCACGAACACGGCCCTCACCCATCCCAGGTGGTTTAGCCCAAAGTACTCCACAAAGGTCTCGTCCGGACTCAGCTTCAGCGCACGCGCGATCTCTCTTTGCATGGAAGACGGGTTGTCACAGATGCCCACCATGCGTTGCACGTCGGTGTGGTTGGTCACCGCTTCCGTGATGAGGCCGGAGGGATTGGTGAAGTTGATCAACCAGGCCTGGGGGGCCAGTTCCTGCATCATCTTCACATAGTTGAGGATGACGGGTATGGTGCGCAGCGCCATGGCGAACCCGCCCGGTCCAGTAGTCTCCTGCCCCAGCACGCCGTAGCGCAGGGGCACGCGCTCGTCAATCACGCGCGAGCGCATGCCGCCCACACGAAAGGTGGTCAGGACAAAGTCCGCTCCACGGATGGCCTCACGCGCATCTGTGGTCCAGATCACGCTCAGGGGAAGCGCGGCTTTCTTGGTATCCGAAAACTCACGCGCACGCAGCACTGGTTCTGACACCATGCGGATCAGATCCAGATGCTCCTGGTCGGAGTCCATTAGACACAGTTCGGTGAGACCCAGCCTCTCCTGGCGCCGCAGGACTCCGCGCAGCATGAGAGGCGTGCGAACACCTGCCGTGCCAATGATCGCTAGTTTCAAGCTCCGCACCTCGCTTGCATAATCAGTAAAAGGGGAGGGGCCCACGGCACCCTCCCCTTTGCTGTAACGCGCTTCGGAAGCAGAGAGTTATGCCCCCTCTTTCTCCACCACTTGTCGCTCCCAGGCTTTGAAGAACGGGAACCAGATGATGCCCGGGATGACGAATTCCGTGAGTATGGCCAATATGGCCGCCCGGATGTCATAGCCCGTCGCCAAGTACATCAGGATTGGCGTGGGCAACGTCCATGGAGGCTCAATGAAGCACTTGGTCACCAGATTCAGCGCATTGGCGAGATAGGCCACAGTGGCGTTGATGAACGTGATCACAATGAATGGAATGGCCATCACGGGGTTGAAGATCACAGGCGTCCCGAAGGTGATGGGCTCATTGATGTTAAAGATACCAGGCCAGATCCCCAGCCAGCCGACGCGACGCAGGCGGGCCGACTTGCTGCGCAGCATGTAGAGCGCCAGCGGCAACGTTGCGCCTGAGCCACCGGGAACCACGTAGCTGCGGAAGATGCTGGTGTAAATCCATGGAATCGCCTGGCCAGCGGCCCTCGCGGCGGCATTGTCCGCCAGGTTGCTGGTCCAAATTGGCTGAAGCACGATGCCGATGGTCAGATCGCCGTGGATGCCCAAGGTCCACAAGAAAGCGTGCATGGTCTCGGCAATCGCAACAGCCACATAGGACGAAGCAGCAGGAATGATCTTGGAGAGCACCTGTACAACACCGGCCGCAAAGTCGATCCCCAGCAGCACGCGCACCAACCAGGCCAGAGCAAACACAACGAAGGTCGGCACCAGAGCCACGAAAGCTGCGGTGATGGAGGGGGGCACACCAGCCGGCATGCGGAACACCAGATTGCGTTTGACAAAGAAGTTAAAGATCTCCACGGTAAGCAGGGCCACGATGATCGCAGTGAACAGGCCCGAGTTGTCAAAATAGGTGCCAGGCAGGCCCTGCTCGCCCCAGGCACCGAGGATCGGGCTGGCGATGACTATGAAGGCCAACAGCGACAGCCCGGATGGCCATAGTGGGTCCAAGCCTTTGCGCCTCGCCAAGTGATAGGCGATGTTAAAGACCGCAAAGACCGACAGCAGGCCGTAGGTCATGTTAAAAGGCACCCACAGCTTGGCAGAGAGTTCCGGGCTGGCATCCAGGTAATCCAGCCAGCTCTGGACGGGGAATTGCAGGATGAGCAGGCTGAAAGCACCGGTGATCAGAAGTGGCATCAAGCCGGCCAAGCCATCGCGGACGGAAGCAAGATGGGGCTGATCGAAGAACGGCGCCATCTTCTCCATCAGATCCGTCAGCTTGTCCGCCCAGCTCTTCTGGGTCGCTACGGTAGACATCGGATCCACACGCTCCTTTCCTTGAGATTGCTTGAATAGAGACTTATCACACAGCCTTGTGTATCGCGTCTTCACCTCCCTTCCTTCTTTCATTGTAGCTGGCACTCTTGCGCAGGACACCATCGCCCAATGCCAAGCCACTGTGGACCGGGAAGCGCCCTATTCCAATATCGCCTGAACTGCAATCAGGTCACAATCCGTGGCGGAGCCTTCGCCATGGCGGCGAGTCTTTGTCTACGTTGCCGCCATTGTAGCACCTAGCGGCGACGCTTGTCAAATCCTGGGTTCTTGGGCCGAGTCTATGCTTCCACATAGGGTATGGTCAGCGGGCCGTCGGGCAGCACAGCCACCTGTGGACGCCCACCGCAGGCACGGATGCGGGACTCTATCTCGGCCTGCAAATCGGCCGCAACTCCCAGCTTGCACTGCGCGATGGCCGCAGGATCCATTGCCGAGAAGACCAACACGTCCGCCTTCTTCATGATCTCGGCTGCAACCTGGGCCTGCCACTGGTCTACGATCACCTTCTCCTGCCGGTGGACGTTCGCCAGTATGTCATCAGCGGTAGTGCCCACGCGCATCAGATCAGCAAAGTTGCCGTGGTCGGGCACGCCATCCGAGCACTCGCTAGCCACCAAGATGGTGCCGCCCGGCTTCACGATGCGCGCCGCGGCAGACATGCCCTTCACAGCCTGGTATAGATTCTGATCCAGCGGATAGCCACTGTTAGAGGTAATCACCATCGCAAACTCGTGAGGGACTGCCACCATCGCTTCTTCCTTCGAACGCACGCAGCCGGCCCGATGCGCCTCGATATAGTCGCCCAGGAAGCACGCGGTAATGTGCTTGTCCGAGTTCAGCGTCACGTTCACGGTAAAGTCGGGCGGGCAATGTGCCACCATCTGCTCAATCTCCGTGCGGATGGGGTTGTCTTGCACAACGCCCCAGGTGCTTAGAGGATGCCCGACCAGGACGGCGCTATGGACGTAGTTGATGGTTTCTATCGAAGCCACACCTGGGACAATGCCCTTGGCGCCGCCAGAGAAACCGGCGAAAAAGTGCGGCTCGATGAAGCCCAACACAATGCGCCTGTCCGCCTCGACGTATATCTTGTCGAGAAACGCCTGGCCGCCGCTGGCGCTTCTGCCTACGTACTCGTTGTGTCCAGGATCATAGGCATCGTGATTCAGTATTCTCAGCTCTGTCGCCAAGTCCTTGCCGAACATAGACTGAATCTCGGCTGGTGTATTGGCCCGGTGGCTGCCATTGCCGAGCAGCACGGTCACCTGATCGGGTGAGACTGGCAACTCGTCCAGGAGCCACGGGATCAGGAGCTTGTTGGGAACGGCCCGGGTGCCATCGGAGGTAACGATGACCACTCGATCGTTGGCCTTCACCAGGTCACGCACAGGCGCAGCACCAATCGGATCCCGGCAGGCCGCACGGAAGCACTCGCGAGCGTTCTGCAGCGCTGGCGCGAACTTGGGTTTCACGACGTACCAGTCGGCAATATCCGGGTCTGCATAGAACGATACGCTCCCCCGCCCGTAGGCCAGCGCTATCTTGCGCCGTTGGCCAGATGTCTTTGCTGCTTGCACTAACCCGCCTCCGTATGTGTTCGTTGAGCCACTGGCACTAGCGAGGAATCGCAGCAAACCTTGCCTCCAAACCGCCAATGCGCCAGTCTGCTGTCAGGTGCGTTCTAGCCTTGCCATCGTGATCAATCATCGGGAAAGATCTTGCCCGGATTCATGACTCCGTTGGGATCCAGGGCGCGCTTGATAGTGCGCATCACGTCCAGGCTTGTTCCGTGCTCGCTGGACATGAACTCGCGCTTGCCCATGCCGACACCATGCTCACCCGTGCATGTGCCGCCAACGCCGATGGCCCACCGCACGATACGCCTGTTGAAATCGAGCGCCAGCTCGTGCTCCTGGGGCCTGGAGCGATCAGAAATCATCTCCACGTGCAGGTTACCGTCACCAGCGTGGCCGAACGTGGCGATGCGCACGCCCAGCTCCTGGGCCAAAGCGTATGCCTGAGATACAGCCTCAGCGTAGCGCGAAATGGGCACCACGATGTCTCCGATCTCGGCACGGCTGCCCACGTTGAGCTGCTTGACGGCCTCGTGGGCCTGTTTGCGTGCATGCCAGAGACGTTCGCGTTCCTGCGGCGCAAAGCCCTTCTCAAAGGACACACAGCCGGCCTCACGGCAGGTCTCCTCTGCCAGTTGCAGCTCCTGCTCAATGCCGGCCGGCAGGCCATCAAACTCCATCACCAGCGTGGGTGCTTCGGCCATGGTTGACCCGGTCCATTGGTTGACGATGCCGATGATGGTTGGGTCCATCAACTCCATGGCAGCAGGCGTCGGGCCGTAGCGATTGAAAGCATAAACAGCCTGGGCGGCGGCCTCCATGTTCGGGAAGACCGCTAGCGCCGCGGCTTCTTCCATACGGATGCGCAGCCGCAGGGTGATCTCTGTAGTCACGCATAGCGTACCTTCAGAACCCGTGAACAAGCGGCACAGGTCATAGCCACTGGAGGATTTGATGACGGGCCGACCCATGCGCACGACTTGCCCGCTTGGCAGAACCGCTTCCAGTTGCAGCACATAGTCCTTCGTAGCTCCGTACTTGACGGCGTGCATGCCGCTCGAATTGTTCGATACCATACCCCCGATGGTGGCCACATCGCTAGACCCTGGAGCGGGCGGGAAGAACAGCCCGTAACGCGCTAGCTTCTTGTTCAGCTCATCATACACGATTCCCGGCTGTACCACCACCTGGAGATCCGCTTCGCGAATCTCCAGGATCTGGTTCATGTTGTAGAGCGCCAGAAGGATGCCGCCATGCACAGGAATTGGGTTGCCCTCGAGACTGGAGCCCCCACTCCAGGGCGTTACTGGGATGCCCTGCTCGTTAGCTCGCTTGACGATCGCACTGATCTCCGCCGCATTCTGAGGCCAAACCACGACATCCGGCGGGTGGGGGTCGTGCGCGGACTCGTCTTGCGCGTGCGCGTCGAGATCGGCCTGGCGTGTGGAGATCCGCTGTGGGCCCAGCAAATCGGTCAGGAAAGCAATCGTCTCAGCAGGTACGGCCATGTGACACCCCACAGAGGTCGGTATGCAGTGGATGAGCGAGGCCCGTCACGGGCCAATGATGGGCTTCGCGACCTGGCCTAGAACTCAAAGCCATCCAGGTCACACGCGAGTTCCACCTGGCCTGTGAAGGTGCGGCGTGCTTCGGCCACCAGCTCCTCCACCCCGGCAGTGTCCGCAGGGTAGTGGATGATGAATAACCTCTCTACTCCGGCGCGTTGCGCCACCCAGCCTGCCTCGCCCGCCGAAGAATGACCGGGCTCCGCCCCAGAGGCTTCGTGGATCAGTACCTGGCTCGAACGGGCAAAGCGCGCCACACTCTCTGAGGGACTGGTGTCGCTTGAGTACACCACCGCACGTCCAGAGGTCTTGTTCAGGAACTTGAGCGCCATGCTCGGAATCAAGTGCTGCGTGGGACAACTGGTAACGCGAAGGTCGGGCAAATCCACAACCACGGCATCCCTGCGAACGTCTACCTCGACAAAGATGGGGTGCAGGAATCCGGGCCACTGTTCGGGATGGAAAAGAGCCAGCAGCTTCCGGGCGGTATCCAGAGTGTCCGTCTGCGCAACCACCCTGAGAGGTGTCGAAGCGCCGAGCAGCCACAAGCCTAGCACCAGCATCGGAAACCCATACAGGTGATCTGGGTGCGCGTGCGTGAGAACGAGGTACTCAAGCCGGACCGGATCGATGCCTGCCTGCTTCAGTTTGAGGAGCGGGCTCCCCGCGCAATCGACCAACAAGGTGGAGCGCTCGCCTTCCACGACCAGGTAGGCATTGTCGTGCCCGATCGAAGGCACGGCAGCCGATGAACCAAGGAAAGTCAGCCGCGTCGAAATGATGCACCTCCACTCCGAGGCCCGCTCCTAGGCCAGCTACTTGGACGGCTGCCCCTTGTCTCGCGTCTCACGCCACACATGCACGATGCGCTGTGCGGCCGTCACATGAGACAATACGGCCAGCGCCCACAGGAGCAAGCGCACCTGCTTGGTCAGCAGTCCGATCACGATCAGAAGCACGCGTTCAAAACGTGTGAACCAACCTGCCTTGCACGCAATCCCAACGCCTTCTGCACGCGCTCGGGTATAGCTGACCATGACCGAACCGAACACCGCCACGTAAACCAGGATGGTGTCTGTGACAGCGTGATT
>Ga0209609_10000601_pt1 | contig 21538 bp, 20 predicted proteins | sample LakKivw325mmetaG_FD_184136 | JGI IMG/M metagenome (GOLD analysis project Ga0209609, IMG submission 184136) | Anoxic lake water microbial communities from Lake Kivu, Rwanda to study Microbial Dark Matter (Phase II) - Lake Kivu water 325m metaG... | ecosystem: Environmental > Aquatic > Freshwater... | reverse complement strand
CCCCCACCCCCCTAGGGGGGGTGGTTTGGTAACGGTTCTGGTAACTTGGACGGTTGAGTCCCTCGGCCTACTGGATGGGGGATGGTGGCCTGAAAGGGGGGTTGTCGTCTCGTTGGTTATTCCTTGGTGAGGAGGGTTCGGGCGATGTATGATGTGGTTTGAGGGCCAAAATCAAGATAAGAGAGTGGGTTCAGAGTTTAGTCGTGCTGGTTTAGGGTGGGTGGCTGAGGATCGAGAGGAGAGCGGCTCAGAACTTCTGTACCAGGTGCGGTTTCCCGCTTCGACCTGTAGGGGGCAGGATGTGGTGTGACTACTGCAGGGTCTACGCTGGCGAGGGGGAGACTGACCTTTCCGGGGTCTTCACTCAGCTTGGTGATCGGCTCAGGACCACCCTTTCGAGGATAGAGAGGAGACTCTCGGGTGAGCCTGAGAGGTTTGGTGGAGGAGGGTATTCTCCGGACTTCCAAGCGAGGAGCGGCCTTCCGCCTCCAAGAGTCACGGTGACGACCCCTCCAAGGGGTGAGTCCTACCAGTCGACTGAGATCGTTGACGAGAAAGTCTTCAAGTATATTGAGGCTCATAACGGTGAGATCTCGATCTCGCAGGCGGCTCAGGACCTGGGTATACCGGTTGGTCAACTTCAGGCCGCGATAGGGAGGTTGAGGTCTGCGGGCCACCTGGACCTCCAGCCTGAGGAGCTGAATCCTCGAGGCCCAATCTCGCCCCCGCGAAGGAAGCTCTGCGTGAACTGTTCGAGGCCGATAGAGGCTGAGGCGAGGTACTGCAGTGGGTGCGGTTCTGAGCAGCCACCTTCCTCCTACAGTTAGGCTTGTGAACAAGAACTTGTGGGTAAGATTTTTCTTTCCACAAAGCGAATAGACTGCTGGGTGTATGTAGTCGTGGAGAAGCTGAAACTCACAATTGCTCTGGACCAGAACTTTAGCGAGAAGGAGCTTCACAAGATCGCTGAGGCCCTAGGCAGAGCCTTCGACCTCAAGGAGAGGGCCTACATACTCAAGGCCTCGGAGGAGCACCCGCCAACAGCGGCATTCGTCTTCGGACAGATCTCTGGGGAGAGTCTGCCCCGCATCCTCGGCGTGATCAAGAGCGACTACTGGAAGAGGGCGAAGAAGGATGTCTCCAAGATCCTGAGCAAACGGAGGAGGGGGGAGGACCCCATGGTCTCCTTCGAGTGCGAGGTTGAGAACCTCAACGCGAAGATGAGGTGCAGAAGCGGCGACCGCAAGATTGTTGAGGCAGCCCTCGAACGTCTGGACTCAGCCATCGAGTCGTTATGGGTCCTCAGCCAGAAGAAGAGTCTTCCGGGCCCGAAAGCCCAGGTCTACCTTGGATTCCATGAGCCGACGAGGTCCTTCAGGATAGACCGGGCCGTGGTTCTGGGGCCAGAGTTTGGGGAGTATGAGTACGACGAGAAGACTGGGAAATGGAGTAAGGTGAGCCTCAAGCAGGACTAGAAGTCTTCACTTCTGGACCAAGAAGAGATGCTGGGCCTATGCTGATGAGACCCAGCCCTCACACATCTTTATTCCTTGGATGACGTCTCTCGCGTAGCCGTCTGCCCCAACGCTCTTCGCGAACTCCTCGGTCAGTGGAGCCCCGCCCAGGATCACCTTCACCTTCCCACGTAGGGAGGCTGACTTCAGGGCCTCGAGAACCTCACCGATCCTCATCATCGTGGTGCTGGTCAAGGCTGAGACCCCGATTATGTCAGGTCCCTCGTCCTTTGCGGCCTGAAGGAACTTTGCGGCGGGGACGTCTATGCCGAGGTCGACGACCTCGAAGCCCGCGCCCATCAGACTCACGACTACAAGGTTCTTGCCTATGTCGTGAAGGTCTCCGGGAGCACTTCCTATGACGACCTTGCCCTTGTACTTGACCTGGCCGGATGCTAGGTGGGGTCTGAGGAGGTCGGACGCAGCCTTCATTATCGTTCCTGCGATCACGAGTTCACTGATGAAGTATTCGCAGGCCTCAAACTTCTGTCCCACGATGCTGCTTGCCGCCCGCATCTCATCCATCATCTCGTATGGTGAGACCCCTGCTTTCAGGGCTTCCTTGGTCGCGTCGAGCGTCGCATCCAGGTTCAGGTCTACTATCGACTGTTTGAACTTGTCCAGAATATTCTTCTGAGCCATAAAGGATCACCTCAAAGTTTGATTGGGTAAGACCCGTACTTGACGACTGAGTCGTAGAGTGCGCACACGTTCCAGGGTGGAACCTCTGGCTGGATTATGTGTCCGGGCGCAACTATCATTCCCCCTCCAGCAGCGCCGGCCTTCAGGACCCTCATAACCTCAGCCTGGACGTCCGCAGGCGTTCCCCGGGGTAGGACCCTCTGTGAGCTGACGCCCCCGCAGAATGTGAGCTTGCCGCCATACTTCTCCTTCAGACCCTCCAGACCCATGTCTGGACACTCAGGCTGGACAGGGTTGAGGACGTTCACACCCTCCCCAATATAGTCATTGATGTACATCTCAACGTTCCCGCAGCTGTGGAGGTAGATCTTGCCGGCAGTCTTCTTGTGGATGAAGTCGTAGATCTTCTTGTGTCTGGGCTTTATGAAGTCCCTGTAGGTCTTGAGGCTGAGCAGGCCTGAGGTCTGGGCTCCCATATCGTCGGCGACCCCTACCAGGGTGCAGTAGTCTCCGATCTGGTCGAGCATCATTCCATACATCTGGATCAGCAGGTCTGTAACCTTGTCGAGGAGCGCGTTCGCTATGTGCGGCCTGAAGTAGATGTCCTCGATGAACTTGTTGAAGCCCCTGCGCTGCCAGGAGGTCTCGAAAGGCCCACCCATCGGCGCGACACAACATGCGGCGTAGCCTGCCTCATCGAGCCTCTTGGCCTTCCTGTCAAGCCCCTCAACAGACCTGTCCTTCTCAGGGTCTGGCCAGTAGGGGTCGCCAAGGATCTCGTCAACAGTATCCATATGTTCCAGAGGCGCCGGGCTGGTGAACTCCAAGTATAGTTCACCGGCCTTCCTGTGGAAGCCACACTCGTCTATGTATGAGTTGTCTGGGAAGAGCTTCTGAGGTATGAAGGGTCTGGGGAACCTTATCGATATTGGCCTGAAGTCTATTCTGAATCTCCGGTAGATCTTCTCGTCTATTGGTGTGGTCCACCAGGAGGTGTAGTGTGTCCCTCCGGGCCAGTAGTCTATCTCCTTGAAGAATATTGGGAGGTGGAGGTAGTGTTTGAGGTTGAAGTATGACTGCTTCATCATGAAGGATAGGCATCCGCCAAGCTCAGCAGGAACCCTATCGGCCTCCTGATGCTCAAGAATCTTCCAGACACGCTCCCGCGGCGTGTACCGTTCACCGGGATATATTATCGCCTTCTCTCCACGCGATATCGTCTCCAAACTAGATATCCCCGTTTTTGCGTAGCTCTAGATTCTGGAGAATATTAAAGTTTAATTGATTTGGACTCTCAGTAGAATTGGCGGGGAAAATGCTTTTGGGTCGACTCGAAGCCGCGGCGCTGATGGGCCTGATACTCCTGACAGGCGCCCTTCTTGTGGGAAACATTTCCGAAGCCGAAGCCGACCCCGCAGACGGGGCAGCGACCTTCACCACCGTCACATTGTCGCAACAGAAGATCTATGAGGGTGAGAATGTAACCCTGAACTTCGCCGTGAAGAACCTCAACTCCTCCGAGACACAGTTCTACATCAGAATATACAGGTACAGCCAACTCGTCCTCGACGGCAAGTCGAACCCGTTCCAGTGTAATGGAGGCGAAGAGACCGAGAGGATTATCGTCGAGCTTGGAGGCTGGACCGGACCCGAGACCTACAGCCTGACGGTTGAACTGAGGTCAACACCATCCGATACTCTTCACGACACCAGGCAACTTGCCCTCACAGTAGTCGAACTGGCCACTGGGAAATGGACCAGCTCAATATCTAGGATTGTTTGGGGACTGAACGAGACCCTGCCCATGAAGGTCAACTTCACAAACATCGGCAACGACGAGATGGAAGACGCAGTCGTCACGGTGATGGGTTCAGACCTCAAAATAAGCCCGCTAAGCAGCGGCAACCTAGGAGCAGTCTCAAGCGGAGAGACCAAGACCCTAACCTTCACCCTTGGCTCCCTGAACAAGAAAGAGACTAAGCCCGGACTCTACAAGGTCAGCTTCAGACTTGCATTCAACGACTTTAGAGGAGTCGCACACCATCAAGACGAAACCCTAGAGCTGAACGTAGACAAGATGAAGCCGAAGATCCTACTGTCATCCACCCCACCCAACCCAAAGTACGGCGACCCAGTCAAGATCCAGGCTGAACTCTCAGACCTGAACCGGAAACCCCTGGCAAACGAACCCTTAATCTTCCAGGTGGGATCGACGGTCGGCCAGAATCAAACCACACCTCAAGGAGTAGCCACCTATGTTTACCCGGCAGGTCTGGATTCTGGAAACCACAGCGTCAAGGCCACCTACGGGGGCTCAGAATACTACCTGAACGTATCCGAAACCTTCCTTGTCAGAGTGGAGCCGTTAGCGACCTCAATCTCAATAGATCCTCCGAAAACAATGAACACCACAGTCCCAGCCACAGTCAACATCACACTCCTCGACGAAAGGTCCAGACCAGTTCCGAATCAGACCCTCAAATTTACGGTGACATCGAAGTCAGGAGAAATATCCCAGACCGGCCAGACCGACCCTGAAGGTAGGACAGGCCTGACCTTGAACATGAACAGGTCAGGGGAAGCCCTGCTCGACGTAACCTTCACAGGCTCAACAAACTATCTCAAGAGCAGCAACTCCTCAAGACTCAGCATCAGCCCAGCCTCGACGAGGATGACGGTGCACAGCAACCCGACCGTCCTCATTTTTGGAAACAGTGTAGACCTTGAACTATCATTGAGAAGCCTCCTGAACACGCCTGTTGAGAACGTGAGGGTGACGATTCTTGCTGACGAGAAGCCGGTCACATCAGTCCTGACCGATTCAGGAGGCTACGCAAAGACAAACCTGAGTCTGGAGCCAACCCTCCTCCTCAAGAGAACAAAGATTCAGGCAGTCTTCGATGGCGACGAGAGGTTTGCTCAAAGCACCGCGGAGGCCGAGATCATCTCAGTCAACCCCGCATTCCTTGCGGCCCTAGCAGCGGTGGCGGCGGGCGGTGTAGCATCATCTCTCCTTCTGGTCTTGAGGTGGAGGAGACTTCATGAAGAAAGAGCTCCTCTCGCAAAGACCAAGCCGGTCTCGAAGGCCCAGAAGGTTGAGCCGAAAACCCCAGAACCCCTCTCACCCCTTGACGAGAGGATCTACAGCTACATCGTTGATCACTCAGGGGTTATCTCCTGGAGTCAGGCATCGAAGGACCTAGGCGTCACCGTGGAGCAACTGAAGGAGTCGACTCAGAGACTGAGAGGCGCGGGTAGACTAATGCCAAGTCATGAAGAATAGGTCTTCCTTGGAGCGACTGTGAGGCTACCAGTAACGGGGCTGTGGAACAGCGAGCCCGTAACACTGCGGACAGAAGACCATGTTAAGGTAGTGCCTTCCGCATGACCTGCAGATCGATCGGTTGCATCTGCTGCATATGTAGACCGCGGGAAGTTCCCGGTGGTAGCTGCAGGTGCCCATAGGCGGGATCCTCATGGAGACGGTTGTCCTTGGGGGTGTGGGTGCGGCTGGACCTGTTCCAAGAGGCGCAATCACCCTGACGGTCGGAGCCGGCTTCGGGATCGGTGGGACCGGCGCTGGCGGCCTGACCGGAGTTGGGGGAGTAATGATCGGTGGATGCATCGGGCTGCCGCAATCATAGCAGAACTTGGCCCTCTTCGGGTTGGCCTTGCCGCATTTTGGACAAGTCGGCATACTGGATCCCTTCCTAGGTCAATCTCGCGATAGCCTCATTGTATTCGCCACCCCTTCTTTTAAAAGTAACTAGGAGATAATCTCCTTTCTTCAAGCCATCTTTCTTCAATAAGCCTTCATCGACCCTCACAGTTCTTCCCCGGGAGAATCTGAAGAAGAGAAACTCCTCGGAGTCTGGGAGATTATTTCTTAAGAATTCGTTTCGACTCCTTGGCGAGACGAATTTGCGAAGAGGAATCTCAATCCGTTTGACTGTGTCTTTGGCCTCACCTTGTTCGCCGCAGACCATGCAGTCCTTGTTCTTGGACAACTTGAGTATGGAGTACTTGTTGTACTTGAGGTCGGCGATCCAGATTCCCTCCAGAGGCTTGCCCGCAGTCTCCGGCCATCGGCCACTCTCAAGATAGGCCTTGTAGCCGAGCAGAATCTTGACGACTTCCTGAGCTTGGATTGAGGAGACCAGAGATATCGTTGTTGGTAAAGAAGGAACCTTCGCGTCTTCAACAGGTGCGTCGCATGGATTCCTCAGTCCTACCAGTTTACTGTACTGGCTTCTTGCCACGGGACATATTGGACAGGGGTCGTCTGGAGGTATGTATGATTGAACCCTACATTGATACCCTGCTATGCCCCCATCAACCATGGGCACAAGGTACCTGCGAGATATTGAGGTTAGAAATACTCTGGAGGCGAAGTTGTCGAGGCCACTCACGATTATGTCCGAGTTCAAGAACAGATTCAGAGGAAGCTTCTCAAGTCTGCTCTCAACCGCCATAATCTCGAGGTGTGGATACTTACGGTGTAGCTTCTCAGCCAAGACCTTCGACTTCGGCTTACCGTAATCAGCCTTGTCGAAGAACAGCATCCGACTCAGGTTCGAGACCTCGACCACATCAAAGTCTACTATGGTGAAGTTTCTGATCCCGAGCATCGCGAGGTTCTTCACAGCCTCGTTTCCTATGGCGCCGGCCCCGGCGATCAAGACCCTTGAGTCTCCAAGATTATCTTGACCTTCCCTCCCCCACAGGATCATCTGGCGTGACCAGAAGTAGTCGACCTCCAGCTTCTTTGATTCAAGGTTAAGGCTGGAGAGTCTCAGGTCTTCCCTGAGATGCTTCCCGTCTAGAAGTATCCTTGCAAATTCCGGTTCAAGACCGAGCTCGGCACACATTATGCTCTTGAGTTTTGCCACAGTGGTCTTTGGTGAAACATCAACCTCTACTTCTCTGACTGACGGGATCCTTGCTGAGACCTTCAATATTTGCCCTTCGAAGAGTCAAGGCCTGTAAGGCCTGAGAATTGTGAATCTGACAACATCTTTCTGTGGTGTCCGCCTCTCTGGAAGAGCGGGAACCGGTATGATGTTGAACCTGACAGTGTCCTGTTCAGAAACCTTCTTCTGTTGCTTGCTCATCTTTGGGAAACCGTATTCACCGCAGACCTTCGCAGCCTCAAGACATTTTGGGTGGTTGAAGACGTTGTTCGGGTTGGGGTCTGAGAGGAGGTAGTATAGTGAGTTGACGACTGAGACCAGTTTGAGGTTTGGCCTCCAATCTTCACCTATGATGGATACGCAGACGGCTCCTGGAACGTTGGGGACTATGTTTGGGTGTCCAATCTCTGTGAGCCAGGTGACTACTGGGGGCTTGACTGGATAGTCTTCCTGTAGCTCCAACCTGAATCTTTGCCATTCCACGTACTCTGTGAAGGGCCATATCTTCTGTTCAGAAAGTCTCTTGACCTCGCCCTTCTCGCACCTGAGCATGCCCTCATAATTTGTTGGAGGATCGTTTAGGGCTGTGACTGTTGGAAACTGGTGATTTAGAAAATTCTTCTCTTTGAGCAGTAGGGGAATATTCAAGACTCAACCGCCGATGATGTTGTACGGCATCAGGGCCAGCTGAGCGTTCTCAGGAATGCCGGCGGCCGCGACCGAGATGCTGTCGTCCAAGATTACTCCACCATACATTAAGGCGACTGTAGACAGGTCGATTCCGAAGGAACCGCATACCTGCTGCTTGATCTCGCTTATCGTGTGGTCTGGTAGAACATCGATCTCTGCAAGTCCAGACTGCGGTCCGATCGGTGCTTGAATGAACAGTTTCATAGAGGGCACTCACCTCCAAACTGTTCTGGCATAGACATAAAGCTTACCATGTATCCTAGGGCCGTACTCTCAACGTTATATTCGCCGTATGAGTCAAGACGCCGTCTGAGGCTGAGACTGTCAGGTTGAATGTTCCAAGCGGCGACAGAAGGTTCGTCGTCACCACCAACTTCAGTCTCTGAACAGTTCCCGCAAGACTCGTCTTGTTCTGTGATGTTGTGAAGGTGTACTTGATTCCCTTGGGCAGACCTGAAACTGTCAGAGTGATGTCGCCAGAGTATCCATATCTCGAAGTCAAAGTCACATTGTAGAATGCGGCTGCGCCACGCCTGATCTCAATAGATCCGGGTGATGCTGAAAGTTCAAAGTCGCGTTGAGGATTGACCTTGACGGTTACAGTCTGAGTATGGGTCAGGTTTCCACTCGACCCAGACAGAGTCACCGTGTAGGTTCCCGGTGGGGCTGATGATGTTGAGGAGACTGTCAAGACTGAAGTCACTGTGCCATTGGCTGGAGGGGTTACTGCCGGAGGGTTGAAAGAGGCTGAGACCCCTGACGGTAACCCTGACATCGATAGGGAGACGCTTGAGCTGAAGCCTCCGAGAGACTTTACCTCAACCTTTGTGTTGTTGCTGGTTCCAGCAGACAGAACAAATGGATCGTCAACAAGGTGGTGCGCGGTCACTCTGAAGTCTTTGACTAGGACGAAGTATGCGACTGTATTTGTGGAGAGTCCCAGTGAATTCACGGCTTGGATGTAGTAGGCTATGCTTGAGGTGACCTCATTTCCAGGTATGACTGCAACATATGGCTGAACTCCTGTCGGAGGGAGCTGCATCTCCTTCGTCTTCCACACAGCCTTATCGACGACATTATAGTATACGGTGGCGTTCTGTAGCCAGCTTCCTCCGCCAACCAAGGTTGCGTTCAGACTTACTGGGCTGTTGGCTAGGCCTTTTGTGACCGGCGTATGCGTTATGCCGGGTGGCCTGTAAATGAAGAGGACTATCAAAGCACTCGAGGTCAACAACAAGCCGGCAAAGAGAAGTACGAGTAACAATATACGTAGAGGCTGCCTCGGGGGCCTCGGGTAGTATGCCGGAGGAGGCCTCGCCCTTGGAGGATAGTAGGCTCTTGGAGGCGGGAGAGGCGCTGCACCTCTTGGATAGACCCCGTAAGGGTAGGGTCTTGTCGGATCACCCTGTTTCATACATACTCACCATCTCATTCCCAATCTGTGCAACATCGCACTCGGACATTCTGGTCAGGCTTACTCTTCGCAAGGCCAGTCACCTTTGGCAAGTCCTCGGTTGAGACGCTTACGTAGGGCACTCCCGTGCCTCCAGAGACCTGGGACTAAAAAAGGGGGTGGAGTGGTTTACTGGCTTATTTCCCGAGTATACCCAGTATTCCGCCGACCATTCCAAGGACCAATGCAACTATGCCGGCTGCGATCGGTAGGTAGACGTATGTTGTTGGCACCACTATCAGCAGGGCTAGGTAGATGTTGGCCAGCGAGAAGACGAAGGCTATGATTCCTCCAAGCGTTGTGTATCCTAACCAGATAAGGAACGCTCCCAGTATCACCACTAGGCCCAGCAGCAATCCAGCTCCAAGGAAAGCCATCCAGTATGGGGCTAACCATGCCGGGACTATTCCGAGGTTGGCGTAGAGGATCGCTGTGGCTGCTGCACCGGCTATTACTGTGACTAATCCAGCCACCAACGACAGGATGAAGCCCCACAGGGCTCTAGCCCTTGGTGGGAGGAACGGGAACGGGACCATACCTGGTGGACCTGGAATCCCTGGCGGAGGCGGACCCATAGGCGCCCCAAAGGTTGGTGCTGGAGGCGGCGCCGGATACTGTGTTGGATACGCTGTTGGGTAACCGGTCGGATACGCTGTTGGGTAACCAGTTGGGTATGCTGTTGGATATGTCGGGACTGTTACTGGAACTATTCCAGCATAACATTGCGGACACAAGACCAGATCACCGTAGAAGCGTGCATCGTCCCTGCAGATCGCTCGTCCACATCGGCTGCAGATATACTGTGCCGGAAGATTCGGGTGGTAGTAGCACATTCCTGGCGGTGGGACTCTGTATGGTACTGAGGGGACGGCTGGTCGAACAACCTTCACTGACGGGACAGGTTTGACAGCGGGAGCAGCAAACGATGTCCCGCAACTTGAGCAGAATGTTGCGTCGTCTCTGTTGGCAGCTCCACATTGCCCACATTGCTTAACCATTTCTCTTCCTCCATTATTGAATTATGGACAGACTATTTTAGCCTTGGGATTCACACTTAAGCCTTTCCAAGCAAACTCACTTCTGAAAAGTTCTCTTGAAACTCAGCATCTCTGAACTACCATATCGAATATGTTGTATAGTGGGAAAATGGCTTGAGGGCATCTTGGAGAAGATGGTTTCTTGTTGAGTAACCAATATAACCATGAGTCTGAAGCTATCTAGTTGTGCCCCGGTAGCTCAGCCTGGTTAGATGTCGAGAGACACCGGAGAGCGTTGGCTTGGTAAGAGCCTCCGAAGAGTCAAAGGTCACGGGTTCGAAGCCCGCCCGGGGCTCCACATTTCCAGTTAGGCCGTCGAAGAATTCGAGTCTTACGCCTAGATAGTCGCTCAGTTTAGTTCTAATGTTTTGGTTGGTTTAGGATCTAACGGTTCAACGAGAATGATGAAGCTCGCTCCATAGATCACATCGCACAGTCTAGTAGACGATCTCATCATTATTCATTCTTCATCCCTCTCCACGTTGTGTCTGAGCAACAAAGAATGGAGAAGCCCAGACAACAGAATCACAAATGCAACGACTATTCCAACAATCAGGTTGAGAAAATAGATCGCGGCGGGCTCGACGCTAGTGGTCACTCCTCCAGCAAGAGGTCCTGCGAGGTAGCCCAATCCCAAGGAACTCTCAAAAAGTCCTGATCTAAGACCTTTCCTTCCACCTTCGCCTTTTAGCATCAGGGATATTGACGCTGAATAGGCTATGGCTGAACCAGAACCTAGTAGAGCGAAACCCAAGTAGTACGCAGGCCCACGGTATTGCAGCCAGAACGGTGCCATAGCCAGTGACATGAGAAGGCATCCTGACACAGTTCTTCTATGCCCTGCAGCGCCTCTTCCGGTAGGGCCCATCAGAGAGAAAGACACGGCTCGCAAAGCGCCAAAGGCCAGACCCATCATACCGACATCGAGGGGCGATATCTCTGCCGAGACCGCTTGGGCCGGGAAGAAGGCGAGGACCGAGCCGACGACGAAACTGGAGGCGAAGACAGTAATTGCGGCCACGAGTCGGTCGAGACGATGTATCTCGATATGTGGTTCACCGAATGTAGTCGACTGTACTCTCGGGGGATCCTCCAAGGTGGCGATGCATATGTCTCCAAGAACGAGGTTGAGGACGCTGGCGACGAAGAATGGTAGTTTCAAGGCGAGCGTTAGAAGTATGCCGGCCAAGAGGGGACCGACTACCCAACCCAGACCCCAAGCAACATTGAACCTCTTCAGACCTGAGTCGACGTTGCTCGCGTACAGAGTCGCTACGAAGGCTTCCAAAGAAGGCCACAATAGGGAGAGGAAGAGTCCGTCAAGAACCCTGACTAGGACTAGGTGAAGCGGGGTTGTAGTGAATGGGTAGATGAGGCATAGGGCGCCTCTTAGTAGTAGGGCGGCTGTCATAAGCCGCCTATAACCGAAGAGATCGGAGACTACGCCCATAATGGCAGGAGCGAAGCAATAGATTATGGCGAAGGAAGCTCCTATGATTCCGAGCTCTAGAGCTGAGGCGCCTAAATGATATGCCAAGACCGGTACAGATATGCTTAGCAATCCGGTGGTGGCATCACTGATGAGGGCCACAGGGAATATGAAGAATCTCCCTCTTAGCCTGTCTGGACTGAGCTTCATCATGATCGACTCCGGCGGCTGGTATAATATGAAGATCGAAAGAACGAAGAAAGAGATTGTGGAGTAAGCGTAAGCGCGCGCCCAAGCATAAGTATGGATTGCTCAACCTCTAGGCGGTCCCCATGGGCCGCCACCTCATGGATTCAGAATCCTAACGTACACTAGTAGAATTATCCTGCAGTCAACTGGTAGCTCTGCAAGCCTTTCTCATTCAGATTCAGTATGACTCCTCTAAGGATCCCCTCTGTATACTCGCTGCCGGGGTTTATGCAGAGGGTGCGGCCGATACGGTAAGTTCCTCTTGACTCGTGTATGTGGCCGTGCAGCCCCAGTAGAGGCGCATATTTTGTGATAGCATTCCTTACGGCCTTGCTTCCCACATGAGAATATATGACGCTTCCAGTTTTCATAATGACGTTAAGGTTCTCATCTAGAGCAGGCGCAAGGTCGAGTTCAGTATCAAATGGTGGACAGTGGAAGTTGAATATGCAGTTCTCTAGGTTACTCACCTGTTCAACTAGCCCTTCGATCTTCTTGATCAATACATCTTCAGGGACGTCTCTGGGGCAGTTCCACGGGGTAATGTTCGCAAAACCTGTACTAATCATCTCGTGATGGTCATCTAGATCTATGATTTTTCCTTCGGTGTTGATTACGTAATCTGAATCATTTAGAATCTGGTCTACATCTTTTATGTCATCGTTCCCTGCCTGAATATAGCATTTGACGCCTGTGTCTTTCAGTCTCTGCTCAGCCAAGCCAACCCATCTTCTAAGAGTCTCCAATACAATCTCTTTGAACAGGCCGTCAAGCTTTGTGGGATCATTCAACTCCTCCATCTCAGAGGAGCTGGAATTGTAAGGATAGAAACCGACAGAACTAATGACCTTAACTAGATTGTTCATTTCACTTTCGTTCTTGGCAACTCTCTCCTGTCCAAAGAGCCTAGCTTTGAAAGTTCCATCTGGACATTTTACGACTGGAACTATCATCTTCCCGGTTAGGTCTCCTCCCAATATGAGAGCATTTGCCTTGAAGAATTTCGTTGCGTTGACAAATTTTCTAAAGCAGGCTTCAGAACCATGAATATCCGTAGTGAAGAAAATTTTTGTACTATGCAAGCGCAATCACAGGCTAGCATAGACTTAAAAAATATAAGTCTTTAGTAACTAGTCGCTGGCGTTGATGGCATGGATGAAAAAGCAGTCGATCACGTGCAGGAAGCTTTGAGGATCGTAGATGCTGCTAGGGAAAGGAATATTACATTAAGGATCATGGGCGCTGTTGCAATCATAATCAAATGTAAGAACTTCCTATCACTCCATAATTCTCTAGGGAGAAGATTGACTGACATCGACCTCGTCGGGCTTAACAGACAGAGCAGCGGGATATGCACTATCATGAAGAATCTGGGATACGAGGTTGCGAAGGATATGTTGATCCACGAGAACCGATTCTTCTTCTACAACCCCAAGAATCGGCTGAAAGTCGACATATTCCTCGATAGACTGAAGATGAATCACACCATAGATTTCAGAAAAAGATTGGACAAGGACTACCCGACAATTTCTCTCGCAGACCTATTACTCGAAAAACTTCAGATAGTTCAAATCAACGAGAAAGATATAAAAGACATTTTGGTATTGCTGCGCGCACACCCGGTTAAAGAGACCGAAGACGGAATCAACGCCGACTACATATCACGGCTATTGGCTGACGACTGGGGCTTCCACCACACCGTCATGGCCAACCTCAACAAGATCATGCTCTTCAGTAAGAAAAGCGGCGTCCTTGATGAGGGTGACAAAGCCACCATTGATCTTGCAATCTCTAAACTGGTAGCTGCGATCGATCATATGCCAAAGACAGCAAGATGGAAACTTAGAGCCAGAATGGGAACCGCGATAAGCTGGTATAACAGCGTAGAGGAAGTCGAACGTCAATAAGTTACTTTGAAGAATCCTGCTATGCATAGTCTTATAAATAATTCAATTCCATAATTTTGTCCCGAACAAAATTGTCTGAAAGACCTTTTGCGAGAAAGGCAAGTGGCCTCGTCAGAGTCGCCACAAGCCCGAGAGTCTTCATGTTCAACATCTTCTGGACCGCCTTCGGCTTCGTCTTGACCTACGTGTTCTTCTGGGGCGCCGTTGCGTCACCGGGAGCAGACCTGTCTGTTGGAGCCCTGCTCGCGATGATCTTTGTGCTCCCCCAAGTAACATTGTACGCCTTATTCTCGGTGATAATGCCCAGATCAGGCGGAGACTACCATTACGTCAGTAGGTCGCTGCATCCCAGTCTGGGGTTCATGGTTAGTTTCAGCTGGGTCATCTGGCTGTCCTTCTGGGCTGGATGGGGGTCTTACGCCTTTACAAGCTACGGGCTCGCCCCTGTCGTCTCAACATGGGGCGCAGTCACTCACAATCAAGCTCTTCTCGACCTAGGCACCTCTCTACAGACTACGCAGGCGGCATGGATGATCGGCGTAGTAGTGCTTGTAGTGGCCCTGCTACTGTCAGTGATAGGGACAGGATCCTACTTCAAGGCACAATCTGTTGCCTTTGCGCTTCTAATTATCGGGATAGCAGGGTTCATCGGTCTGATGCTTCTGAACACCAACACGATCTTCATAGGTCGCTTCAATGATGCGTTAGGTTGGATTACAGGCTCTCCGGATACCTATGGTGCTACGTTGGAGTCAGCAAGAAAGCTAGGCGCAAACCTCAACCCGGAGTTCAGCTGGCCTTCACTTCTGGTCCTCGTCCCCCTCTTCTATGCGTACATGCCCTACTGCATGGGGTCAACATTCATGGCTGGCGAAATCAAAGACGTCAAGAAAGCTCAGCTGTGGGGCGGACCTGTGGCAACGATCTTTCTCGGAATCTTCTCAGCGGTCCTTGCGTTCCTATTCATAAGAACTATCGGCACAGAGTTATGGTATGCGGTCGGTAGTCTCTGGTGGCTTGGTGAGTATGGTCTCGCGATACCTCCATATTTCCCATCATTCGTCGGCCTCCTCACAAGCAACTCCGTCATCTATGGGCTGATCAGCATAGGCTACTTGATATGGGGAGTCTGGTTTGTTCCACAGAACATTATGCTCAACAGCAGAATCATGCTGGCGTGGTCGTTTGACAGGATAGCGCCGGAGAAGCTCTCACACGTGAGCGAAAGGTTCAGGACACCAACATACAACGCCATCATAATATTCATCATAGCACAAATCTTCCTAGCACTGTATGCAAGCGTCTCTTGGCTGACTATGGTCTCAAGCATCTTCGCATTGGCGATAAACGCGGTCTTCGTAGGCATAGCAGGCATAGCATTTCCATTCAGGAGGAAAGAGCTGTTCGAGAGGTCTCCTGTAAACTGGAAGATGGGGGCTCTACCAGCCCTGGCCGTCATCGCATTCTTGGACATAGTTGTAGGGTTGTTCGTGAGTTACTATTTCGCAACCGACTCAAACCTGCTAGCTAACGCCCCTGAATCGATCTGGATGATATTCATCATCTTCCTTGTCGGGTTCATAGTATTCTGGATCTCAAGAGTCTACCGAAGCAGACAGGGAATAGATATCAGTCTTGCATTCAAGGAAATGCCGCCAGAATAGTCTCAGGAATCAAAGATTTTTTCTCAACCATTTTTATGATTCTACAACAGTGTACATAGTACACCAGGTGATTGTGTTATGAAAATTGTTACAAAAGACAAGGTTGTTTATAGTTTCAGCCCAAGACATAAGCCGGTCGAGCATGTTGAACCCGGTGAGCTCGTTCTGCTAGAGGCTGAGGACGCGGTTGGAGGCCAAGTGAAGAGTGAAGACGCAGCCCTGGAGAGCTTGGATTGGTCAAGGGTCGACGGGGCCACCGGTCCCCTATACATCGAGGGCGCAGAGAAGGGGGACACCCTAGTCACGGAGATCCTAGACATCAAGACTGAGAGCAGAGGAGTGATCCTCGCCGTCCCCGGCAACGGAGTCTTGAAAGATAAGCCATTCAAAGCAGCAGCCAAAATAGTCAAGATCGAGGACGGCTTCGCATACTACGATGATATTCGTGTAAGGTCGATACCGCTCATAGGTACCATCGGCGTCGCGCCGGCCGAAGGAGAACAATCGTCAAGCACCTCGGGAAAGCATGGAGGAAACATAGACTGTAAGGAGATCACATCAGGGACTAGGCTCTATCTCCCTGTATCTGTCGACGGAGCCCTATTCTCCGCAGGCGACCTTCACGCTGCGCAGGCAGACGGAGAATTATGCGTCTCCGCGATAGAGATCCCCGGATCGATCATGCTGAGATTCAGCCTGATAAAGAAGAAGCAGCCTCCATGGCCGATACTTGAGACCAAAGACCACTACAGCTACCTTGTGGCGGGCGACAGCCTTGATGATGCGACAGTGAAGGCTTCAGAGGCCGCTGTAGAGGCCTTAATGCGAGCCCGTCAATGCTCCTTCGAGAAGGCCTACATGCTCAGCAGCCTTCTGGTAGATATTAAAGTCAATCAGGTTGTCGATCCTCAAAGAGGAGTTCGCGCATCCATCCCAAGAGGAGAAATACTCCTCCGTGATTTACTGGTATGAAACAGATTTAGGTCCCTTCGACAATAGGCATTCCTAGCGAAGTCCCATCATGGGCTCGATACTCGCAGTCTGAAGCGCGCGCCATAAGAAGACCAAGAGAAAATGTTTTCTTTGTAAGTTATTAGATCAAAGAGTTTGGTCGGGAGAGGGCTAACGTCGCAGTATATGATGTCGTTGTGGTTGGCGCGGGTCCAGCAGGATCTACTGCAGCACACCTGGTAGCCAAACGAGGCTTCAAGACCCTGCTCTGTGAAGAACATGACATAGTAGGAAGACCCTGCCACTGCACCGGCAAGTTGACCGCCCACGCATTCCAGGAGTTCGACCTGCCACAGGAGGCTATTCTAAACTCTGTGCGGGCAGCCGTCCTTCACGCCCCAAGGGGGACCAAACTACAGATTCGCAGGGATACTGTCGACTCCTACATCCTTGACCGAGAGATGTTCGACTTCAGATTGGCTGAGGGGGCTTCTTCCTCTGGGGCTGAACTTTCCCTACAAACGAGGGTCTACGATCTGCATAGGAGTCCAGACGGCCTGATAGTCTTGAAAGCCAAGAGGGAGGGCGCACCCGTGGAGTTGAAGTCGAGACTGGTCATAGACGCTGAGGGTGCGACGCCAATCCTCCCCAAGATGTTTGGACTGCAGGCAGAGAGAAAACTTCTTTCTGGGATTCAATACGAGATGAGCGATATCGAGATCGATTCCCCGGATACTGTGGAGCTTTACTTTGGAAGGGAGGTTGCGCCAGGATTCTTAGCTTGGATCGTGCCTGTAGCCGACGACAGGGCGAGGATCGGACTGTGCATACGAGGCACTACGGCAATCGGATCCCCACGCAAATATCTTGAGAGATTCCTGAATCACAATTCAATCTCCGGCAAGGTCAAATCTGGAAGGATTGAGAAGGTATGCGCTGGAGTCGAGCCGATACACGGACCGGTCACACCAACCTACTCTGATCGCATCCTAGCTGTTGGAGATTCTGCGGGCCAAGTGAAGTCTACATCAGGAGGGGGGATATACTTCGGACTCAAGGCCGCCAAACTCGCTGGGGAGACGACAGTCGAATGCTTGGAGAGAGACGAGACGAGTAAAGGCTGCCTCGGGCGATATGAGCTGGGATGGAAGAGATCGTTTGGGTGGGAGTTACGATCGACTTCACTTGTGAGAAAGATTCTTGATGGCCTTACAGATGATGAGGTTGACAGAGTCTTCCAGATAATTGCTGACGACAGGATCAAGAGATTGATGGAGGCTTATGGAGATACAGCTTTCCAGTCGAGACTCCTAAGACCGATCCTTCCAGAGTTCGTCAAGAAATCTCTCAAGAAGGCATCCGACATGGTTCTTCTGGCAAAGCTTTTGTCAAGCGGACTTGCAAATTTGATAACTTAGGATTTAGTCTCAGATCCTATTCAGTGTCCTTAATCAGTTATTTAGCGTTGCATAGAAGCCCTACAATGTCAAGGGTCAGCGGCTGGGTTCAATGTTCAGAAGTAATATATGGTGGGAATGTTGATGCCAATCTGGGGCTGACCTTGAAAGGCTATGAAGAAGCGGTCAAAGCCGCCTCCTCCAGAGCGCTTGAACTGGTTCAGGATGGATATTTGATTGGGCTTGGAAGCGGGAGGGCTGTGGCTCAGGTTCTCAATATGATTGGGGAGAAGATCAAGAAAGAGGGACTGAAGTTAACTTTTGTTCCATCCTCATATCAGATAGAGCTTTTGTCGAGGCATCTTGGGCTGAAGCTGACACATCTTGAGGCTGGGCGATTGCTGGACTTGGCTCTGGACGGCGCCGACCAGGTTGAGGTCAAGACTTTGAATATGATTAAGGGTGGCGGAGCGGCTCTGGCCAGAGAGAAGATCATTGATTCAAACTCCAAGAAGGTTGCGATAGTCATCACTGAGGATAAGTTGACGAAGAATCTGGGTGAAGGTAAGCCTGTCCCTGTCGAAGTTCTTCCTTTCGGAGTTGACGCTGTCATTCATAGTATTGAGAAGATTGGGGGTAGGCCGACTTTGAGGCAGGGTCAGGGTAAGGTTGGACCCATAATTACAGACAACGGAAACATGATAGTTGACGTAGATTTCGGTCGAATAGAAGACCCGCAGACACTTGAGGGAGAGATCAAGATGATCCCTGGTGTGGTTGAGGTCGGCCTATTTACTGGGCTGGCAGACCTCGTCTATGTTGGAAGAGGGGATGGGACCGTAGAGGTTCTCAGGCGCGAGTAACGGAACAGGCCTTTCGATGAAGATGTAGGGATGCCGGGGACGGGATTCTCGGCGGTTTGCAGTCGAACCCGCGGCCTCTGGATCTCTCCAGAGAGACTCAGACAACTTTATGAGTCCAGCGCTTAAACCTGCCCATCCGGGCATCTAACCACAGCTGAGCCACCCCGGCGAGACTGAATGATCCAGCGACACCTAAAAAAGGTTGATATCCCAATCCAAGATGCTCGAAGGAGAGAAGTAAGGTCTCGTACCCAAAAGGAGATATGGTGAGGACTAATCCCATAAGCAGTGAGTGCCCCGGTAGCTCAGCCTGGCCAGAGCGACGGATGGAGAAGTCCAGTCGAACCTTGTAGGTTATATGACCGGGTGAGCCGTAGGTCACGGGTTCGAAACCCGTCCGGGGCTCCATTAGTTTAGGGGGTTCAAATCCACAGCGCGCTACTCTAGTCGCTTTTCATCTCACCGCAATCTGTATTCTTTGTGAGAGTCATTTCCATAAGCCTAACTCCCAGCACATAAGGGACGTCTCTTATGTATAGCAACGTTCATCCATAACGTGCATAGTCCAATGGTTTTAGGTTACCTAGTTTCTTCGGTGTCTGAAAATCTTCACACAAAACTTGATTATGAGCTGACCTAAATCTAAGTCTTGGTGTAAAGTGAAGTCTTCACTGAAACTTAACTAAATTTCACTGAAACTTAGCTAAGTTTAACCGAATCTTAGCTAAGTTTTTCAAGATTTTTTCAATATTGTTCAGCACTTCACTGAGTACTTCACTCTTTCTTCACTGTTTCTTCACTACTGATTCACTGTCTAAGATCGTGGGCAACATCGAAAAAACGTTATTAGAATGGAAGTCTCTTCAATAAGCACGTGATGAAGCCAAGGTTGATGATTGTTTCTCCAGTTTGGCTGAAAGTTAGACTTTGCATGCAAGACCCCCCTGCTACTGCTAGCTATACTGTACTATGACTTGGTTGGTGGAAGTCTGGAAGGTAGGCGCAGGTCCTATAAGAGAATGTATACAAAGGGTGAGGTAAACAAGCTCATCGACTCATTGCTCCACCCATTGGCCAAACAGAATAGTAGGGTTCTCATACTCGATGGTTCCCTTCACGCCTTGGTTGAACAAGACCTACCTCTCTCAGCAAGGAAATTTCTTGTATATAATCTGCCGCAACTCGTCTCCCAACTGGCTGGAGAGGATAGCAAAGCAGGAAAGGTTACTGAGAAGCTCATAAGAGAGACTATAAAGCTGGCTAGGTCATGGAGGACCTTCCAGAAAAGGCTGAAGAGATTAGGCAAAACTGCTGAGTAACGATTCAGTACGCGCTTAGTTATGTATGAATGAATCTATCTTAAAAGAATTTTTATTCAATATAAAATCTATAGAAAATAACCTATTATAGCTATGAACATAACCACAACATAACTAATAGATAGATAACTCATTATCGTGGGTAACATCGTGGAATCCTTACTTTACACTCATGGAGATTCTTCGCGGGTTGGGGGTGGCTGTTCCAAGTTCTGGTTGGCAGATGACCCGGCTCAAGCAGGAGCTGGAGCGTATAATAGCGTCCACGCCTGTCTTGATTGCGATTGATGAGGTTGATACGCTCCTGTTTAAGGAGCATGAACCTTTGATCTATTATTTGAACCGTCTTTCGAATGTGACTCTTGTCTTGGTGAGTAATCGATTCGAGGACCTGTCTGGGGTGCCGGAGAGGGCGAAGAGCAGCCTCCAACCAATACCCGTAATCTTCTCACCATATGAGGCTGAGGAGCTGCGCAACATCTTAAAGGAGAGAGTGAAAGCGGGATTTCAGCCAAGAGCATTATCGGCTAAGTTGCTGGATTTGGTTGCTGAGAAGGCTAGTGAGTCCGGAGATGTAAGGTTGGCATTCAACATCCTATTGACAGCTGGAGTACTGGCGGACCAGTCCAACGCCGAAGAAATCAGTGAGAAACATATCAATGAAGCTGAGAAGATTGTGGCATACACACAATGAGGATCTGCCAGCTTGATTCCATGCTTGACAGAGAGGGAGACAACTACTCAAATCAACGCTCCTTGACAAGAAAAGAGTTATCGGAATAGACTTGGAAAACAGGTTGACTCGCTTTTTACCTTAAGAAGCGTAGAGGGATTGAGAACAACTCAGAACTGATCAGGGAGAAGTGACTGAGAGCGAGACTGTTTCAGGTTCAAGATATTCAGGTATCTTTCTTGCATCGTCCCAGATAGGTATTTGCTGGGTATCAAACATTAAAGTTGTCTGATTCAATCTTCTCTTTGAATAATCAACATATTCTTTCTTTAGATCGAAACCTACGGCATTCCGTCTCAGATCCCTGGCGGCAACTAGTGTCGTGCCAATACCGACAAATGGATCTAAGACTAGCTCTCATCGGTGTGTGAAGAGCTTGATGAAGTGTGATGGGGGAGCAATAGGGTAGACCGCAGGATGAATGAATTCTACCATAGACCGATTGAAACTGCAGGTAAGGAACTCACATATATCAGGCAGGCTATCTTTCAATTCTACCATAGACCGATTGAAACCATTAATTCACGCATGGGGTCCGGAGGAAGGATGTACTTTCAATTCTACCATAGATCGATTGAAACACACTACCAACAACAAATATAACACCTGCCGCATCTCTTTCAATTCTACCATAGATCGATTGAAACACCTTCTCTTAGGAGATCATGATACTTTGTGAAAGCCTTTCAATTCTACCATAGATCGATTGAAACCGAAGTTCGCAGACACATAATAGCAGAAACAGAGCACTTTCAATTCTACCATAGATCGATTGAAACC
>Ga0209609_10000600_pt1 | contig 21554 bp, 17 predicted proteins | sample LakKivw325mmetaG_FD_184136 | JGI IMG/M metagenome (GOLD analysis project Ga0209609, IMG submission 184136) | Anoxic lake water microbial communities from Lake Kivu, Rwanda to study Microbial Dark Matter (Phase II) - Lake Kivu water 325m metaG... | ecosystem: Environmental > Aquatic > Freshwater... | reverse complement strand
AATAGTCAGACACACTTTTGGGGCATTTGCAATAGCACTGCTCTTCCCAAAAAGATCTAGAACCATTTCCGCGTCTTCAAAAGTATATACTTTCACTTTCTGGTAATTGCCAAGATATTCTTTATTTTTATATAAACTTCTATTCACTGTTCCTGACTTAAACCCACTATAAAATGTCACTTGTACCAGTAAATTGAAGAAATCTTCATCGTTTTTAAATTTGTTTGGATAATTTCGCCACTCATCAGTTTTCTCTTCGAATTCAACTTCATTTAGAGAAGAGTGTCTTTTTAGTGTTTCTAATGTGAGATAATAAATGTCGTGGAGACTATCCATACTTCAATCCTATTTAGCTCATCTTATCGATATTTGTCATGCCAGTTTCTTTTTCAAAAGCCACTCTGTTCATACCCCTCCGCCGCCCGCAATATTATATCCTCCTCGAAATGCCGTCCCACGAGCTGCAGCCCGATCGGCAAACCCTGGGAACTGCCGCACGGCATGGAGAGCGAGGGCACACCCGCCAGGTTGATCGAGACGGTATTCACATCGGCGAGATACAATGAAAGCGGGTCCTGTATCCGTTCGCCGAGCTTGAAGGCCACGAACGGCATGGTCGGCATCGCCAAAATGTCGTGCGTCTTCAGGGCATCCTCAAATTCGCGTTTGATCACCGTCCTCACTTTGAGCGCCTTCACGTAATACTTGCCGTAATAGCCCGCGGAGAGCGCGTAGGTGCCGAGGATGATCCGCCGTTTCACCTCCTCGCCAAACCCCTCGCCCCGTATCCGCGAGAAGGTAGTGTGCCAGTCCTCATCCTTGCCTGATCTGAGCCCGTACCGGAGCCCGTCAAACCGAGCGAGGTTCGATGACGCCTCGGACATCGCGATGAGGTAGTACGCGGCGAGCGCATACTTCATGTTCCGCATGCTGAGCTCTTCATAGGTTGCACCGAGCTCCTTGAAGCGGTAAATCGCGTTCCACACAGCTCGCGCCACCGCAGGGTCGCAGCCCTCGAAGAACTCGCGGGGCACGCCGATCCGCAGCCCTTTGATCGCCTCAGGATCGCTCCCAGCGCCGTCGAGCCAGGAGCAGCGGTAATTCGTCGGCTCTTCGGTTTTGAGCTTCACCTGGGTGCTGTCATGCCAATCTTTGGCCGCGATCACGTCCAGGAGCAGTGCGGTGTCCTTAACTGTAGCGGCCATGGGCCCGATCTGCTCCAGCGAATTCGCATAGGCAATGAGCCCGTAGCGGGATACGAACCCGTAAGTGGGCTTCAGGCCGACGATGCCGCAGAAGGACGCCGGGCACCGGATCGAGCCGCCGGTGTCAGAGCCGAGCGCGAGTATCGATTCGCCGGCTGCGATTGCCGCGGCACTGCCGCCCGAAGAGCCACCGGGGACTCGGGTGAGGTCATGCGGGTTCTTTGTGGGCCCGTAGTAGCTCGTCTCCGTCGAGGTGCCCATACAGAACTCATCCATATTCGTCTTTCCGATAATGATCGCGCCTTCACGCTTCAACGCCTCGATCACGGTCGCATCGTACGGTGGGATGTACCCGGAGAGGATCTTGGATGCACAGGTAGTTTGAATGCCCGCCGTGGAGATGCTGTCCTTGATGGCAATGGGCACGCCGAGCAGTTTCTTGCGTGCGAATTCCGGCTCGTTGCGCCGCTTATCAACCACGCGCGCAGTCTCAAGCGCAGCTTCCCGGGTGAGGGTGATGAAGCAATTCAGGGGGCTCTTCTCGATATGCTCATAGAGCTCCAGTAGCACCTCCTCAGAGGAGATTGTGCCACTTTTAATACCTGCTGCGACTTCTCGTGCCGTCTGCATGCTCGCTGCGATCCCGGTTGTATTCTTATATATTCCTCTACTTCCACTACTCTTATAAACTCTTGCGGATATGGATGACGAGTAACAGCCCATGAAGACGAAATCGCTCTGCCCTCAGTGTCTCGCGGTGCTTGATGCCGAGATCTATGAAGCCGCGGGCGAGATCAGGCTCAAGAAGCGCTGTGCGGTGCATGGTGAGTTTGACGACCTTTACTGGTCGGATGCGGCGCTCTACAGGAAATTTAGCCGGTGGGGTTATGGGCATGATGAGGGCGCTGCGGGTATTCAGAACACGGCAGTCAAGCAGGGCTGCCCGTACGATTGCGGGCTCTGTCCCGAGCACAAGAGCTCGACGATGCTCGCTATCATTGATGTGACGAACCGGTGCAACCAGCGCTGTCCTATTTGTTTTGCCAATGCAGCCGTGAGTGGGTACCTCTACGAGCCGACGATGGCGCAGCTGGAGCAGATGATGCGGCTGCTCCGGAGCGAGGTCCCTCCCTGTCCTGCGATACAGTTCGCCGGCGGTGAGCCGACCCTACGGAAGGATTTCGTGCAGATCGTCCGCAGGGCTCATGAGCTCGGCTTCTCCCACCTCCAGGTCGCCACGAATGGCATCGCCTTGGCCAAGAGCGTCTCCTTCTGTCACGAGCTCAAAGTGGCAGGTTTGCATACCGTGTACCTGCAGTTCGACGGGGTGACCGATGAGCCCTACAAAGTGCTCCGGGGTTATCCGGCACTGACCCAGAAGGTGAAGGCGATCGATAACTGCTGGGCGGGCGAGATCAAAAGTGTCGTGCTCGTACCTACGCTCGCGAAGGGCGTGAATGACGATCAGATCGGTGCGATAGTCCGCTTTGCAGCGCAGCGGCTGCAGATCGTGAGGGGCGTGAATGCGCAGCCCATCTCCTTCGAGGGGCGCGTGGAGGAATCGGAGAGGCGGGAACAGCGAATAACCATTCCCGATTTCATTCGGCTTTTGGAGGAGCAGACGAATGGCGAGATACCCCGTGAGAGCTTCTACCCCGTGCCGTTTGTCCTGCCCATCTCCTATTTCGTGGAGGCGTGGAAACGAGTTCCGCAGATCAAATTCACCGTGCATCCCCACTGCGGCGCGGCTACCTACGTCTTCGTCGAGAACGGGCGGTTCATACCCATTACGGAGTTCATGGATGTCGAAGGCTTTATGGAGTTTTTGAAAGAGACCGCGGGGGAGATGAGCCCCTCGAAGGTCAGTAAGATCAAGGCGACTGCGGCGCTGATCGTGGCCTTGCGCCGGTTCATCGATAAGGATAAGGCGCCGGAGAAGTTTGACTCCCTGACCCTGCTCGCCAACGTGCTCGGGATCGGGAATCGGGAAGCAGTCGCGGAGTTCCATCGCAAAGCGCTCTACATCGGTGCGATGCACTTCATGGACCCCTACAACTTCGATCTGGAACGGGTGAGGCGCTGCGGAATCCACTACGCCACACCGGATGGGCGGATCATTCCATTCTGCACCTACAACGCACTCTATCGCTCCGGAGTAGAGCGAGCATTTGCACAAGCGTATTCTTCCATCCTTCCCCCGGAGTCCGCGTAAATTCCACCGTCCTGCAGCTTTAAATAGGTGGAGAACAAACGTAGCAGTGCCCTTTTCGAAGAGTAGCGTGACCTCGCGGATGCGGAGGATGAGCGTTATGGCAAACAAAGGGCGACACTGCGCCGTATTGCACGGTCCCTGCGGTAGCCGGGTTCACGAACGGAAGATGGCGATGACCGTCACGAGGCAACCACAATACGGTACACCACTCCCTCAGGCAGCACAAAGTTTATCAGCGCTCTACTCTTGTAGAGAAAACAGACAGAGAGGAAGCGTGAAGGTGGTGTCGAGATGAGAAGGGGGGAAAAGAGGAGGAACGCAGAGCGATGAGCACTGAGGAGCGGGAGATGGAGCGTCTACGGGAGAAGAAGCTGCAGGAGATGGAGGAGAAGGCAAAAGCGAAGCAGGAGAAGGTAAAGAGCGGAGCGCCACTGGATCATCCGGTGAGCATCACCGATAGCACGTTCTTCGAGACGGTCAAGAGCCATCCGCTGGTCGTCGTGGACTGCTGGGCTCAGTGGTGCGGCCCCTGCCGCATGGTGGCCCCGATCCTCGAAGAGCTGGCAAAAGAATACACGGGGAAGATCGTTTTTGCCAAACTGAACGTGGACGAGAACCCGAAAATCGCCACGGATTTTGCCATTATGGCGATCCCTACTATCTTCATCTTCAAAAACGGCGAGCCCGTGGATGTAATCCAGGGTGCGATGCCGAAGCCGCATTTTGAAGCGAAGCTGAAGCGATGGCTGTGAGACCCATCGAGAAACCAATCGCGAAGGAACTTGAAATTGTGAAGCGGTTTGCCGAGTTTGGATTCCAGGTCCATCCTGAGGCGATCGCACTACTCGCCCGGTATGGTGGCGACGGCTCGACTCACTGGGATGGCGATCCTGCAGCGATTGCCCGGGGCGTGACCACCTGGATCGACCCCTCGATCTGCGTAATCTCCCCGGAGCAGATCGTGGCGTACTTAACCAGAAGGCGGTCGCGCGAGCCCGGAGAAGGTCGCAGCCAGATCACTGCGCCCGTGGAGAGCGCAGTACCCGGTATTGACATCATCCGTTCGTATCCCGAGCAGGGCTGGACGGCGGATCATCGCGACTTCCTGCCGTACTTCCTGGATCGCTACGAACGGCTGAGCATGCTCATCAAGAAGCGGCTGAAATGCGTGCAGATCCGGGCGGTCCGGAGCGGTCAGGAAGGTGAAGAGACCTCGATAGCCGGTATCATCTCGGCCATCGCGAAAACGGCGAAAGGTAACCGCAGGGTCGAGCTGGAGGACCCAACTGGGACTATACCCGTTATTCTGCCGTCGCACGAGGAGCTGGTGCCCGATGAGGTCATTGGGGTAACGGGCTTCGTCTCGAGTGGTGGGCTCTTCATTGCGAATAAGGTAACTTATCCGGACGTGCCTCTGCCAGCCTCCACCACGCAGGCCTCGCTGGCCGCACCGGAAGAAGAGGAAGAGCGAGCTACGCCTATTTCTGCGGTATTCATCTCAGATCTGCATGTAGGAAGCACGACGTTCCTCCATGAGGCGTGGGATAGCTTTATGCGCTGGCTGAAGGAGAAGGCGTCGTCTCTGAACATCGCCTACCTGGTGGTGGCGGGCGATGTGGTCGATGGTATCGGCGTTTATCCGGGCCAGGAGAAGGATCTGGCGCTCACCGATATCGAGGCACAGTACAGGACGGCGTCGAGTTGTTTCCAGGCATTACCCGACCGTGTGCACCTCGTGGTGGCACCGGGCAACCATGACGCGGTGCGAACCGCGGAACCGCAGCCGCCGCTGCCCGAGTGGATCCGCAAGCTCTTTCCCGAGCATACCTGCTTCACCAGCAACCCCGCGTACATCCGCATCGGTGGCCGGCAGGTGCTCATCTACCACGGGCAGTCGTATGACGATTTCGTCACCGCCGTCTCGAGGCTGAGCTTTGCCAAGCCGGCGGACGTGATGATCGAGATGCTGCGACGGCGCCATCTCGCACCCATCTATGGTAACGGTGTGTCAATCGTGCCTCATGGCGCGGATTACGGGGTGATTGATCCCGTGCCCGATATCATGCAGTGTGGGCATGCGCATACCGTGGGTCTGGCAAAACACCGGCAGGTGCTCCTCATCAATTCCGGCACCTGGCAAGCGCAAACGCCCTATCAAAAGAAGCGGGACATCACACCGGTCGCTGGCTGTGCGACGGTGGTCGAGCTCAATTCGCTCAAAGTGAAGGTACTGGACTTCCGCAGCCGGGCAGGTGCGTGAGTGAGTGAGTGAGTGAGGTGAGCATGAGCGCGGCGAGAAGTGAGACGAGGGCGCATAGGCATCTGAAGGCCTGTGCCTGCCGCGGAGCGATGCGCTTCCGTGGCTGGCTGCGCGGCAAGGTGTATGCCGGCTATGGAAACTCGCTGGCAGCGGAGATCTCGAAGCGCCCCTTACCCGAGCATGTCGCGATTATTATGGACGGCAACCGCCGCTATGCGCAGAAGATTGGCATCTCGGTGGAAGAGGGCTACAACTACGGCGCGGGGATTACGGAGCGCGTGATTGAGTGGTGCTTCGATCTCGGGGTGAAGCAGCTCACCCTCTATGCCTTCTCGATCGAGAACTTCTGCAGGACAGCCGAGGAGAAGGCGAAACTGTTTGACCTCCTGCGTGCGGAATTCGAGAAGCTCGCAGTCGATGAGCGGATCCATAAGAATGAAGTGCGGATGCGCGCGATCGGTAACGTCGCGCTGCTTCCCGAGTCGGTACGAGCAGCGATCAGGAAGGCTGAGCAGGCCACCGAACGGTACGATCGCTTCAACTTGTTCATCGCGGTCGCCTACAGCGGTCGCATGGAGATCGTCGACGCGATACGGATCATCGCGAGCAGGATCCAGCGTGGCGTCTTAAAGCCCGAGGAGATCACGGAGGAGACGATCTCGCAGCATTTGTACGTCAGCGAACTCGAGGGAGAAGCGGATGCCGTGGATGCCGGCGCCAGGACGAGCGTGGACCTGATCATCCGCACGGGCGGTGAGCTGAGGATCAGTAATTTCGTGCCCTGGCAGGCGTTAGGTAACGAGTGTACCGCGTACTTCTGCGCGCCCTTCTGGCCAGAATTCAGGCTGGTTGACCTCCTCAGAGCGATTCGGACCTACCAGGAGCGCGAGGCGGAGAAGCGGCAGCGCACAAATGTACGGATCGCGAACCTGAAGCGGCTCGCCGATGGTGAACCGCAGCAGCAAGGAGGTAAAGGTGCAGGTTTGTAACCTACAGGCATGAGACGGGTGGTCGTATGAGAGCGTTTATCGCCGTTGATCTCTCTGAGGAGATCCGGGCGCGTATAGCGTCACTCCAGGGTGAGTTCGCATGGCTGGGTGAGCAGGGCATCGTGAAATTCGTGGAGCCGCATCAGGCCCATCAAACGGTGAAATTCCTGGGCGAAATACCCGAGACTGCGGTGGCGGGAATCGACCGCGCGCTCTCGGAACTGCACCAGCAACCGTTTGAACTTCGGCTGCACGGTGTCGGGTTCTTTCCCGCGGCATCGGTGGAGAAAGCGCGTAATCTTCGTGTGATCTGGGTGGGCATCCAAGCCGGTGAGGAGCAGTTGCGGGCGTTACAGGCCGAGGTCGAGACGAGATTGTATGAGCTGGGGTACCCACTCGAGCGGCGGTTCAGCGCGCACATCACGCTCGGGCGTGTGAAGAAGCCGCTGCGGTCAAAGGATGAGCTGAAGCGGGTATTGACGAAGATCGCGGCACTGCGCGAGGCTGAGGTGGGTACGATGCGGGTCGAGGCCGTGAAGTTAAAGCGGAGCACGCTGACCCCGCGGGGGCCGATCTATGATGATCTGGTGGTGAAGCGGTTGGTGGGATAGAAGCTACATGGTCAGATATGGAACGCATAAAGGGCACGCCCTTGGACTAGCAGTGCTGGCCTTGCTGGCGGGTAGTTCAGCTCCCGTTGATGAATGGCAATCCCGATACAATAACTTAAGGCAAGAATTCAAGGATTATATTGAGACCAGTCGAAGAACTGAAGCGATTAAGAGGCAGGAGCTAAAGATAGATTTTGCAAAGAAGCTGCTCATCGTGGCTGATTCTTTGAGCCGTATAACTGTTGAACACAATAATTTTCCCTGCGATATTATAAAAACTTATTCAGATAATCTCACGAGAAATATAGATGTAATTTACGGTCAATTACTTTCAGCATCAGGTCTTACCCCAGTAGAGCCGGCAGCAGGCGATAAGTTCGATGATAGATTGCATAACGCCATCGGATTGGAGAATAGCGCTGTTTATCCTGAGAACTCGGTTTTTCGCGTGATAAGAAAAGGATATCGCATTGAAGATACTGTTGTAAGACCAGCCGAAGTGATTATATCAAAACGTCCCGTTGAAGTACTCGAGATCAAAAGGCCGGGTTTGCGGGATCGAATCCTCAGATGGATTCGCCCCGGGAAGCGCAGATTTGCAGAGGTAAACCAACGGATAGCTGGGGTTGAGCGCTTACAGAGGGAGAATACCGAGAAACATATACAGGATATAGACTCTCTGAAAACTATACTAGCACAATTAGAAGCAAGAAATGAAAGGTTAGATGAACTTGAACGAGTCCAGCAAGGAGAGCTCGAAAGATGCAGGAGGGATACAGCAACCCTGAAGGATATGATACTAGAACTAGAAGAGAAGCTAGCGTTAAAGGTGCAGGCACAGTTGCAAAGCGGATATCAAGAGAATGAGCTATTTGAGAACAACTTAAAATATAGGGATATGGATGACAGATAGAGAGGATAATGATAGATAGAGATATACTTGGTATAGACTTTGGGACAACAAACTCAAAGATGGCGTACATGCTGCTTGATGAACCAGTGATGATAGAGAACGGCGAAGGGAAGAATGTCACACCTTCCGTAGCATATTTCAAGGGCGAGAATGAGGTTATAATAGGTGAAGTAGCCAAGCGGAATATGATTGTGCATCCAGAGAGCACAGTAAGTTCTATAAAACGGGTGATGGGGACAGACTTTAAGAAGCAGATTGGGCGGTATAAATTCCCGCCTGAATACATAGGGGCATGTATATTCAAGAAACTTGCGGATGATGCACAGAAACGGGTTGGAAAACGGTTTGTTGATGCTGTCATATCGGTCCCTGCAAATTATTCTGATAGCCAGAGGCAGGCAATCAAGGATGCTGCGGAGATCGCGGGGTTTAATGTTTTGAGGATGATAAACGAGCCTACTGCTGCGATGTTAGCCTATGGGATGAGAGAAGACCGCGATAGAAGGGTACTGGTTTATGACTTTGGAGGAGGGACGTTCGATGTATCTATTCTTTCCGTTACCTCCGGCTTCTTTGACGTGGATGCGAGTGCGGGCGAGCACAGGCTCGGAGGTGATGACATCGATGCGCGTATTGAGGAGCAGGTGAGCAAGAGATTATACGAGCAACTCGGCGTTGAGGTGACGAAGGATTTAGCGCTGCATGCAACGCTCCGTGAAGCCGCAGAAGAAGCAAAGATCGCGCTATCCTCGGTAGAGAGCACGACAATCAGCATCCCTTTTGTGGCTGCAAACAAACCGCCGTTCAGTATGGTATTGACTCGTGCGCAACTTAACAGTATGATATCCGACCTGATCGAGCGTACAAAAAAACCAGTTGAACAGGCATTAAACGATGCATCACTCGAAAAGAGCGAGATAGATGAGATCTTGCTTGTCGGGGGTACAACACTCATACCGGCAGTCCGTAAATTTGTAACGGAGTATTTTGGCAAAGAACCTCTTAAAGGTGATCCTTATGACGCAGTTGCACTTGGTGCTGCTATTGCAAGCACAGAATTCATAAAAGAAAAATCACGGGTAGCGAAGAATATAGAGATCAGTGATGTAATCTCAAGCTCATTAGGAGTAGAGGTAGCAGATGGCACGATCTCACGGATAATTGAGCGGAACACAAAGATCCCGATTGCACGGACACGTAATTACACGAATGCCGGAGATTTCCTGGATAAGGTCATCATACCGGTATACCAGGGCGAAGGAGCATATCCGGAGGAGGACGAGTTCCTCGGCGAATTTTGGATATCCATAGAACCCATGCCCATCCATCAGAACAAGATAGACGTAACATTTGAAGTGGGAAAGGAATTTGGTATACTAAACGTTACAGCAAAAGATACAGATTCGGGCAATCAGCGTACCGTGAAGTTAGAAGCGAGGAGCAGGCTTTCGAAGAAGGAGAAGAATAAATGGATGAAGAAACTGCTCGGCGTTGAGAGCGCACATGTAACCATCCTAAATGAGGCGCGTGAGGTTAGTTTGGATCTCTATCTCAATCCATGGGAAGCAGTATCAGACCTCAAAAGCGAGCTGATGGAGCTGGGCGTTCTGGGTGAGCATGAGACGATCTACTATAATGGTACAGAGCTTGAGGATGCCCGGCGAATATCTGACCTTCAGTTGACGAGCGAGGGCGTGATAGAGATAAGGCGAAGTGATAAGTAAGAGATCGAAGAAGCAAAAGGCCGCGGAGATACCGGTAATAAAGCAGGAGCTCTCAATTCAGGATGATCCCTACTGGAAGCTATCCAGTATTCATATGGACCCGCATCGTGTCGGCAGGTTTATCAGTAGATTCGAGCGATTTGAATACCTGCATCCAGAATGGACTGCAGGGCTCATGGACGGCCTGCCCACCTTTTACTGCATTCTCGGTGTTGAGAGGGGCGCCCCAAAGGAGCAAATCGAGCAGGCATACGAGCGGAAATCGAGATTCTCAAGTTACCCCCTAAAGGTGATTGCGGAGGCATTCGATGTATTGCGTAACCCTCGCCTACAGAAAGAGTATGACGACCTGCTGATTACCTTTGAGCAGGTTACAAAGTGTATGCCGTCGCATGAAAAGCATGAATTGGCTCAGAAGCACAGCGCATATATCAGCGTCGAGAAGGAGTACACTCGAATGAACCAGTTACTGGGGCGGTACAAGGATTACGATCTTCTTTACCTGTTCGGGATGCCTGATCTCTACGAGATCGCCGGGCTTGCACAGGACTGCACCACTGAAGAGATAAGCAGAACTTGTGGTTCAGATTCAGAGCTATCCGTAAAAATCAGCACGGTACTCAAGGAACCAGCATCACGGGAAGAGTATGACTTCATGCTGGACTTCATTGCGCGACGCGCAAATAAGGAGCATCTTGAGGAACGGGAGAGGAACAGGAAGAAGTGGGCGAGTCTCGATAGGCACATTTTTGAGAAGATTGTACTCATGGCACTTACTGAACCCGGTACACTTTCCACCTCGCTCCGTCGGCGGGGCGAGATACTTACCAACAACCAGGACTGGCAGCAGTATCTCCCACCATATCAGGAGACCTTTCTATCGCTTCTCGGATTAGATACAGCCTCGCTCAGCACCGAGAAGAAAGAAGTGGAAAGCGCACTGCGCGAGAGATACCGGCCGCTTGAGAAGACTCCCCAGGTCAATCTGGCATACAGCGTACTGAAGAACAAATCGCAGCGAGAGGATTACCTGTGGCTTCTGGAGAATTACGAGCTGCTCGAGACCCTGGCGAGTCTGCTGACCGTGGAGAACGTTCCCGGAGCAACGGGAAAAGAAGGGGTGGAGCTCCCGAGCATGCGGGAAGCAATGGATGCGTTAGCCCGGTTATTTGCAGAATGGGAACGAGGGCACAGAAAAGGAAGAGATACTCACCTGAGCACCGAGGAGATAATGGCGATACTCAGCAGCCACCTCAGGGATGAAACGATAAAGGAAGAGTCGCGCAGAAGGCACTAGCAATGGATAAAGCCCGAAAAGAGAGGACCTTACTCGATTTCCTGCACCCCCCTACGGGCGAGAGTGCTAAGGGGCGGGGTGAGAAGGACTGTGGCCTTGCACGTGATCTCTTGCCTGCCCAAGAGCGCACCGAGGCGGCTAACCGTGTGGAAGAGCCGACGAGGGAAGCGCCGCGTATCTACTCCGTCTTTGAGATAACGAGCAGAATCAAGTGTATCCTGGAGGGCGATGCGGAGCTGCGGAACCTCTACGTCAAGGGCGAGCTCTCGAACCTCAGCCAGCCGACCTCGGGCCATCTGTATTTCACGCTGAAAGATGAGCTCTCGGAGCTGCCGTGTGTGATGTTCCGTGAGCAGAGCCGCGGGCTCCTCTTCGTGCCTGAGGACGGCATGAGCGTGATCGTCCGCGGGCACCTGAGCGTGTATGAGAAGCGAGGCAAGTATCAGCTCTATGTGGATGAGCTGCAGGCGGCGGGCCTCGGTGCGCTTTATCTCGCCTTCGAGCAGTTGAAGAAGCGGCTCAAGGCTGAGGGGCTCTTTGAGGTGAGGCATAAGAAGCCGATCCCCTGCTTTCCCCATCGCATCGGGATCGTGACCTCGCCCACGGGCGCGGCAATCCGGGACATTGTCAAGATCACGAAGAAACGCTACCCGCACGTGCATATCCTCCTCGCGCCCGTTGCGGTACAGGGCGAAGGCGCGGCGCTCCAGATCGTGCACGCGATCCGCCTGATGAACCGGTACAGTGTTGAGCGTGAGCGTATCGACGTGCTCATCGTGGGTCGTGGTGGTGGCTCGCTCGAGGAGCTCTGGGCGTTCAATGAGGAGCAGGTTGCGCGTGCGATCTTCGCGTCCGAGGTTCCAGTCGTCTCTGCGGTGGGGCACGAGACGGACTTCACGATTGCGGATTTCGTCGCGGACAAGCGAGCAGCGACGCCCTCGGAAGCCGCGGAGCTCGTGGTACCGGATATACGTGAGGTGGCGAAGAATCTGCGCACACTGGAGTTGCGGCTGCGCCAGAACGTCTTCCAAGCGCTCGAGACGTACCGGAAGCGGTTGACGAACATCGAGCAGAACATTCTCTTCCGCAAGCCGAGCGAGCGAATCAATCAGTACCGGCAGACGGTCGATGAGCTCAAGCGGACGTTAGAGAAGGAGCTCACGCACCGCATCGCGCTGCAGCGTAAGCATCTGCAGGCGCTCATGGGTAAGCTGGACGCGCTAAGTCCGTTGGCGATCCTCGATCGCGGGTACAGCATCTGCTTGCGGGTGACAGACGGGCGGATCGTGCGGAGTGTGAGCGATATTGCAGTTGGCGATGCGCTCAGGGTGCTCTTGAAGGACGGAGAAGCGGTTTCGGAAGTGAAGGAGAAGCGAGCGAGTAAGCCTGTTAACAGCACCTGTGATTAAACCTGGCTAACAGCTCCTGGGATTTAATAGCGGGACGGCGACCTATAGATATTACAGACAGAATGAATACTGATAAGCGCGCCAGGCACGGAGATGGAGCAGATCAGCAGACTCTTTCTAGCAGTTTTGTAGTGCTCGGCGTGCTCATCGGGCTGCTCCTGGGGATTGCAAACGGAGCGGTACTGCTTGCTCCACCGCTGCACCCGAGCACTCATGCAGTCGAGGGTTTACCGCCGGAGGTTGCTGGGGACAAGGCGGTCAGTTTCATCGCGAAGCATGCCGTTTCGCCCGGTGTTGAGGTCAGCCTCGTTGCGGTCACGGAGCTAAACACCGGCAACCTGTACCGGCTCACGATCAACCTCTCGACTCCGGAAGCCTCAGAGACACGGGAGCTGTACATCTCAAAGGATGGTCGGTGGCTATTCCCCGGCAGTATCAACCTGAGTCGCTACACGATCGGTGACTTCCTGGTGACGGGTGACGCGCCGTGCGTCGAGGATGGCACACCGATCGTGTATTTCTTTGGCTCGGAGGGCTGCAGTGCATGCCGCTGGGAGCATCCCGTCCTGACAGAGGTGGCGGCGCAGTTCGAGGGCCACATCGTCTTCCAGGATTATATGGGCGGCGTGGCGGGCGATCGTGCGGTCTTTGAGCGGTACAGCCCTGACGGCACGATACCGACGATGGTGCTGGGCTGCACGTATTACCGGATTGGTGCGGGTATCCCGCTCGGTGAAGAGCAGGAGGCGCGGATATTGACCGCGCTCATTTGCACGCTGACGAATAACGAGCCGGAAGCGGTCTGCCACGAGCCAGCCATTCAAGCGTTAGTTGCACAGGTTGGGTAGCTGTGCAGAGAGCGGCACGGCAACACTTTTAACGTCGCACCACCTTTTTCTAACCAGGACCGTAGTGTGTCCTCCGAACCGGTTGAGGCAGAGAGGGCGATGGCAGAGACTGAAGCGTTACCGTTCGAGGCGGCCTTGAAGCGCTTAGAGGAGATTGTGGAGCGGCTGGGCGATGGCAATCTCGCGCTGGACGAGTCGCTGAAGCTGTTCCAGGAGGGCATGGAGCTGTGCAAGCTCTGCACCAAGAAGCTGGACGAGGCGGAATACCGTGTGGAGAAGCTGATGGAGACGGAAGGCGGCGAGTTCACGGTCGAGTCGTTTGAGGTGAAGGAGTGAGCACCTGAGCACCGAGGCGCGCTTCACTCTTTCGCGACCATCACTTCTGTTGATTTGATCACCGCCTCGACCTCATCGCCGATCGCCAACTCGAGCTCGTCGACCGCGTCCCGGGTGATCAATGCGGTGACAATCGTGGGCGTTTCGATCTGGATGCGCACCGTTGCGGCAAGCTCGCTGATCTCCAGTTTCTTGATCGTGCCGGTGAGCTGATTCCGCGTGCTGACCTTGAGATAGAGCGCTTCCCATAATTCCTTATCGGCCGCTACGCCATCCAAGTACCGCCCGTAGCGCTCGTACTCATGCAATAACCGCTCGCCTTCCTCGGTGAGCGCCGCGCCGCCGCCGCCCCTTGCACCGCCGCGGAAAGTCTGCACGACCGGCGTGCCGATCGCCTCCTCGATCTTCCGCAGGTGCTCCCATGCGGAGCGGTAGGGCATCTCGAGCTTCTCGGCGGCCTTCCGTATGGAGGCGGAGTCGCGAATCTCCTGCAGCAGCTTTGCACGCCCCTCGCCGAGAATCGAATGCCCTTGAAGTTCAAGCCAGGGCTTGCATCGTGATACGTATTTTCGGCTGGGCGAGGTCATGGTTAGGAGGAGGTTGGTGTGTGGTCTTAAATACCTATCTATTTTAGAGGCTGAACGGAAGCTGCTGGAGTTCGAAATCCTCATGAGTTATGCACTGCAGGGAGATAAAGAAGACATTGCTGATAAAATTAACGAATACCGCCGTGATGAGCGTACGAGGATAGGAGCTAGCGGCGAAGAAGCCGTCGAAGCTTTTTATCAGGAATATGCTCAATGGTAAGCAGCTTTCTCACCTTCTCGTTTCGTTAGCTTCATCACGACACTAACAAACATCTGAGTGCACTCTCAGCAGCTATTTAGCAGTACTTCTGTTGCCTTCATCGCCTTTAATGATACCAGCATTTAATGTTATAAGAACTTTATCTATTTCTGACTTTGCTCTCAGATCTTTAAAATCGTATTTTTTACCAAGTACTCGCTTTTGGTTCGCTTAGCACGTATACTGGTATTAGCATCTTGTGCCGTTTAACGTCGAACTCAGCAACTAGAACTTCTAGAGATGGTAAGCTGAGAACGCAATCTATGAGAATTTGAGAATCTAGCGACAATCGCGTCACGTGGGGTCTGATACGAGCCATCAATTTTCTCCCTTTCTGCTATGTGATTCTAAAGTTGGCGGCACGTGCTGCAGCTTCTGCTTCAGTTCATGGAGCACATTCAGCGCCTCGATCGGTGAGATCCGCTCCACGTTGATCGCCCGCAGCTCCTCGAGCACCGGATGATCCTGCAGCACCACCTCTTTCTGCACGATCACGCGCTCGCCGCCCTCATCGGCTCGCGCCTTGGAGCTTGCGAGCTCGCTCTCCATTCGCTTCACGACGCTCCGGGCAGATTCGATCACCTCGGTGGGCAGGCCGGCGAGTTTCGCGACCTGAATCCCGTAGCTCTTAGAGCCGCGGCCCGCGACGACCTTGCGGATGAAGAAGACCTTGTCTTCGACCTCGCGGATCGAAACGTTATAGCATTTAACCCCGGTAAACTGCTCTTCGAGCTCGGTGAGCTCGTAGAAGTGCGTGGCGAAGAGCGTCTTCGCTTTGATACGCTGGTTCACGTATTCTCCGACCGCCCAGGCGATGCTGACGCCGTCCAGGGTGCTCGTGCCGCGACCGATCTCATCGAGGATGATCAGGCTCCGGTCAGTGGCATTATTGAGGATGTTGGCCGTCTCGCTCATCTCGACCATGAATGAGCTCTGGCCCATGGCGAGGTCGTCGTACGCGCCCACGCGCGTAAAGATCCGATCAACGACCCCGATCCGCGCTTCGGTCGCGGGCACGAACGAGCCGAGCTGCGCCATCAGCACGATCAGGGCCACCTGGCGCATGAAGGTGGATTTCCCGCTCATGTTCGGGCCGGTGATGACCATTAACCGGTTATCCGTTCCAATGCGGATATCGTTGGGCACAAAGCCCTCCTTCACCTCGCGTTCAACGACGGGATGCCGACCCGCGGTGATCTGGATCTCCTCGCTCTCGTCGACCGTGGGGCAGCAGTAGCCGTTCTCGGCCGCGATGTCCGCGAATGCGACGAGCATGTCCAGGTCTGCGATCGAGTTCGCAGCCGCCTGGATCTCCTTTGCACGCTTCGCCACGGCCTTCCGTGTCTCCTCGAAGAGCTCGTACTCGAGCTCCTTGAGCCGTTCCTCAGCGCTCAATGCCTTCGCCTCGTACTCCTTCAACTCCTCCGTGATGTACCGTTCCGCGTCGGTCAGCGTCTGTTTCCGGATGTAGGACTCAGGGACCTGGTCAGTCCAGGTCTTCCGCACCTCGAGGTAATACCCGAATACCTTATTATAGCTGACCTTGAGCGATTTAATGCCCGTGCGAGCCTTCTCGCGCTCCTCAAAGTCCACGAGCCACTTCCGGCCGTCGTGCTTGATCTGCCGCAGCTCGTCGAGCTCAGCATTGCAGCCAGCTTTGATCACCCCGCCCTCCGTGACCGTTACGGGTGGCTCGTCCACAATGCGTTGGTCGATCAAGGCGATGATCTCCGCGAAGCTGCTGGATTTCAACGGGCCCAGTGCGCTTTTGATCCGTTCGGCACGGCAGCGTTTCAGCGTCGTGCGTACCGCCTCGATCTGCTGTAATGATCGTTTCAAGGCGATGAGATCACGTGCATTCGCGTTGCCGAACGATATCCGGCTGATGATGCGCTCGATGTCCGCGATCTCCTTAAAGGACGCCTTCACCGCTTCCCGGAGCAGGATGTCGGCATGGAATTCCTGCACAGCCTGCTGCCGCTGCTTGATCTCGGCGGGATCGCGCAGGGGGAACCGGACGTTCTTTTTGAGTAGCCGTGAGCCCATGCTCGTCTGTGTTCTGTCGAGCACGCTGATGAGCGTCCCGCGCGCGGTGCCGTCGCGGATATTGGCGAAGAGCTCGAGGTTCCGGACCGTGACGCTGTCCAAGACCATGTAATCGGCTACGAAGAAGGTCTTGATGGGTTTGATATGCGCGAGCACCTTCTTCTGTGTCTCCCGGAGATAAGAGATCACCGCGCCTGCTGCGGTAATGCCCGCCTTGAGCTCGCCGCAGCCGAAGCCGTCGAGCGATATGACGCCGAAATGGTTGATCAGCGTCGTGTACGCGGTCTTATACTCGAAATAGTAGGGGTCATAGCGTGAGATTGTGCAGTTCTCCTGGGGTAGCGGGAGCTCGAGTGACTCGGGCAGGATGATCTCCGCGGGCCGCACGCGTTCGAGCTCGGTCTGCACTGCGGTGTGCGTGCTGTCATCCTCGAGCTCGGTGACGGCGAACTCGCCGGTGGAGACGTCGAGGATAGCAATGCCCACGCGACCATTGAGGAGATTGAGGCAGAGCAGATAATTACTTGCGCGGTCCTCGAGGAATGAATCGTCAATGATCGTGCCGGGCGTAATGAGCCGTACGACCTCACGGCGCTCGATCTGTGTGCCTTTCTCATCGGCGAACTGCTCGCAGATGGCGACTTTATACCCTTTCTGGATCAGCTGCTTGATGTAGGGCGTGACGGCATGGTAGGGCACGCCGGCCATGGGCGTCTTCCGTGCAGCGCCCGTGCCCCGGCCCGTCGCGGTCAGGGTGATCTTCAACTCCTTCGCGGCGACTTTGGCATCCTCCCCGAACGTCTCGTAGAAGTCGCCGACCCGGAAGAGGAGGATCGCGTCGCGATACTTCTCTTTGATCTGGTAGTACTGCTCCATCATCGGTGTATGCTCGGGCATTGGCAGGGAGAACCTCGCGGGTTACGGTAACGTACGTCACGAATAGATTCGCCTTCTTCTGGTTTAAGGGTTTCTGAGCTTCAGCACATCCGATGTGGAGAACCGCCCGGAAGTACCTGCATTTGGATAACAGGATAAACCAGACAAACGAGAGGATCATCTGCTATTTATTATCGGAGTAGCATCTGGCCTTTTTCGCGCTGGAGCATGGGGCATGGGTTTATGGGCTAACGAAGCGCCGCGTGCAACAGGTACTCTAACGTTCCGTGATACGCCACCTCTCAACGTATCAGAAGGCGGTGCATGATTAAGGATAGTAAGAAACGCGCCACCAAGAGCGATACTCAGCGAATTTTTGAAAGAAGACACGTGGCAGGGGTAACTCAAACCTGCAACGTGAACTACTCATCGTACTCTCTACTGCGCTGCGGACTAAGGTTCTTTCACGCCGGAAGGTCCGATCAAGAACCTCGCTGGCTCTTCGGATTTAGACGGCGCTCGCCAGCGGGCCCATTAGCCAGCGGATTATTGTGCATAATAATACTCCTGGCGGGCCCGCCGCGGCAGCCTGCGGTTTTACTTCTTACCTTTTATCTTTTCTGTGACCGATTTGAACAGGCCGCCTTTTTTCTCTTCTACCTTCTTGCCTGCTTCAGCCTTTTTCTCTTCTACCTTCTTGCCTGCTTCAGCTTTCGCTTCCCCTTTGGCCTTTTCGCCAACCTTTTTTGCTTCCTCTTTGGTTCCCATTTTTCACTCCTCCTTTTGGTTACTACCAATCACCTACCAGACCCTCTATTTGTATGTCCCCCTATATAAAGGTACCCCTTTTTAATTATGCCCTTTGAGCTGCAGGCGGTTTCTCGATCGATGCTTTTAGAGCTGGTCGTGGAGGGGGTTACTCTCGTTACTCGTGCAACGCACTGGTTCATCACGGAACTCGCCCGTTTCGGCGAGCTTATTAACCAGGAACGTCTACAGCATCTATGTATGGTGTACGCTCTACCAGTCAGCCAGAGCGAGTCCAAGAGTAGGATAGGTGTCGCGGTGCGCCCTGGGCCCGTGGCTTAGCATGGATATAGCACCGGCCCTCTAAGCCGGGAGTCGCGGGTTCAAATCCCGCCGGGTCCGTTCTTCTTTCCCGATTCAGCCGCTTCCCACACTTTTTTTCCCCAGTAGTGCCTCTATCATCACGGGTATCCAGTAATTACCCCCGCGGGCTCGCCATACCAAGAGCCATCCTTCTTTGGTAGGTTAATCTCCCTGAAATACAACCGGGGGAATAAAGGCGCCAACAAGAAGACACGGCTTTGACGAGTTGAACGACCCATCCAGGATGCAGAGAAAGAAAGTACTTTTCCCAAACCCAGATGAAGAGCGCGGTCAGCCAAAAGGAAGGACACCCAGAGCGGTGTCCGTTCTTTGCGACGGCCGCGTAGTAAATTTGTGGAGGTAGTCCAGGGAGAAGGTCTTCATCATCACTTTATTCTCGATCAAGGTCATGAACTCCTCCCAATGAGGGATCTTTTGATCATCTCTGCGAACTGATCCACCGTGAATCGGCTTACGAGACGGTAGACCGCCTTTACCTCACGACCGGCCTGCAGCCCCCATGAACGATCGCACAGTTACCTTCCCCCGCAAAACCCCTCTCGCAGGGCAAAACCCCAGCTATTTATAACGCGCCATCAGATTTCCCCCTATGTCCTTCCCTCTCCGGACTAGGCATCTCCTGCTTAGTGCGGTGCTGCTTGGAGCGCTGCTTCTGACCGTCGGCTGTCTTACAGAACGTGAGGAGGCCGCCACCGATGCCTCGAAGTCGGTTACCCTGACGTACTACACCGAACAACTACCGCCCTACAACTATCAGGAGAACGGTACGCTGCAAGGTATCTCCGTGGATCTCCTCGAATCGGTCACCGGGAAGCTGGGGGCGAAGGTGCCCCGGGAGAAGGTGCACCTCGTGCCCTGGGCGGAAGGTTATCAGGCGGCCCTCACCCAAACCGGTACGGTCCTCTTCAGCACGGCCAGGACTCCCGAACGTGAGCCGAGCTTCAAATGGGCGGGGCCTATCTATACGGATAGATCGGTCCTCTTTGCCAGGCGAGACCGGGGCCTCACGCTACAGAGCCCTGCAGATCTTACCGGGTATCGGATCGGGGTGATTGCCGGCGACATGGCGATCCAGCAGCTGCTCGAGTTCGGGGTGAACCCGAACCAGCTCGTGGCCGAGAGCAACGTATCGGCGATCATCGCCAAACTCGAGAGCGGTGAGCTCGACCTCTGGGCGTGCCCGGAGGCACCAGGCAGGTACTTCGCCGAGCAAGTGACCGGGAACTATAACACCTACGCGGTCGTGTACCACTTACAGCCCCGGGATGCTTACTATGCCTTCAGCAAGGACGTCCCGGATTCAACGGTTCAAGCCTTCCAGCAGGCACTCGATGCGGTGAAGGAGGAGAAAGACGCTGCGGGCATCAGCAGGTATGAGCGGATCCTCGGACGGTATATCCCCCCCATCGGCTTTGCACAGCTCACGTACCTAACCGAAGAGTGGGCACCCTTTAACTACCAGGAGGGCGGGAATGTCACCGGTATCTCGGTCGAGATCCTCGAGGCGGTCTTTCGGGATATCGGCGTGAACCGCTCACGGGCAGATGTCCGAATTGTCCCCCTGGCGGAAGGCTTCCAGGCAGCGCGGAATGACACCGGTACCGTGCTTTTCTCCATCGTTCGCACACCCGAACGCGAGCCGTTTTACAAATGGGCGGGACCCTTTACTAAGGCGAGCTTCGTTCTCTTTGCACCGCTGACCCGGAATATCACCCTAGCAGCTCCCGAGGATCTGAATCAGTATCGGATCGGCGCGTTACAGGACTCCATTGAGAACGCTCTCCTCCTCGATCAGGGCGTTAACGCGTCACATCTGGTCTCCGGCCAGACCCCCGCAGATCTCCTGCGGATGCTGGAGGCGGGTCAGATCGACCTGTGGGCCACGGGCGACCTCGCCGGACGACATCAGATGCTTAAGACTGCAGCAGATCCCAACGCCTACGAGATCGTCTACACCCTGAGCGAGAACGACTTCTACTTTATCTTCAGCAGGGATGTCCCGGATATACTGGTCCGCGCCTTCCAGTATTCGCTTGACACGGTGCGAAACCAGAAGGATGCACACGGGATCAGTGAGTATGAGCGGATCATCTACCGGTACCTCGGGGTCAGCTGCACCCGGCAGTCGTTCACCGACGAGGCGGTGATCGCGCTCGTGGATACGACCGCCGCGGCACTTGAGCAGAACACACCGGATACACTCCGTCGCATCAACGCCGGAGAAGCGCCCTACCGTGACCCGACGAACCCGGGCCTCTATGTCTTTGTCTACGATACGAATATGACGGTGGTCGCACATGCCTATTACATCCAGGAGGTCGGTGTCAATTACAAAGGAAAGACCGATGTTACTGGTAAACCGTTCCGTGATGAGATTCATGAAGGTGCCCTGGCGAACGGGACCGGCTGGGTGGAGTATGTTTATCTGCATCCTGTCCAGACGAACCTGTACTACAAGACCGCCTACTATCGCTTGACCCGAGGAAGCGATGGTGCCCAGTATATCGTAGGCAGTGGCAATTATAAGCGCTGTGAATAGTTCTACCGCGCAGCGAATGCCGCCTCCGCCGCCCCGCAGTAGCCGGAATCCCTCTATTCCAGAGCCGCTGGATCAGGTGGTGCTGAAAGCGATGGCCAAAGACCCTGCTCTGAGATACAGCTCAGCGAGGGATATGGTAGCTGCGCTTGAATCCCTCAGCAGGGCGACCGTGAATCCCTCTGCGGCGCCATCGCCTGATGTGACGACGCTGCTGCGCCGATTTCCGCAGGCCCTGCCGATGCGAAGCCTAAATAAGCTCAGCTAACGGTCATCTTGGTGGTAAGGATAGAAAGTTTTAATAGTGCGGAGAAA
>Ga0209609_10000597_pt1 | contig 21607 bp, 21 predicted proteins | sample LakKivw325mmetaG_FD_184136 | JGI IMG/M metagenome (GOLD analysis project Ga0209609, IMG submission 184136) | Anoxic lake water microbial communities from Lake Kivu, Rwanda to study Microbial Dark Matter (Phase II) - Lake Kivu water 325m metaG... | ecosystem: Environmental > Aquatic > Freshwater... | reverse complement strand
AACATTGGTAAAGGGGACATCGTCGCTTCAAGTACGTGGTGGATGACCGAGACTGGCCAGATGCTGACTGGCCACTTCCCGGGCCTGGGCAAGATCTTCCCCTTAAAGCCGGGAACAAATGGTTACCCCTTCCCGGGCACCGGAATGGACGTGCTCGATGAGGATGGGAACCCGTGCAGGCTTGGGAATAGAGGCTATCTCGCCCTCACTATTCCATGGCCGGGTATGCTCATGACCCTGTATAAGGACCCGGAGCGGTACGTGGAGGTCTACTGGTCGAAATTCAGCAATAAAAAGGAGAACAAGTGGTACTTCTATACCGGCGACTTCGCCGTGAAGGACGGCGATGGGTATGTGTGGGTCCTCGGAAGGGCTGATGATATCCTCAAAATCGCGGGCCACCGGGTCGGCACCGCTGAAGTAGAATCCGCGATGATTCTTCACCCTGCGGTTGCCGAGGCCGCGTGTATCGGTCGGCCCAACGAGGTGAAAGGTGAGGTACCGTTCATCTTCACCGTCCTCAAACAGGGGTACATCGCAAGTGCGGATCTTGAACGAGAGCTGAAGCTGCATTTACGAAAGACGATCGGGCCCATGGTCGCCTCCGATGCGAGCATACTCTTCGTGGATATGGTGCCGAAGACGAGGTCAGGTAAGATCATGCGGCGGTTGCTGAAGGCCGTTGCGACGGGCGCGAAGCTGGGGGATGTCACCACCTTAGAGGACAAGACCGCGATCGAGGAAGCTGAGAAGGCGTACGACTACCTGAAACAGGTGATGGAGAAAGCCGAGAAATAAGGACGACCGAGAAGCTGACCACACGGTGAGCGTGAAGCAGGGAGTGCTGTGCATGCCATCCATGCGCAGCCTTTTCCCCTTTTCTTCCGGTGCCCGCCCGGGCCGGGCCTTGCAGCTATTCTGGTTTACCGCAGCGGTACCTCCCGGCGAACCAGGAGATGCAGCCGCAATCTCCGCGAGGAGGTGCTTTGCCTTTGAGCAGCGGAGGGATCTACGACCTCACGAGGAGGTTGCAACCGGCGAGACTGCATACAGAGGCGTTCAACAATGTGATACTGATCCAGGAACTCGTTTGGAATAACTGGAACATTGAGCATATCGGCAGGCATCATATTTTACCCCGGGAGGTGGAGGAGGTTTGCTACTCAAATCCTGTTATAAGCAGGGCAAGAAATGGAACGCTACGTATCATAGGTCAAACTTATTCTGGACGTCTTCTTACCATTTTTCTTGCTTCCCGGGACAGAGGAAGTTATTTCGTGGTTACAGCGCGGGATGCCACCGAAGCCGAACGCAGAAGGTTTAAAAAGGAGTGAGTGAATTAGCAGTTATACTCTACCATAAATAAGAGCAAATCGACGAGATATGGGTAAGATACCAGTATTTAAGAGCATTGAGGAGGAAGCGGCGTTCTGGGACACCCATGATACGGAGGAGTACGCAGACGATTTTGAGGCGGTTGAGGTGACATTTTCGCGACCTTTGAAGCATAAATGGCTGGTTACCATCGAGTTGGATGAAGCGGCACTCAGTCAGCTGAAAAAAGTGGCTGCCGGGAGTGGGAAAAAGCCCGAAGTGCTCATTCGGTCCTGGGTGCTGGAGCGTCTCAAGGGGTAATATGCGTAAAATCTCGTGTTGAAGCTCGCTGCTTTACCTTTTTGACGACTGCCGCCCTACTCGTAGGGAGTACACGGTGAGGCCATGCCGGAAAAGGTAGAGCTCTTAGCACCTGTCGGAAGTCCCCGGGCACTGCAAGCGGCGGTCGAGCACGGCGCTGATGCCGTTTACTGCGGCGTGGGAAAGTTTAACGCGCGCCGGCGTGCGGAGAACTTCTCGCTTCAGCAGCTGAAAGATGCGGTGAGCTACGCGCACGAGAACGGTGTGAAGGTCTATACTACTTTCAATATTCTCGTGAAGAATCACGAGCTCCAGGAATTCTTCGATGACGTTGCAGAAGCGTATACACGCGGCATTGATGGCATCATCATCCAGCATATCTCCTTTGCACGGTTACTTAAAGATACGTTCCCTGATCTGCGGGTCCACATCTCGACGCAGGCTGCTGTTTCCAACTCGTATTATGCTGACCTGCTCGACGGTGCGGACCGCGTAACGCTTCCTCGTGAACTCTCGCTCGCGCAGGTACGGGAGTTCATCGCAACGACCGGGTTAGAGTCGGAAGTGTTCGTCCACGGCGCACTCTGCTTCTGCTACAGTGGCCTCTGCCTCTTCTCCAGCTTCCTCGGTGGCCGGAGCGGCAATCGCGGGCTCTGTGCTCAGCCGTGCCGGAAGAGCTACAACGGAAGGTACCTGCTGAGCACCAAGGACCTGTGCCTCGTGCGCAGAATTCCCGAGCTCATAGAAGCAGGGATCACCTCGTTCAAGCTCGAAGGTCGGCTTAGAAGTGCCCGGTACACTGCACTTGCAACTCGGGTCTACCGGCTTGCCGTTGAGTCTTACTACGCGGGTGATTTCCGCGTGCCCGAAAAGGAGCTCAAAGAGCTCGCGCTTGAGTTCAACCGTGACTTCACGGAAGGGTACCTCTTCGATGCCACGGAGATCATCGCACCGGAGACGCCGAAGAACCGCGGGATTCCACTCGGCGTGATTGGCTGGGATATGATGATTACGCTGCAGGAGCCCCTGTCGATCGGCGACGGTGTCGGCATCTGGAGGAAAGAGGGCATTGATGGTGCGGTCATCACGAAGCTCGAGAGGGACGCCACTCCAGTTTCCCGGGCAGGAGCCGGGGAAACGGTAAAACTGTTCATCCACGCGGCCGAGGGCGATCGCCTTTATAAGACCTCGTCACCCGAGGTAACCTGCTTTGCGCCGCTCAACCCGAAGCCCGCATTGAGCACGCCGGTACGCTCAAAGCGGCTGGTGCGGTTGCCAAAGATCGAATCTCGTGAATCAAACGGGCTGGAACTCCTGGCCAAGGTTTATTCCCGAGAGGAGGCGCATGCCGCGCTGCAGGCAGGTGCAACCACCGTTTTCTACTCGATCTTCGCCGATGATTTCTCCGAGAGCTGCGCACAGCCGTATATACCTCGGATTCTTTCTGACTCCGAAGCGGCTGATGCTCTTATGCGGGTAAGTGCACTTGAATCAGATGCAAGCCTTCTCGGCAACCTCGGGCTGCTCACAAGACTCGCGCATTCGAAACCACGAGCGATCTATCTCGATTACAACGCGAACGTCTTCAACGACCTCGACCTGGACTTCGTGCGACACTTTGGCGCAATTCCTATAGTATCCCCGGAGCTCACCTTTTCGGAGCTCGCAGCCTTCAAGAGCAAGCAGTTCGCAGTGCTCGTGCACGGGAGACCCGTGCTCATGACGACGAAATATCCGCTTCCATTACAAGCGCTGGAGGACGACCGATGCTTTATCTTCCCCGTAAGACGGGAATTCACGTACACGCAGATCCTGAACAGCCTGCCGATCGGGCTCTTCAATGAGATCTTGAAATTCCGCGAGGTGGGGATCACCAGGTTCTTCTTCGATCTCACCGATGGCAACGCGGCCAAAATCATCGGGTTGTACCGGGACATCCTCAGCGGAACGCCCGTAAAAAAATCAGCGAGGCGGAGGCACACCCGCGGGCATTTCACGCGTGAGGTTGAATAGGCCGATCGCTCTACCTGCTGCGGAACGACCCTCAGCGCGCCTCAAGGCACCAACCGTCGGCGATCCCGCGGGAAGAGCACAGCCTCCCGCACGTTCTCCAGCCCGAGCATGCACATCAGCAGTCGTTCCGCGCCGAGCCCCCAGCCCGCATGGGGCGGCATGCCATACTGGAAGGCGCGGAGGTAATACTCGAAGCTCGCGGGATTGAGCCCCTTCGCATCGATATTCTCCTTGAGCAATTCGTAGGAATGTACACGCTGCGAGCCGGAAGAGAGCTCCAGCCGGGGATGCATCAGGTCGAACGCCTCGCAGGTCTCTTTGCCTTCCGTTGGCTGCGCATAGAATGGCTTGATGGCGCGCGGCCAGTCGGTAATGAAATACAGTTCGCCGATCGCCTTTCCCAGGCGATGTTCCGCGGAGGTGCTGAGATCATCGCCCCATTCGATCTGCTCGCCCTCATCCACGAGGAGTTCGATCGCTTCGTCGTACCGTATGCGCCTGAAAGGCGCTTTCGGTACCTGGAAGTCGATAGAGAAGCTGCTCAAGCCGGGATAGGGGGCAATCTGAGAATAAACAGAGACGATGAGCTCCTCCAGGAGCCGCATCACGTCCTCGACGGAGACGAAGGAGACTTCAACGTCAATCGAGGTCGCTTCGTTGAGGTGCTTCGTGGTATCGTGCTCCTCGGCCCGGAAGATCGGCGCGATCTCATAAACCTTGTCGAGGCCCGAAGCCATGAGCATCTGCTTGTAGAGCTGCGGGCTCTGGTTCAGGAAGGCTTCACGTTCAAAATAGGTGATGGGGAAGAGCGCGGTGCCGCCCTCAGTTGCGGAACTCACGATCTTGGGCGTATTGATCTCGATGAAGCCGCGCTCAGTGAGGAAATCGCGGACTACCTTGAGCATCCTGCTCCGGATGATGAAGATGTGCTTCGTTCGCTCGGTCCGCACGTCCATGAATCGCGCGTCCAAGCGCGTATCTAGCTCGGCACCGACCTTACCGGTGGTATCGAGTGGCAAGATGGACGACGCCTCGCTCAGCACCTCCATACGGGTAGGAATGAGCTCGTAGCCGTTAGGCGCTTTTAGCTCGGCCTTCACCACGCCGCGGATAACGACAACTGATTCGCGTGGCACTTTCCGCGCTTGCTCGAAGAGCTCCTTGTCCACTGCTCGCTTGAAGAGCGTCACCTGCGCGTAGCCTTCGCGGTCACGGATAATGAGGAAGAAGAGCCCGCCGAGATTGCGTTTCTCGTGTACCCAGCCGGCGATCTCTACCTGCTTGCCGTCATCAGCCGCGGTGATTTCAGAGGAGTATCTCCGGTTCTCGATCGGGACGTTCATACTCTCTACTTAAACCGCGCGGGTAATATAAAGCACCTTCTAAGGACGCGGTCAAGCTCTTTACAAGGGCTCGCGGGGTCGTAGGACCGCAGAAGAAACGGTTTGGTCTGGCCCCTTATTCTAACAGCAGCCGGGCAAGCATGCTCTTCCGGTCGTCCTTCTCCTCCTCATCCTCAGGCCATCGGTCGGTCCTCGGGATCTTCCCCCTTCGCTCGTCCTCGTCGACCTCTTCGGGCTTCGCTGCTCGCCCGCCATGCTCGCTCTTGCGTATGCGCACGTCGACCATGATGGGCATCTCGATACTCGGGCTGGAGAGCAGCGCGACACCCTGCGGTATTCGTTTGATCTCCTCCTCCATCCCACTGCTCATGAACTCGAGTCCCCTGCTCAGCGCGGTGATGTCATTGGGGTTCGTCACGCGGAGGATGATCTGCGTATTGCACTGCGAGATCACGTTCTTATCCACGCGTGCGGGCCGTTGCGAGATGACGAGCAGTCCGAGCCCGAACTTGCGACCCTCAGACGCGATGGTGCGGAGAATGCGGGAGCTGACCGCCTGCCCGAAGCCGCGTTCGGGGCAGAAGTTGTGCGCTTCCTCGATGACGAGCACGAATGGCGGGATCTTCCCCATCTTCCGGCCCTCAAAGACCTCTTTACAGAGCCGGTAGACGATCAACTGCTGCAACTTCGGGTCTGCACCCTTCATATCGATGATCGTCGCTTTGCCCGCGATCACGAGCTCCTCGATCCGGGTTGGGCTGTCTGAGAGGATGCCAGTTTCCCTCATCCGTTCGAGGAAGTGGATGATCCGCCACTTCGCCGTGCTCTTGCTCTCCGCGACCTCGCGAATGATATCCTCGATGGTGTAAAACTCCTTCTTCTTCTTGATCTCGTTGATGCACTGGTACAACACGCCCAATTGCGCATCGGAGAGCGTGAAGAAGTCGTAGAGCTCATTCACACTCAGGTTGATCCCATCGATGCGGAAGAGCCGATCGGCCGCGGGATTGATGGAAAGATTGGCCGGAGTAAAGACCACGACCTGCGAGGCGTACCCGCGCGGCGAGATCCCGAATTTCTCCATCTGTTTCCGCTCTTCCTCGTTCTTGTTCTCATACCTGAGTGAGAGATACTCGCTATGGGGGTCGACGATCAAAAGCGGCACGTTCTTCTCGAGCAATTCCTCGATGAGCACGCCCGCGGTATACGATTTCCCGCTGCCCGTCTTTGCGAGGATGCTGCAATGCTTCTGGATCAGCTCATCCGTCTTGAGGTACACGGGAATGTCCCGCCCGTCGAGCATGCCCAGGTGGATGCCGCTGGATTTGAGCCCCAGAGTTTCCATCACGAAGGTCTGGTCCGCTTTGAAGACCTTCGCATCGCGGGCAAGCGTGCTCCTCGGCTGCATGAGGAAGCCGCGGTCGTCTTTATACCCGATGATCTCCACGGCCGCTTTCTTCTCCTCGGCATCCACCATGGAGACGACGCGACCGAGTATCCAGCCGTCTAATTCACCCCATACCTTCACGTATTCGTTTCGACGCACCTCGCTGGTGACGATAAAATCGAACTCGTTTAAACCGACGTCACCCGCGACCGCGCCCACCACCTTGTACATTTATGCTGGATACCACGTTCTTTCAATAACGATGTAGCCATATTCCACTTTGGCTACTCGACCCCTATCACCACCCGTTAATCGCACGGTATGGGTCTTTTTCTCAATTCTCCGAGCGTACAATGTTGCTTTTTTAAAATAGTAGATCTCTTCATCAAACCGATCCATTATTCAGCCTCTTCTTTCTTTACTTTGCCTTCCTCTCCCAGAAGCTTTAACACTTCTACAATTACAGACGGGTCTAACCGTAAACTTTCTATAATTTCACTGGTCGTGCATCCTGGGTGTCTTTTTATATACGTGTCAACCATATACCTCGCTTCGCTAATGGGAATAAAATCTAATTCTAAGACTTCGCCCTCGGCTATAGTCCCCTCTTGGATTTGTAGTTTTAGATCCGAGATCTCTTTCCGAAGTTCCCAAATTTGTTCTTGGAGATCCCTAACAATCCTCTTGGACATTCTCTCCCGTTATAAAATGAGCACCGCGTTCACCAGTCCTACTTGACCCGGTCTGCTGGTAACGACCGCATCGCCGATCTCTGTCTCGATGACCGCGCCTTTCGTGGTGATGTTCCGGCGTGTATAAAATGGATTTGCGGGGTTCTTCTTGACCGTGAGGATCTTCACCTTCTTGCTGGTGCCGCTCCGTGGGTCCGCGACATTCGCGAACTCGCACCGGAGCAACCGCAGCTTGAAATTGCCCCCGCGCGTTCTGATCATTCGTCGCCTCGTCTCGCCGATCGTCGTGTCGGCTGCGGGCCGACCGGCCTCGTGCGCACGTTTCCGTCGGCTCAGGTGCCGCCTTCCTCCCGTGAATTTCCGTCTTGATTTACCTTGCCATCTCATTTCCTACGGACCTACAAACCCACATTGAGCACACCGGTATAAATTACTTTGCTTCCGGCACTTCACACAGCGTCCAATCTCGTTCTCACCGCAGTTCGGGCACGGAAAAACGGTGAAGCCCTTCTCCAGGAGCTTTACTCCGCACGACGTGCAATACTCGATCATACCCTGCTCCCTTTCTTTTTAGTTCGATCTCTATCGTGAGTCCCTTCTTTCCCTCTGCTTCGGTCGCCGTCACGCTCCTTAGAGCCAGCACGGTGGACGGCATACTATACTTACATCGCCCCCCCTTTATAAGAAGGTCTGCCGCGATCTCCACTTCCTCGGCACGCGTCGGTGGTGGTTGGCCTGAGATATTCGCGCTCGTGGTGGTTATCGGGCCCGTTCCGCGTATAAGCCGCAGTGCGATCTCATGATCGGGGAACCGTATGCCAATGAGGTCCGATCCGGCCGTCAGGAGGTCGGGCACGCACTCCTTTTTCCGCAGCAGCACGGTGACGGGCCCGGGCAGCAGCGCACTGAGCAGATCGAACGAGGCAGCATCGACGTACGCGACGGTCTGCAGCATCTCGAATGAGGCGACCGCGATAGAGATCGGCTTGGATAACTCGCGCCGTTTCAGCTCGTACACTTTCCGCACGGCGGGTTCTGAGAACGCGTCCGCGCCCAGCCCGTAGACCGTCTCAGTGGGGTAGATTACCGTGCCGCCGTGCTTGATGCGCTCGATTGCCGCTCTTATTTCAGCGTCAAGCGCCGGGCTCGTGTCCAGTTCAACCGTAGCGGTCATGGTGGTACACCTCGTTCAAACCGCAGGGGAATACCGTGCGGTACCTCGCCACCCCTCAGGGGAACCATCCCTCAGGCTGCAGGAGGAACGCCAGCTTCTCAGGCTCCTGGAGGAGCTGATACATCTCAACCTGCTTCCTCAGCCCCATTTCCTTGATCCAGGTATCTTCAGGCTGCAGTATCCGCAGAGGTGGCACCTCCTTGTACCGCTCGTTCTTGGTGATCGCACCGGTCGTCAGCTCGAAATACGCGGCACCGCCGTGCTGCTTGTACGGCTCGTAGATCGAGGAGAACGTCCGGGCAACCCAGTTCGCCATCTTCAGCACCTGCGTGGACGGATTGATCGTCACGTGCCCGTACTGGGGTGGAATGATCACCTTGTCACCCGAGCGGGCAATAACGAAGATGACATCAGTGATACGTTCAATGCGGTGAAGTACCTCACGTTTCTGGAGAAGATAATGCGCTTCGCCCTCGAGCACCTCATAGATCTCGGGATAGGTCAGCGTAGAGCCGGGTACGCGGGGATGGTAATGTCCCGCGGTCTTTATGAATTCCCTGCCCAGCGTCCTCGGCGGAATGATCGTGATATCGTACCGGAGGTCTCGTTCCTTGATCTTGTTCGCGTCCTCAGCGCTCTTCGCGACTTCACGGAACATGTAATAGAGCGCCATGTCCCGGCTCGCGGTCGCCAGGAACTCCTGATCGAAGATGACCTCTGCCATCTCGCCCAGTAGTCGCACATCGGGATAAAACGTTCGCGTTCCGAACTGCAACTTGTTCCACGGTTCGGCCATGAGCGACGATGTATAAATAGCTCATGGCGGCTATTAAAGCTATGAACGCCCCCGCACCGACAGTCAGCCTCCAATTCGGCCGGAAAACGACCCACTATGAGGTCATTCACGTGCCTGTACCCCATATACTCGTGGCGTCCGCGAAGGAGCTCCATGGGTGGTGGAACGGGCTCGCGCCATACGGTAATCGTGAATGCACCGCTGAGAAGCTGCTGATCAACCCCTACAACGGCTGCAGCCACCACTGCCTCTTCTGCTATTCGCACGCTTTGGGCGGCTATTTCACGCTCTTTCGCGAGCGCGGAGTGGTCACCGTCTTCAAGGACTTTGATAAGCAGGTTGAGTCGCAACTGGACGGGCTGAGAGTCGCGAGCTGCGGCTACCTCTCACCGGTCTCCGATCCGTTCCAGCCGGTTAACGCGCGGTACGAATTGAGCGAGAAGATCATCAAGGCGATGGTGAACCGGAACATTCCGGTACATGTCACCACGAAAGGGAGAATAAGTGAACCGGCACTGCATCTCCTCAAACGGCAGGAGCACGCCTATGGTGAAGTCTCGCTCTTGACGCTCGATGAGGAGAAGCGACAGCGGCTGATGGCTGGTGGTGCCGTGACGGACGAGCTGCTGCGGAATATCGAGCGGCTGGCGAATGCCGGGAAGTTCGCCGTATGCCGCATTGACCCGATTATCCCGTTCGTGACCGATAGCAGGGAAGAGCTGGATGCGGCGGTTCGCGAGGCGGTAAAGGCAGGTGCGGGGCAGATCATCACGAGCTGCCTGGATATTCCCGTGCAACTGAGAACCAAGCTAATTGGCGAGCTGGCTCGGCGATTTGGCGTTCCCGAGCAGCGGTTCGCGAGGCTGTATACGGAACTGATGAGCGGACGACTGCATGCAACGCTCGAGTACCGGCAGAAGCTGTTCAGCACGATGCGGGCAATTTGCGACAGGAACAGAGTACCAATGAGTCTCTGTATGGAGTTCGAATCGCTCGGCGGGCGGCGAGTTCGAGGCTTGAACGAGGTGTATATGAGCTCGTACAATTGCACGGGCAGGAACGTGCCGCTCTACGTGAGATCCGGGTCTGGGAGGTGGTTCGAGCCGGTTGAGGGCTGCAGGGGCAATTGTGTGAAGTGTCATGGTCTTGAGCGCGCGCCTGCTTGTGCTATCCCGGAGTTGCAACGGGCTGGCGCGTGGAAGTTGAAGGATTACCGGCGGTGGAGCAAAGAACTAACCGTAAGAAGCGCGACTCAGAAGACCGGTGGGCCTAAAGGGCAGTAGCGCAGGCTTTTACTTCCGAGATCACATAAGTAGTGGGCAGGGCCATGAGCACCGCGATGTACCTCGTCAGAGCCGTGAGTCTGATTATACTGGGCGTGATCGTGGCGAACCTCATCCTCGAGAGCACGGCGATGCGAAAGCTCTCACCGCTCATTCGACCCTTCTGCCGCGCCGCGAACCTGCCCCGCGAAGGCGCTATTGCGCTCTTCACCGCATTCTTCAACTCTACCACAGGCAAGTCGACGCTCGCGGGATTTTATCACGAGGGTAAAATCAGCGACCGGGAGACGATCCTGACGCTCCTGATGAGCACCTTCCCGATCGTCGTGGGCGAATCGCTCTTCCGGGCTCAAGCACCGGTTGCGCTCGTGCTCTTAGGCCCGGTGATCGGCGGTATATACCTCGCGCTGACCCTGCTCTCTGCCTTTCTCCAGTCGCTCGGCGCGTTCGTCTACGCGAAGCTGTGGTTACCGCAGCAGACTTGCGTGGCGGATGAGCAACTCCACGCGGAAACGACCGGGAGATCACGGCAGGAGCGAACGGAGATCGCGCTGAAGAAATCGGCGAGCACCTTGAAGAAGGTCGTGCCCTCGATGATTATCGCGTTTTTGATCGTGGACCTGCTCTTCCTCTTTGGGTTCATGGGGCAGATCAGCAGCATCTTCGAGCCGTTCTTACGGGTGCTTGACTTACCGGGTGAGGTGGTTACCGCGCTGGTCGCGGAATTGGCGCACTTCTCCGCGGGCTATGCGATCATAGCCGCACTGCTCGCCAAGGGCGTGCTTACCACGGGTCAGGCGATTCTCACGTTACTGATCGGGAGCATCTTCACGATCTCTATGGTCTATCTGAAGTACAGCCTCCCCCTGTATACCTCCTTGTTCGGCAGGTTCGGGATAAAGCTCACCGCGATCACCTACCTCAGCAGCATGGTGGCGAAGCTCATCGTTATCCTGCTGGTGCTCGCGCTACTGTGAGCCTTGCTTCACCAGCTCAATCCCGCGATCACAGCCGTGCTCCAGCGCGCCTTTTTTATACAGGACGTACCGAGAATCACCTGAGGTCTTGCTTTTGGCCGACGGAGGGTTGATGGTGATGAACATCGTGGTATTTGGCCCGCCGGGCTCCGGGAAAGGGACGCAGGCGAAGATGCTGGCCGAGAGCTACGGGATACCCCATATCTCGACCGGGGACATGCTGCGCGAACATTTGAAGCGCGAGACGAACCTGGGACTCGAGGCGAAGTCGTACATGGAAAAGGGCGAACTGGTGCCGGATGAGATCCTGGTCGGCATGATGAAAGAGCGACTAGCGCAGCCCGATTGCGACTCCGGGTTCCTCCTTGATGGGTATCCGCGAACCTTGCCGCAGGCGGAAGCGCTGCGGGGGATCCTGCGTGAGCTGCGGAAAGAGCTCGACCTGGTGCTCAATATCGAGGTGCCCGATGCGGACTTGCTCAGACGGCTCTCGGGACGGCGCATGTGCCCTTGCGGCGCAAGCTACCACCTCGTCTTCAATCCGCCGAAGCGCGCGGGCATCTGCGATCGCTGCGGTCACGAGCTCTATCAGCGCGCGGACGACCGAGAAGAGGCGATCATGAATCGCCTGCAGGTCTATAAGCGGCAGACGCAGCCGTTGATCGCGTATTATACGCGAGCGGGCCGGATGGTCACCATCAACGGTGCCGCGGAGATCCCCGAGGTCTTTGCCGAGATCACGACCGTTCTGGATGGGTTACGGACGAGGAAGGCGACGAAGTAGCAGGTGCGGGACTGCGGCCGATGGAGAGCAGCGGCAGCGGGCGATCAGAGCATGAAGATCTTCCGCTTCTTACCCATCCTGGCCGGTGCGAGATTGAAGACCACGGTCTTGAGCCGGGTCATCTCCTCAATGCTGTACCCGATCCCTTCCCGGCCCGTGCCGCTGTCCCCGGTACCGCCGAAGGGGAAGAAGCCCACACCGTGCGCAGGCGCGTCATTCACGGATATCTCACCGTCCTTCAAACTCTTCGCGACTCGCCACGCCTCGTAGAAGTTGGTGGTGAAGACGCAGGAATCCAGGCCGTACTTCGTATCATTCGCCGCGTCAATGGCCTCCTCCAGATCGTGCACGCGATGGATCGTGACCACCGGGCCGAAGGTCTCCTCCTGCATGATCGCGGCAGCTCGCGGCACTCGATCGAGCACGGTGGGCAGATAGACGTTGCCCTCATACCTGCCGCCCAGCAGCAGCTCCGCGCCCGTGACCGTCGCATCCTGGACGAGGCGGTGAACATGCAGGATCGCGTCTCCATCGATCAACGGCCCGACCACCGTTGACGCCTCCCACGGGTCGCCGTAGCTCACGGTCTTGACTTCCGCCACGAGTTTCGAGACGAACAAGTCGGCGATCTCCTCGACGACGATGACCCGGGAAATGGCGTCGCAGCGCTGCCCGGAGAAATTTAATGTGCCGTGCACCACTCGCTTGGCTGCCAGATCAAGATCAGCACTGGGCAGAACAATCGCGGCGCCCTTCCCGCCCAGTTCGAGGTGGAGGTGCTGTTTCATCCCCGCTCGCTGAGCGATCTGTTTGCCAACCTCAGTGCTGCCGGTGAAAGAGATAGTACCGATTCGAGGATCGTCGATACACTCATCAAGGATCTTCCCCGAGGTGGTGATCACATTGAGCGCGCCTGGGGGAACTCCTGCATCCGCGAGCAGCTTGGTGAACATGAGGAAGGTGATCGGGTCCGCGGAGGGCAACTTCACCACCACACTATTACCCGCGAGGAGCGCGGGAACGACCTTGGAGGAGGTAATGAAGAGCGGATAGTTGAAGGGTGAGATGGCGAGCACGACGCCCACCGGTTCTCGCAGCACAATGGCGAATTTCTGGAGGGTGTCTTCGGACCAGTCGCCGGGCACATACTCGCCGAAGATCTTCCGCGCCTCTTCAGCCGCCAGGTTCATCCGATTGATCGTCGCACGCACTTCCGCTTTGGCGTTATGGACTGGTTTCCCCGCTTCGAGCATGAGCGTTCTGGTCAGTGCGTCCTCATGCGATCGAACAATTTCTGCCGCACGTTTGAAGAGCTCGATTCGTTCAACACCCGGCACGCTCCGGATGCTCTCACGATTCGCCCAGGCGCTGTCAATGGCCAGTCTAACGCCACTGCCTGACAATTTGGGGACGTAGCCCACGGTTGTGCCGTCAAAGGGATTGAGGACCGTGAGGTATTCGTCAGCATAATAGTCCCAGTTTCCGCCGATGTAGTTCTTCAGGTAAAAGTCACCTGCCCGCTCTTCATAGAGCGGCTCTAACTGCTTGGGAAAACTCAAAGTCCTTTTTGCCACACTCATACACCGTAGGTAAGGACTCAAGTTCTTAAACCTTTGAGCGATCCCACTTTTCCTGGCTTCGGGCTCGGGAAGCAAGTTTAAATGCTACGAGACAAAGTAGTCACGGAGGAAAAAGAACGTGCCGCTAGTTCAGGTGCATGTCTGGAAAGGGTTTGGCGAGGAGAAGGCGAGGATCGTGATTCAGGAGATCACGCGCGTCTTCACGGAGCTGGGTGTCCCGGCTCATGCGGTCGAAGTGCTCGTGCATGAAATCCCGAAGACGCACTGGGGGATTGGTGGCGAGCCCGCCTCAGAGAAGCTGAGAGAAGTATCGCCCTAAGCCACCCGCTGCTCGCTTCAGTTACCTTCAGCACGCGCCAGTCTGTCTGTCCTCAAGCCTCCTTCCAACCAGGAGGATTATCACTACTGATGCCGAGGCGTTAAAGAGGATGGAGAGCGTGAGCGCAGGATAACTGATCGCAGCCCAGGTCGCGAAGAGGTTGGCCGCGAAGGAGGACGAAGAGGCTACGCCAGGAACAGGCACTTCGCTCGGCGCGAGTGCACCGATGGCAAGCAAGCCGAAGAGCGCGGAATAAGCAAGCAGGCGCATCCGGGTCAGGGCAGCCGCTGAGTTCATCGGTGATGGTACATTTGCCCCAGCCATATTAAAAAGTGGGGTAGAAACCTTCGAAGGCAACGGCAAAGAACGAAGGAAAGTTCGGAGGAGACGGTGAGATCAGGGGGTTTTATGTTATCGGACATGTAAGTAAGCGTTAACGTAATGAAATCTCACACTACTCAAGAGAACGAACAGGGGTAACGATGCAGAGAAAAACAATAGCGATCTTGTAGCCATTATGGCGATCGTTCTGGCCGTTTACGGTGCCGGATGTGCGGAGAAGGAGCAGGGAGCAAGCGCGTCCAGTGCGCCGACGGTCACGCCAAAGGCGACCGCAACACCAACCGCAACATCAATGCCGAAATCGATTGCACACGTGGGCGACACCGTTAAGGTTCACTATACGGGCACGCTGGATGATGGCACGGTATTCGACACCTCGGTGGGTCGCGAGCCGCTCCAATTCACCCTCGGCGCCGGCCAGATGATTCCCGGGTTCGAGCAGGGTGTACTCGGCATGAAACTCGGTGAATCAAAGAGCATAACCATCCCGCCGGATCAGGCCTATGGGCCCGTCTATGACGAGCTGGTCTGGGTGGTTGATCGTGCTCAACTACCGCTGGGTCTGGAGCCTGAAATGGGGCAGCGGTTGCAAATGACGAGCGCACAAGGTCAAATCATCATCGTCACGGTGATTGAGGTCTCCGCCACGAATATCACAGTAGACGCGAACCATCGACTGGCGGGCAAGACGTTGACCTTTGAGATCCAGCTCGTTGCAATACTCTGAGTCCAGAACCACGTCCTACTCGGGCTCTTCGGGTACTCGATCGAGCTGTGCGAATAAGCGCGGCTTTTACATGCTCCGCGCGAGGTAAAAAATACTTCGAATACCTCGTGGCACGTGATAGATATCTTGACGGAATTTAATGATTTTAGATCTCGAGTGCATCGTCTTATGATCTATAGCTACCGCAGTATCAATTATCTCACAGATATCCTTTCGAATATCTGCTTTCAAGTAATCTTCATTAATCCGGTGATAAATATCAATGAGATCTTCTATAACCACAACAACATATCCATTGAGCAACTTTTCTTTATCTTCTCTCCTCGTCCATATCATGTACGGCGCTACTAGTGATAATTCATGTTTAAAGTTAGATATGAGTGTATTTATGACGTTGCCGATTTCCCGCTGGTGCCTCAGGATAGCATTATCTGTTTCTCGCCATTGTGTTAACAGGACCTTGGTCATATGACGTTTCTTCACGATATCATCGATCCGCTGTTGTTGAGCTATCATTTCCCGCAGCTCCTGTCGCCTCTTCCTCAGCTCCTCGAGAGTCCGATCTTTCTTCTCCTCCCAGGCCTGGATCTCCAGCTTATACTGGAGGATCCGCGCCAGTTTCTCCTCCAGGAGAGCTTCAGCAAGGGCCTTCATCCTGGCTTCGTCCTCATTGCTGCGGAAGAGCTTGAGCATCCTCAGCTACCTGATTTTTATTTGCATGAACAAGTGAACTGTGGCTACGCCTCCCCTCAGGCCACGCCACCAGTAATCTCCGGAGCGTACCAGATCATATGAAGGTAGGGGTATATAAAGCTTGCGGGTGATCGGCCGGTGGAGTGCCGACGAGCTCCGGCATGTCCATGGTCAGGACGGCTTTGCGTGTAACGCCCGGCATCCGCTTCTTGAGCAGAGCGCCCACCCTTCGTAGTGAGAGGTGAGGCTGATGGAGCAGTTAAAAATCCGTTCTCAAGATCCCGGTGCTCGGAAGAGCGATTGTAGGGGCTTACCGCCCCCGCAGCGCGGTTAGTGCGTCACCCGTTGCCCGTAGCAGTTCACGCCGGTGAACTTCTCCCGGTACGATAGCAAGAGCGGCGTCAGCGTTCGTTCCGGCGCTTTCACGTGCTTGAGCCGCTCTTTAAGCTCCGCAGCGCTCAATCTCACGTTGAGCGATCGGTTCGGGATATCGATCTCAATGAGGTCCCCGTCCCGGATGACACCGATTGCACCGCCATTGTACGCTTCCAGCTCCACGTGGCCGATGCACAGGCCTGAGGTGCCGCCGGAGAATCGGCCGTCGGTGATCAACGCGACCCGTGTATAACCTGCACCTTTGATCGCATCGGTCGGCGTGAGCATCTCGGGCATGCCCGGCGCGCCCGCGGGCCCCTGGAACGGCAGGACGAGGACGTCCCCCTCCACGATCCGCTTCGCTTCGATCGCATCCAAGAGCGCCTGCTCGGTGTAAAAGACCTTCGCAGGCCCGCAATGCACCCTCATCGAGTCGCCCACGGCCGTTTGTTTGATCACGGAGCTGTGCGCGATATTCCCTTTCAGGACTGCGATCCCGCCTTCTGCGAAGTACGGGTAATCGAGCGGCCGGATGACCTCGTCATCCACGACACGGCCTTCCGCAGCGATCTCCGTGATGGATCGCCCGTTCACGGTTGGTGAATCCTTGAGCATCTCCTTTAACCGGTTGAGCACCGCAGGAATACCACCTGCACGATCGATATCGGCCATCTCGTACGGGCCTGCGGGAATGATTTTACAGAGATTTGGCGTCTCGCGCGAGATCGCATCGAAGAGATTCACGTCGATCTCAACACCCGCCTCTTTCGCGATCGCAGGAATATGGAGCACGGTATTGGTCGAGCCGCCCATCGCCATATCCACCCGGATCGCGTTCTCAAACGCGTTTGCGGTCATGATCTCACGCGGCTTCACCTCATCCTTAGCCAGGGATACGATCCGCTTACCGGTCTCGTAGGCCTGCTCCTTCTTCTTCGGAGCGATGGCCAGCGTCGTTGCGCAGCGCGTGACTGACATCCCCAGCACCTCCGTAACGGTCGCCATGGTGTTCGCGGTAAAGAGCCCGACGCAGGAGCCTGCACCGCAGATCATGTGCGGCAAGAATGCTTCCGCCTCGGCCGCACTCATTTTGCCCGCCTTGACCTTGCCGACGATCCCGAAGCCCTCGATCGGGTGATGTTTCTGCCCCTCCACGACGTTCGCCTTCATCGGACCGCCGGTAAGCATGATCGCGGGCAAATTGAGCCGGCTGGCCGCCATGAGCATGCCCGGGGTGATCTTATCGCAGTTGGTGACGCCGACCCAGCCATCTAAGGAGTGCGATAAGGCCATGATCTCGATATTATCCGCGATGTGCTCGCGGCTCGGCAGACTGAGCCGCATCTCCACGAACATCGCCACACCGTCACAGACGCCCGGGACGCCCCATTCCAGGGGTACGCCGCCCGCATCACGGATGCCGCGTTTCACTTCCCGGGTCAATTCGTTCAGATGGATATGGCCGGGCACGATATCGTTAAAGCTATTCGCCACGCCGATAAACGGTTTGTCCGGCGCGAAATCCTCGGCGGTGAGCCCTGCGGATCGTAGCAAAGCCCGGTGCGGCAGGGTCTCGATATTCTGCTTTAAAACGTCTGATCGCATGCATGTCACCCATGATTACAAAGCGCCCTGTCTATAAAATTCTGGTAGCGAGGATTTGCGGCGTGATCACCTGCGCGAGCACCTGACCCGTCCGGTTCCCGTAGCCCGTATGCCGGGACTGGAAGTCGAAGAGGAAGCGTTTGGTAAGCTACGAATTCAATTGCAGCTAAGCCGTTGAGCGGCTCGGCCCGACGGATGCGGGGATAGCTACGAACAGAGTCGCAGTTATGGAAACTTATTTGTACACCCTCCGCCAAGGTGGTTCTCAGCGCAGTAAGGGGGGAGCGCTATCAATACCCCCTCACGTAGGAGGGAAGCGAAGAATGAAGAAGCTCTGGATGATCAGCATGATCGCACTGGTGGCGGTATGCTCCGCGATCGCCAGCGGGTTTGTAGCGGTGCCCGAGGTGGGCGCGGTCTATGGCGCGGGTAATTCGACCATCTCGGTCTCAGGAACGGGCGTGCTCGAAGCCGAGCCGGATCAGGTGACCGTGTACCTCGGCGTGGAGACGCAATCGCGGAATGTGACCGATGCGGTGGAGCAGAACTCCATGAAGATGGATGCGGTGATTGCCGCACTGCAGGGGCTGGGCGTGCCGAAGGATCTTATAGAGTCGAGCTATTTCAGCATTTATCCGCTGAAAGATTACGAACGCCCAGGCGAAGAGCTCATCGGCTACCAGGTGACGAACGAGATTGTGGTCGAACTACACGACCTGGGCAGGGTGGGCGAAACGATCGATGCCGCGGTCCTTGCGGGTGCGAACCGGGTAACCGGGATCGAGTTTGGGTTGACTGACGAGCGCGAGCAGACCTTGAGGCACGACGCACTCAGCGAGGCCTGTGCGGATGCACGACAGAAAGCAGACACGATCGCCGGCGCGACAGGTTTAAAGATCCTCGGCGTGTCGACCGTGCGGGAAGGCGGCGTCTACGTCTATCCGTACCGCGGCAGCGACTTCAAGGAGTACAGCATGGTATCCTCAACGCCGATGCCCGTCGTACCCACCCCGATCGAGCCGAAGGGCATCGTGGTGACTGCCACGGTCGAGATCGTCTACACCTGCCTGTGAAGATCCGCTGATCATGCACTATTGCTTGCAGGCGAGAAGTGGTGACGGCAAGAGGGAACGTCTGGCGTAGCCGTGTAACTGAGACACGGCTGCGCCACCCTCTTTTTTTTCCACTGGCTTCCGCTGCTCCTTGCTTTGAATGACTGTTCTGTTCTTTTGCTATGCTGGGCGAAGCAGCGGGTTTCTCTCCTGCTCTGTCCTCACTGGCGGCGGCGCTGCCACATCATAGAACGTCGGATAACTTAACCACAGCCACCACGCGGCACCTGCTGCTTGAGATGACCCTGAGCTTTGTCCCAGTAAGACCGCGCGTCCTCCCGGATACCCGCGATCTCCTCAGGGGTCAAGTCGCGCACGACCTTCCCGGGGCTACCGAGGATCAGCGTACCCGGCGGATAGCTCTTGCCCGGGGGTAGGAGCGTTCCGGCACCGATGATGCTGCCTCTTCCGACCGTGACGCCCATCAAAATGATCGCACCCATACCGATCATGCAGCCATCCTCAATGGTACAGCCGTGAACGATAGCGCCGTGTCCCACCACGCAATACTCGCCGATCCGGGTTTCATGTCCGGTGTCGCTATGCACCACGCAGTTATCCTGGACGTTCGTCCATGACCCGATCCGGATAGCATAAGGGTCACCCCGAATGACCGCATTTGGCCAGACACTGACGTGATCGCCCAGCTCTACATTCCCGATGACCGCGCTCAGCGGGTCGAGATAGACTGGCTTCCCGAGCTTCGGATAGTACTGTTCAAATCCGCGAATGCGCTCTTTCACGCTCATCATCCTCCTGTAGGTGTACGAAGATCCTTGTTGGTTATACGTACCTGCGCACTCACCTCACCTTATCGACTGCAGGTGCCAAGCCCGTGCTTCTCGAAGTACCGCTGATGGTATTCTTCCGCGCGCCAGAAGGTCGCTGCCGGTTTGATCTCCGTGACGATCTCTCGCTCATACAGTCCCGAGTACTGGAGCTTTTCTCGCGAGGCCCGTGCCGATGCTTCCTGCTCCGGCGTGTGGTAGACGATCACTGACCGATACTGCGTCCCGATATCCGGCCCCTGGCGGTTCCGCGTGGTGGGGTCATGGATAGTCCAGAAGACGTTCAGTAACTCCTCGTACGAAACGACCGCGGGATCGTAGACCACTTCCACGGCTTCGGCATGCCCTGTCAGACCCGTGCAGACGTCCTTGTAGGTCGGGTTCTCAAAGGCGCCGCCCGTAAAGCCCACCGAAGTTGAGACGACGCCGTTCACGCACCGGAAGGCCGCTTCCACGCCCCAGAAGCAGCCTGCGGCGAAGGTCGCCTTGAGCATGGTGATATGCTTCTCTTCTTTCTGGCGCGGTATAAAATTTACGCCGCGGGGACAAGCGGCTGCCCTCTTCCGCGTGGTCTGCTGTACCCTTCTTGAACTGGACAAGCAATAAGGTTTAAAAACTTACTTATCATAGTATCCTGTAAGCGAGCGCAGATGATGCTCAGGGAACGATGCGCGGCAAGGTATCGGTGGGTATGGATTGGGTGAGGTAAGCTGCTTAAGAAGCGACAAATGGGATGGGGCGAAAATCAACGAGTTTCGGTTTTAGTACTAAAAGGAGGTAAAGGTGATGGAAAAAAGGGGTAATTTATACGTGGGAATTGGCTTCTTTATTTTTGTGATGGCAATTTTTATTGTATGGGGTGCAAGCCTTATCCTTTATCTTCCTGATATCTTCCCTTATGTGTTTTCAGAGAAGACACAAACGATAACACTTTACCTGTTCCTCGGCGCGTTGTTTTTCCTGTCCATGGGGGCAGGAGCTATTGGATATGGTCTTGGTATATCAGCAGGTTTCGAGAAGGTGCTTGGTAATCCCAGTGATGAACTAAAAACAGGGAAGGTATATATTGTTGAAGCGATAACAGAACTTGAAGGGAGAGGGCGTTTTTTTACGCTCAGGACTAACGATCCTAAATATCCAATTTTATTGTTTGGACCGAGCAACTTAGAGGCTGTTGTCCGTGACAAGATAACAAAGACTGAACGAGGCATAAGTATTTTGAAGGAGACGTAAGTTTATTGCTTCTGTTACCTTCCGGTTCAAGCCCAGCCCTTCACCGCGGCTGCACTAGTATCACCTAAAAGCTTGCGGCTATGACCAGAGCTATCGCAACTTCAACCTCGGGTTTCGGGTTCTGCAGGAATTATAGCCGCGGTACCCGTGGACGTGAACGGGAAGCAGCACGAAGAATGGCGACTGTAGCTCAAACTTTTTGAGTGTGCGTCGGAGTCGTGCCTTCACGCGCGGTTGGTGCGTCACCCAACCCACCCCAAAAGCCACCTCACTCACTGGTTCGGTGGATGCGCTAGGGAATGACGTTGAGCTGCATCTCGAGCCAGTGCACTTCAAGCCACAAGACGATTGATGCGGCGGTGACCTCCAGAATTGAAAGCACCGACCCTACCTTGAGATAGTCCACGAGCCGTATCGTCACTCCTTTGCGCTTCATGGTATCCAGCCACATCAAGATGGCCAGCGACCCCAGGGGGAAGAAGTGTGGCCCCAGGTTGTTCCCAATGATGTTCGCGAAGACGAGCGTGGTGAAGAGCTGCGGAGTTCCGGGGTTAGCAGCTACCGCCTGATCGATCGAAAGTAGTCCAAGCATTGTCATGGGCCAATTGTTCATGAGGCTCGCACTCAGGGTGACCACCAGGCTCGGCATCAGCGTTGAGAGGACGGACGGCAATGCCGCGGCCATCAGAAAGAGGTGCGCAAAGAAGTCGATCGCACCAGTGTGCTGCAGACCTTGCACCACCATAAAT
>Ga0209609_10000596_pt1 | contig 21622 bp, 17 predicted proteins | sample LakKivw325mmetaG_FD_184136 | JGI IMG/M metagenome (GOLD analysis project Ga0209609, IMG submission 184136) | Anoxic lake water microbial communities from Lake Kivu, Rwanda to study Microbial Dark Matter (Phase II) - Lake Kivu water 325m metaG... | ecosystem: Environmental > Aquatic > Freshwater... | reverse complement strand
AGCACAATTAGCGGAAGGACAGGAACAAAACTTGTGTTTGGGAAAGAGGGAAAGCCACCCCGTTTTTCAGAGGGTGGAAGGGGCATCGCATCCCCATGTTTTGCATGGGGTTTCCCCTTTCCTCAAATACTTAGTTTTGTCTGGCCTGTAGCGTCGTGCGAAAACTGGCTTTGTTCATCAGCCGGAAGTCTGTTCTCTGTCAGATGCCAATTTTTTTTGACAGGTTTCTCAAGAAATCCCTTGCCTTAATGATGTCCGCCTCGGGTTTATCCCCGACTTCTCTTTCAATCGTGAAAAATCCCTTATATCCTATATCCTTCATTGCCTTCAGGTATTCCGGGAAATTCACGTTACCTTCGCCCAGAGGCATCTCTTTCCACCTCTTCTGTCCGTTCTCTTCCGGCAGTTTAATTCCGTCTTTCGCGTGCGTGTGAACTATGTAATCCTTCAGGGTATAGACGCCCTTAACCGGATCATCCCCCATTACCATGACAAGGTTGGCGGGATCATAGTTGGCGCGCAGGCCGGGATTGCTTATGGTATCAAGAAGTTTCTTCAGCAGCACGGCCGTCTCCGGACCGGTCTCGGTTGCAAGGAAAACACCCCTGTCATAGGCGTAAGTTCCGACTTCCGGAAGAGAGGCAACCATTACCTTCCACGCAGAAGCGTTCTCGTCTTCGGGAACGGTGCCTATGTGGGTAGTTACCACGTTGACCCCCAGGTCAACCGCAAGGTCCACCACCTCTTTTGTCCTGCCTACGACAAAGTCAACCTTCTCCGGGTTTGCAAACCCGATACCGAAATCTCCCACCAGCGCGGAGATTGTCAACCCGAGTCTCTTTACCATGTTTTTCAAATCATCCCTGCCCGTTTTCGTAAGGTTCTTCGGGTCAAGATCCCCGTGTGTGGCATAAGGCTGTATGCCGTCCATCTTCAACTCTGCCGCTTTCTTAATCCCTTCCTTTACAGGCATCCTGAAACAATCAGGAATAACTCCTATCTTCATTTTGGTTTTTCCTCCTTTTTGTAGATGGAGATCGCAACGTCGGGACACATGATAACACACTTCTGGCAGCCCGAACAAGAATCCTTGCCTTCCCCTTCCGGCTCCACGTAATGATAGCCCATCCTGTTGAAGTTCTTGGACGGCTTGAATGTTTTCCTGGGACAGACATCTATGCACAATCCACAGGATTTGCACCTTTCCTTATCCACTCTTATTATGAACATTTCTCAGGTACCCCACTTGAGCTTTGACTCAAGTTTGCCGAAAAAAGAACTGTCCTCCATGATTATCTTTACGCTTCTTGAAGACTTTTTCACGGTTAAGGTATCAGACGCACCCAGTTCAAATTCCCTCTGGCCGTCAACCGACAGGACTGCCTCCGGAGAAACAGTGACAGAAATCTTCTCGCCGGAAGACAGAATTGCCGGTCTCCATGAAACAGTATGCGGACAGACAGGCACGATAAGCAGGCAGTCCACATCCGGAGAAATCACCGGTCCCAGAGCGGAAAGGGAATGCGCCGTAGAGCCGGTAGGCGTGGAAATCAGAAGCCCGTCGCACCTTAACCGCCTGTAAACCGGTTCACTGCCCGTAACTGACAGGTCAATAATACGTATGCCTTTCCTGAAAATTGCCACTTCATTAAGACACATGTCCCGGAGGGTTTTTCCTTCCTTCTTTATTACTACGTCCAGCAGCATTCTCTCCTGCAGCCTGAACTCTCCCTCCATGACCTTCTTAAGCTTTGATTCAATATCATTTACGGGGTTTGCAAGGAAGCCCACGTTTCCGTATTTTATCCCGTAAAGAATGGCTCCGGAACCCTTTATCAGATGTACCCCTTTCAAGAAGGTTCCATCACCCCCCATGGTTACAACCAAATCCACACCTTCAGGGGAGTTTTGCACATCTTTTCCACACCTTTTAAACAGCTTCTCAATCCTGTTTTTTTCTTTTTCTATGCCTGCTATTTTTTTGTTAGCCAGGACAAACACCTTTTTTATCATGTGACAATCCTTTTTATCTGCTGGGCGATCCCCCCGGCAGTCAACCCGTATTTTTCCAGAAGAGTACCCCTATTCCCCTGTTCTATAAAGGTGTCAGGAAGTCCTATTCTGAAAACCTTCCTGTTATTGTCAAAATATTCCAGGATTGATGAACCAAACCCGCCGATGATACTATTTTCCTCCACAGTCACGATTATGTCAAAAGAATTTATCTTCCCTTCCATCAGCTTTGCATCAACCGGCTTGACGGCGTCAACAGGAAAGAATGAAACCGGCATTCCCTCACCTTTAAGTTTCCTGCAGGCTTCCAGGGAAGCTCCTGCCGTACTGCCGCATGCAAGTACCGCAACCTTGCTTCCGGGAACGGTCTCCGGCTGGATTCTCTCCGGCAAGTCGCCCTTCGGGTACCTTATGAAACATGGCATTTTCTCATTTACGGCCTTCGCTATGAGATCTTCAAGATTCTGGATGCTGTAAGGAGCAAAAATCTTGAGTCCCGGCAGGGTACGCAGGAAAGAGATATCAAAAATCCCGTGGTGCGTGGGACCGTCTTCCCCCACAATGCCCGCCCTGTCTATCAGGAAAACCACAGGCAGCCTCTGAAGGCAGATGTCGTGGAAGATCTGGTCATACCCTCTCTGCAGGAACGTGGAATACATGGCAACCACAACCTTCATTCCCGCTTTTGCAAGCCCTGACGCAAACACGATGCAGTGACCTTCCGCAATCCCCACGTCATAAAACCTGTCCGGGAACCTTCCGGCGAAATCCTCAAGACCGAGTCCTTTTTCCATCGCGGCGGTCAGCACGATAAGCTTCTCGTCTTTCTCGGCAATCCTTTCCAGAGCCCTGCCTGCGCAACTGCCCGGAGACGGAGCCCTGCCGGAATTCCTGACGGGTTGTCCCGTGTCAATTACAAAAGGGCCTGTGCCGTGGAAATCATCCGGCCGTTCCTCGGCAAACCTGTATCCCTTGCCTTTCTTCGTCCGCACATGCAGCAGAACCGGTTCCTTTATATCCCTGATGTTGACGAGTATCTCCATGATCTGGCTTATGTCATGGCCGTCTATGGGCCCGAAATACGTCAGCCCCATCTTCTCAAAGAAGACCCCCGGAACGAGCAGGTATTTTGTTTTCTTTTCAAGATTCTGCGCGAAATGCACTATATCGTCACCTATTGAAGGTATCTTTTTCATCACCTCCACGAATTCTTCCCTTGGCCTGTGCAGGAAAGGCGAGGAGATGAACCTTGTAAGGTAATAGGAAAGCGCCCCCTTGGTTGAGGATATGGACATCTTGTTGTCGTTAAGAATTATCAGGACGTTTTTCTTCTGCGAACCGATGAAATTCAGTCCTTCAAAGGTAAGCCCGTTTGTAAGAGAACCGTCGCCTATTACTGCAATTACCTTGCCGGTCTCCCGGTTAAAATCCTGGCCGGTCTTAATTCCGCTTGCGGATGAAACAGCGGTTCCGGCATGTCCGGTCTTGAATATATCCGTTATGCTTTCCTCGGGACTGGGGAACCCGGACAGCCCCTCGTATTTTCTCAAACGCGCAAAGTCCCTGTACCTGCCGGTCAGGAGTTTATGGGCATAGCACTGGTGTCCCACGTCCCATATGATTTTGTCCGGCGGGATATTGAACGTCCTGTGAAGTGCGACCGTAAGTTCAACAATGCCGAGATTTGATGAAAGATGACCGCCGGTTGCGGAGACCGTTTCTATTATTGTCCGGCGGATTTCTTCAGAGAGCTCGTCCAGTTCTTTCAAGGAAAAATCCTTGAGCAGTCCGGGTTTTTCCGAAACCCTTTCAATTAAACTCATTTTAGATTCTTCTGTTTCACTTCCTCAATTATTTTCAGCAGGTCCGCGTCGCCGCCGATTTCATAAGACCTGACGAACCAGTAAAGCGCCCTGGCGTAATCTTCCAGCTTTGTATATAGATATCCCAGGTGCTCAAAGATCTCCGCATCCTTCTCCATTTCGGCCGCTCTTTCAAGATATTCCCTGGCAGTATCATACTTTCCCATCTTATAGTATGCCCATCCCAGACTATCAAGGTAAGCGCCGTTGTCCGGCTCTATACTGCATGCCTTCTTTATCATGCGGTAGGCTTCCTCAATATTCCTGTCTTGCGTGAGATAGGTATACCCGAGGTAATTGAGCACCAGCGCATCGTCCGGGTCAATCTCCAGGGCCCGTCTCATTTCAGTCTCCATCTTTTCTTTATCGCCGGTCTTCTCGTAAAGCGTCCCGAGGTAGAACCGTCCGGTGGACGTATCCTTTATCTTAATTCCTTCCCTCAAGAATTCTTCCGCTTTTGCATAATCTTCCTCTTCCGTGGCGATTATCCCGAGGAAATTATAGAATTCCGAAGTCTTAAATCCGTTGTCTATCGCCTTGTTGAGGTAATACTTCGCCTTTTCGTTATTGCCTTCCCTGTAATATATGCCTGTCAGAAGGGAATACGAAATGCTGTCCTTGGGATTTATCTCAATCGCCCTGACAAAATGCCTTATTGCATCCTCGTTTCTTCCCTGTTTACTGTAGAGCAGGCCGAGAGAGAAGTGCCCTTTCCAGAAAAAATCAGCAAGTTCAACGGTCTTCAGGTAGGATTTTTCCGCAGACCTGACATCACCGAGGCGCTCAAGGATATTCCCGTTGTTGTAGTGAAGGACGTAGTTACCGGGGTATGCGTCCAGCAGAATCCTGTAGTGGGCCAGCGCTTCCTTCAGCATGTTCATGCCCACGTATATGTCGCACAGGAGCATTCTGACGGACTGGTTCTCCGGGTCCAGGGCAAGGCCTTTTTCCATGTACTTTGCGGCAAGCCTGTTGTTTTTCTCCACAAGGTATGCAACGCCCAGCCCGAAAAATGCCTCGCTCTTTCCGGCATCAATCTTCACCGCCCTGAAGAAACAGTCTTTCGCATTTACGGTATCCTGCTTCTTCAGATACAGGTTGCCAAGTTTTACGTAGACATGACTGCTCTCCCCGGCTTCACGCAGGGCCCTCTTGTAATACTCAATCGCCTCATCCTGCTTTTCAGCTTGTTCATAGATGAGACCCTGCGCATACGCTTTCAGCCCGGACTCCCGGTCCTGCTTTACCTCTACGTGCGCGCAGCCGCTGAAAAAAAGCAGGCATACAGCCGCCACCCACAAGAATTTCATTATCTTTTTCTCTTCTTATGTCTCAAAGCCGCCTGTCTTTTTTTTCTCTTGTGCGTCTTAATTTTTCTTCTTTTTCTCTTTCTGCCGCATGGCATGATTCTGCTCCTTTACCGCTCTCCCCTTCCTTCGCCCCCTGGGGGAGAAGGTCAGGATGAGGGGTGCTTTTGACTTTTTTCACCCCCACCGCACCCAGCCTTCCGCTGTGTACTGCCTCCCCCCTCGAGGAGGAGGCGAACAAAGTGCAATTCTATATCGAGGGGTTAATGATTTTATTCCTATATTACCTTGTTGAGCGGGTATTCCACAATCCCTTGAGCGCCGAGTTTCTTAAGCTGCGGAATAAGAGTCTTTGCCGTTTTCCTGTCAATTATGGTCTCCACGGCAACCCAGGACTTATCGGTAAGCGGAGAAACGGTAGGATTCTTCATCGCAGGCAGAATCTTAAGTATATTATCCAGATTCTTCACCCTTACGTTCATCTTTATACCCACCTTGCCTTCAGCTTCAAGCGCTCCCTTCAGCAGAAGTGCAATATTCTCTATCTTCTCCCTCTTCCATTTATCCTGCCATGCCTTCTTGTTGGCAATGAGTTTTGGCGCGGACTCCATTATGGTATCTATGATTTTCAGGTTGTGCGAGAAAAGGGTACTCCCGGTCTCCGTTATCTCAACGATGGCATCAACGAGTTTTCCGGCCTTTATCTCCGTTGCCCCGTAAGAGAATTCAACCCTTGCATCAACCCGGTTCTTTTTCAGGTAGTCTTTCGTCAGGTTGACCAGTTCTGTCGCGATAAGCTTATCCTCCAGATCCGAAACCTTCCTTATGCCGGAACCTTCGGGAACGGCAAGAACAATCTTCACGGGCCTGAATCCCTGTTTTGAGTACACAAGGTCACAGACTTCAACCACCTTCACCCTGTTTTCGGTTATCCAGTCCATTCCGGAAATACCCACGTCAAAAGCTCCCATCTCAACATATCTCGGTATCTCCTGCGCCCTTAACAGAACCCCTTCAACTTCAGGGTCGTCCGTTGCAAGGTAATAACTCCGCGCGCCTGCATATACCTGGAAGCCCGCATGCTCAAAAAGCGTCAGCGTTGATTCCTGCAGAGATCCCTTGGGCAAAGCAATCTTCAGTTTATTCATTTTCTGCCTTTTCCTCTTCTTCCTTCCATATCCCCATCTTCCTGTACTTCTGATATCTCAACTCAACCAGCTCATCCGTCTTTATGGTCTTCAGCTCCCTTATGTGCCTGTCAACGGAATCCGCAAGCAGCTGGAAAGATTTGCCCCAGTCCCTGTGCGCTCCGCCCGGAGGTTCCGGTATGATTCCGTCAATAATCCCCAGGTCAAGGAGCGACATTGCCGTAATCTTCAGCGCTTTTGCTGCCTCCGCCGCCGCTGCCTGGCTCTTCCACAGGATGGAAGCGCACCCTTCCGGAGAGATGACGGAATATATTGAATACTCCTGCATCAGAACCCTGTCGCCTATTCCTATCCCCAGCGCACCTCCGCTGCCGCCTTCCCCGATTATGATGGACAGGACCGGAGCCTGAAGCATAGACATCTCGTACAGGTTTTCCGCTATTACCAGTGCCTGACCTTCCTCCTCCGCCTTGATATCCGGGTTGGCTCCCGGGGTATCTATCAGGGTAATGACCGGGATGTGCAGTTTCTCCGCCAGTTTCATCACCCTTATGGCTTTCCTGTAGCCCGCGGGATGTGCCATCCCGAATTTCCTGAACAGGTTTTCTTTAGTATCCCGTCCCTTCTGGTGTCCCACAATTGCCACGGGGATTCCGCGGAACTTCCCTATTCCAGCAACCATGGCGTGGTCGTCTTCACCGCACCTGTCCCCGTGCAGTTCCACGAAATCCTCAAAGACATTCTCAACGTAGTCAAGCGTATGCGGCCTGTTGGGATGTCTCGCAAGCTGCACAATCTGCCAGTCGGTCAGGTTTGCAAAAAGCTCTTTCGTTTTCTCCGCCAGCTGCTGCTTTATGCCGGCGTTGTTCTCGCCTGTATCGGTAGTGCCCTTTTTCCTGCTTAACGCTCCCTCCAGTTTCTTGTCCAGCGCCTCAAGAGGTTTCTCAAAATCAAGGTATTTTCTTTCCATCAGATTATTTTCGGCACCCTGAAAAACCTGTCGTCGCGTTCAGGTGCGTTGCTCAAGATCTCCTCTCTGTCCGTATTCTTCTTCACCTCGTCATCCCTGAATACGTTGGTCACCGGCAAAACGTGCCAGGTCGGCGAAACCTTGTCCGTCGCCACCCTGGAAAGCTGGGAAACGTAATAGATTATCTTCTCCAGCTCCTTCTCAAACTGCGTCTTCTCATCTTCGGTAAGACTTATCCTTGCAAGGTTGCCCAGGTACTCAACGTCCTTGCCTGTTATAATCTTCTGTTTTTGCATCCGTACAGTTTATTCCATAAAAAGTCAAAAGTCAATTTTCCCGTCAGCTTTTTTGCCTTTTTACCCGATGCGGGTTAACATAGAACCTGCCATGAATAACGACAGTTCCTCATACAGCCTGATACCTGACTGGAGCCGCTTGAGAAAGAGGTACGCCGCCCTGTGGAAAAAGAAGGTGCTTGACGGCGGTTTCATAGCGCAGATACAGAATCCGGTGCCGGTCGCAGACGGTATTGTACGAGCCGAAGGTTTCTCCGAAAACGATTACCTCAATCCTGAAAAGCTCCTGCAGATGAAACAGGACCGGCGCAGCGGATGGCAGTGGCATTACGACCTCTTCCTGTATGAAATTCCCTCCTATGGACCCAACGTGTTTATCGGTTTCTGCGGGGCAAAGGTCTCCTTCGGCAATAATACCGCGTGGCACGAACCAGCCATCTCATCCTTGGATGAGGCCGATAAGGTACATTTCGAAGAGAACAACTTCTACTGGAAAAGAACCCTTGAGATAGTGGACTACTTCATTGAAAAATGCAAGGGCAGAAAACAGATCGGCATGTCTGACTTCGGGGGACCTGCAGACTGGATTGCCTCCGTCATGGGTACGGAAAATTTCCTGGTAGAATCCATTCAGCAACCTGACAGAATGAGGGATTTTGCTTTGAGGCTTGCCAGGGAATCCAGGAAGGCATTTGACACCGTGTACGGCAGGATACGCAGGCAGAATGACGGCGTGGTAAACTGGATGCCCGTGTGGAATGAAATATCGTTAAGCACCGCACAGGACGATATAGCGGTCAACCTGTCACCTGACCTGTATAAAAAGGTCTTCCTTCCCGCACTGAAAGAGATGGCACTGCAAGGCAAGAGTTGCGTCCTTCACTGGCATGACGCATGCCGACACCATCTTGACAACCTGCTGGAGATAAAAGAGCTGGAGGTAATACAGTACGGGCACGACCCCACAACAGGGGACTTCAAAGAGCACATAGGTTCCATGCAGAAGATACAGAAGGCCGGGAAGATACTTTTCATCACCTGCGTGGAGGCGAAAGACGTTGAGTTTTTCGTGAACAACCTTGACCCGCGCGGACTGGCGATGATCATCAATACCGCCGACGCAGAAGGGTCAAAGAGAATGGCAGACCGCATACCCCGACTGACAGAAACACGGCTGGGAAATATTTGTTAACCTGCGTTCGGGAAACAAAATCCTTACCTGGACACTGCTTCAAGCTGGTGTGGAACTCCTCTTATTGCAGGCAGGAGATGGTGCAGGTGCCGGCCTTATTGAGATACAGGCACCCATCCTTCAGTTCAGATATCCTTTTCTTTTTCCCGTTGACCTGCAGTTCCCGGCACCGGGGAACAACCACCTTAACTTCCTCTATCCCCTTCGGAACAGAAAAAATGCATTCAATCATCCCATCCTTCTTCTTGATGCTGACGGGCACAAGCCCCAACGGCGTCGGGACAACTCCTTTTGCCCACTCAAGCCCACCCAGCTGCGGGGATATCTCCATACTGCGGAAGCCAGGAGTCAGCGGCCTTACACCCAGGACATATGCCGGCAGAAGAAATGCCGGACCGCCGGACCACGCATGCGCGGGTATCGGCCAGCGCGAATCCGGGTCGTTCCACGTGAACTCCCAGAAGGTCTTTGCGCCTTTTTTCAGCATCGTTCCCCAGCAGCGCCTTACAAGCGTCAGCGCCTCTGACGGCTGGCCGTTCTCAAACCTTGCCTGTGCCTCGTAGGCGCACATCACCGGGGAGATAACCCTCTTACCGGCAAGGTTGCCGTCCCTTGGCATGTCTATGTCAAACATCGCCGAGCCGTAGGAAGACCAGTGGCGGTTCTCCAGGACGTCAAGGATCCTTTCCGCCCTTTCCTTCCCTGCTATTCCGAAGATAATTGCCAGCACGTTCCCGTCCTGCGGTATATAGCCGTACAGACTATCCACGTATGTGCTTTTACGTTCGTTCCAGAGAATAGAGTTGATAGATTTCTTTATTTTCTGACACAGACTGCCATAGTATTTCTCATCCCTGCGGTTTCCCAGTACGCCTGCAAGAAAAGCCATCTCTTCAGAGGTCTTAAAGAAGAGACTGTTAAGAAAGATTTTATATCCCAGGCGGTTTCTTCCGCATGTCCATTCATTTATGCCGAGCTGGGTGAATATAGGGCGCTGGTAAATCAGGAAGTTTTCATCAATGTTCTCCATGTACCAGTCAACTATGCCCCGCAAAGCCCGGTAATGCCTTTTCACAAAATCCCGGTCGTCGGAATAACGGTAGTAATCCGCTATGCAGATAACGCGCCATGCAGGATAGTCCCAGAGCCCCGTCTCCTGGTGTATGTCCTGTATGAGTCCGAAAGCGTCCGGAGGATGCTGCAGGTTCATGGATGCCTTCATCAGGCTTCCGTCCCCGAAGCAGTAGTAGTCCATCAGCCCGTCCACCCTTCCGTCGCCGGTGAAAAAGAGCATCTCGTTCCTTGGACAGCTCTCGTACTCCTGGTGCATGTTCACCAACAGTGTATATCTTGAGGTCTCCCATATACGGTTGAGCAGAGTGTCGGAACAGCTGAACCATCCCTTATTGAGAACCGGAAGAACGCTCGTCTTCAAACTTATCTTCTTTATCTTCACGGGTGAAGAGAGTCCGCGCATCTCAACCTTGAGGAATCGGAACGCCCTGCGCCTGAAGCTGAACCACCTGCGTGATTTTGCAAGCGCCGTCTCTATTGAGAGCTTTTCAATAATCTCTCTTCCGACCGGCGCATTCTCCAGGAAATCGGCTATACTTTCAACGTAATCAAATTCGCAGCGAAGCGTACCGGTAACTTCGCCGTCAAATTCCAGCTCAAGATATCCCACCACGAGCCGGCCGAAGTCAAGGATACAGGACGGCTTGCCACTATCAAGGACTATTGACGAATCCCTGTAAGTCTGTTTATCAAAAACGACATCTCCCTCTTTCATCCGCAGGCTGAATATATAGTCGGGCACATCCCTGTCCCTGTCCGGCTTGCCTGCCCTGGCGTTCTCAATGACAAGCTCCGGCATAACGGTCCTTGAAAGTGACCCGCTGACCTGTTTTCCGTAGTCCTTGCCCGCTATCTTCTCCGCGCGTACTGCCTCCACAGTCTCCAGGCGCGGAGTTTCTTTCCAGAGCGCCGGGGTGCTCCAGAAATCCTGAAATTCCTTCTGTGTCACCTTCTGCAGTGCCCTGGCATTCGTCCATCTGCTGTCGTTGAACCTGTTCTTTTCCCATCCCTCTGTTTTATCCAGCGCATACTTCCACGTGCCGTCGGTAACGCTGTAAACGTCCTTCCTGCCGCACCGGCAGTGAAAAACCAGTGCGAACCTGTAAAACCGTATCCCCCTCTGGCGGTACTCTTCCTCGGCAATCTTATAAAAATAAGAGTCCCCCAGCAGTATCGCGACAGTATTCACGCCCTTTCTTATCCTGCCTGTGATTTCATGACGGTTGATCCTGTATGGATAACGGCCTGTTGCACACTCAACAAATTCTCCGTTGATGTACAGCGCGCTTATGCCGGACGAGCTGAAACATACCTCGGAAAAATCAGGTATACAATCAACGCGCACGTTCTTGCGCAGGTAAATCCATTCGTCTCCGCTCCTTTTTTCAAACGTGAGCCAGTAAGGGCGCTCCATTGAATTCCCGGCCATCATCTTCCCTCCTTTGCAGTATGCGAAATCTTAACACGTAACAGCATGACTTGCAAAAGCAGGCTCTGTGGTCCCGCCCGGAAGTTTGCTCACGCATTTACGGATATGATATATTTAGAAAGTGATTATCATAAAGCCGCATCATTTCGTGGATATCATAACGCAGTACGGAGCAGGAGAGCCCTTTGAGCCGCATCTGTACGGACATGCCGTGCACACCGTTGCGCGTGAAATCCTGGGCGATATAAACGTTGAACTTAAAATGGAGCTGGGCGCCGACGACATATGCCGGCCGTGCATTCACAATATCAACGGACTGTGCGATGACACGATAGACATTTCCGACAGGCCGCTTGCACCGGTATCAAAGCGGGAATGGAACCTTATCATAGACAAGCGATGGGCGCCACTTCTTGGAGCAAAGCAGGGCGATATTCTAACGGCTGCCGAGATGTGCCGCCGAATAGCCGGGCACCTGGACGACATGCCGGACATCTACAGGGAAGAAACAGCTGAAAAAACCGCCCGGAGACGCTCCAACCTTGAAAAAGGTCTTTCAAAACTCAGACCGGGAACCTGATAACAACGAAAGATAAAGTTACCGAGGAGGTTTCAATGAGCTTAAAGGTGAGGGATAGGCTGTGGCTGTGGGGGCATGACAGGGGCATACAGAACAAGCGGTGGGGATTGCAGGAAGAATCAAGCATAACCCCGGCGGATGCCTGCAGGAACATGTCCATTGAGAATCTCATAATGGTCAGGGAATTCGGGAAACCCGAGCCGCCGTATGAACCGTACATGGAATCGTTCAAAACACTGAAAAATGTTGTATGGTCCCTGGTGGGAGCGGGCGGTACGTTCCAGGAAGGAGAACTGGAAAGAATTGTTGAACTGAAAAGAAAGTATCCCAATCTCACAGGCGCAATGATGGACGACTTTTTCGGTCATGAAAAAGGAGCGGTGTTTGCCCCGCAGGCGATCCGGAATACCAGAGAGACTCTTCATTCTCACAACCTGAATCTCTGGGTCGTTCTCTACCAGCACCAGTTGAACCTGGATGTTGCATCCCACCTGAAAGAGTGCGACACGGCAACCTTCTGGACGTGGAAGGCTGAAGACTTGAACAACCTGGAAGAAAATTTTGAGAAATTTGTTGCTATTGCCCCGTCAGTCCGCAGGATACTCGGATGCTACATGTGGGATTATGGAAATTCCAAACCCATGCCGGTATCCCTCATGGAAAAACAATGCAACCTCGGCTTGCAGTGGCTCAAGGAAGGCCGGGTAGACGGGATGATTTTTCTCGCCAGCTGTATCTGCGACCTTAACATTGATGCCGTCAACTGGACCCGCCGCTGGATATCAACTGCCGGGGGAATGAGATGAAAAAGATAATCGCTTGTTTTGCTCTATGCATGGCTCTGTCAAATCCGCTGTGTGCACGACCTGTTGCGAAAAATCAAGACACTATGTCCTGGAGGGATATTCTCATTTCGCAGGACAAACCGTACGTGGCAAATTACGGCTGGACCGGAGGGCTTAATGAACAGCTTACCGGGGAGCTCTACAGGGAATACCGCAGGGCAGGATTCAACGCCATCTACCGCGACGACCATGACCACGGGGCGCGCCTCTTCCTGAAGGACGGTTATGGTTTCGTGAAACAGACCTACTTCAGCCAGCCGGATCCGGTACTGCTGGAGGACGGCAGTCCGTTACATAAGAATCTTCTCCTACAGGAGTCTCTTCGGTTGTTACAGCTCCCCGGCCAATATAGAAAATTACTCCAAACAGGTTATCAAGTACATAGAAGAGAACAAGGCAGACCTGATGCAATTGAACGGGAAATACCTCCTTTGTTCATGGGACGAGACGGGCATGCAAGACAAGGAACAGTGCCGGTGCCAGCACTGCAAGAACCTTTTCCGGCAGTACCTTGAGAAGATTGCGGAAACCGAACCGGCGATAAAGGAGAAATATCCGGTCAACCTGGAGACAGGCAAACTTCCTGATTTTGAGGAGCGTTTTGAAAAGCTCCTGCTCTGGAAATATTACATGGATTTCGTCCAGTGGCAGAGAATACACTTTTTCAAGTCCATTGAAGAGGAGGTCACCGAGGCCGGCTATCCCATGGGATACATTTTATTCTACCATTCCCGCATGTACTGGCCCGGGGGCGGCGCATGGTCAGGGATATCTCCCTATTACGCCGCACAGGTGAGCCCTGTAATCATGAATGAATTCTGCCACTCAAGATTTCCCATCGCAAAGATTGCCTCGGCATGGGACGATCGCATGAGCAGAGAGTACGGCAGAGGAATCTGGGATATGTCCTGGTTCTGGTCCGGTTACCAGGATGGGCCCGGCGTACAGGTGAGCGATGAAGCCCAGTACGACCTTGCCATAGCAAGGAAAATGGGGCATGAACTGCACGGGCTGATTTTCTATCTCTACAGCCTGCCGGTGTACAACCATCTGCCCGTAATGACCAGAAAATTCTCCTACTGGCACAATTTTTTCAGCGCTCACTGGGATTTTCTCAAAAACGCCGAAGTGGCAAAGCCGGAGATAGCGGTGCTCTTTCCGGGATATGCTGCATATTTCTACAAGCAGTGGCGTTACAACAAGGCAGACTTCGGGTGGGGGCCCCAGGCGCTGATTGAGGCGCAGTACCCTTTCACGGTGCTGCAGGACGAAGAAGTTGAGACGGGAAAACTCAAGGGCTATAAACTCCTTTATGTCTTCGGGGCGGAACGAACCAGCAAAAAAGTAATAAATGAGATTTCTGATTTTATAGAAAAGGGAGGATATGTTTTCGCCGACGCCGACAGTCTCTTCCTTGATCTTGAGGGGCAGAAGACAGGGATGCTGGAAAAATATTTCGGCATATCCCCTGAAAGAAAATATAAAACGCCTTTCTGGCCGTCAGTCCTGGACAGGAGGGAAGAACTGGACGATACGTGGCTGTCCGTAAAAGACAGTGCTGAAAAATACCAGGTGCCGCCTCTGTCAACAAGCGGTTTTCAGCAGGAAAAACTCAACCCCGACAGTGTAAACATTTTAAGTGTTTCCCCCGGGATTGTGCCTTCGGGGTCTGTCAGGACCTACCATGACGTTGTTACAGGCAGGATACTCGCCGGCAAAGCTCTCGCACAATATAACGGGCAAACCGCCGCGGTTGAAACCGACCGTACGGTCTGGTTCGGCAACCGTCCGGGTTTTGACATATACGCAACATATCCGTGGGAAGCTCTTGTGGAGATGGGAGAGACACGTTACAGCGAAGGCATGCAACACGGCTGGTATAATCTTGACTCGCCGGAAAAACGGGCGGACTACCGGAACATCGTTACATATATTGCAGAGAAAGCCGGCATAAAGAAACCTGCCCTGGTAATAAAAGACGGCATGCCGGCCGTTGACGTTGAAGCGGCTGTCAAGACCGACACGCGAACCGGGGCAAAAATGATTTTCCTGGTTAACCAGGGCAAATCCGCAGGGCCTGTCCGGTTGGAAGTGCCCGGGATAAAGAGCCGTTCTCAAGCGATAGCGATGGACATGGAGGCCTGCCGCAGTATAAAGATGACAGAACCGGGGATATTGAAAGTTGCCATAAAACCGGAGTCTTCCCTTACGGTTTTTATCGGCCCGTCAGCACAGGTCGGGAAGATCGCAGCCGCTCATGAAAAACTTGTCAAAATGGACCTGGCGCCCGGAAAGTTCACCGTCGGCCCGAAGTTCGTTGATGAACCGCCGGTGCCGGAAGTGAATACTGCGGAAAAGGTGGAAACAGGAAATCTTGCGCCGGGCGCAGTTGCGGAAATCCGGGTAAAAGTCGTCAACCGGGATAAGCAAAATTCCAGAACCGCGGAGCCGGTGGTAATTCCGGCGGACAGGTTTGCTTCCCGCCTTCAGGGATGTGATATCAAGGGAGTCAGGCTGGACGGCGATATCCCGGTACAGTGGGACGACATTGACAAAAACGGGGTGCTCTCGGAGGAGGATGAGATTGCATGGCAGGCCGATCTTGCTCCCGGAGAAGAGAAGTTGTTCAACCTCCGGTTTCTGGATAAACCCGCAGAAAATTCACCTGATAAGAACTTCCGTTTGCGTGTGAGCGGAAACGAAGGTTCGTTTATCGTCAACAACAAGAACGTATTCTGCGTCAATACCGGACATCAGTGGATATTTCCCCTGGCGCCCGGCAGAGCCCGTTCCCAGTCCGGCGCCAGCTTCTTCAGGGGCGCGATGTCCCGTGTTGAGGTGAAGCTGAAAGAACCTGTTATGGAGGTAATCTCCGACGGGCCGGTCAGGAAATCTGTAGTGTTACGGCATGGGTACGAACCGTTCAAGGACTACTTCGGCATCTTCCGTGAGCCGGACATAACCACGCAGGGACGCTACACGGTATATAGCCGGAATCCGGAAAGCGGCAACCGTGTCTTCGCCTCAATCACCCACCACTTTAACGAGACATACCGGTTTGAACCCCGGGGCGACCTTGGAGTTCTCACCGGGTACACACTTGCCGCGCTGGATCCCGGGACGTTCAGGGACAAGACCGGATGGTATGTTGACACGCTGGGAAGAATCAGCCCTGCGAAAGGCTCCGAGATAATAGAAAAAAACTGCGGAGGATGGCTTGCGGGACCGCTGGAAGACGGATCTGTTCTGGGGATCCTTCTTCGTCGGACAAAGGGCATCACAAGAAAACTGCCGGTACCGGACGAACAGGACGGTGTCCAGGTATTGCAGGGCACACTCTCAAGAAGTTTCATCAACTGGAATGCCTCCGACATAAATTACCTGGTTGACAAGGAAATATCCAAAGGAAACGAGTACAGGCTTGACTGCATGCTGATTCATACCAACGGGGGGACGCCGCAGGACGTTGAATCACTGCGACGGACTTTTGCGTCTCCTCCCGAAATCAAGATTGAAGAAGTTCTGGTTGCCAAACGGGGGTTCAAATGAAAAAAACAGCAGTTTTGTTTGTCGCTGTAATGTTCATTGCCGCATGTGCCGGTTTTACCGCAGAAAAAGGAACACTTCGCATCGTTGATAACGGGAAGCCGTCAGCTGTCATCGTGATCCAGGAGGGGGATGCAAAACTTCCTCCTTTCGTTCCGTGGGGCAAAGACACGCTGTCCATCTCGTATGCGGCTGATTTTCTGAAAGAGAATGTGAAATCCTGCACGGGCGCCGAACTGCCGGTTTTTACGGAGAACCAGGCTCCTGCCGGCAAACCTGTTATCGCAGTCGGGAACACCGCCCTTGCAAAGAAACACGGCATAGATACCCGGAAATTGCCGTCCGAAGGATTTATTATAAGGAGTGTCCCGGAAGGCATTGTCATTGCCGGACAGGTTGACTCCGAAGGGTATGACAGGGGAACGCTTTTCGGCGTCTATACGTTCCTGGAAACTTTCTGCGGCATAAGATGGTACTTCCCCGGAAAAATCGGCACAGTCATCCCGGAAACAAAGAATATTCATGCCGACCTGCCGGTAAATATTGCGAAATCTCCTTATTTCCCTGTTCGTATGGGCGGAATCGGCGGCTGGGGAGCGAAGGAATGGCACCCTGTCCTGAAGTACGGAATGACGCAGGGGCTGGTCGCCAACCACACTACAAACACATGGAAAGATCTTTACGGTAAGAGCCACCCGGAGTATTTCGGCGTGGACGCCAAGGGAAACTCATCGCTAAACGCGCCCCGTCCCTACCTGTGCTACAGCCAGCCGGGTGTTCTGCAGCAGCACCTGGATAATATCCGTGCCTACGTTGAAAAGGGCGACGCCTCTGCGTGGAGAGGCGCAGCGGCACATCCGCAGGGCAAGAACATCCCCTTCGGGCCCAACGACACGTGGACCAAGTGTTCGTGCCCGGAATGCAGCAAGATGTACCAGCCGGAGAAAAACCGCGCCGGCAGATGCTCCAACTACATTTTTTCCTTTGCGGCAAAACTTGCGCGGGAGATGAAGAAGATAGACCCGGAACTGAAGTTGTGGGTCCTGACCTACCAGAGCTACCTCATGCCTCCGGACGAATCAGTTGTAGATATTCCCGACAACCTGTGCATCACCCCGTGCCTCTATCCTACAGAAACTGACCGCATGGCACAACCTCAGTTTTTCAAGGAGAACGAAGACCTGATAAACAACTGGCTGAGACTCCTGAAAAATGATCCTTCACGAATTATCGTCTGGAACTATTTCCTATCGCCTGGATACCTGAAAGCCTCGGTAGAACACCCGCACGTTCTGGCGGAATTCACAAAATTCCTCAAGACCCGTTCTCTCGGCGTTTTCTGCAATGGAATGGCCTGGTACGAAGTCACAGGATACAACCAGACCATATACATGGGATGGATCATGCATAGACTGCTCTGGGATCCGGACATGGACGTTGACAAGGCAAGGGAAGATTTTTGCAGGGATCTCTTCGGGCCGGCATCAGGTGAGATGCTTGCGTTTTTCCGCCTGCTTGAAGACAGGTGGGAAAAGGTCCGCTGGCAGAGGTCCGCCGGCACCTACGTCGTCCCAACCATGACCGTTTTCATGGATAATTACCCGCTTGAAGTTGCGGAATCTCTGAAGAAATTTCTGACCGAAGCCCGTGCAAAAGCACCTGAAAATACCATCTACAGGGAAAGGATTGACTGGTTTGACAGGGAGGTTTACGGACCGTTTATCGCGCGCACCGAGGCTTTTCACAGGTGGCGGACTGAAATCCCGAAGGCAAAATGCGTCATGAAAGAAAGTGCCGTACTTGCGGAAGGAGTGCCGGACGCGTCGGTTTTTGCAGAATCGGAAGCCCTGCCCGTACTGCACTTTGACGGCCTGGAGCCGTGGCATAAAGGCACGGTGAAAACTGCATATGACGCGGAGAATCTCTATGTTGAGGCACAGTTTAACAAGATAACTCCGGAAGACATACAAAAAAACATCATGAAGAGAAAGGATACCGTCATGGAGGGCGATAGTTTCGTCATCCAGATTCTTGGCGAGCCGCGCACCAGGGGATACATGGATATAAGCGTTTCGCCTGCCGGAAAGATAGGTTCGCAGTGGGTTGGCGGGGACGGAGCCCCGGCTCCGGCCGGCATAAAAGCCGGTTCTGTTTCCGGCGGAGGTTCCTGGACCGTAAGGATAAGCATCCCATGGAAAGATACGGGAAGAACCGGAGCGCCTGCTCAAATACGGGTACAGTTCCTTCATAACTTCCAGGGCGGCAATGAACAGGACTGCTGGTCGCCGACGCTCCAGCTTGAGACGTATCCCGGGGCAGGCCGTTTCGGACAGTTGAACCTTGACAAGAAAACTCCGTGAAAATCCGGGTAGGCTCGCCGGGTTCCGTCGTTTGCGGGCATGCGGGAGTATGCTAAAATACTGGGGTGAAACTCAACGTATACCTGGCGCGCTGCGGCGTGGCGTCGCGCCGCAAGGCCGATGAACTCATAAAGAAGGGCGCGGTGCAGATCAATGCAACGAAGGTTGTCAAACCTTTTGTTGAGGTTAATCCCGGCGACTGCGTGAAGGTCTACGGCAAAGCCGTCTCACCGGAGAAACACGTCTACGTCGCCCTTAACAAACCCGCCGGTTACACCTGCACGGTCAAAGACAGGTTCGCCGAAAAGAAGGTCACCGAGCTCATACCCGAATCCTGCGGCCGGCTTTTCCCCGTGGGACGCCTTGATAAAAACAGTTCGGGTCTGCTCATCCTCACCAACGACGGGGAATTCGCCAACCGCCTGACACACCCGCGGTACCAGGTGGAGAAGGAATATGTCGTCACGGTATCGCCCGCCTTTGACAACCGCGATGCAAGAACCCTCAAGGCGGGTATAACCGACGAGGGGGAGATTCTTCAGGCGGCTTCCGTGAAACTCTTGAAGATATTGCAGGGCAGAAGCGTGGTGTCGGTAGTTATGAAAGAGGGGAAGAAACGCGAGGTGCGCAGGATGTTTGAGTCCCTCGGCTACAGGATTATTGAGTTGAAAAGAATCCGTGTAGGCGGTATCCTCCTGGGATACCTGAAACCCGGAGGATACCGGATTCTCACGGAAAAAGAAAAACAGGGGGTTCTGCGATAAATGGAAAAGATAAATCTTTTGTTGGCGCTGACAGGCGCCTTCATTCTGTCGGTGACCGTAGTGGAAGGACGGGACATTGCCGGTCCGGCAGTGAAACTGGGCATAGACGTTCTCGTGGAGAAACACGCGGACATGCTGAAAGGCAAAAGCGTGGGGCTCATTACCAACGCGACCGGCGTCGACGGCAGACTGCGTTCCACGGCAGACATCATATGCGGCATGCCGGACGTCAGGCTGGCCGCCCTTTTTGCACCCGAACACGGCATACGCGGCGGGGTGATGGGATATACGGAAGACGAAACAGACCCGAAAACAGGAGTAAAAGTTATCAGCGTTGGAGCAAGTGAACCAACCGCAAAAATGCTGAACGGGATTGACATCCTTCTTTTTGACATTCAGGACATCGGCTCGCGTTCCTACACCTATATCTCCACGATGAAACACTGCATGTCTGCGGCGGCAAGATACAATGTCCCCTTCGTCGTGCTTGACAGGCCCAATCCCATGGGCGGACTGATAGTTGACGGACCCGTGCTTGACATGAAATTCCAATCCGTCGTGGGTATCGGACCTGTCGCTTACGTACACGGCATGACAATCGGCGAGATCGCTCAATTCTTCAATACCGAAATGCAGATTAACTGCAACCTGACCGTGATAAGAATGGAGGGATGGAGACGCGACATGTACTGGGAAGATACCGGGCTTGCATGGGTACCCACCTCTCCTCATATTCCCGAACCGGATAGCCCGCTTTATTACCCGGTAACCGGAATAATCGGAGAACTCTCCACGGTAAGCATAGGGGTAGGATACACCCTGCCGTTCAAGATCGTGGGAGCACCATGGATGGATGCGGAGAAGTTCACTGCCGTGATGAATTCAAAGAACCTGCCCGGTGTCTTTTTCCAGCCGTTTTACTTCAAACCCTTCTACGGAATGTTCTTTAATGCAAGGGAAAAAGAAAAAACGCCGCAGTGCAACGGATTCCGGATCATCATCACGGACAGGAAGAAATTTCTGCCAGTTGTCACAAGTTACAACATAATAGACGCCCTGATGACGGAGTATCCCGGTAAACTAAGTTTCAGCATTTCCGAACACCTGCCTGCCATTCAGAAACAAGAGAAGAAAAAGATGCTGGGAATGTTTGACAAGGTAAACGGGACGGACATCATCCGCCTGCAATTCCAGAACGGGCTGAGGGCTGAAGAAATTGTCAGCGGCTACCAGCCTGCCCTCAAGGAATTCATTGAGCGAAGAAAACAATACCTGCTATATTAACGAACAGGCGGCTTGTAGAACGTGGAGCCGTACTCCACGAAGGTCTCGCACATTGCGTCTATCTTGTCCCATGTGTGCCCGGGACCGTCAGGCGACGGGTACCACTTGGCTATGTATCCCCCGTTGAACCTGCCGAACGAATCTATCAGCTTTTTCGCGTATCTTCTGACATCCTCCACTGTACCTTTCACCATCGTCTGCTGTATGTCCACCGGACACCAGAAGCATAGCTTGCCGCCGTAGAGACTGCTCAAGCGGTCAATGCCCATATTCTCCTGCTGGTCCATCTGTATCACGTTCAGGTCTGCCTCTATGAGACCTCCCAGTATATCTATGATGTACCCGCAGCTGTGCAGGAAGGTAAGGATACCCTTGCTCTTTGCAAAGCTGTACACCTTCTTATACTTGGGCTTCCACAGCTGATGCCATAACTCCGGCTTGACCATCAGCCGGTCCTGCAATCCCCAGTCATCGCAGGACATGACTCCGTCCACGCCGAGTTCCGCAAACCTGTCTATAACCATTATGTTTATGTCGCAGATCCTGTCCAGCAGTTTGTCCATCTCTTCGGGGTGAAGGTACGGATCGGTCCATCCGGCCTCGTGCCCGCGCAGATACTCAAGCCGGTGTATCAGGCTCATGGGTATACCGGAAAGAAAAAACTTTTCCTCTTTGTTCTCTCCTATTACCCTCTTCAGGGATTCATACCTTTTCCTGTTTTCATAATCGGGGAACCTGTAGGTGGCAAGTTTTGAGTAGTCATCCAGCGGACTGTACCTGACCTGCCCCATGGTCTTGTCTCCGGGAGGTTTCTCCCAGACGCATCCCCACTCGTCCTCCCACTTTGTGTCAGACTGGAACTTCGGCTTCCATCCCGGGTCAGGATCACAGCCCCCGTATGTAAAATCATCTCCGTATTTCTCCGGCAGGGCCCAAGGCACCCGGTCCGGGC
>Ga0209609_10000595_pt1 | contig 21622 bp, 16 predicted proteins | sample LakKivw325mmetaG_FD_184136 | JGI IMG/M metagenome (GOLD analysis project Ga0209609, IMG submission 184136) | Anoxic lake water microbial communities from Lake Kivu, Rwanda to study Microbial Dark Matter (Phase II) - Lake Kivu water 325m metaG... | ecosystem: Environmental > Aquatic > Freshwater... | reverse complement strand
GTTATTATACCTCATTTTATGTAATATCTGCATTAAATTAAAAATTCCGGGGAATGGTTATTGCGCTGGGATTGGTTGTGAGGTTAAGGATTGAATGATTAATGTTTCTCTGACAGGATTGATGAAAGCATTTCAACATTTTCCTTTATCTGATCCTTTTGTTTCTGGAAAACACCGACGAGAATAAGGTCATTTTTTTTAATGTTTTCTGCAGCAAATTTCAGTGCAGAATAAATTTCGTTTTTATTATGAGATAATCTTCCTGCTCCAAAAATTTTATAGGCAACACAGGGCTTGTTAACCTTTTTAATCACCCGACACATTTTGGACGGGTCAGACATATCGAAAATTTCTCCATGCGAGCCTTTTATTACCGTGAGTTCTTTTTTCCCTCTACCTGTCAGATTATAGAAACAGGTAAGATAGAAATCAACATCCCAGTTTTCTTCTTCAGCCATTTCAATAAATTCTGGTTGATGAGAAGCCATCCCTGTCAGGTAACCGGTGTCCCTTATTATTTTCAGATTATCTCTGACAATATGCTTTTTCCCTTCCATCAGCAGCATATCAAGATGTCCTCCATGATGATATATAAATGTGGGTTTAAGTTTCGAATTGATAATGAGAGAAAGATTTGCCTGAAAACTTGCAAATTCCGGTGCAGTTTGCGCAAACCAGTAAAATTCTTTTATGCGGTTTTCATTAAAGTATTCTCTGATTACTCTCAAAATATGTCTGTCTCCACGCGCACAGAAAGCATTGATACCAAGTTGCTGGGCTCTGTCCCACGTTCTTTTTATTTCTTCAGCAGTATAAAAATCAAGCATTTCTTCGTCAAGTTCCTTTGTTTGATGAGAAAACCCGCTGAATGGATTGGAACCGAGGACGATTTTCGAAATTTTGAAGCCGAGAAAATCAACACGTGGAATCCTAATCTGGTGCTTTTTCACAGGTCTCCTTTATCAGTGCAATCGCAATGCTTTTTCCGATTTTCCTATAATCTTCATCGGTTAGTATAACACCATTGCTTATGCCGTAGGGAACTTCAATACATAATGCAGGTAATTTTAACACGTAGTTAAAGTAAGAGGTAAACATAAGTCCTGTCAAATTTTCAAAATTTCCAGCATGTTCACCTTTTCTAATGTAATCGACTGCAAAGTGTTTTTTCGCTGACTTCGCGATTGCATCCATAAATTGAACTTCCTTTTTTTTATGCAACGGAAGCCTTCCCTTGGATCTAAAAGGGAAATAAGCTCCATCTCCTTCTGCTCCACCAGGCGCATGGAAGTCCATACCTGCCAGAGGTTTACATCTTTCCAACCATCTCGCAATATCTCTTTGTATTACAAGGGTTTCATACCTTAATGGTTTTCTTCCCCATGAGCGGTTTATATCAAAAGGAAAATAATCCTTGCCATACCTTCCTTTTTCAACACCATCAATGTTTGAAAAAGGTATCGCCCACACAAGGATATTTTTCTCCTTAACCTCCATGAAATATCTCAGAAGACCGTCAAGAACCCAGCTACCAGGGGTTTCTCCTGAATGTTGCCTTGCTATGATATAGATTCCTGGTTTCCCACAGCCAGAAAAAGAATAATCATTTGCAAGTCTGATTATCGGTCTATTCTCTGTGCTAACTCCGATTATGTCCTTTTTCCAGTATCCTTTTGCTTCTTTCAGCAGATTTTCGAGCTCAGGAATTCCATATGGATAGCAGAGAGCAATATCATTTATTCTTCCTGGATTTTTCAAAATCCATGAAACCAGATATCTCCCATCAGGAAGTTTTTGAAATCTATAAGTGTTATCCATCCTTTCCCATCTTCCAGAGTCCTTCTTAATAACAGGAAGGATGTTTTGAAGATTAGTGTTACCCATCAACATATTATAGGAATGCTTCAGTACCAGCTTTATTTCCTTTAACATCCTTCTGGTTTCAATCCTGAAGCAAAACCATAACGACTGTGAACCATCTTCAGGCGATGAAGCAAAGTAAACACTTGCTGAATCCTTTTCTTCTTCAACTGATATAGCGCACGCATTTCCATAAGGAATATCTGTTCTGACTTCGATCGTTTTTTTCTTTACCATATCTTTATCTTTACCTGTTTCTTTTTTCCTGCGCTTTCGATTGCACCAAAGACCATGGCAAGGCTTTTTATGTTGTCTTCAGCTGATGTCATTGGTTTTTTGCCTGTTTTTATACCATGCAAAAAATCGCGAATCAAGCCTCTGTGTCCTTCGCATTCATCTTTTCTGTCAGGGAATTTTATGTTGAGATCTTTTGTTTCTCTGGTAAATCCAGTTTTCCCGATTACCTTCTGCGCCTTAAAGCTGTCCATTCCATCCCAGATGGCGCTACCATTTTCACAGATAAATCTCCAGTTTCCAGCCCAGCTTGTGTTCAATCCTTCAGCACACCAGCTTCCGAGATATGTGTAGATTATTCCACCTGTCATTTCAAATATGGCATTTGCAGATGCTCCGTGCCTGTACCAGGAGCCTGCAGGATTCCATTCGTGACAGTACACAGAAACAGGATCTGAAAGAGTGAGAAATCTTGCCATATCAAATGTGTGAATTGACATGTCAAGAAGCAGTACATGCTCCATCTTATCCCTGAAACCACCAAAGTGGGCACCTATATAAAACTCACTGTTAACTGTTGTTAATCCTCCAATTTTCCCGGATGAAAGAAATTTTTCCATGCCCCTGATGTAATTGTAATAACGTCTGTTCTGAATCACAGCGAGAATCTTCTTCCTTTTTTCTGCTTCCTCAACCATTTTCTTTGCATGCTCCATGCTATCGGCAAGCGGTTTTTCAACAAGGACATGGCATCCATATTGAAGGGACTTCATCGTGGTTTCATAGTGGGCTTCAGGAGTGGTGCAGTTAAATACTGCATCGGGTTTTGTCTTATTCAGAGCATCAGTAAAATCTTTGCTTATCAAAGAGCCTTTGAGATTGAATTCTTTTGCTTTTTCTTCTGCTGCTGAAATGTTTATATCGACAAGCCCGACAATTTCAATTTCCTTTTCTTTGAGAGCAGGAATAAGCCATGCTCTGCTTATAGCTCCACAACCAACAAGCAGCACCTTTATTTTTGATGATTTCATTTTTAATTCCTTTCACCGTTTATCCATTATGGTCCAGCCATCGGCCTGTGCAATTTCTCTCGGTATAACAAGCGAAGCAGGAGATTTTGCCCACAGCTGGGGCACCGAATAGAAATAAGGAAAGGAAAAACCATTGCCTTCAATCCTTGCAATTGTTCCATCTTCTCCTGGATTCAGTTCAATGGTGTATGTTCCCTGTTTGCTGATGTCCACTTTTCTGATTTTTGACTTTTCAGAAGGAAATAGTCCTGTGTAAACGGTCAGTATTTTATAACCGTATTTATCAAATACTTCAAGGTCAAGGCTCTTTGTTCCTTTCGGGATATAAAAATAAGCTGGATGCTGTGTTAATCCATCCTGATTCAGAAAATAAGTATGTGGATGCGCTCCTGCGTACCTTCCTGTCCGAATATCAAAAGAAACAGTTGTAAGAGAAGCAAGATTTCCACCATAACCCAGGCTGAAACGATATGTTCCGGATTTTTTTGCTTCCAGACTGACCTCAACAAGCTGGATTCTTGAACCTGTATAAAGAGTGGCTTCTTTTGATGGTTGTTTTGTCATTGTTTCATCAACAATCTGAGCCCACTTTTTTGCCTTTGCGTCCCACCAGTCAACCCCATATTGAAAATCTCTTGCCCTGTAGTATGCATCATCAGGGTTATATGGCCAGAAGATTTTAAAGCCGATTATATCACCGGGCTGCCGGGCAACAGTCAGAAACCTGACAGGTTTCTGATAGCCACTATTATAGACAAAAGGTGCATCAAAGGGAGTTGTTGAGTAATAATTGCAGGGACTTGGAAATTCGCCCTGAAATTCTTTTACGATAACAAGGTCATTCAGATCGACGTCAGATGCCTTCTTTCCATTTACAAGTACTGTATCCTTGAAATAGGTTACCGGTGTGAGTTTCCAGAAATCAAGAACCTTATTCCACCATATTTGTGTTTCCTCTTTTGTATAGTGGGCGGGACCATTTGCATATTCTCCTGCGGCTTTTTTCACATCATAGACACCGAAAACCCTTCTTACCACGGCATGCATCGCAACCATATAAGACATCTGTCCTTTCCAGACATACTCCTTCATTTCCTGTGAAGAGGAATTGGCTTTTCCGGCTTCTTCAAGGTAATGGTAGTACCAGTACTGTTTAACATCATCAATTCTTCTTTTTGCGTCAGGCTCTTTTTCAGGATTGATTTTTCTGTCCGCTTCATCAATCATCCTTATTGCTTTCGCCCAGGAATTTGGACCATTTACAGGTAGATTGTCAATGAGCATAAAATCATAGTATTGCTTCATTTCCTTCCATCCGCTACCAAATGCTTTTTGAAACCATCTGTCTCTTATGGCTTCAAGTTCAGGTAATGTCATCCTTGGGTTCCACAGGACTTTTGTCATCAAATAGTATGCCAGACCGTATTTGCCAAAATTGAAATCTGTTTCACAGGAAAGCGCTTTTATTCCAGCATTATAGGTTGCTCTTAAATCCTCAAGAATACTTTTTGATGATGCGCTCCATGAGGCTGGAATACCCGCAGTCGTTGGATCGTGGTAATAAGAAAGGCTTATGATTCTGTAATCTCCCGACGGTTCGCGCGGAAGCATTACCTGGAACGCCTTTGCAAGGTCCATCTGTGTTTTGAAATTTTTCCATTTTCCCCAGCCCCGATTTTTTGGATAACTTGCTATCATCACCCTTATTCTGGGATCGAGATTAAAATTTGGAGGAACATCGTGATAATTATAACTGTACCCGCTGCTTCTTATCATTTCTTTTTTTGATTTTCCGGTTGATGTAAATCTTTTTTCCACCGGCAGAGAATCAATCCATTTATCGTATTCATGAAGAATCCAGTTTGCAAATCCAAAAACAGTATCTGATGCGGCCGAAGGATCCCAGATTTCATGCGGTTGATTAAGTCCATTGTATCCATGCAGGACGTATGGTTTTCCAAATTGTATTCCTTCTTTTTTGCAGTAATCAGGATACCAGTTTTTGTATCTCATATATTTATCCAGCACAGCATAGCCGCCGCCATCCTCAGGTTCATGTCCAAAAATAAAAACATCATCAGGATTCTTTTCAAAATGTTTTTCTGATTGTTTCTTCATTTCCTCTAAAATTACTTCTCTGACGAGTGGAACTGAAAGATCAAGATTTGCTCCTATTTCAAGCAGATTCTGTTCAACCCATTCTTTACCGTTGGAAATGTAAACCTTTTCTGCCTGCGGTGTTCCATCAGGGTCGCTGTTAATCCACATTTCACCTTTGTTATTATCTGTTGCCTGTGGTCTTTCTGTGGAGAGTCCTATGTTTATTTTCGGTACAAGAAAACCCTCAGTTACTTTATTTTTTCTCATTGCCTGAACTACCGCTCTGTGATAGCCCTGCATGGCATGACCTGGAAAACCAGGCATTGATGAACCATAGATTTTCGCACCGATCGCCCATCTATACCAGCTGATATCCACAGTTTCGTCTTCAGGGTGAGGCGGTTTTTCCATGATTGTTCCGACTCCATAACTCTGACCGCTTGTTGGCCAGAGTGCTCTGATGTAAAAACCGGGTCTTCCGGCTTTATTTATATTGAAGGTAAGTGGCTTTGTTCTGAAATCAGGTGCATGGATCCAGTTTGGTCCCATGCCTAAAATTTCATATCCGGTGCTTTCCATCAGGTCAACAGCGCCTGAAATAATTCCCTCCGGACCATTGGCTATAATCAAAATTCTGTCTGACTCAGTTTTTATATAATACGCCTCTTTATGATTATAGGAATCAGTACCATCATTTGCCAGAGCCTTTTTTACGTCTGGATTATTTTTGATTTGCTCGGTAGCTCCATTGATAATTAAAAGTATTATTCCCTTTGAGATGTCGTTGCTGCATTTTACTGGAATCGTTTTGCCCGTCATCTTCTTTACCGCTTCCTGGATAAACATAGCAGCTCGCCTCATTGTTGCTGATGGTGATGAATCATACCAGAGAAGTGGTTTTGAAAAATCAATATTGTAACCGGTATTCTTCCCCTGGTCATATTGAACTATAATTGAAGGAAGATTTTCCTGTGGAGTTGTCGGAGAAAGTAGAGTATAACCTGCAGCACCTGCTAAAAATGCCTGAGCCAGAAACATTCCAGCCAGATAGATCTTTTTCATGATTCACGTCCTGTTATTACCTTCAAAATATTTTTTTCAGTTATTTTATATCTGATTCTTTCAAACTATTACGAGTTGTTTTCAAGCCAATTTTCAAGTTCTTCGAACTCTTTTTTATCTTTGACAGCAATGCCATCATAGATAACATTCATAGGGTCAAGTTCCCTGTGAAGCTGCTTTATTATCTCGGGAGTCAGCGGTTGGGCAGAGTTTCCGAAAACATGAACCGCTTTTCCTGCTTTCTGAGCTTTTTTCAGAATATCAAGCCACTGGAAATTTGGTTTTTGACCTTCTCCTGGCTGCCATTGAAAGATTCTCAGTTTTTTGATTGATAAAATATCATCAAGATGTGGCAGTGCACCGGTTCCATCAAAATGAAAATAGCTGTAATCATAATATTCTATTTCTTCTTCTATGGCTGGAAGCACAAATTTTCTGAACATCACAGGACTCATCATACATATAAAATCCGCCTGAACAACCCCAAATTTTTTCTCACAGTAGAAACCCGAATGTGCTGTACCGAGACCGCAATTATCAATGCCCGCATTATAAAGAAGTTCGCATATTAAAGGAAAATCTTTCCTCAGATCAAGCATTGCTCTTTCGATTGTTTCAGGAACATCACAGAGGTCCATACATAATTTTTCTGCACCCCTTAATGCCAGCAGTGTATCTATGTTTGAATGTTTATCAATATCTGCCACAAGGTATTTCCCTTTTGAGTCCTTCAGTATCAACCCGGTGTATTCAAGTAATTTTTTGAAGGTTTCATTTTCTGAGTTAAATCTGAGGGGTAGAAATTTATTCCAGTTGTCTACGATAGGTTCAGCCCAGTTGGTGTGTTTGACATTCTCAGAAAATTTAAGTGTAGCCCCATAAAATGCAGCAAACTGGTCCGGTCCGAAATCCGGGGAGAAAGAGGGAATACTGTCTCCCAAAAATTCAACTGATTCTGCCCACTGATTAAACAGCTCAATCTGCTGGTTCCACAGCCCATTGCATGCCCTGTAATATCTTAATGAGAACACTTCAGGAATCTGTTTTTCAGATCCTTCTTTTCTGCAGGTAGCCAGCAGAACCGGTCTTCTATAGAGTTCCTTATTCCAGAAGTGTTTCCATCTTACACAAGCCTGATCAAAATCCGGTTTATATTTTAAGATCACTTTTTTTTCCTTTTTTTCTGGTATAATTTAACATCAAACGCGAATAAGTCAAGATTGTTTGCGGGTGAATGTTAGAATAAAATAATTGGGAGAATAGATGAAAACAGAAAAGAATTTTGCGGTATATGAAATTCTTCAAAAAATACGAAGCCAAAAACCGGTTGTACATCATCTGACAAACTGGGTGACGATCTATGATTGTGCAAGCATCGTTAAGATAATCGGAGGTTCACCTGTGATGGCTCACGCGCCTGAAGAGGTGGAAGAAATGGTCAATATCGCATCCTCCCTTGTTCTCAATATCGGCACCCTCACGACTGATTTTGTTGAAGCAATGAAAATTGCGGTAAGGGCAGCAAATATCAGAAAGATACCCGTTGTTCTTGATGTCTGTGGAGCAGGCGCAACAAAACTTCGTGATAGAAAAGCATTTGAATTGATTGAATATTCTCATATTGATATCATCAAAGGAAACGCTTCTGAAGTTGCAAGAGTCGCAGGAGAAGACGTGAGGACAAAAGGAGTTGACGCAGGAGATGTCAGGAAAGATATACTTGCTATTGCAGAAACTCCGGCAAAAAATAAAGGTTGCACAGTTGTTGCAACCGGAAAAGAAGACATTGTTTCAGACGGCAATTCAACATATATTGTGAGAAATGGTGTTGAAATGCTTGCACATGTTGTTGGAACCGGATGCATAACAACCTCGCTTGTGGGTACTTTTGTTGCTGTTGAAAAAGATTATGCATTTGCATCAATGTCAGCCCTTGCATGTTTCGGGATTGCATCTGAAATAGCTCTTGGTAATTGCACCGGTCCTGCATCCTTCAAAGAGAAACTTTTTGATGTTTTGTATAATCTTGATGAAAAAAAGATTAATGAACTGATAAAGGTTGAAAGGACAAAATGAAGAAAGAATTCATCAGGGGATTTTATTTCATTACGGATTCCAGCCTTTCAAAAAATGGAATTCAAAATGACGTAATTTGTGCGATAAATTCAGGGGTAAAGATAGTACAGTACAGGGAAAAACAATCTTCAACAAGGAAGATGTATCAGGAAGCAATTAAGCTTAAGGAAATTCTCAGGGATGCAATTTTGATTATCAATGACAGGGTTGATATATGTCTTGCGGTGGAAGCAGATGGTGTTCATATTGGCATGGATGATATGCCGTTAAACATAACAAGGAGGTTAGTTGGAAAAAATAGAATAATTGGTGTATCTGTTCACAATGTGAAGGAGGCGCTTGAATCTGAAGAAAGTGGTGCTGATTATGTAGCTGTTAGTCCTATATTTCAAACAACCACAAAGCCAGATGCTCTGCCACCGGTTGGTCTGGAAATCCTGAGGAATGTTAAAGAGGCAGTTTCAATTCCTGTCGTTGCCATAGGTGGTATAAATCTTGAAAATGCGGCATCGGTTATAAATGCTGGTGCAGACGCAATCTGTGCAATTTCTGCATCTTTGAAGACCGGGGATGTTGGTGGTGAAATACAGAAGTTTAATAAGTTATTCAGTGGGAAATAAAAAGGAGGCATTATGAAACCTCTCAAAATTTTTATGTTGCTTTTCGGTATTTTAATTCTTTCAAGCTTATGTTTTGCAACAGAAAATGGTGGAGGTGCATATCCTAACGGTGCAGAGGATTTTATGTCCGGCGCAGTACCTCCGCCCGGTTTTTACTACATCAATTATACTGTCGGTTATTTTTCTGATGTATTCGCAGATTCAAAGGGAAAAGATTCTGTGCCCAATTTCAAACTGACTGTTTTTGGAAACGTTTCAAGGCTGCTTTATGTGTCGGATAAAAAAATCTTAGGCGGAAACTGGGGTATGCATATTCTTATTCCGGTAATGTCAGTTGATGTAAGAACCCCTGCTGGAAAGGATTCAAAATTCGGTCTTGGTGATATATTTGTGGATCCATGTATTATTTCCTGGCATTCAAAAAATATCCATTCAGCCGCAGGAATTGAATTTATTATTCCAACAGGTGCCTACGATAAAGACGATATCGCCAAGATCGGCAGAAACTACTGGACAATAGAACCGGTGTTTGCTGTAAGTTTCATTTCAGACAATGGCTGGGAAATATCAGGAAAATTTATGTATGATATAAATTTTGAAAATGATGCCACTGATTATAAATCAGGACAGGAATTTCACTGTGATTATACAGTCGGCAAGAGAATTAACGAGAAGTGGACAGCTGGAATCGGCGGTTACTGGTATACGCAGATAACCGATGATAAACAAAATGGTGTTAAGGTCGGGGATGGGAATAAGGGAAAGGTTTTTGCCATCGGTCCTCAGATAAAATTTGATGACAGGAAAATGAGTTTTATTCTGAAGTATCAGAGGGAAATGTCGACTGAAAACAAACCAGAAGGCAGCAAGGTCTGGTTGAAGTTTGTCGTACCTCTTTAATGTTTTTAGAGGGATTTCTCAAGCTTTTTAAGCATTGAGCTTTTCTCATGGGGAGATGCTTTCATCCTGTTTATAATTCTTCTGAAGAAATTGATGGTTTTATCATAGGTGATTCTGTCAACAGGATAAGGAGTGGCGTCTTTTCCTCCATGAGCAAAAGCATATCTTGCAGGATCTTTATATGAGGGTGGTGCGTTGTAGATCAGTTCACAAACAAGGGAAAGAGCCCTGACTGTTTTAGGGCCGACTCCCTCAACAGAGATGAGTTTTTCATAGTTTTCAGGTTTATAATCACACAGTTTTGCAAGGATTCTTTCAAGATAGGCGCTTCTTGAAAAATCTTCCTCCACAACAGGATGCCAGTGGAATTCTTTATTGTAAAACTCGGCAAAAACAAGCTCCTGCTGACCAGTTTTTACAGCAACCATTTTTGAGACAGTGCCGGAGTGTTTTCTCAGTATCTGTATATCCCTGATCAATCCTGAATAACCTGATTGCACAAGTTCAGTGCTTGTTTTTCTTGTTTCTTCACTTTCTTTTGCAGTCATGTTGAGGCATGGGACAAAAACATTTGAAATAATCCCTGAATGCGGTTCGCAGACAAAATCTGTTATTTTTTCGGAAAACCAGTGGTATCTTCTGGCTGTCTGGTTGTTCTGGTTCATACCCTGCTGAACAACTGCCCATGCTCCATTTTTAGAGAAGAAAAATGCGTGATGATATATCTGATAACCATCCTGAACCAGGGAACTATCAACCTTTGCTGTTATTCTTGAACTGTAAATAAGCTTATTTACCGAAGGGTGGGGTAGTGCAATTTTTTCTCCCCAGTAATTTATCTCATCCGGGGTCTTAAGGGATGTTTTTCCCTTACCACCGCAGATGAAGATGCCAAGCTGTTTTTCCTTTCCTTTTATCGCTTCCTTCAATGAGGCTGTTAAAACGGTGGTTAAACCAGAAGCGTTCCAGTCAAAAGCGAGAACTGTTCCGAGGGACTGAAACCAGACTGGATCTGAAATTCTTATAACAAATTCATCAGGGCCATACTCTTCAACAATAATTTCAAGTATCTGGCTTCCAAGTTTCACCATTCTTTCAAAAAGCCATCGCGGACACTGACCCGTATCAAGGGTGAATGTTGCTATACCTCTTTTTATCATATTATCCCTTCATTTCCATAACAATCAGAGCATGGTAATCCTGATATACTTTATAATCTTTTTTAACGCAGCTTTCAAATAATTTCTGTAAAAAGCCATATGAAAGATTTTCGGATAAACGATGTTTCTTTACAAATCTCCTTGTATACTCATCAATGACAAATACCTCTCTTTCAAAAGCATAAAGAAGGATATCATCCGCGGTTTCATTGCCAATTCCTTCAATTAAAAGAAGTTTTCCCCTGAAAGATTTTGTTTCAAATTTTTCGGTCCTTTCAGGGCCACCAATCTCTTCTATAAAAAATTTTGCAATTTTATTAAGCCGTTTTGCCTTCTGTCTATAAAAACCGGAAGGTTTTATTAAACTTTCAATGATTTCAATTCTTTCATCTGCTATTTTTCTCAGATTCAGGAGGTTTGCTTGTGAAAGTCGTGATACCGCTAACTCAACATTTTTCCAGTTTGCTCTCTGTGTGAGAATGGATTCGATAATAATCCTTTCTTTTTCCTCTATGGATTTGGGCCTTTTGCACCAGAATTTCCACTGACCTGAAAGAGATGGGTTTCCATGTCTGACAAGCAAATTTTCATAAAGAAGATTAATCTTTTCTTTGACTTTTTTATCTGAGAAATCTGCCACCATTAACATCAATTATTGCTCCGGTAGTGAATGATGCGGCATCACTTACAAGATATAAAACCGCACCGGCTACTTCCTCCGCAGTTCCATTTCTGCCAAGAGGGGTTTCCTTTCTGTATTCCTGCATCCTTTCAGGGGTACTGAAAATTTCGTGGTGATGGGTTTCTATAACACCTGGAATAACAGCATTCGCTCTGATTTCTGGAGCAAGCTCTCTTGCCAGGGTTCTTGTGAAAACAAGTAATGCACCCTTTGAGGCTGCATAGGCACCAGCACCATTGGCTCCACCTGTTTGAACTGACAGGGAAATTATATTTACTATGGCAGCATTACCTGTTTTCCGAAGATAAGGGATTGCTCTTTTTGTAACCATGAAAGCACTTGTCATATTAACATCGAACACATTTTTCCATAGTTCCAGCGGGCATTCTTCAATTTTTGTTCTTTTAACAGGTGAACCGGCGTTGTTAACAAGTATATCAAGTCTTCCAAACTCTGAGACAGTGAAATCAACAATTTTATTCGCCTGATCTTCATTGACAAGGTTCGCCTGTATTAAGATTCCATCTGAACCAAGTCTTTTTATTTCTTCAAGTGTTTTTTCGGCTTCTGTTTTGCTTGTGTTATAGTGAATACCTATTTTTGCGCCGTAACGTGCAAGGGTAAGAACAATTGATTTTCCGATTCCTGTTCCTCCACCCGTAATGAGAGCAACCTTCCCCTTGAGTGTGAAGTCTACGCCTGACATGTAGTTCCTCCTTTTTTTTTTATTGATATCTGTATGCATGTGCAGCGCGAACCATTTCAAAGACCTTTTCAGGTGATGTTTCTGTCGGCAGCATATCTCCGCATGCAAGAAGATATCCACCGCCGGACGCACCTTCAGATATGCACCTTTGTATATCCTGTTTTACCTGTTCAAAAGTGCCTCTTGCCAGCTTTAAAGTATTAACACCTCCCATTATTGAGATTTTACCTATGAGTCTTCTTTTTGCATCCGCCACACTGACTCCACCAAGTGGGTCAAGTGGTTCAAGACAGTCAACACCGGTTTCAGCAACCATCTCAAACAGCCCGGTACTGTTTCCGCAGATATGAACATAAATGCAGACATCATATTTTTTGATTTTATCGACAAACATCTTAAAATATGGAATGCAGAATTCCTTGAAAAACTCGGGTCCTATAACTCCGCCAAATGTTTCACCGAGCATGAAAGCATCCACGCCTGCTTCAATCATTGCCAGGGCTTTTTGAATTGCGGCATCAGTCGCACGTTTCAAAATTCTGTGTACCAAATCAGGGTTTTCAACGAGATCAAGAAATGCTTGTTCCTTTCCTCTTACGGTTGTTGCATATTCCACGCTTACCAGTCCAGGTGATGTTATTACAAACAAATCTTTTTTAGCTTCCTGAACAAGTTTTCTGGTTTCTTTAAATTCATTTGTTTTGAGAAAATCCGAGGCGGAAATAACCGGAATATTTTCAATGTCAGATTCGTTTCTGATCAAAATTCTTTCTTCATTTGGAATTATCCATCCTCCACCTTTAAAATCAAGTCTTCCAACAGGTTTGCCTGTTTTATCATCTAATTCCCAGACATTCTGTCCGTCATCGTACAGATTATAAGATGGTTGATGATGAATCCACACTCTCACACCATCAACACCATAATATCTTGCACATTCAATCTGAAGCCTGTTCACAAAAGCGGGGTTCTTCACAGCCTTTATCATTGTTTCTCTGAAATCTAATCCCAGTGCTTTTATTGCATGTGGATGACATATCTGGGGAATAACAGGTACACAATCCGGTATTTTCCCTTTCATTGCGGTTCTGCATCTATCTCTCGGGTCCATTTTTTTTTAACCGTTTTTTCTTCATTATGATATAATGATACCATCAACTAGTCAATTATTTAACAGGAGAATGGACTATGTCAATGGTATACTACGCTTCAGCAAAGGTGAAAAAACTTGAGAGAAATGCAACCCTTCCAGCAAAACTTTTTAGACTTCTAAACGCACTGAAACTTGAAAAAAATTGAAGGGTAAGAATGTTTGTATCAAGATGCATGTTGGCAGCGGTTACGGCTACACAACCATACATCCATTTTTTGTTAAACTTCTTGTTGATTTTGTGCGGGAAAAAGGCGGTAACCCGTTTATCACGGATGTGGTGATTCCAAATCCTGCAAGGGGATATACCGAGCAGTCAATAGGCTGCAGATTCGTTCAGGCAACAGGCCTGCGGGATACCAATTATTTTGCGGTCAGGGTTCCTGCGCGATATGGTTTGAAGCAATTACAACTGGCAGGTGTCCTCAGGGATACTGATTTTCTTATAAATTTTTCCCATGCGAAAGGACACGGAAATTGTGCTTATGGAGGTGCAATTAAAAATCTGGGCATGGGCTTTGTTACGACTAAAACAAGGATTGATTTGCACTGTACAGTTGATGCAAAACCTTACTGGGAAAAATCAAGATGTAAATACTGTGGAATCTGCATAAAAAATTGCAGGTCTTCTGCGATAAGTTTTGATAAAGATAAAAAACTTATTATAGATTTTCATGCATGCGTTTTCTGTATGAGATGTGTTGCTCTCTGCCCTCATAATGCCCTGAAACTTGAAACTACCAACTATGAAATTTTTCAAAGGGCACTTGCCCTGTCCGCCAGAAAGGTAATTGAACAGGTTCAGGGCAACTGCTGCCATATTAACATGATAACCAGTGTTACTCCCTTCTGCGATTGCCTCGGTTTATCGTCACAGGCGATTATTCCTGATGTTGGAATCACTGCCTCTTTTGACATAGTCGCACTTGAGAAGGCAACACTTGATTTGATTGATAAGCAGAAGTATATCGAGGGTACATTACCCGGACACTTAAAATTTCTGAAGGATCAGGGACATATTTTTGAAAGAATCTGGGGAAAGGATCCCTATGTACAGGTTAAAGAAGCTGCAAGACTTGGACTTGGTAGCTTAAAATATGCTATTAAAGAGGTCGATTAAACAACAGTTATCTTTTTTACTTCAATCCTGCCCATCATAACTTTTACAAAAGGTTTTCCCTTTTTAAATCCAGCAATTCCCCAGCCTGAATCTGTGCAGAAAAATGCCTTACAATCATCCTTTTTCCATCTTTTCATATAAAGAATTTTTTCAACCGCGTCATATCTTATTCCGGTTATAGCATAAAGAAGGGCAAAACTTGATAACGCCCTTCCATACCAGTGGCCACACTCATATTCATCAAATGGATTTCTTTTTGTACCATCATACCTTTTTCTTGCAGTTTCAACAATTTTCAGTCCCTGTTTTTCCATTCCATTAATAATCATACAGGAGGCGACCTGATATTCTATTCCTGTCCAGACTTCATCGCAATAAAGGCAGGGAATTGTGGGTCTGTCTCCCCTTGGCCAGCTGCATACTAAAAGTCCGCCTTCGCTACCAAGGGCAAAACCTGGCCTTTGAAAATTTACATGCTCAGAAAGGTTTTTCTTGAAATTGTATTTCCAGACTGAACTGAGGTGTTTTTTTACCTTTCTTCTGTCAAGTATCTCTCCGACAAAACATACTTCAGCAAGCCATGCTCCCATTATTCCATCAGAAAAACAACCCTTTCCGTACTGGTAAAAAGGTCCTTCTTTTTCAAGTATCTGTGCCATTGTTTCATCGAGATGGTGTTGTTCCCTGTATTTTTTAAGTTCATCTTCTTCCCATACAATTTTCTGTTCAAAATATTCTCCATTGAAAAGGATTTCTTCCATGAATTTTTTCCCTTTGCGATACAGATTTTCATAAAGGGAATAATCATGTCCCAGAGTTTTCGCCATAAAGATAGCTGCTTTCAAAGCCCCGAGATAAATGCTTGTGCACATTCCATCGGGTCCCCAGAATTCAATATCATAGGTGTTGTGGTGTGGTTTCTCAAGTACTCCTTTATGTGATGGGTCCCAGGTTTCGATACAGTAATCAAGGCTCTGTTTTATTTTAGGCCAGAGGTTTTTTAGCCACTCATCGTTTCCTGATATCTTCCAGTCTCTGTAAACCTTCATTATCCCGCCGAGCTGTCCATCTGCTGCTGCGTGAAAATTATGCGTGTTCTGTCTTATCGGCAGAAGGGACCTGAAATTCTGATGTCCTTTTTCATTCTGGTTCTCATTGAACTCTGTTTCCCTTAATGAGCGTTCAAGAGATGGGAAAAGATGCGCAATTGCCTGGCAGTAGTTCCAGACATGTGTGCACGAACCAGCACAGCAACCGGAGCAATCACAGCATCCTTCCCAGCACCAGAGTCTTCCATCTTTTTGACGCAACATTGTTGGGGATTTAAATATGGAAAGATTTGAGGAAATTGCATCAATAACTTCAAATGGAATATCAGAAGTAAAAAAAGCTTCTGCAAATTTTTCTGTAGTTTTTTTAAGTTTCGTATAATTCTGTTTCCAGTAATTGTAGATTTCATTGATATTTTGAAATCTTGAGGTATACCATGGCTGATAATATTCTGAATCACCTTCACCTGTTTTCATCTGACTGTTAGGAACAAACCACGAAATTAAAACTGTGATTTTTTTGCTGCTTTTTGGATTGATTGTGATATTTACAAATGTGCTTGCTCCAGGGCCTGTCTCAAGTATATTCAGTTTTTCAGTATGGCAGATATCCTTCCACAATAGCTGATGAGTATCTGAAAAACCACCTTTTCCACTCCAGCAGTTTACAGCACTTTCTTCATCCGGTATGCAGATCGCAAAGTATCCCTCAAGGTGAGGTTGGTCAGGTATTGGTTCCTGATAGAGTATATATCCGTCATTCAAAACTCTTGTTTTTCCGTTTGCTGGATTTGTTGCAACGATATTTTTACAGTGAAATGAAAATGTGCCAGTTATCTCTTTGCCGGAATAGTTTTTGAATTCGTATTCAATGGCTGCAACCGGCAGAGAACTATTATCCGGGTCTGCGGGTATAAAAGGACTCCAGCCGCAGATTGAAATGTTCAGTGGAAGATCAGGTTGTTTGAGATACACTGTGCCGAATGGAAATTTTGACACAAATTTTATCAGTTTGCACACCGGCAATCCAAAATTTGTTGCTCCAAGACCATTGCCGGCACCAGGCAAGCCATATATTTTCCAGTCAGCAACAGGTCCAGTTAGAACACGGGGAATTTTCTTTTCTGCTGTTAAGGTTGCAAACATCAGGACTGGTTTATTCAGTTCTGGTTTGTGTCTCAGTGAAGCATTAGAGAATCCTCCATTTCCATCAAGGCATACCATACCCGCTCCAATTCCACCAAGCGGAAATGAAATAAAATCAAGATTTTTTCCTGAATACTCAATTCCCTGTTCCATGTGTCTGACCAATTTTGACTCCTTTCATAAAATTTGCGATATGTTCTAAAATTTCAGGAAGATAATTTGCAATTCCGTAATGAGTGGTTTGATACCATATTATTTCTTTGTCTCTGAGTTTTTCATACAATGAAATAACTGACTCTTCAGGAATAATTTCATCATATTTCGCGTTTATCATCAAAACTTTTGTTCCTTGCAATCCATCAGTATACGTAATTGGATCAAATGGTTTAAGAGCAATCTCGATAATTTTACCAGAAATATCCTTTGGAAGAGATCCAGAAAAATTTTTATTGCCGACCATTATTCTGTTTAAATCTCCTCCACCAAGAACCAGACATAATTTGCCTGTACTACCGTCAATTTCTGCAAAAAGCGCTGCGATCAGAGCTCCGTAACTTACCCCGCACAGATAAATATCAACATCATTTTTTTCGATTTCGTTAATAACCGAAGCTGCAACCCTGATATCATTTAAAGCCTGGATTATAACCCGGGGAATAATTTCTGGAGAAATTTCCCTCCTGTCAATTTTTCTTTTTTGTGATCCATAGACCGGCAGATCAACCACACACGCATCAATTCCATTTATCGCCAGATGTGCGGCAATTACCCTTGTTACTGTGAGATTCCCAAAAAGGGCATCAAGTAGAATTACGCATTCTTTGCCGCTATTGTGAAAGCTTTTGTAATACTCACAGTAAGCAGTGTTGATTGGAAACTTAAGCTCTACAGGAGATGGAAAACTGATATCAAAAACGTCATAATCAGTGGTTCTTCTATTGAATTCTATAGAAACCGGTAGATCTTTTTCCTGGGGTTTAAAAATTTTAAAAAATTCAGGGAAATTACTTGAGAGATAGTCAAATCTTCTGAGTTTATCTTCCTTTATTACAAACTGTCTCTTTTTTTCAGGAGGAACAGGAATAGCCAGTTCAAAAGGTTTAATTTTTTTTATTCTCGCTGTTTTCTCCGGGAAATACCCCATAAGAAATTTCAGATCAAATTCATTGTAGACCTGATAACATGCTTGAAAGTCTTTTTCATAGGCCCTTTTTGCGACAGCCAGAAACATTTTCATCTCTTCAGGGAGGAAAATTGCATTGTGCAGATTGCCAGACATTGATACAGGCCTTTTTATAATCTCTATAAGCTTTTCAAGATTTATCTTTCCATAATTTTCCACAATCCTTTCTCTTAATATCCTGTACCTATCAGAGCCTGTCATTAAAATCGTATCTTCTGGAAAGAATTCGAAACCTTCAGGAAGTTCCTTCTGTCCAGGGGTAAAAATTTCAAATTTATCATGGGTGCAGTACAGTCCTCTTGAATCAGGGATCTTACCATCAGTTATCAAATAATAATATTCACAGGTTCTCGGACCTTTTTTAAAAATTTCGATTGCCTCCTGAAGATCTCTGGCTTCTTCAAGGGCTTTTCTCATAAGAAAAACCATGGGTATTCCATCATAATTTCCATAGCCAGCACCACCCATTTCTCCGATACAAATCCTTTTGTCGTTCATATCCGTTACACAGCCTGTAAAGCCTGCGAATCCGGCTGTCATTATGGTATTGTACTTATTGTTTCTGATTAACATCACGACGCTAAAATCCTGTATGAATGCTTCTGTGATGTAATCAAGAATTCGCACGTGATATGTTTGGCCTTTTTCTGTTGTCTTACCTGTAAGATAGATTCCACTGCAATGGGATATCTCAGGAAAACTATTAACCAATTGAATCTTACGAAGCGGAATACCGGAACCTGCTGAAAGTCCCTCCAATTCCTGCAGGTATCTCTCTGGAATAAATTTTTTTGTTCTTTCCCAGGCTTCTTCAAGTATCCCTGGTTTTGTTGAATCCGCTATAATAAGTATTGTTTCAACAAGTTTTTTCACTTCTTTTCTTAATGGTTTTCCATGCTGGAAGCCTATTTCATATGGAGTTCCCTGAAGTAAAACTAGTTTTTGACCATTGATACTGAGTAAAAGTCCTTTACCTTCCTTTGCAAGGATTGAAATTTTGGAAAAAGCAATAGGGGGGTATAAAAAAATTACAAAGATGAAGACACCTGCAAATAGGTTCTTCTTACAGAGCCTGATCATATCTACTTTCTCAGATTGTCTTTTTCCACTATCTCAAAAGGCAGAAGTAATGCGTCAGGACTTGCAGCAAGATACGATGGTATATTGAAAAACCAGAGCTGTCCGAGCGCAAGATACCTTATGCTCCAGACTTTTCCATCAAGTCCTTCAGGCACATCAATACTAACGAATACATCGTCTGCATCGATCTCTTTTATCTGTTTTCCATCAGGTCCATAAAAAACATGTTTTGTTGGGTTATCAATAAAATAGGAAAGTTGTTTTGTCCCTCTGGGTACATAAAAATAAAGCAATTGCATATGTCCCATGTGACGTAATGATTTTCCTTTTTCCTGAACTATTACACACGGTATCTCTGGAGGTACTTTTATTGCGAAACCAGCAGAAGAATCATCAATTGTAAGATAATAAAGGCCAGCCGATGGAACAGGGACCTTTATCCGGTGTTCATTTCCATCAAGAGGAAGTCTGTTTCTGATAATTTCTTTGCCTGATCCGTCAGTAAGGATGTATTCTGCTGGCTTCCTGTTTCTGTAGTGGGCTATTATTCCTGTTGTTAGCATGAATTCGAGAGGGTTTCCTTCTTTGCTGTACAATGCATATGCAACCTTTCCCTGATATCTTTGATTTGTTGGTTGAGGATTTTCTGATACAAAATTTGCAGGAACAAGATTTTTTGAAAATTTTACCTCTTTTATCTCAATCACCGGAAATCTTTCAATGTCCTGTTTGAACAATTTTTCTGTTTCTTCGCGGCTAACAGGTGTTTCATCGGCCCATGGTTTCCGGGTTTTGGGATCAGCATAAAAAGATGTCCATGATGGTTCATTAAATTCCCTTGCCAGTTTTGGAGCAAGATACTGATGCATTGCTTCCCAGTGGTTCATGTAAGTATACCTTGTTCTGTAAACCCATTTTAAGGTTTCAAGTGCCAGTTCCTTCTTTTTTTCATTATCCTTTGTATGGGTATAATCCCACCACAACCTTACATAATGCATATATTGCTTCAGATGGTCTAATCTTGCAACAATGTCAGGATGTTTTGCAGCGAGTTTTGAAGCCTCTTCAAGGTCTCTCAGAGCCTGACCTATAAGGTTTTCACTCCTTAAGGGATTGTTTCCTGGATCAAGCCTTTCATAGTATCTTTTCATTACCTTCGCTGCAGGACCAAATGCCTTCTGATAAAAATCTTCTAAGATTGCATCCGCATCAGCATTCGGATTCCACATCAGTTTTGCCGCTACATAATAACCTCTTCCGTGTACGCCCCAGTTATTTCCGCTTTCACAATCAATGGTTCTGCCTTTGTTCTGATGATAGGTTGCTATCTGTTTTTTTAGGTATGAAATATTGGCTCCGCGTCCACCAGGAATCATATCCCAATCCCAGAGATAAACAGAAAGATACTCATAGTAGCCCATATTCTGGCAGTATTCAGGCCATAACTTCATCAGTTCTTCAGAAGAATATTTCCCGTAGGTAAAGCCCGCTGTCCTCTGTATCCACACATTGGGTTCCAGTTTAAATGAAGGAGGTTCAGAGTGATCACTGTAGGCGTACAATCCCACGCATTTACCAGGATATTTTTCTGCAACCGCCTTTGCAACTTCATTTGCAAGAAAAAATACCCTGTCTGACACAGAGCCCATTTTCAAGCATTCCTCACATTCACAGTGATTCATTCCATCCGAAGGTTCAACCGAAACCATATCTGCTTCAGGTCTTTTTTTGAAATAATCGAGTGCCCACTGGATTACAAGTTTTCTCAATTCAGGATTACTGACGCAAAGCTGTGGACCTCTTCTTTTTCCTTTTACAAGGGCAAAATACTCAGGGTGCTGGTCAAAAATTTTTTTATTTTCTGCAATGATGGTTTGCCATGCGTGTCCAAAATATGTTTTTAAAGATCCTCCAAGCCTGTTGTGTCTGACCCATGTGTTGTAATCTTCTAATGCTTTTCCCGTATGTCTATCAAAGAAGCCATATCCATACCATATCCTTCTTGAGAGAAACGCTGGTCTATCGTATTCTTCAACGCTGACAGATAATTCAGAATTTTTTGGTATTACCTCCCATTCTCTGGCAGGAAAGAACCACCTGCAGCCGCAAATGTCAAGAAATCTGAAGATCGCATGGGAAGTTCCTGTTTCAGTTGCACCTAGTAGAAGCAATCTTTTCTTTCACTTTTTACTGCATATGCTTCCTTTCCATCGTGTGTATCGCGGATTTCAAGTTTCTGGGCGATCTTTTCTTCTGGGAATTGACCAATCGTGCCTACAATAATTCCTGAGTCACTGTTTTCAGTTTTTATTTCGAATTCGGCACCTGTGATAGCTTTCAGGTAATACGCAAGTTCTGAAGCAAGTTTTTTAATATTTTCGTCTGCATTTTCTGAAATCACGATTGGCATCAATGCTTTACCTTTTGCCGCAAGATGAATTTTTTCTGCTGCGAAAGAGACTG
>Ga0209609_10000592_pt1 | contig 21656 bp, 19 predicted proteins | sample LakKivw325mmetaG_FD_184136 | JGI IMG/M metagenome (GOLD analysis project Ga0209609, IMG submission 184136) | Anoxic lake water microbial communities from Lake Kivu, Rwanda to study Microbial Dark Matter (Phase II) - Lake Kivu water 325m metaG... | ecosystem: Environmental > Aquatic > Freshwater... | reverse complement strand
ATCCAAGAAACGTAGGCAGCATGGATAATGCCGATGCCTACACCTCGGTATTGGGACCCTGTGGTGACAATATGGAAATGTGGCTCAAAGCCAGAGATGAAATAGTCGAAGGTGTTACTTTCTGGACTGATGGGTGCGGCGCTACCATCGCCTGCGGAAGCATGGCGACCGAACTGGCTAAGGGCAAGACGCTGGGTGAAGCGCTCAGTATTAGTGCCGGTATTATCGCCAGCAGTCTCGGCGGTCTGCCCGATGGTCATGCCCACTGCGCCGGACTCGCCTCCCTCGCCTTGAAAAAAGTAATTATTGAATATATGGACCTGCAAAAAGAGCCGTGGAAAAGAGCTTACAGGAGACCATAATTCATGGCTGATTTAACAGGACGTGCAAGTAGCTCAGTCTTCGATTCCCTGGCGCTGGTATATGATGCTCGGTTTGAAGGAGAGGGAAAGCTTATTTTCGATATGGAGGTAAACGCTTTGCGGGAAGTACTACCATTGCTGCCGAAGCCGTGGCTTGAAGTAGGTGTCGGCAGTGGACGTTTTGCTCAAGCCCTGGGTATAGAAACCGGAATAGATCCATCGGTCAGACTCGTGGAAATGGCGCAGGGTAGGGGAATAACAGTATTTGTAGCTAAGGGTGAAGAGCGGTCTTTCAGCGAAGATGCCTTTGGTACAGTGTTTATCATCATGACGCTCTGCTTTATTGATTCACCGGTTGCAGTATTGCGAGAGGCATGCCGTATTCTCAAACCAGGTGGTAAGATAGTTCTGGGCGTGGTATTGGGGGAATGCCCATGGGGCAAGTTTTACCAGTCCAAGGAAATGGAAGGACACCGTTTTTATAAGTACGGTACCTTCCACAGTTACAAGGAGATAGAAGGGTTGCTCCTTGATTCAGGATTCACTATTGAGAAGTTCGTTTCCACACTCTTTCAGAAGCCGGGAGAAGTGAAAGAGGTGGAGCTACCAAAAGAAGGGTTATCTTTTAAAGCTGGCTTCACCGTCATTGTGGCCGGGAAAAGGATGATTTCATAGAAAAGCAGCAAACTAAAAGCCGGAAGAATAGGATTAAGGCGAGATAACATGGTCTTAGTTCAAGTACTGGTCGCTTCGTGCCATAGTACATTTCTGTATATTTCTGGTAGGGATAGGTGTTATGCTACTGGTGAAACCAATTCATTAAGCGATGTATAACGCACAGAAGAAGGGACAAAACCATGCAAATTCAGATAATTACTTTAAGTGAAAATACGGCGAACTATGGTTTTCTGGCCGAGTGGGGACTGAGCATCCTGGTTAAAGTGGATGGGATGAATATCCTGATGGACACGGGACTTAGTTCCACGGCAGCGCATAACGCCCAACTGCTGGGTATCGACCTGTCTACCATTGATAAAATAGTGTTGAGCCACGGTCATGCTGACCACACCGGCGGGTTGCGCGATGTGCTGAGACTGAAGAGGGAGGTCGAGGTAATCGCTCATCCTGATATCTGGTCCTCCAAATACACCAGACGTGACAAACAGGCAAGGGAACATTATATCGGTATTCCATTTTCACGCGAAGAACTGGAAAGCTTCGGTGCACGGTTCAAGTTGACCAAAGAGTCTGTCCGAATAAGTGAGCACACCATCACTACCGGAGAAATCCCGATGGTTTCTGGATACGAACAGGTGGAAGATAATCTCTTTGTAAGGGAAGACGGCCATTTCCGGCAGGACTTGTTAGCTGATGACCTCGCCCTTGTGATTGACGCCGAATTTGGTCTGGTTGTCATATTGGGCTGCGCACATCATGGAATCATTAACACACTGCGCCATGCCCAAAAGCTAACCGGTAAAAATTCGATCTATGCTGCCATCGGCGGGACTCACCTTATTCGGGCTTCCGAGGAAAGGCTTGAGAAAACTGTCGATGACCTTAAATATATCGGTATTAAGAAATTGGGAACATCTCATTGTACCGGCTTTCCTGCCGAGTCACGATTGTTTCAAGAGTTCGGAGAGGCGTTCTTTCTCAATAACTCAGGAACAAGGACTATCCTGCCGTAGTACGATGAATAAAGAAATGCTCGAACTTGAATTAGTCCCCACCTTGTCTCAATGTATCCAGACGGTGGCCAAAAAGCGGCATGAAGAAACTGTAAGGCGACTGCTGACATCCGAGAAGAATAATCGAAGGTTGCTCGAGACTGCTGCACTTCTAAAGAATTTCCTAGAAACTGCGAATTTCAAGAAACTTCGTGCGGAGTCTGAAGCGCTTCTTACTGAGGGGCGCAAGGTCAAGTTCGTACTGAGGTTTGATAGCGGCAATTTGACATTTGATATGCTGCGGGACTAGAATCGATTACGGTGAAGGTGCTAGATGGAAGATAGACATAAAGTGCGGCGTGTAGTACCTTGTCCACTATGCAAGCAAAAATTGCCAATTGGATGGCGTGACGTTAAAATCCCGTCCCACACTAACCCTAAACACCTGCCCGTGCGATGCCCGGCATCGGGTGTGAAAATAGTTATAACATTCCCATAACCTGCATAAAATATTAATATCATATCCAGGGCACACTGCCAGCAGATTTAATGGGTACTAAATATCGCAACTATCTTTTCGTAACTACCTTTAAAAATAAAGTTCAACCGCGATGAACTAAACAGAAGGAGAGGTAAAAATGTGGGATGCTTCAAAGTGTAACCTGTGCGGCGACTGCCTGGTGAAATGCCGCTATGTAAATTATGACAAGGATAAGGCTGTAGCTGAGATTAAGCTGCTAATGGAGGGCAAGGATGCCGAAATACTGAGCAAATGTACTACATGCATCGCGTGTATCGACTACTGCCCTACCGGCGCCGACCCTGCTAATCTAATATTCCAGATGCAGGAGAAGACAGGCACTGCCCCCATAGTGACAGTCGGCAAATCAGTGATTGAGGCGTTGACCACGGCACTTGAAGGAAATGGAGACTCCGGGCAGGTGATACTAGGCGACCCTGATAAGCCGGTGCTGTCGTTCGACTCCTTCCAATTCGAACAGTTCCCCGAAGGCACACTCGACAGCCAGCTATTCAAGGGTATGACGGTGATTAAAGGCTACCCATACGCAAACCTCGCCGGCAATGTACACATGGGCGGGGAAAGCTTCGTAAAAAGGTATGGCCAGCGTATTCTTGCCAATCTGGCTAAATTGGGTAAGGACATCGTTTTCATACATAATGAGGGTTTTGTCCTGCCAGCGGTCAAAGCTAAGGAGTGCGGGTTCAAAGTTGACTTCAAATACATGCACCTTTTCGAATATCTGCGCAACTATTTAAGAGACCATAAAGACAGGGTCACCAAACTTAATAAGAAGATCGCTTACCAGGCGAATTGTGCCACCAGATGGATGCATGAATATGATATCTTCTTGGAAGAGATCTTCCAGCTTGTCGGCGTGGAACGGCCACCCAGGCAATACGAACGATTGAACGCTCTCTGCTGCTCTGCCCCTATTATTTACATTAACAGAGAGCTTGCCGTTGATATACAGAAGAAGAATTTCGAGGATGCCATCGCCTGCGGTGCTGATGCCATCATAACTTCCTGTCCCATATGTGACCGAGTGCTCCGCCGTCCCAGTGCGCAGTTCGGCCTGCCAAAGATATTCATTACCGACCTGTGTCGTATTGCAATCGGTGAAAAGGCTTGGCCAGAAGACTCCAAATAGTAAAGCTATATATCTTGAGGGCGAGTTGCTCAATTTGATAGCCCAGTCTCATTTGGGCGATTATTGAGTAGCCGTATTTTGTCGTATGGCAAGTCAATTTATGTGGAGAATTTAATTTAGCTCTTTTAGTATCATTTCGACACATTTAGGAATAGCTTTCTGCACTTCAGGTGTACATTCTTCCCGGAAAGTAGTTATATCGGATACTTCAATGGCGAAGATTGTTATTTGCTGAGGCAAGTGAAGGCCCAGTTTTTTCCCGAACTCCAGGGCAGTGGGGAAGTCGATTCCATGAGCAGATGCCGTTCGTACGGCTGTGTTGAAAGCTTCCGGGGCTAACCTGTATATCTGACCTATTTTCCCGCCCTCAGTTTGAATAGCGTCAACGATAATAGCTTTATCATATCCAACTAGGAGGTCTAAAAGACTGAGACCGGCAACGCCGGTCTCAATAATTGTTATATTGGGTTGGTTTATCTTTTCTCTTAGTTTAGCGGCAACGTAGAGTCCAACCCCGTCATCGCAAAGAAGTGTGTTTCCCAGTCCTAAAATCAGTGTTTTCGTACTACTAGCCTTGTGAGAAAACTCCCTTATTGCTGTCAACGCAAATTAGCGTTTGAGCCTTTTTATTATCTCCCTCTTGCTATTGTATATGACCACTTCCATCGGTGCTTGACCCGGTAGCGTATGCGTAGCGCAGGCAAGGCAAAGGTCATAGGGTCGCCACGCCATTTCTATGCGATTAAGAAGTCCTTCGGTGATTTCCTTACCCGGTTGAATAAGTGCCCTTGCTGCTTTATTGACTGACATATTTACTGCTGCAGCGTTGTTCACTGTAGCCACGATTAGGTTAGCTTTCTTGATAATACCGTTCTCATCGGTGATGTAATGATGCGTTAGAGTACCTCTGGGCGCTTCAACAATGCCTACACCTTCATCCGGCTTGGCTGTGGGGATAGTGCGGATGTTTGGGCTAGTTATCTCAGGGTCCTTACTCAGCTCCAGTAATCTTTCGGCAGCATAGAGGAGCTCGACAAGGCGAGCCCAGTGAGTAGCCAGGGTATGATGCACCGGCTTACCGCCCAATGTAGAGTAGAACTTCTCGTAAGCTTCTTGGGCTAATGGTGTTGCCATACCATCGGAAGCATTGAGCCTTGATAGAGGGGTTGCTCTGAAAACGCCGCTATCTTTGCCGTCGACAAATCCTTTCCAGCCGACATTCTTGAGGAAGGGGAATTTCATGTAGCTCCAGGGCTCAACATGTTCGGCGACGTTGTTGAGGTATTCTCTCGGTGCGTACTTAGCAAATTCCTTTCCGTCGGGGTCCACCACTCGGACCTTGCCGTCATAGAAGTTAACCCTGTTTTTATCGTCAACCAGACCCATGTAATAAGTGCGGTGTGTGAAAGCGTCGCTGACAATCATATCGACGTATGCTTTGTTCTTGAGGACGATATCGTCGAATACTTTCAAAGATAGCTTGGCAAATTCAATGGAGTCCTTAGCTATCTGCTCGACTTCTTTTCTCTCATCTTCGTTAAGTCCCTTGCTGACTCCACCGGGCAGACCGAATACAGGATGCACGGCTCTGCCACCAAGCATATGTATGATATGGTGATTTTTCATTCGGGTGTTGATAACAGCTCCGCCTAATTCTAAGCCGACTTTAGCAATTACTCCCAGAATATTTCGCTCGGCCACGGGAGCATCCGGCCCCATGACGAAATCGGGGCCGGCTAGTATATAGAAATGAGTGGTATGGTCCGTAACATAGAAAGTGCTATAGAAGAGCTCGCGAAGCTTTTTAGCGGGGCTTGGCGGGTCAACGTGGAAAAGGTCATCTAAACATTTAGTTGATGCCATGTGGTGAGCTTCAGGACATACGCCGCAGATTCTCTGTGTAATCTGGGGCATATCCTCGGCCAGACGTCCTTCAGAGAACTTTTCAAAGCCCCTCAGTTCAGGGACTTGAAAATAGCTGTTTTTGACCTCACCGGCATCATTAAGGAAGATCTCTATCTTACCGTGGCCTTCCAGCCTGGTTATGGGATCAATTGTTATCCTTTTCATTTTATTCTCGCCCTCCTTAGTAGCGAATCAGGCAGACTGTAGCGGTAGAATGTACCTACCGGGTCTCGTATACCATCTATAATTCTCTGTATTTCCTCGGGGTCATTTGAATCAATCACAGAGGCCACTGCGCTTAGGAAGTGAGCGCCCTGATCTACTACTCCGTCCACAGGGCCGTAACAGCCGGTGCATGGCATATTGGCCTGGGGACACGGTGCCTCACAGCCGCCGCGGGTGGCGATGCCGGCGCACAGGAAACCCTGCTCCAGAAGGCATATTTCCGGTTCGGGAACCTTCTCGAAAGTCCGGTAGAACTTTTTAACCTTTTTCACGTCTCTCTTACGCGGACAATCATCACATACCGCCTTAGTATTGTGCGTAATCACGGTGCCCTTGGGCGGTAATTTGCCCGATATAAGCGCTTCTAAGGCAAGCCAGGTTGTTCTGGCTTCCGGAGGACAACCGGGGACTGTATAATCTACGTCCACTGTCTGCGCCAGAGTTTTTACCGTGTCATAGAATTCTGGAATAGTAAGTTCGCCTTCCGGAACCTTGTATTTTGTTTGTGGTAAGACCTTGTCTTTATTATCTGTTGATTGCGTTTCTAGGTAAGCTCGTTCGAAAATCAACTGGCGGTTGAACATGTTGCCCAGACCAGGAATACCTCCCCCATAGGCGCAGGCACCATAGGCAATCATTACCTTTGACTTTTCACGGAGCATCTTAGCCATATGCTCCTGTTCTGATGTTCTAACAGCTCCATTGAACAGGCAGACGTCTATACTCTTTGCTGGCATGGCTTCGACATCCTTGTATTTGGCATCGATGGCTACCGGCCAGAATACGATATCTGCAACCTCGGCCAGCTTTAGGATTTTGTCGCCAATCTGAAGCTGGGCGATTTCACAGCCGCCGCAACTTGATGCCCAGTACAGCGCTAATTTAAGTTTAGCCATGTTTCGCCTCCTTGGAGTTCTTATTAAGCGGTCCCAGAGCTCTGACCTTTTCTGTCATATCATCTACTACGGATACGAATTTGTCGCCTTCAGAAGCCGATACCCAGTCCAGTCGAACTCGTTCTTCTTCGATGCCAAGTTGCTGTAGCATCTTCTTTAAGAGGGGCATACGCCGCATTGTCTTATAGTTGCCCTCCACGTAATGGCAATCACCTGGATGGCACCCCAAAATCAAGACGCCGTCGGCTCCGAGTTCGAAGGCTTTGGCCACGAATGTGGGTTCTACCCGGCCACTGCACATTACCCTGATAATACGGACGTTTGGCGAGCATTTCATCCTGGCTGTGCCGGCCAAATCAGCACCCCTGTAGGAACACCAATTGCAACAGAAGCCTACGATTATAGGTTCGAAGTCTTTCATACCAGTACCCCCTCTATTTCTGCGATTATCTCTTCAGTTGTGAAATGCTTGTGTGTTATGGCTGCACTGGGGCAGGCGGCAACGCATGTCCCGCAACCTTTGCACAATGCCTCATTGATTCGCGAAACCTCTTCCTCTTCGATGAACGAAATGGCATTGTAAGGGCAAAGCATGTTACAAATACGACAGCCTGAGCATTTTTCTTCGTTGATAACAGCCACGGCTGCTTCCAGCTCAACGTTCCCTTTGTTGATTGTAGCCAAGACACGGGTTGCAGCCGCTGATGCCTGCACCACCGTGTCAGGTATATCCTTTGGTCCCTGACAGCAGCCTGCGATGAAGACTCCTTCAGTCATGGTTGCTACAGGGTCCAATTTAGGATGTCTCTCGATAAAGAAACCGTCGGCGCCCTGGCTGATGCCAAATTTTTGAGCAACCTGTTTAGCGTCAGCACGAGCTTCCAGACCTATGCAGAGGACGACCATGTCTACCGGAACGCGGATAACATTTCCGAGTAGGCTGTCCTCGCCAACGACAATCAATTTCCCTTTTTCCTCGTCGTTTATGGCCCTGTCTGTGACTTCAGCCGGTTTGCCTCTAATAAAAGTAACACCTTCTTTACAAAGCCTCTTATAGAATTCCTCATAACCTTTGCCAAAGCAGCGCATATCAATGTACATCTGATAGACATCTGCCTTGGTCTTTTCTTTAATTAGGTGGGAATATTTGAGAGCATACATGCAGCAGACTCGAGAACAGTATTCGTGGTAATTTTCATCACGGCTACCGACGCAATGTATTATAGCGATGCTCTTCGGCTCGGAACCGTCTTTGAGGACAATTTTGCCGCCCGTCGGTCCAACCGAGTTACAGATTCTCTCGAATTCGAGCCCGGTAACAACATTTGGGAATTTACCATAGCCGTACTTTACCATCGGAGTCGGGTCGAACGGGTCATAGCCTGTGGTGAGAATTATATTACCCACATCCACTTCAACAACTTTATCTTGCTGCTCGAAATCGATAGCTTCTCTCTCGCAGAACTTTTCGCAAGCGCGGCATTTACCTTTGAGGAAATAGGCGCAGCTTTCCTTGTCTATGACAGGAATATTAGGTACTGCTTGTGCGAATGGGGTGTAAATGGCTTTACGCTGGCTTAAGCCAAGGTCAAACTCGCTATCTGCTTTCCATGGGCATTTCTCGATGCACATGCCACATCCGTTGCATTTAGACTCGTCTACAAAGCGTGCTTTCTTTCGAATCCTGGCTTTGAAGTTGCCGATAAAACCGGAGATTTCTTCGACTTCACTGTAGGTCATCAATTCGATGTTAGGGTGTGATCCTGCCGAGGTCATTTTAGGTGTGAGAATGCAGGCCGAGCAGTCTAAGGTGGGGAAGGTTTTGTCGAATTGAATCATGTGCCCGCCGATGCTTGGCTCCCGTTCAACGAGGTAGACTTTGTGCCCCGCATCAGCAATCTCTAAAGCCGCCTGAATACCGGCGATACCACCACCGACGATTAAGGTATTGGCGTTAACCGGTACTTCTCTTGTCTCAAGCGGCTGATGATAATAGACTCGCTTTACGGCAGCACTTACCAGGGCTTTAGCTTTTTCTGTGGCCTCTCCATGGTCCTCTGTGGTCCAAGCACAGTGCTCTCTGATGTTTGCCATCTCGAACAGGTAAGGATTAATGCCAGCTTCCTGGACAGCGCGGCGAAACGTAGGTTCGTGCAGTAGTGGAGAACAAGAAGCTACTACAACTCGGTTAAGCTTTAAATTCTTGATATCGTCTTTAATCATGCTCTGTCCCGGGTCTGAGCACATAAATTTATATTCACGGGCAACCACTACCGCTGGCAGCCCTTTAACAAACTCTACTACTTGCGGGACATCAACGGTGCCAGCGATATTGGACCCGCAGTGACAGACATAGACACCTATTTTGGGCTCCGTATCCTTAAGCACTACTTTTTGTGTTGCCTTTTTAGCAGCCTTTTTTTGTGCCATTATAGTGCCTCCGAAACAAGTTCTGAAATATCCTTGACCTCTATATCCTCAGTCTTACCCATCGACAGCACGCCATCGTTGAAATTGGCCATACAATAAGGGCAGCTTACGGCCAGTGTATTTGCTCCTACATCAAGTACCTGCTCAAGTCTGAGCTCGGACAGCCGTTCTCCCTTCTTTGTTTCCATCCATAGTCTGCCGGCGCACCCACCACAACAGAGCGAATATTCACGGTTGTCTGGCATCTCAACAAACTCGAGACCGGGAATGCTGTTTAATATCTGTCTGTGTTCATCGTAGATCCCCTGGTAACGCCCCAGACAACAGGAATCGTGATAGGTTACTTTCTGTTTGAATTCCTTGGTTGGTTTTAGCCTGCCATCTTTTATAAGTTCAGCTATATATTGGGATAGATGTATCACCTCGTAATTGGCTCCGAGTTCGGGATATTCATCTTTGAAGGTGTGATAACAGTGGGGTGAGGTTACCAGTATTTTTTTAACGCCGAGTTCAGAAAAGATATCGATGTTGGTTCTGGCCAGACGTTGAAAAAGGCTTTCGGAACCTGCTTTTCGTATGCTCTCTCCGCAGCAGACCACGTTATTATCCGGAATGCCGAAGTCCACATTTGCCTTTTTCAGGATATTTACAGTAGCGACAGCAGTTTTTTTAGTGGGAGGATCGTAAGTCTGGTAGCAGCAGGGGAAGTATAGTAACTCTGTTCCCTTTGTGAATGTTTTCACTCCGAGGTCTTTTGCCCAGTCCATGCGTCTTTCCGGTGGTTCACCTAGCGGATTACCAACGGCAGAGATGTTCTTTTCCGTTACCCTCAGCGAGTGCGGCACGATGCCGGCACCCAGTTCCATGATAACGCGGCGGATAGATCGCATGATATGAGGTATTTCCACTCCACGAGGACATCGGTCGACACAGGCGTTACAGCCCACGCATTGCCAGACCTCTTCGTTCTCAAAGTCGACTACCCCGAGTTGACTTTTATGAATCAACTTACGTACCGGGAAACTTACCAACCGGTTCCAAGGGCAGACTCCTGTACATATACCACACTGATAACACGATTCAAGTGGATTACCACCGTTGCCTAATAGGATTTCTGTGGTTTCTTTAAGAGGGGTGAATACTTCCATATAAATCTTCCTTTCTACAGATTTTAGCTAAACCGCACAATGATACTATAAAAAGGCTATTCTATGCAAGATTATTATTGAGTATTTTACGGGGATAAATGACAGATTTCAGGTAATTATACTTGATGCCTTCTAGTATACATACTCAGAAGATTACAAGTAATGCTTTTAGCACGAAGAGAATTATTACAAATTGAGCGCCGATAGGAAATGTCAGCTATTTTGGTTGAAAGGTCCGAGCTTTCTCATTTGTTCAGTCATATCATTAATAATAGAAGCAAAGCGTTCACCTTCTGAGGCAGAGACCCAGTCCAGTTTGAGACGCTCTTCCTCTATGCCGAACTGTGAGAGCATTTTTTTCAGTAAAGGAATTCTCCGGGCTGCTTTTACATTACCTTCCAGGTAATGGCACTCACCGGGATGTCAGCCACAGACCAGAACTCCATCAGCCCCCAACTGAAAGGCCTTGAGGATGAACGTAGGCTCCACCCGGCCGCTGCACATGACACGAATTACTCGTACGTTAGGCGCGTATTTTTTCCTGGAAGTACCCGCCAGATCGGCTGCGGCATATGAACACCAGTTGCATAGGAATCCTATTATTTTGGGCTCGTAGCTCATACCATCACTCCTTCTAGCTCTGCCATGATTTGTTCGACGGTAAAATGTCGGCTGGTAATTGCTCCGCTTGGGCAGGCTGCAGCACAGGTTCCACAACCCTTACACAGGGCCTCATTGATAGAAGATATCTTCTTTTCTTCATCAAAGGATATGGCCGTGTAAGGACAAAGTGAAATACATGTCTTGCATCCGGAGCAGAGCTCTTCATCGATTACCGCTGTTGCTGCCTCAATTTCCACATGGCCCTTGCTTATCATAGCCATGACGCGAGCTGCAGCTGCCGATGCCTGAGCCACCGTATCAGGTATATCCTTTGGTCCCTGGCTGCAGCCGGCAACAAAAATACCATCTGTGGTTGTGGCAACGGGGTCAAGCTTGGGATGCTTTTCCATGAAGAAACCGTCACGGCTACGGCTAATTGAGAATAGCTTGGCTGTTTCAGCGGCATCAGCCCTGGGCTCCAGCGCTGTGCTAAGAACTACTAAATCCACCGGCAGGCGTCTCTGCCGTCCTATTAAGGTATCTTCACAAACCACGACCAGTCTGCCTTGCTCTTCAGGTGTTTCGGCGACATTTGTAATCTCTCCTGCACGCCCACGTATGAAGTTGACCCCTTCTTCTTGGAGACGATTATAGAATTCCTCATATCCCTTACCGAAGCAGCGCAGGTCGATGTAAAGCTGATATATTTCAGCTTCCGGAATTTTTTCTCGTATCAAGTGAGAGAACTTCAGGGAGTACATGCAGCATACTCGGGAACAATATTCGTGGTAGTTGAGGTCGCGGCTGCCGATACAGTGCAGGATGGCTACGCTTCGTGGCTGGGAACCATCTTTCAATAGTATTTTGCCGCTGGTTGGCCCTGAAGCGCTGCTCATTCTCTCGAACTGAAAGCCCGTAATCACATTATCATATCTACCATATCCGAATTGTGACATAGGAGACGGGTCAAAGGAATCGAAACCGGTGGCTACTATAATGGAACCTACATCCAAATCTACCATTTTTTCTGTCTGCTCGAAATCTATTGCTTTAGCCTCACACAATTTCTCGCAGGCACGGCATTTGCCCTTAAGGAAATAGGTGCATCGTTCTTTGTCTATGACGGGTACGTTTGGCACTGCCTGGGGGAAAGGTGTGTAGATTGCCTTCCTTTTACCGACGCCAAAATCAAATTCGCTGTCCGTTTTGATGGGACATTTATCTTGGCAGGTGCCGCAACCGGTACACTTAGCTGCATCCACAAAGCGCGGTTTTTTCCTGATTTTAACCTTGAAGTTGCCTACATACCCCGAAACACCGATGACTTCGCTATAAGTCATCATCTCGATGTTTTCGTGTGACCTCACCGAGGCCATCTTCGGTGTCAGTATTCAGGCGGAACAATCTAATGTTGGAAAGGTTTTATCCAATTGGGCCATGTGGCCGCCGATTGATGGCTCCCTCTCTACCAGATAGACTTTGTGACCTGAGTCTGCGATTTCAAGTGCCGCCTGTATGCCGGCAATACCGCCACCCACAACGAGTGTGTTAGGATTAAATGGAACCTCTTTGGTTTCCAACGGTAGGTGGTAGAAAACGCGTCGTACTGCAGCGCTTACAAGTGCCTTAGCTTTGTCAGTAGCTTTGCCTTGATCCTCATGTACCCACGAGCAATGTTCACGTATATTTGCCATCTCGAATAGATAAGGATTTAAGCCGGCACTGACTAGAGTTCGCCTGAAGGTTTGCTCATGCAATCGAGGCGAGCATGAGGCCACCACAACGCGGTCAATGCCCAGTTCTTTGATATCTTTCTTTATAAGTTCTTGGCCGGGATCTGAGCAAACAAACTTGTAGTCCCGGGCAACAGCTACAGAAGGCAGCCCTTTAGCAAACTCGGTTACCTGCTCGACGTTGACCGTGGCAGCGATATTGGCACCGCAGTGACATATATAAACACCTATTTTTGGTTCCATTCGCTCCTCCTTATTGTTGGGTTATGTATCTCGCTAATGTTTTACCTATAGGAACAATATTTTCTCGTAAACCCAGCGCTTTACTCTCAATGCCAAAAGCCATTCCCATCAGTTGTGTAAAGAATAGAATCGGTATATTGAAGTTAGTTTTGTACTTTTTGTTCACCACACTCTGGTAGGCATCTAAATTTAGGTGACAAAATGGGCACACGGTAACAATGCAATCTGCTCCGTTGCTTATAGCGTTATCTAGAAGTTTATATATAAGTCCTAAAGCAACATCTTGTTCAGATAAAATTAGGGAACCGCCACAGCAGCGGGTTTTGAGCGGATACGGCACAACCTGGGCTCCGATGCTTACCACCATCCTGTCCATTGACTCAGGATATTCGGGGTCATCGAAGTTCGGTGTCGGCCTCACTGCCTGACAGCCATAATAGGGAGCAACTTTCAGGCTGCCAAGGTCAACTTTGACCGTGGCTTTGATATCTTCACTGCTCACATCGTTGGCAAAGACATCTAGTATATGTCGCACTTTAATTGTGCCGTTATACTCCAGCCCACCTGCAGCCAGAGACTCGCTTAGTTTTTTCTTTACCTCGGGATATTCCTTAAAGTGTTGATTTGTCCGGCTGAGTATGAGATAGCAATCGCTACAGGCTGCCACCAAATCAAGCCCTCGTTTTTCAGCTAATGCCAAGTTTCGGGCACAGCAACAAAAAGCAGACAGTTCGTCAACAACTGTATAAGGGGTAGAACCGCAGCAATTCCAGTCCTCAAGCTCGATAAGCTCGATGTCTAGGAGCTTAGAAACGGCTCGCGCCGACAGGTCATATGCCTGACTATCTTCATACATACAGCAGCCTGGGAAATAACTATAATATTTCATTACTTGCCTCCCGATGAGCTAGCCATATCTTCATTTGTTTACATTCGACATTCTATATATATTTTCAGCTACTTCTATTTGGGATGTTCCTCCAGCATCGTGGCTTTGTCCAAAATAGCTTTAAACTGACTTAGTGCCTCGGGCTTTAATTTCCTACGCATATTAATAGGCATACGCCCGTGCTTGAACAGTGATAGTGCCACTGGGATGTTTTTCAATGCGCCAAATGGATTTACCCTGAGATAAAACCGGCCCATGCAGCCGAATCGCGGTATATGCCCCACATTGTATACAGTATTGCTGAACACCTTATATAGTGTGGGAGTGCGTGTTTTTGGGCTGGTTGCGTGATGACGCATGGCCAAATTTTCTAGGGCATGCATAATATATGTCGGCACGATGCCTCTGGGGCAGCGCACGGTGCACATGTAACAGGATAAGCATAGCCACATGGAGTTGCTGGATAGGACCTCGTCTCTCATGCCAGCTCGTGCCATGGCAATTAACGCGCGGGGAGTGTAGTCCATTTTATTGGCATTAGGACACGATGCCGAACAGGTACCGCATTGGATACAAAGGTTTATTTTTTCGCCGCCGGGCATGGAAGAGATTTCTTGGATGAAGTCGTTGCTGCCGTGTACCTTTATTTCCATCCTGCACCTACTTTCGCCGCAAATTATACTGCTTTTAGTATTTTATATAAAATGAACAAAAGGTCTATTTTTCTCTGGTTTTTAGGCTTAGAATCCTGTTTCCTGCCATTGAGCAAATAAAAGGATGACTCACACTCAGGTGGATTCACCCTATGTGTGGAACTGCCTTATTTTCCCCCAGCGTAAGTGTAACATACGTAAGAGGCTATTAACGTCCGTTACAATGCTTATTTTATTTTGTAGTTAAAGCTTAGCGAGTGAAGCTGGAGCACGTAATTATGCCTACCATGAATCCAATTTTTACTGCTTTTATGGGCAATTCTGCTATAATGAGCCTCGGTAGAATCGACTGTATGGACAACATCAGGATATTGATAGCAGACGATCACGCATTCGTACGTGAGGGAACACGTCGAATATTAGAACAAGAACCTGATTTAGAGGTAGTGGCGGAGGCTGGCGATGGTGAGGAAGCAGTGAAACTTTCCTGTGATTTAAAGCCGGATGTAGTGCTGGTGGATGTGGCCATGCCTCGATTGGATGGTATTGAAGCCACCCGGCGTATAAAGGCCCAATGTCCTGCCGTAGCGGTACTAGTATTGAGTGCCTATGATGATGACCAATTTATATTCGGCCTGTTGGAAGCAGGTGCTGCAGGATACCTATTGAAGAGTGTCCGTGGCCTAGAGATAGTCGATGCTATTAGAGCAGTTCATGCCGGAGAGTCGGTGCTTCATCCTTCGGTAGCTCGCAAGGTTTTAAATCGATTTGCTGGTGTTTCTGGCAAGCAGCGCGATAAGAAGTCATTAGACCTGCTTACTGAACGAGAAATGGAAGTATTAAGAATGGTAACCAAGGGTTTGAGCAATAAAGACATTGCCGACGGTCTTTGTTTAAGCGTGCGCACTATCCAGGGACACCTGGCGAACATATTTAATAAACTCAGGGTAAGCTCTAGGACCGAGGCTGTGGTACATGCTCTAAAAGAAGGTTGGGTCACTCTCGATAATATGTCTTGAGAATCTTACCACACAGCATCAGAATGTAGCTTCGTGGAATGTATAAAACCGTGTCGCGAAAAAATATATTCATAAAGATATTTTGAGACTATCTAAACGGGAAAGCAGTCATTTTCTTCAACTGGAAAGCTTGGGACGTATCTCAAGCACCATCTCACAGTCCCTTGAGTTAAAACACATTCTAAGCAGCAGTGTTGACAATGTCTCAGAGATAATGGATGTCGATGCTGCTCTAATTTTCCTTCCTAGTCAAGAGATTGGCCACCTTGCTCTTCGTGCCCACAGAGGAGTTACGAAATCATTTGTGGACAGTGTTGGAGATATTAAGTTGGAGGATATAAGACAACCGGTTACTGAAGCTGGACTCTCCGGAATTGTTGAAGACAGCTCGAATAACGTTAACCTGCCCAAAATGGCATTTGAAAACGAAGGATTACAGTCCCTGGTTTTAGTACCGCTGAAAGCTAACCGAAAGGTAACAGGGGCTCTTTGTGTTGCCACGCATAATCGGCGCCGATTTAACCAAGATGATATCGAGCTGCTATGTAACCTGGGGAATCAAATTGGCATAGCGATTGAGAATGCAATTCTGTACGATGTAGAGCGGAAAAACGTATCGAAATTGCGTCTATCTGAAAAGAGGTATCGGACTTTATTTCAGAATGCCCATGACGCGATATGGGTGCATGATATGGATGGAAATATCAGTTCCGCCAATATTGCTGCCTCCAAACTTACAGGCTATGAAGTGGAAGAATTATGCCGAATGAACGTTAAATCCTTTCTGTCCGAGGATAGCTTACACCTGGCGAAGGAAATACGAAACCGACTTCTAAACAAAAGAGCTGTCTCGCAACCTTATGAGCAGAGGTTAATTACTAAGGACAGGGTTGAAGCGATTCTAAAATTGACCACAGATGTAGTGGAGGTTAACGGCAAAGCTGTCGGATTTCAACATATTGCCAGAGATGTTACGGAAGAGAAGCATATGCAGGAAAGCTTACGTTTTTACCTTGGCCAAATTACATTGGCTCAGGAAGAAGAACGCAAACGTATTGCACGCGAGCTTCATGATGAGACGATTCAGTCGTTAGTTGTACTGGCTCGGCAGCTGGATGACATTATTTCAGTTAGTGGCGATCTGCCGTTTGACAAGAGGCGCCTGCTTGATAATTTACGTAAACAAGCTGATGACATTATGGCAAACGTAAGACGACTGAGCCAGGATCTGCGGCCCCCAACATTAGACCGGCTTGGCTTGTTACCGGCACTGGAATGGCTTGCTTCAGATCTCAGCAGGCGCTCAAAGATTAATATTGAGGTAACAATGCGAGGTGTTAGTCGACGATTTTCTCCCGAGGTAGAACTATGCCTTTTCCGTATCGCTCAAGAGTCCTTAATGAATACCTTAAGGCATTCCAGGGCGACTAACGCCGAAGTTGCTGTCGAATTCAGTGAAGAGTTGATTAGAATAACTATTAGAGACGACGGAAAGGGATTTTGCATTCCAGAGACAACTGGCGACTTGGTCAAACAGGGTAGGTTGGGTTTAGCTGGAATGCAAGAACGGGTCCAGTTAATAGGTGGCAAATTGAAGGTGAACTCCGGGCCTGACAAGGGCACAATAGTAACCATTGAGGCACCGGCTATATGAAATCAGGTAAGGTTGTAGCGTGGTAAAAGATCTCTACAACTATTTTGGCACCGCTGGGCGGATAAGTAAGACCGGTTGAAGCGATTGCTCCACAATTCGATTAGCTGTACCCCCATAGACCCATCGGCTGACCGCAGAGCGGCCGTGCGTTGCCATAGTTATTAAATCTATAGTTTCTTTTTGGCCTTCCCGTAAAATTGCCTCAGCTACGCGCCCAAGTTCACCGGGAATGACTCGCGACTTGACCTTCATTCCATCTTTTCGAAGTTTTGCTTCCATCTTTTCTAAATATTCCGAAGCCTGCTGTTTTTCTTCCGCCCACACGGCATCCCTATGTTTTTCCCACGTCGGATTGATTGGATGGTCTCCATAGGAAGGTACTAAAGGAGGCTCGCACACCAGAGTTAAAAAAATCTCGGCATCAGTGCCTTTCGTGAGCTGCTTGATGAAGTATATGGGGCTTTCAGAGAAAGGTGAGCCGTCCAGAGGAAGTAATATTTTCCCAAGCGTTACCTCAGACACCTGCGGCGCCTTAGATTTTATTAGCAGGACCTGAACGCTGGTGCCATAAAGCACCTTTCTGGCGACGCTCCCCAAAACCCATCGCTTTATTCCGGAGTATCCATGAGTCGAAATAATTATAAGGTCAATTTTGTTCTTGTCGGCGAAATTGACGATTGAATCCGCCACAATTCCATAGGCTACTGCGGACGATGCTTTGATGCCTTGGGATCGCAGTTCTTTTGTCTTCAGCTCCAGGTAAGCCTTCATGGGCCGGTCTAACTGCTCAGCGGAAGCGATACTCGAAGTGAAGAGTATGACTTCACTGTCCCTTACCTGGGCAATTGCCTTAGCGTACGGAATAGCCCTTTCCGCAAGTTCAGAACCATCAAGGGGAACAAGTAGTTTTCTGTATGCCATGGTTACTCCTTAGCTTTGACATGCCTGCAAATTATAGCTGTACATGGCCCTTAAGGCAATGTCTCAGTATTTTGTTTGGTCGAATTAACCTATGTTAAAATTCCACCAGGGCTAGTCTTGACTACCCATTTGGAAGTCGCTAGCCCTATTGGTGTTTGGAATGGACCTATCGATTCTAATTAATTTAATTGAAAACATCCCGTCGTATAGACGACTTGAAGACACATTAATAAAGCATGGGATGACCAAACTTGTAGCAGTCGATGCGGTCAGGCCTTTTCTGATAGCTGCTCTGCGTGAACGTCTAAACTTGCCCATTTTAGTGGTCTCGGCTCAGCCAGAAAATGCCAGGCGGCTTTGTGATGAGTTACAATCCTGGTCCCGCGATTTGGCGTCTCTTCACTTTTTCCCGGAAAAAGACTTCTTATTAGAGGAATCGGCATCTGATGTAGCAACCACGGTGGAAAGATTGAAGACTCTCTCAGCCCTGACTTTTTGCGATACTGATATAAAAAACCGACCATGTCCCATAATTGTCAGTTCCGCTTTGGCGGCAGCAGGGATAACTATGTTACCTGATACATTCCGGGCATCCTGTCATAGATTAGAAATTGGCATGCAAATCGACCTACTAAAGACAATGGCAAAATGGCGGGACATGGGTTATGAATTTGAAAATGTGGTGGAGATACCAGGAACGGTCAGCCGTCGTGGAGGCATAGTAGACATTTTTCCCCCGGATAGTGAGTTTCCCTCGAGAATAGAGCTTGTAGGCAACAAGGTTGAAAGCATCAGACTGTTTGGTCCATCGACACAGCGGTCGTTAAAGCTGGCACCATCTGTAAACATTGTACCGGCTAAAGAATTCCCACAAATTATCGCCAAAGGCACGATTTTGGATTATATAGGTGAAAACGCGCTTTTAGTTACAGATGACTATGATGAGCTAAAGCTGGTAATAGATAAGCTATACGCAGAAGCTGAAGAAGTTAAGCAAGCAGGGCGCGGGACAATGAAAATTTCGCCTTTGCCTGTTCTGTCCTGGTCTCAATTCGAACCGAAGATAAATCGTGTACGGAGACGTTTAATGCTTTATCCCTGGAACGTGGACAATACTGGTATGTCTTCCGTTCAGTTACCTTTATTACCGGTGCCTAGCTATGGCGGTAGGCTTGATGCCTTCTGTAAGGGATTGAAGCAGTTGCTACAAGAAGAAAATCGCATCGTTGTGGTTAGTCAGCAAACCAATCGTCTGGCAGAACTACTGCAGGAACAAGATATCACGGCCAGTTCGGTTTTGGAAATTCAACAGGTGCCACTGGTTAAATCAATTACATTAGTACACGGTTCTTTAACCGAAGGCTGGTTAATGAAGAACACACTTACCATATTTACAGATAACGAAGTTTTTGGTTTTGTAAAAAAGCGACGTTTATCAAGTAAAAGACCGGTGCGCTATCATCTATTTATTCCCGAATTAACACCTGGTGAATTCGTAGTTCACATTGATCATGGTATTGCCAGGTTCGGTGGTTTAACCAAGATAATTACCGAGGGCGTTGAGAGGGAATATCTGATTCTGGAATACGCTGCCGGTGACAGGCTTTACGTACCTACAGACCAGGTTGATTGCGTCAGCCGCTACGTTGGAGCCAGTGACAGAACACCGACTTTAAGTCGACTGGGAACTCAAGAGTGGGCCCGTACCAAGCAGCGAATCAAGGAATCTGTAACTAAAATAGCCCGAGAGTTGCTCGATCTATACGCAGCCAGAGAAGTAATACCAGGATTTGCGTATTCGCCTGATACACTGTGGCAGCAGGAACTTGAATCATCTTTCCCTTATGTGGAAACCGCGGACCAATTGGAGGCGGTTGCGGCGGTAAAGGAGGATATGGAGAAGCCGAAGCCTATGGACCGACTTGTCTGTGGAGATGTAGGTTATGGTAAGACAGAGGTGGCGCTTCGGGCTGCTTTTAAAGCGGTGATGGATGGCAAGCAGGTAGCCCTACTTGTGCCAACAACTATTTTAGCGCAGCAGCACTATGTTACCTTCCAGGAAAGACTACAGGCGTTTCCCGTGAAAGTGGAGATGTTGAGCCGATTCCGTACAGAAAAGGAGCAGGCGGATATAGTTGCCGGTATAGCAGCCGGGACTGTCGATATATGTATCGGCACACATCGTTTGCTGCAAAAAGACGTCCTGTTTAAGGACCTCGGGCTTGTCATTATTGATGAAGAGCAGCGTTTCGGAGTGGCACATAAAGAACACTTTAAAAAGCTAAGGCGAGAAATAGACGTTTTGACCTTGAGCGCCACACCAATACCCCGTACTCTGCATATGTCTCTCGCCGGAGTAAGGGATATGAGCACAATTGAGACTCCTCCTGAAGAACGCTTGCCGATAAAAACTTATGTAGGCGCTTACGATGACAGGCTGCTGCGTGAAGCTTTACTACGTGAGATTGAAAGAAACGGTCAGGTGTTTTTTGTTCATAACCGTGTCCATAGTATTTCCATGGTGAGTGGTAGGGTAAGCAGGCTTGTGCCAGAAGGTCGGATTTCAATCGCTCATGGCCGCATGCATGAGGAGGAACTGGAAAAAATAATGGCAGAGTTTATCAATCATCAAACCGATATTTTGGTTACGACAACAATTATTGAATCAGGGTTGGATATACCTAACGCCAATACGCTGGTTGTGGATCAGGCAGACAGGTTGGGGCTGACACAGCTTTATCAACTGCGAGGTCGTGTGGGTCGTGGTACCAGCAGTGCTTACGCGTATTTCTTCTATAATAGGTGGAAGCGCTTAACACCAGAGGCCCGCAAGCGTTTAAAGACTATTTCGGAGGCAACCGAGCTCGGGGCTGGATTTGCCATTGCCATGAAGGACCTCGAGATTCGCGGTGCTGGGAATCTGCTCGGCGTGGAACAAAGCGGCTATATTGCTGCAGTGGGCTTCGACCTTTACAGCCGGCTATTAAGCGAGGCTGTAGAAGAACTCAAACAAGGTGGTGCTGTAAAAAAGGAGGAGGGTATATATCCTTCAGCCATATCCGTAAACCTGCCTTTACCTGCCTTTATTTCGGAAGAATATATGCCGGACTTAACTGCCAGACTCGGTTTCTATCAGCGTCTAGCCGTAATAAAGAAGCCTCAGGAAATTGATGATATTAAGCGGGAGCTCAATGATAGATTCGGCTCACCTCCGGAAGAGCTGGCAAATCTTCTTTATATCGTCGAATTAAAGCAGCTGGCAACCGAAGCTAATATCGAGTCTATTTCCACGGAAAATAAACAGATTGTCCTTAATTTCTACCCCGGAAGGGATTTGAGCAGGCTGGCCCTGTCACCTGATACTAAAGCTGGTGTCAGAGTGGGCAGGGATAGAATAAAACTTGACATAAAGATATTAGGCAGGAGATGGGAAGATATGCTTATGGAACTGGTGAGAAGTCTGTTGCCGGTACAGGCAGTTTAGGTAACACTAGTGCGGCCGTGCCAGGGATCTATATTTCTATACCGTAATCGTGAAGACAGTCAACTAAATCCTGGACGGTAGCGATTTTTTCGATATCTTCGTCCGATATTTCCAGTTTGCGTTTCGGTGTGCTGAATTCTTGCTCCAGCGC
>Ga0209609_10000590_pt1 | contig 21657 bp, 14 predicted proteins | sample LakKivw325mmetaG_FD_184136 | JGI IMG/M metagenome (GOLD analysis project Ga0209609, IMG submission 184136) | Anoxic lake water microbial communities from Lake Kivu, Rwanda to study Microbial Dark Matter (Phase II) - Lake Kivu water 325m metaG... | ecosystem: Environmental > Aquatic > Freshwater... | reverse complement strand
CGGAGTTCAAATTGTCCTTTGTAAATTCTGTGGATAGCTGTGAAATGAGTAATTCGATCTTCGTGGTTATAATACTGTCTCATATGTGTTTACGAAGTCCTAAATTCCCTGATACATCCGTAGCCCCTGACAGTTTTGCAGGGGAATTTCGAACTCCGGAAAATAAAATGTTACGCTTCTGGTTCCAGTCCCAAAGGGACGATACAATGTAACACGGCACGTGAGTGCCGTGAAGCTTGCAACAAAACAAATGAGTCCGGTAGGACGACACCATAATCGTTACGGGACTAAACATCGTGGCGTCCTGACGGACTGGTCTGTATTTTTCCCCTTACCCCGGCACTCACGTGCCGGGTTACAAAGTGCCGTCCTGATGGACTTTAAGTCAGGGCAAAGTGCCGTCCCGGAGTTCAAATTGCCCTGTCCCGGCTTTATAAGGTATGCAGTGTAATGGGGCAATTCGGACTTCGTGCAATACGATGGTCAAAGCAGTTTCGCGCAGTCCAAAATTCCCTTAATTAAAAGTCAGATTGACAGTTAGCGTTTGAATTTTGAACTCCTGCAGAACTGTCAATCCCCTATACAATATTTCGTTCACGGACAGGATTGTCCGTGACATATATCATATCAAGTTATGGCTTGACAGGTTTCTCTGAATTCTCAGATACTGCCTTGCCTGTAAAAATGGCTGGCTGGAGGCTATGATGAGCTTTGGTCAAGGGATCTTAACGATAATGCGAATACCCGGAAAGCTTGCCTGGCGGGGTTTGCTGCTTGTTTTAGCGCTGTTGGCAACGGGCTGCGCGACAATGAACGTGTCCTCTTTTGAAAACGCTGTTCCCAACCGTGAAGAAGATATTGATAATAAGAAGATCTTCATCAGCACCGGGATCGAACTGGCCGGGCTGTTTTTCCCCGAAGAAGGCTGGCCCAGGTCAGGTTGGGACAGGGAAGGATACTACCTTTTCCCCATCTCCGGCATACAGTTGAGTCCCCGGGGATCTGAGAAAGTAAACGCGAGCCTGCAATTTTGGACATCATTGGGCAGCATAGGAGGCAAAATTCAAGCAAATTGCAAGCTGGCAAAACTGGGCTGTAACTATCTGGCGCTGATACCGGGTATGACTTTTGGCTCGGGCTTTGCTGAAGAGCGGAAGGACTTCGATGAGGGCACCCTCGAATACAATTACTTTATAGGAGCCGATCTGCAGCTCCTTTACACCCTGAAGTTCAGCAGGGACTGGTCCTTCACCCTGATCGGCCGAGGCGCCGGAACCGGCTTCTACCAAACCTTCAGGCCTGAGTATGCATGGTATGGAGATGATGATTTTCCCACAGGAGAAAGGGGCGTGTGGCACTACGGCTGGCGGGCGAACCTGCGCTTCCCGGTGGGCAGGTTCCACCTGATCCCTGAAGCGGGAGCGGAATATCTGAGTCTCCGGCACGGGAGAATAATGATCGAGCCGGTAGTGGGGCTGGCGTTCCAATTTTAGTGCTGATCCATTATAAGAATGCGCACAAGAGCGCAGGATGATTAGTCCGTACCACACTTCATATCATAATTGGTATTTCTTTCACGGACAGGATTGTCCGTGCCACATTTCAAATCATACCTGGCATTTCTTTCACGGACAGGATTGTCCGTGCCACATTCAACTCATAATTGGTATTTCTTTCACGGACAGGATTGTCCGTGCCACATTCAACTCATAATTGGCTTTTCTTTCACGGACAGGATTGTCCGTGCCACATTCAACTCATAATTGGCTTTTCTTTCACGGACAGGATTGTACGTGCCACAGACTTGACTTTAATCCCTATATATTTTCTTGACAAAGTTTAAGCGGAGAAACTTTATGATTAAATCAGATAAACATTGGAGGCAAAATGAACCTCGCCATCATTTATTTCTCGCAGTCCGGCTGGACAGAAAAGCTGGCAAAGCTTCTGGAAGCCAGGCTGACCCGCGAAGGCCACACCGCTTCAATGATAAAACTGCAGACTGATGTTACGGTCAAAGGCGGCACCATCAGGCAACCGATGAATTTTAACGTTACCAATCTGCCTGACCTTTCCATTTATGATGCCTATTGCATCGGCGGCCCGGTCTGGGCGTTCGGACCCAATGTGGTCACTTACAAAGCCATTCTACAGATGGATGACCTGAAAAAGAAAAACGTCCTGCCGTTTGTGACCATGGGCTTTCCCCTCACCGGAATGGGCGGCAAAGGCGCCATCAGGCACATGAGTGATGCCATTAGACAGAGAAACGGCAATCCCCTGCCCGGAATCATTGTTCCCAAGATGTTCCACAACTTTGACATCGAAATGGAGAAAGCCGTCAGCACTTGCCTTGGTTACTTCGTTGACTATCCCATGGCTCATCCCTGATGCCATGCTTCTTTACGGGACTGAAACTTTTTCTGCTTAACAAAATGTACAGATTTGGAAAAGGACATCTGAATGGATGAACACACAAAAGAACTGCGCTGGATCAGGATCCTGCTGATCATCATCGCTTTGCCCGTTTTGGTGCTGATCCTGAAGACGCTGAAGTCGATCTTCATACCGCTGGTGTTTGCCATATTCCTGAGCTTTGTGTTCGCCCCCCTGACCGGCTATCTGCGCAGGAAAAAAGTGCACATCTATGTGATCATGCTGACCATGGTGGTGATCATTCTGCTGGTTTCCTTTGGCATAGTTTTGCTGATGTCCGCCGCCACCAACAACCTGATCTCGGGCTTTCCCAAATACCAGGCCAGGCTCTTTCTGCTGGTGCAGGATGGAGTTGCCAAATTTGAACAGATTTCAGCTAAAATGGATATTGCACTGAGTAATTTTCCGCGCCTCGACATCACGCAAATGCTGTCTCCGGGCAGCTTTAACATCTCCAAAACAGTGTCTGACGTGATGGCCACGACGTTGGGCATCGGCTGGAACTATTTCCTGATCGTGATCTTTCTGCTCTTTCTGATCGCGCAGGGCGGGCAGTTTGAGCAGCGCCTGAAAAATGCGCTGAAGGATTCCGATCACCAAAGAACCAGCACCACATTGGCCAATATCCAGAAACAGATCCAGCGCTATCTGCTGACGAAAACAGTGATCAGTCTATGCACAGCGGGGGTCGGCATGATCCTGATGCTGCTCTACGGAGTGGATTTTATCCTGATCTGCGGCATTCTGCTGTTTGTGCTGAATTTCATTCCCAACATTGGAAGCATAGTGGCCAGCACTGTACCCATCCTGATCTGTCTGCTGCAGGGCGGGCTCGATATCAGGTTTGTGACCTTTTCCCTGCTCATCATTGCCACCCAAATGCTGTTCGGCAACATCATCGAACCCAAGGTCCAGGGCAACAGACTGAACCTGAGCCCCATCACCATCCTGGTCTCCTTGATCTTCTGGGGCTGGGTCTGGGGCATCGTCGGCATGATTCTGGCCGTGCCCATCACCTCTGCCATCAATATCATCCTCATCCAGTTTGACGAGAAAAACGTGATCTCCGCCATCATCAGCGGAGACAGAAAAGTAGCCTGAACTCACTCTTCCATTATTATATAGAACGGTAGCCGGACAAAAAAAACAACCGGAACGCAATTTTCTGCTTGACAGAAAAAGGCGGTTGCTAATCTTAGCACTCGTCCATAGTGACTGCTAAAAATAATAAAGCAAAATAAAAAACACTAAGCATAGGGAGGTTAACTACTATGGCTAAACAAATGCAATTTTCACACGAAGCCCGCACTTCACTGAAAAAAGGTGTGGACAAACTGGCTGATGCCGTCAAGGTCACCATTGGTGCACGTGGTCGCAACGTTGTTCTGGACAAGAAATACGGCTCACCCACCATCACCAATGACGGCGTGACCATCGCCAAAGAGATCGAACTGGAAGACGAATATGAGAACATGGGCGCTCAGCTTTGCAAAGAAGTGGCAGAGAAGACCCATGACATAGCCGGCGACGGCACCACCACAGCCACCATTCTGGCACAGTCCATCATTGAAGAAGGCATGAAGCACGTGACCGCAGGCGTTAATCCGATGTTTTTGAAACGCGGTCTGGAAAAAGGCACCAAGCTGATCGTGGATAAGATCCATGAATTCAGCAAAGAGATCAAAAACAGTGATGAGATCGCGCAGATCGCCACTGTTTCCGCCAATAACGATCCTGAGATCGGTAAACTGATCGCTCAGGCGATGGACTCGGTCGGCAAAGAAGGCATCATCAACATCGAAGAAGCCAAATCAATTGACACAGGACTGGAAAAGGTGGAAGGCATGCAGTTTGACCGCGGTTACATTTCACCTTACTTCGTAACCAACGGTGAAAAGATGATCGCTGAAATGGAAGATCCCTTCATCCTTCTCTATGACAAGAAGATCAGCGTCATGAAAGATCTGCTTCCCATCCTGCAGGAAATTGCCCAGACCGGCAAGCCTTTCCTGATCATCTCTGAAGATATCGAAGGCGAAGCTCTGGCCACTCTGGTCGTCAACAAACTACGCGGCATCCTGAATGTCTGCGCCGTCAAGGCACCCGGTTTCGGCGACCGCAGAAAAGCCATGCTGGAAGACATTGCGGTGCTGACCAACGCCACCCTGATCTCTGAAGAGATGGGACGCAAGCTGGATAGCTGCACCATGAGCGACCTGGGACGCGCCAAGAAAGTGATCGTGGAAAAGGAAAACACCACCATCCGCGAAGGCGCCGGCGAGGAAAAAGACATCCAGGCACGTATCAAGCAGATCAAAGGCCAGATCGAAGAAACCACTTCTGATTATGACAAGGAAAAACTGCAGGAACGCCTTGCCAAACTGAGCAGCGGCGTTGCCGTCATCCGCATCGGAGCAGCCACCGAGACTGAGATGAAAGAAAAGAAAGCCCGCGTGGACGATGCTCTGCACGCCACCCGTGCAGCCGTGGAAGAAGGAATCGTTCCTGGCGGCGGAGTCACTCTGATCCATGCCGCCAAAGCCCTTAAAGAAGAGAAGGGCATGTCCCACGAGGAAAGAGTCGCTTATGACATCCTGAGAAAAGCTCTGGAAAAACCCTCTTATCAGATCGCTGCCAATGCCGGACAGGAAGGCGCAGTCGTGGTGGAAAAACTGAAAACCTATAAAGACATTCATATGGGCTTCAATGCAGTTTCCGGTGAATTTGAGGATATGTTCAAAGCCGGTATCATAGATCCCGCCAAGGTCGTGCGCAGCACCGTGCAGAACGCTTCTTCCATCGCAGCTCTGCTGCTGACCACTGAGTGCATCGTAACCGACATCAAGGAAAAGGAAGCACCCGCCCCAATGCCCAATCCCGGCATGGGCGGAATGTATTGATAAACAAGAATCCTGCCTTGGCAGGAATAAGATTAATGGAAAAAGCTCTCTGTTGCAGAGAGCTTTTTTTTCTGGCAAGATTGAGGTTGCCAAAATCCTGCCGCTGCATATTGTTGGGTTTGATTTACCTTAGTCAAGCAGATGGATGTTATGAATAAAATTGTGCACTATGCCAGACAAGGTTGGCGTCATATTTTTCTAAGCAAGCTGGAATTGGAGTTGTCTTACTGGAAAGATACGTTTAAATCAGAGAATGGCCAGTTTGAGAACGGTTTTTACAAAAAGATGATGTTGGCCATGGCCGCAGAAAATGATGATACTTTTCTGAAGGGCAAGGTGGTGGGAGATTTTGGTTGCGGGCCAAGAGGAAGCCTGGCTTGGGCAGATGCTGCCAGTCTCAGAATTGGTATCGATGTCATAGCAAACAGGTATCTGCAATGCTTTCCAGCAGAACTCCAAAAACATAAGATGATTTATGTGACAAGCAGCGAGCATTCCATCCCGATCCCGGACGCTACTCTGGATATCCTGTTTACTGTCAATGCCCTGGACCACGTGACCAACCTCTCAGATATCTGCTCTGAGCTTAGACGCATCGTTAAGCCGGGAGGACTGATCATCGGCAGTTTTAATCTGAACCACCCTCCCACAAAAGCCGAACCGCAACGTATAACCGAAGATGTGATCAAAACCCTGCTCTTCAGAGATTATGAAATCCTGTCCTGGAGAGTGTCCGCACCCGATACTGCTGATAAAAACAAATCGCTCTACCATCCTCTTTTGACTAATCAATTGATTGAACCAGGCGGCAAGCCTGCTTTTTTATGGGCCAAAGTTCGTAAAACATAGACTAAGACTGATCCAGCCACTATCCTACAAAGAATTTATTTGACAATCCCTGCCATCTCCAATCAGCGTCAACAAACTGGAAAATTGTGTTAAATAAAATACAGGAGACTGTTTATGAGGTTATCTAAACAGCGGATAGTCCTGATTTTGCTGCTCGGGTTTGCCGTACTGGTTTCCATATCAGTGGCTGTCTCTGCATCGGATAAGGACGCTTTTACAGTTAAGAACTTCACAGTGAGCGATGTTCCTGCCGACGATGGAACGGGTCTGGTCCTGAGTTGGACTCCTCTTCCCAAAGAGCGGCGCATCATAGAATATCGCATCTACCGCGGAGTTGATCCCAATCAATTGTTTTTCTTAAGCTCCATTCCTGTCAACGTGAAAACCGGCGTGGCATCGGAGAAGATGTATTTTTACGATAGCGCCATGGATGAGTTCATTCGGGTCAAATCACCCGGAAAACTGCGCAAGGAAAAACAGCAGGGCAAAGACAGCCCGATCTTCCGAAGCCCTCCCCGTGATATCAAACTGCTAGCGGAACTGGCCAAGCACTATAATCTGTTGTCAGTCATCGATAAACGGCAACTCTACTACCACACACGGAAGAATTTTTCTGCCGAGGAGAGTGATTCGACTGCCTATGCCGGGCTGAAACTGCATCAGATGACAGTTAGAGCAGGTCTGAAACCGGGTAACAAATACTATTACACCATTATTGCAGTTGATGAGAGAAGCACTTATCATCCTTATGCTGAGATCACGGAAGGGTCACCCTATGAAAATCCACCCGATCCCGCACCGGTGTTTTATTCTGTTTACCTGCAGGACAAGCAACAGCTCCAGTTTGAGTGGGACAACCCTCTATACAAGGACGATCTGTCGCAGTATCAGATTCTGATGATCCCAGCCGTAACAGACCAGGAATGGGAAATTAAAAGGAATCTACCGCAACTGGGTGGGATCAACGCTGTACCTATTACAAGCGGATATGCGGGATACACGAATTACGCGACCTTTGACGCCAATCAGTTGTTGGCGCAGGGCTTCAGCCTCCCGCAGATCACGTCTGCCAGATACTGCCTGGCTCTGTATGACGGCTCAGGCATGTCTTCCTATTCAACCTTGAGTTCAGTCAAGTTGACGGACAGCTCCCAGCTCCCTCCCAAACCAGTATTCAAGGTCATTGATAAGCCCAACGATAAGGGCGATCGCCTGACCGTGATCTGGAGCAATCCGGTCGTGATGGTGACCAAGGTCTCCTTTACCAATGCCAAGAACAACAAAATGAAGATCAATTACATGCTCAATGCGGCAGAAACGCAGCATGTTCAGAACATCTTTTTTGATTTTTATAAGAAGGGAGAAAACAAGCCCTTTAAAACCATCAATGAATTCTATCCCGATGATATAATCACTCTTAAAGTTCCGGAAGGCTATGACATTCACAACGGCCTGAGAGTTGTGATGAAACTGCGCAGCAAACCTATGCTGGAAGAAGGTTATGAGCTGTCACAGGATCTGCCCTGGGATGATCAGATCCTGTCATTGAATCCCGGCAAGCTCTATAATAACGGCAATAACCTGTTTGAACTGCAGAACATAGTTTATCAGAAGCCGCCTGCCTCCCCCATTTTCTATCAGGCCAAGAAAATGTCTTCCTATGACAGCAATGTCGAGATCACCATACCCTATGAATCACTTCTCTACCGCGGCGTGGCGGGTATCAACATCGTTGAGGGAGACACACTCTACACCTATGGCGGAGATGAAGTTTTCAAGCGCAAACTGACAAATAAGGACGCCAATTCCAGCTATGTTCTGGTGGATGCCAGCATTGATCTAATGGTGGATCCTGAGGCCAAGAAGACAATCAGGACCAGCATCTATGCCGACGAAGCAAGAAAAGACAATGAACTAAAGATCAAGGATGCCACAGATAAGCTCACGCAATTGAAAGCTCAGGAATCTGTCCTGACGGAACAGGCAAAAACCAGCCCTGAAGCGGAAGCTGAGCTTCAGAAGATCAAGACTCAGATCGAAGATGTAGAGAAGAATTTGGCTTTTCTGAAACATCCCATGCTGGCCAAAGCCAATGAAATCACCTCAGACCGCTCCAGAATGCGTTTCGTGGCCAGGACCAGAGAAAAGGACAAACGCCGCGCTTCCTTCTACATGGTGCGCACCGACGGCAAGGGCATGCTGGTGGAAAGTGACTATAAAAAAGATGAGGAAACCGGTGAATACACCTATTTTGCGCCCATTGCCAACTGGTTTGACCGCAATAAACTGACCGCCCTGTTCGCTTCCCTGATCTTTGGCGTAATGGTCTTCTTCTTCGTCAGAAAAGCGCGTAAGGGACACGATCTATATATCAGGCCGATCGCCGGAATCCATGAGATCGATAACGCTATCGGCAGAGCCACGGAAATGGGCAGACCCATTCTTTATATCATGGGCAGCGGTAGTTTGTCTGATATCCCGATCATAGCGTCCCTCGGCATTTTAAGTCAGGTGGCAAGAAAAGCCGCTGAATATGACACCCGCCTGATCGTTCCCTGCTACGATTACATTGTAATGCCTGTGGCGCAGGAAGTTGTGCGGGAAGCGCACTATGAAGCCGGCAGGCCTGACTCCTATGACAAGAATAATGTGTTCTATCTGACTCAAGTGCAGTTTGCCTATGTGGCAGGCGTGAACGGAATCATGATCAGGGAAAAGGTTGCCACCAATTTCTTCCTTGGTTTCTTTGCCGCTGAAGCGCTGCTGATGACGGAAACAGGCAATGCCATCGGAGCCATTCAGATAGCTGGTTCCGACGCAGTTACCCAGATCCCGTTCTTCATCACCACCTGTGACTACACCCTGATCGGCGAAGAACTCTATGCCGCATCAGCTTATCTGAACCGTGAGCCCATGCTGTTGGGCACTTTGAAAGCGCAGGACTATTACAAGTTCCTGATCCTGACCTGTATAATCATTGGGGCTGTTCTCAGCACCGTTCAAATAACTGGATTCATCCAGATATTTCCTTTGAAATAGAGGAGGCAAGGTGAAAAAGAATATACCACTTGCAATTGTAATGATCGGAGGTCTGGTTTGGGTGTTGTGGGTGTTCATACCTCACAAGATCCTGTCAGAAGACTTCATTAATAATTTTTATCTGCCCTGGATCTATGTTCAGGCACCATTTGGAGTGATTTTGGGCGTGATGTCACTGGTCATGATGCACACGGCCAAGATCCAGCGCAAAGCGCCCAAATGGCAGTTCAGCTTTTTTGCATTGGGAGGATTGCTGATAACCTGTATAGCAGGTTTCGGTTGGGGAACTCAGAATGGCAGCCCCATGATGTGGATGTTCACCAATATGCAGATGCCGATGAGTTCCACCATGTTTGCCCTGCTCGCCTTCTACATCGCCTCCGCAGCTTATAAAGCCTTCCGTGCCAGATCGCCGGAAGCGACGGTACTGCTGCTGGCAGCCATAGTTGTGATGCTGGCTCAGGTGCCGTTGGGACTGAAAGTCAGCAAGCACTTGCCGGATATATCACAATGGATTCTGGACGTTCCCAATAACGCTGCCAAGCGCGGAATCCTGCTTGGTATCGGTCTGGGCGGCGTGGCAACATCCCTGAAGATCTTACTCGGAATCGAGCGCTCCTATCTGGGCGGCGGCGAATAAAGGCAGGTGAGAAATGAACTTCTTTGAAAAACTACAGGCTCTCGACCGCCGTTACATCTATATCGTAGTTGCCCTGGCCATCATCATTCCGCTGATGGTGCAATATAATTCTGATGTGGTGACCACTCCACCGACTGAGAATCTTTATCAGTTGATAGATTCTTATGCCGGACGCAGCGACAGGGCAATCCTGATCAGCTTCTATCATGATGCAGCCACCATGCCGGAGCTATATCCGATGGAGATCGCCATCCTCAGGCACTGCTTTGAACGCAAGGTCAAAGTCTTTACCATGACCTTCTACGCTGCCGGTGCTCCCATCATTGACTTTGCCATCAACACCGTGAAGGAAGAATATCCTGATATCCAGTCCGGTGTTGACTATTGTAATTTCGGTTACAAGATCATGCCCATGATCACGGCACTCGGAATGGGCGACAACATTGCCACTGCCATAGATACAGACGCTGAAGGGCGCAAACTGGCAAATCTGCCGATCATGAAAGACATCGTCAATTATAATGAGATGAATCTGATCATCGAGACCAGCGGCAGTTCTGCAGGCGGCACCTGGATCACTTATGCCCGTTCCAAATTCGGCGCTAATGTAGCTGTAGGTGTCACCGCTGTCATGGCTGCCGATATGTATCCATATCTGCAGTCCGGTCAGTTGATCGGCATGCTGACAGGCCTCAAGGGCGCTGCCGAATATGAGAAACTGGTGGATGTCTTCGCCGCTTACAGAGATGAAAACTTCCCCCAGGGCAGACCCTTCAGCAACGAAATCCTACGTGACCCCTCCATCAACAAGCTGATCAACATTACCACCCAGACCCAGGCAGTCTTTTCTCCGCAGGAGTATCAGGCATTCCTGTCCAAGTATCCTGAGCAGGCTGTCAGTCTTGATAATCTCAAGGAAGATAAGGATGGACAGGTTGTCTTTGATGTTACCAAAATATCTGCCGAACAGCAACAGGAGCTGGGTTACAATGCCTGGACGGCCCTTAATAAAAAGACCTACAACATCCTCTATAAATTCAAAACAGCCCGCATCGGCATGAATGCGCAATCCATTGCCCACATCATGATATTTGTTTTTATCCTGATAGGCAACATTGGGTACTTCGTCACCCGGAAAAAAGACAAAAAGGTATAAGGGAGGAGACCATGTCATTCGAAACTTTCAGTAATCTTGTAGCAGCGTTTTTCACCCTCTGCATATTCTCTTTCCTGTATAAGGACAATCCCTTCTACCAGATGGCAGAGCAGCTATTGGTCGGCATTTCGGTCGGCTACGGCGTTGTCTATTCTTATGAGCGCATTTTCATACCCTGGCTCTATCAGCCAATCTTCATCCAGCATAAATACATTCTTATCTTTCCTGCTCTGATCGGTTCACTGTATCTGTTCAGATTCAGCAAGAATCTCAGTTGGCTGTCACGCTATCCCATCGCCTTTTCCATGATGGGTGTGGGTGCAGGAGTTCCGCTTTCCATGCACGCCGGAATCCTGGTGCAGATGAGGCAGGCAATGGTTCCTCTGGAAACCGTCAATCTGCTTCTGATCTTCATCGGAACGATAGCAGTGCTGCTCTATTTCTACTTCAGTAAAGCTCATACAGGGATCTACGGAAAATTCACTACCATCGGAAAGTGGTATATGATGATCGGATTCGGTGCCTCCTTCGGATTGACTGTGATGGCACGTATCTCATTGCTGATCGGCAGGATTCAGTTCCTGGTCGGCGATGTCCTGAAACTGATCAAATAACATCTTATGAAACCGGATCGAGTTCAGCCTGGCTGAACCGGTTCGGTTTTCTTTGATAACCACTCCCTTTTCGAATGAGGAATGAATGAATAAAATACAATTGATTCTGACCCTTCTGCTGCTAATGCTCATAACAGCCATGGCAGCACAAAAACCTGTCTCGCAGACCGGCAAGATCGAATCTCTTATCGTACAGGACGCACCTTATGATGACGGCAGCGGCATCATGCTCAGTTGGAAACCCCTTCCCCGCCAGATGCGGATTATTCAATACAGAATCTACCGAGGCATCAGTCCCGACACTCTGTTCTTTTTCGGCCAGGTGGAAGTTGATCCCACCGCCGGTGTGGCTGCCGAGAAAATGTTCTACTATGACAAGGACTTTCAGCTCATGCTTTCCATCGATTCACCATCCCGTCTGAAAAAGGAAAAACAGCAGTCAGAGCAAAGCCCCCTCTATGACAAGATCCCCCGCGACCCCAAGATCCTGAGCCGCCTGTATCCCTATTTCACGATCCTGGGCATCACCAATCCCACCAATCTGTATAAGCACTCTGTGAAAGTTACTGCAGAGGATGGATCTGTTTCGGCAGGTCTGCGTCCCGCCCAATTTGAACAGCTTGCCGCCAATCCCAAGGAAGGTATGACCTATTACTACACTGTCCTGGCTGTCAATGAGAAGGGCACTTTTCTGCCCTATGCCGATATCAAAAGCGCAGTCCCGGTGGACAATCCCCCTGACAATACAGCCCGCTTGGCATCTATCTTTCTGACTGACACCCAGGAATTCCGTTTGGAATGGACACCTCCGGTCTCCAGTTATGACATTGCCCAATGGCAATTCTGGCTTCTGTCAAAGTCTGCAGAGACTGAGTTTGACCAATGGCAGAAAGTCTACCAGGAAAATCAGGGTGCACCCGCTCCCTGGACTGCCAAAGCTATTTTGATCTCAGAAAAACCCAACGACTACAGGAATTTCCTGACTCTGCAAACCACTGACGGATTAATTGTCAATCCTGATGGCACCAAAGGCTCAAGGATTTCGACAAACAATCTGCAAGACTACATTCCGGTTCTGGCAGTGCAGGATTACAGTGGTTTTACAGCTTATTCCAAAGGTGAACCCCTCCGCTTTCTGACTTCGGATCAACTACCCAACAAACCTGTTTTCACTGTTGCTGACAAACCCGATGACAAAGGCGATGTCAATACCATCTCTTTCGGACTGCCGATCTGCTTCATCACCACTGCAGACTATGTAAACTCGAGCCGCACCAGGATCCGCATCAATTACGAGATCAATGACAACATCAAATACAAGATCGAAGGCATCTCCTTCCAGATCTATGATACTGCCGGAAACCTGATCACCACTATCACAGAACACTATCCTGACAAGATCATTCACCTCAGGCTCAAACAGCCTGATCCCGATCTCAAAACACTCGATCTCAAGATGGCTTTCCGCTTAAAAGGCAAAAAGACCTTCTCGGATTACTATGTCCACCAGAGTCTGAACTATGATCTCCAGACCAAGCGTTTCATCAGCGGTGATATCTATTACATGGATGAAAATCTCTCCCGCAACTACTATCTGATCCTGCGCAAGAACCGGATGCAGGGCGACTTTTATCCCAATAAAAAGATCTCCACCATCTCCCGCGACTATGATGACATCATCACTTTTGAAACTTCACTGGACAGACTCATCACTGGCGTTGATCTGAAAACCGGTCTCCTGCTGCTCTCACCCACGCTCGATTTTGCGGTTGATGAAAAGACCGGAATACCTCTCTCCATAAACATCTATCGCGATGAGCAGATCAAAGAAATCAAACAGATGCAGGACGAACTCATTTCTTTGCGAGAGCAGCTCAAAACCAATCCTGACAAAGCTGACTCATTGAATCTGGCCATTTCAGAAACCGAAACATATCTGAACGCCCTGCTCAGCCATCCTGTTTACAAACAATCCGGGCAGCAGAAAAACCCCCGCCGCTGGCTCAATCTCTTCTATCGCGAACAGCAGAAGAACAACCGCTCCTATGCCTATCTGATCATGAAAACCGATTCCGAGGGAGCATACACCTTCTCTGATGAGAGCGAATTCTATCATCCCGTTTCCAATTGGTTCAATATGAATTTCCTGATCGCCCTGATCGCCAGCATCCTGTTCACCGGCATTGTGATTTACACCAGCTACCAGGCACGTCACGGCAAAAACCTTTACCTGAGGCCTATCGCCGGACTGCAGGAAATCGACAACGCCGTGGGCAGAGCCACCGAAATGGGCAGGCCGATCATGTACATACCCGGCTGGAGCACCATTGGCGAGATCACCACCATAGCCTCGATGATGATCCTCAACCGCGTAGCCAAGAAAGCTGCTGAGTATGACACCCGCATCCTTGTTCCCAATAACGATTACTATGTGATGCCCCTGGCACAGGAAATGGTGCGCGATGCATTTTATGAAGCGGGACGCCCCGACAGCTACAATCCAGTCGATATTTTCTACATCTCGGCAGACCAGTTCCCCTGGGCGGCAGGCATAAACGGCACCATGATCCGCGAAAAGACCGCCACCAATTTCTATATGGGATTCTTCAATGCGGAAGCGCTGCTGATGACGGAAACCGGCAACGCCACAGGCTCCATCCAGATCGCCGGAACCGATGCCATCACCCAGGTGCCCTTTTTCATCACCACCTGCGACTACACTCTCATCGGCGAGGAATTCTATGCCGCATCCGCCTATCTTTCCCGCGATTCAGAACTGGTTGCCATGCTCAAGGCACAGGACTATTTCAAGTTCCTGATTATCTTCTTTGTCCTGCTGGGTGCGGTGCTTGCCACCTTCCACTTCAACTGGCTGACCAATTCCTTCCCGTTGGAATAGATAATCCAGCATAGAAACACTTACTGACATAAAAATGCCGGTCTCACTGACCGGTTTTTTTGTTTACGCCCAAATATGGCTCCCTGTTCCTCAGAAAACTTTCTGACGTCTGATTCATTTGAGCTCCATTAATCTTTTAAATATAGGCCATTATATTATTATCTGATTATTTCGCAAATGGTTCTTTTTATTGAGCAGACATATTTTGCTTGACATAATGATCAAATTGAGCAGGTTTCATATTCAGTAAATTGGACTACGTTTGCTAAATGTTCTTAAAATAGTGATTCTGCCCAAATCAGATCTGTGAAAAAGGTAATGATTCATTGCCTGGAGATGTATCAGGGTTAGTTAAGAACATGCTGTTGGTTGCATGAGTGAAACTATCAGATTTTAAATAAAATCAGCGTTGAAACCCGGATTTCAGATACCAGAAAGAATAAACTGATTTAAGAAGGAGCGAGCATAATGAAAAGATTGTTTTTTTTAGTGGCAATTTTAGTCGTCTTCGGCGCAGCACATTCTCAACCATCTTATAACTGGGTCATTGGAGCCGGTGGGCTCGATCTGGATAATAACTATTCTATAACAACTGATAGCAATGGTAATAGCTATGTTGCAGGAAGCTACACTGCCTCTGCAACTTTCGGAACTGCATCTCTTGTTTCTTTGGGAGAAACTGACATCTTTATTGCCAAACTGGATTCCAACGGCAATTGGCTCTGGGCTGTTAGTGCAGGAGGCAGCCTGGCTGACAATGCTTATGGCATTGCTGCTGATTTGGATGGTAATGTTTATGTAACCGGATTCTTTTATGGAACTGCAAATTTTGGAACCACCTTACTGAGTGTTAATGGCGGTTCGTGGAGTGACATCTTCGCCGCCAAACTGGATACCAACGGCAACTGGCTCTGGGCAAAAAGAGCTGGAGGAACAAATTTTGACGTTGGATATAGTATTGTTGCTGATCCTGAAGGAAACTGCTATCTTACCGGTCAGTTCTATTATACGGCAGATTTCGGGTCCTCTTCAATTTCCAGCAGCGGCAGCAATGATGCTTTTGTTGCCAAACTGGATACCAACGGCAACTGGCTTTGGGCAGTTCATGGAGGCAGTACCGGTAATGATTTGGGGCAAAGTCTGACAACAGATTTGAACGGAAACATTATCCTTACTGGGTACTACAGTAATAATGCCCTGTTCGGAACAACCAGTCTTAGCAGTAATGGTAACAGGGACATTCTCGTCGCCAAGCTGGATCAAAATGGCAACTGGCTCTGGGCAAAAGGAGCCGGAGGAACAGTTTGGGATATGGGACAAAGTGTTTCCGCTGATGGCAGCGGCAGCATATATGTGACAGGGTATTTTAAAAATTCAGTTGTTTTCGGTAATTCCACAGTTAGCAGCGGTTCAGATTATAATCAGGATATCTTCATTGCCAAACTTGATGCCAATGGCAACTGGCTTTGGGGTGTAAGTGCAGGCGGAACAACGATTGACAATGGATACGGAATTGTTGCCAATCTGTATGGCTTCGTATATGTGACAGGCAGTTTTGACGTTGCCGCTTATTTTGGTTCATCCTATCTCAGCAGTGCCGGGAATAGTGATATTTTTGTTGCCGGACTGGATACCAATGGCAATTGGCTATGGGTGAGGACCGCCGGGGGAGTGGCAGCTGACATGGGTAGAAGTCTTGCCCTTGATGCTGATGGCAACCTTCGAATATCTGGTGATTATCGATTATCTTCTTCCTTTGGAGACATGACTCTTAATTCTGTCGGTGATGCTGATATATTTGTAACCAAATTATCGGTTCCCGGGTTGCCTCTTCTGACTTTGCCCTTTCTGGAAGACTGGTCTTCCGGCTCGCTTGATACAAATTTCTGGACTGCCGATTCCGATAATTGGCTCATTGATAATACTGTCGGCAATCCTGCTCCGGCTGTTGTTTTTACCGGAGAGGCAGGCATGGTGAGTTATGAATACACTCTCACCAGTCATGAAATTGATGGAACTGGTGTCGATTCGGTTTTGCTGAAGTTCTATCTGGAATTGTCTATATCCGATGGTTACGGCGGCAATTACATCAGCGTTGAGGTCTGGGATGGTAGCACTTGGAACGAAATACACACCTATAATGAGTATGACCTGTATGATCCTCAGTTTGGTATCTTTGATATCACATCCATAGCGGCGGGAAATATCTTTAAGGTCAGATTCAAGGTATTTGGATATGACGGTTCATATATAAATTATTGGCTGATTGACAATATCATGCTGAAGCAGATACCATCTTCCTTGCCGGTCCCGCAGAATTTCTCTTTATATGCTGTCGGAACAGACGCTTTCCTTTCCTGGAACGCAGTTCCCGACGCGGACTGGTATGCCGTATATGCTTCAGATGACCCTTCTGCCGTTTTTGAATATGGCGGATGGATCGATTCCTCCATCACTTCCGTTTCAATACCATTAATGTACTTTTGGCTTCCCCGCATGTTTTATAAGCTCACTGCCGGTTCAGGAGCCCCACCCGAGTTTAGAAGCACTGAAGGACATCCTCTTTTTCCAGTCCTGAGATCTGGGCAGGAATAACCGCAATACATAATTTCTCTGAAAAAAAAACAGCCCGTTTTCACTTCGGGCTGCTTTTTTTATATATCGTTATAGATTATTTCAGGGAATAGGTCTTGCTCACATAGTGGGCGTTCTTTTTCAGGATGATCAGGGCTGTGAAGAAATCGTCCTTTTTGACTTCCAGCTTGGAAAAGTCCGGCACTGAATCAGGGTCTTCGACGGCGGCCCTGATGTCTATGGCGCGCCTGACAGCCACCAGCGCCGCTTCTTTTGCCAGGAACGTGATCTCGGCGGCCGAGTAGCCGATCACCTTTTCGGCAAAGGTCAGCAGGTTCACGTCACTGGCGAGCGGCATGTTTCGGGTCGCGATCTCCAGCACTTTTTTGCAGCCCACCAGGTTGGGTTTGCGCACTTCCAGCTTGTAATCAAAGCGTCCCGGCCTCATGAATGCCGGATCCAGCAGGTCCGGACGATTGGTCGAAGCCAGCACCGTCACGTTGCCGAAACCCCTGATCCCGTCCATCAGCGACAGCAGCTGATTGACCACGGTGGCATACCATTTGGAGGTCTCGCCCGCCAGTCTGGACTGCGCGATCGAATCCAACTCGTCAAAGAAAATGATCGCCGGCTGCAGCGTCCTGGCCTCTTCAAAGATCTCCCGCAAGTTGAACTCCGATTCGCCAAAATTCTTGTTCAGGATATCGGGTCCCACCACAGGAATGAAGTGCGCCCTGACCTCATGCGCGATCGCTTTGGCGATCAGGGTTTTGCCGTTTCCGGGCTCGCCCCACAGCAGGATTCCGCGATAAGGTTTGATGCCCAAATGGTCAAACAATTCCGGTTTTTTGATGGGCAGTTCGATCACTTCGCGGATCTGCATGATGATATCGTCAATCCCGCCCACATCGTCAAAACTGGTCTCCGGAACGTATCTCAGGTATTTATTCTCGCCTTCCTTGCGTCCCCGGGTTTTGTGTTTGCCCATACCGGTCGGGTCGCTTTCTGAATCGAATCTGTCTTTCTCCGTACTCTGAATTTTATGCTGAACGCTGATCGCTTCCCAGCGCCTGACATCGGAAATGCTGTCTTCGGGATAGACCTGAGCCCAGTTTTCCGTGTCTGTCACATCGATGAACGCAGGCAGAGCCGCTATGATCTTGCGGAAAAAGGCAGGCCTGAAAATGGGGCAGAAATCGATGTTTTTCTTTTCCACGATCTGGGTCAGGGCTTCGGTCAGCTCTTCCTTATTGACGGCCCAGGTGGTGGCGTTGATGTAAGCTCCGAACTGGTACCAATACTTGAATTGTTTCTGGAAGGGCGCATCCGGATGCCGTAATATGATGCCTTTCAGGTGCTTGCAGCCCCAGCAGTTGGACTTTTTATCGTCACAGTAGGTGCTCTGGTCCTCCGATTCATTATAGCCGATGGCGCATTCAGTTATTTCTTTGATGCTCAAAAACCAGCTGACCGGATCGATTTCCTTGCCCTTGAACCTGACGCCGGCGAGCTGCCAGCTTCCGATGATGTTGATCAGTTGCTCGAACAGCGGATACTTATCCACGATCTCCTGGTTGTTGGTTTCGATCGTATTCAGCTTGTTTTCTTCTTTAGCAGGCAGAAAACGATCGAATTTCGCCGCGATCAAAAGTGCTTTTTCATACTCGGGAGAATCGACTTCACCGAAGTATATGGATGTGTTGGTTTCCATCTTCACCCTACAGTTTTTTATTTGTTGTTTAGTTGATTTTTCCTCCCTTTGCTGTCAAGCAGAATCTCCCCTGCGCAATTTTTCCCCCTCTTCACTCTTGGAAATAACATTGAAAATTACATTTTGGCCCCTTTTTTCAGGACAGACCACCCCTACTACCAAAAGCATATCATCTGTATATCAAATGTATATCAAATGTATAGTAAATGTATTCTAAAGTACATTTGATATACTTTAACCATACTTTTGATATACTCTTGATCTATATTTAGATCTTGGGGTAGAAAATGTGGAAAAGTGGAAAAGTGGAAGGTGTGTCGTTTTGCAGATTGGCAATCTGTTGGAGTCAGGGATTGTCAATCCCGGGCAGAAAGCTTCCAGGAGTTCAGAGTTTGGCCCAAAGGGTATCTCTGGTTGTAGTTCTGCGTTTACGCAGGTGGGTTAACATTTACACGAAGTTGGAAAATGTATCATACCTGCCTGAAGGCAGAATTACAGACACCTAAGACATGATGTATAACAGGGCAATTCGGACTTCGTACGTATATGCAAATAAAATAACCAGTTTTACGAAGTCCTAAATTCCCCAGAAGATAAGATGCTTCTGACTGTTAATCAAATGCGGTCACATTTGTTTTTACGAAGTCCTAAATTCCCTATTATATAACATACTCCTGACAGTTTGGCAAGGGAATTTTGAACTCCGGAAAAACACTTTGACAGTTTATCAAGGGAATTTCGAACTCCGGAAAAATACTTTGGCAGTTTATCAAAGGAAATATCGAACTCCGGAAAATAAAACTTAACACTTCTGGTACAGTCCCGCAGGGACGATACAATGTAACACGGCACGTGAGTGCCGTGCAGCTTGCAACAAAACAAATGAGTCCGGCAGGACGACACCATAATCGTTACGTGACTGAACGCCGTTCCGTCCTGAAGGACTGGTCTGTAGTTTTGATCCTGATCCCGGCACTCACGTGCCGGGTTACAAAGTGCCGTCCTGAAGGACTGGTCAGATATGATGATCCGAGCCCCGGCACTCACGTGCCGGGTTTCAAAGTGCTGTCCTGAGGGACTTTAAGTCTGGACTAAATGCTTTCCCGGAGTTCAAACTGCCTCTTGTTTGCGTGTCAGTCTGAGCTTAGTCGAAGACCAGACACGCGATCGTTGCCAACCCTTCGACTAACCACCCCAACCTGTGCTTCGCACCGTTTCGGGGACCCGGAGCTCAGGATGACACCACAGCAGGAATGACAATTTCCGTGGATTTCGTGTATTCCGTGGTTATTAAAATCTGGATTCCGGCCTGCGCTGGAATGACAAAACTGGGACAATTTGAACTACGACAACAGTGTTCAGCTTTTCTTTTCGCGGGCGCGGGGATGGGATTTGTGATAGGCTGCTTTGATATCCTCCAGAGTGACATGGGTGTAGATCTCCGTGGTGGAGAGGTTTGAGTGCCCCAGCATCTGCTGGATGGCGCGCAAATCTGCACCGTTCTGCAGCAGGTGGGTGGCAAAGGAATGGCGGATGGTATGGGGTGAAAAGCCTTTCTGGCGGGCGATCAGACGGATGAAGCGCTGCAGGATGATATTCATCTGGCGCGTGTAGAAAGGCAGTCCGGAGCGGGTCAAAAACAGATGGTCAGATTTACCTTCCGGATCGAAGGCAGAGCGCACGGACAGATAGGTCTTGATAGCTTCCAGAGCGGGTCTGCCCACCGGGACGATGCGTTCCTTGCTGCCTTTGCCCTTGACCCTTAGCAGGCAGTTTTTCTGATCCAGATCACGCAGCAGAATGCCGCAAACCTCACCGATGCGCAGTCCGGAAGAATAGATCAGTTCAAAGATGGCGCGGTTGCGGATGCCGAATTTGTTGTCCAGTTCAGGGATTTTCAGCAGGCGGTCGATCTCCTCGGGGGTGAAGAACTTGGGCAGGGGCTTTTCAAAACGGGGCGTTTCCATCTTCTGGACAGGATTTTTGTCGATATGGCCCTGCAGTTTCAGAAAGCGGAAAAAGCTCTTGACGGAGGCAGATTTGCGCGCCAGGGAACGGTTTTTATCAGGTTTGTCATGCAAAAAACGCAGCCAGTCCCGCACCATCAGGGTCGTGATCTCATTCACTTTGACTTCCGCATCGGGATAGAGGGTCTGCAGAAAGCCGTGAAACTGCTCCAGATCGAGTCTGTAGGCGGTTTGCGTGTGTACAGATTTGCCTTCCAGACGCAGGTGTTCAATGAACTTATCTATCAGTTCTATCATCGGGGCCGTTACAGGTTAAAATTGTGCTACAGGCGCTCGACCAAGTCCCTCAGGATGGGCATCCGGGTTTGATAATTGAGAACGTCATATTTGTATAAAGCGATCAGCAAAAGCATTCCCAGCACCAGTCCAATGACAAATTTCCAGCGCATCTCGTCTGACCAGAGACCCATCACACCCAGAAAAGCGAGAACGATGTAATAGACAATATACCACCACTGCGCCGCCCCCAATGTCGTGATATAAATCAGAAAGACATATCCGATGCCCAGGATCGCGAAGAAAAACCACTGAGGTTTCATTGCCTCTTCTCCTTTTTAAGTTATTGCCCCCTTTGTTTTGTCTGTATAATGCTAAATTAATCCACCTTGGTATTTATGTCAAAGATTTTTCTTGTCAGAATGGCAATACTGGGAAAAATCTGTTTCAATGTTAAACTGCGGAGGAAGTATGAATCAGCACATTGCGGACACAGCCAAACTCGGACAGAATGTCACTCTGGGTTTCAACACAGTTATCTGTGATGAGGTCACGATCGGCGACGACTGCACGCTCGGACACAACGTCGTTATCCA
>Ga0209609_10000589_pt1 | contig 21707 bp, 20 predicted proteins | sample LakKivw325mmetaG_FD_184136 | JGI IMG/M metagenome (GOLD analysis project Ga0209609, IMG submission 184136) | Anoxic lake water microbial communities from Lake Kivu, Rwanda to study Microbial Dark Matter (Phase II) - Lake Kivu water 325m metaG... | ecosystem: Environmental > Aquatic > Freshwater... | reverse complement strand
AATCAAAACAATAAAGGTCAGTGGTTTTGAAATTTTGTTTCTTTTTAATCAATTTTAATTTATTTGCTTTATGCAAAAAAACACAGTTTGGACCATTGTGATTGTCGTTGTTTTGGTGGTGCTGGGTATAATTTTGTTAAGCATGCCAAACAAAAAAGCGTTAGAACCCGAATCAGTCGTGCCGGAAGCCTCCGAGGAAGCGATGCCGGTGGAAGGAGAAGGAGCGGCTGTCCCGGAAGGAGAAGCTGTTCCCGAGGTTCTACAAGGAGCTGAGGCCGTGGTTCCGGAAGGCAGTTTAGTGACCGAAAAGGGCGAGGTTTTAACTCCGAATGGCGAAGTAGTCAACAATGAAGCTTTACCCGGTTCACCAACCGCGCCAAAACAGTCGCGGGCGTTGAGCGAGGCGGAAATTCCGGAGGAAGCGATTAAATTGACGGCCAGCGCCAGCGGTTTCAGTCCGAATGAATTTACTGTTAAAGAAGGGGCGGCGGTCACTCTTTCCGTGACTTCCGGCGACCGAACGCACGTTTTCAAGTTTGACGATCCGTCTTTGCAAGGCGTGGCGGTCGGCATTGCCAGCAATGAAACCCGAGCCATCACCTTTAAAGCGCCGGCGGCCGGTGATTATTCCTTTTTCTGCGACGTTCCCGGCCATCGCGATCGAGGCGAAACCGGAGTAATGCACGTGAAGTAGAAGACAATTGTCAGAGAGTTTTATAAATGGGGGACGGGTTTGGCTTGACAAGTCCGTCCCTCAAGTGTTATTTTGACAGGGTCCGACCCTGTCACGGTTAAACAGGGTCGGACCCTGTCAAGAAAATTGAAAATTTTTTAACGGTCTATGTTTTTAAACCCTAAAAATATCAGATTTCGTTTGTTAATTTCCGGAATTTTATTTATTCTGGGACTTTTTATTATTGTCGTTCCTCGCTATTTTAAGAACGAAAGCGGCGGTTGGCCGGTTCGAGCCGCGGCTTCGGCCGGCGTCCGCGGCTGGGGCTGGAGCGAAAATGTCGGGTGGCTGTCGATGAATTGTTATAACGATTATAACAATGACGGCAAGTTTGAATGTTGTTGCGCCGGCGGCGCCGGCGGCGGTAATTGTCCGAGCGGCGCTGAAACCTGTCCTCATTCTTTAAGCGTTGGTAACTATGGAGTTGACGCTGATCGTTCGTCCAATTATAAACTTTCAGGTTATGCTTGGTCTGATAAAGTCGGTTGGGTTTGTTTTGGCGAAACCTGTCTTTGCGCCGACTGTACTAGTTGCGGCAATTACGCCACTTGCACTGATTGTTCCGATTGTTCCGGCTGTCCAAATGAAGTGATACCGCCGGACGGACAAGTCAAACCCTGGGCTTGTGTGGGAAAACCAACCTGGAATGGAGGAGAAGTTACTTGTTCTGGCGATAAGGGCGAAGATTTTTTAAACGCGACAGAAAAAAATGGCCATTGGAAAATGAACGAATTAGGCGCGGCCGGCGGCGGTTGTAATAAGGCGACTGATTGCACTGGAGATGAAACTAGTATTCATCCGGCGTTTTTAAAACCAAGTTTGAGTACTGGCCCGAAACAAGCCATAGGTAAATATAGTTATGCTTTGCAGTTTGATGGTGAAGACGATTATCTTGAAGTGGTTGACGCCACCGGTATTAGTTTTACCAGTTCTTTTACGGTTGAGGCCTGGATTAAAAGAGGCAGTATTGGCACCGGCACCACTGGCGCGCAAACGATTTTAGCCAAGTGGGATGAATCAATTGACCATGGGAAAAGCTATCGCCTTTGGTTTGATAATGAAAATAAATTAAATTTTTCTCTCAGCGGCAATGGAACAGATATAGCCAATACTTATCAATTAAAAGGCATATGTTTGGGCGCGGGACGGAAAAGGTGTCATATTAGTGAAGAGGATTGTTCAAATAATGTCGATATCTGCGGCGAAAATGACGGCATTTGTGTTGAGCCGCTTTGCACTAGTGATGGCGATTGTAATTCGGATGAAATTTGCAAAAACGCGCCGATCGTGGATACAAAAAAATGGCATCACGTGGCGGCAAAATACGTTTATGCCAACACGCCCTTTGTTAATTTATTTATTGATGGCCAAGTCCTTGACGTTAAAACTGATGGCACAACGCCGACCTCCATTTACAATTCTGACGGATCGCTTTATTTCGGCGTCAAGAAAAATTCCAGCGGCGTTTTTGACACTTATTTTGACGGGGTAATGGATAATGTTTCGGTTTGGGCTAGACCGAAACCCGGCGATGAGATTTGGGATGACGCCCGAATAGAAGTGGCGGGCTGGGCCAAAGTGGTGGGAATGGGCGACGGCGGCTGGCTTAATCTGCGAAGTTCTACTCTTGGCGACCGGGTCTGGGGGCTTTATTTAAGGGATTATAAAACTTTTTATACAATCGGCGGCTATATGGCTGGACGGCATAATGACGAAGAGATGAATGTCAGCGGTTTAAAAGGGCAATGGAAAATGAATCAGCTGTCTTGGAGTGGCGTCAGCGGTGAGGTTATTGACGGTTCGGGCCAAGATAATCATGGAACGGCGCGAAACGGCGCTACCATCAGCGACCGGGGGAAATTTAATAACGCCGGCGACTTTGACGGCGTTAACGATTATATTCAAGTGCCGGATGATTCCAGTTTAGATTTTTCTTCGGCGCTGACCATCGAGGCCTGGTTTAAGGCCGACGCTTTGGGCAAGGAAATTATTTGCAAAAGCGCCAGCAACGCGGACGAAAATTATCGGATTTTTATCGGTGACAATAATTATGTTTATTTTGATTATGGTAATGCCAGCCAATACGCTGACACTTCGGCTTTTACTTTTAAAATTGGCGACTGGTATCATCTTGCTACGACGGTTCAAGCCGGCCAGCCCGGGAGAATTTATCTTAACGGTCAGGAAGCGAGTTCTTATGCCCATCAATACGCGGCGCCCAACCCACTTTTGGTCAATAACAGCGCTTTGCAAATCGGCGGCTGCGTTTTTACCGACCGTTATTTTGATGGTTTGATTGACAATGTAACAGTTTATAATCGGGTTAAAACCGCCACTGAAATAAATAGCGATTACGCCAAACGGATTCCTTATTCCGTGGGTTGGGAAGATTATGACCACGACTATTCGAGACCGCCGGCGCCTTTGGATTTTAACACTTTGACTTTAAGTAATAATAGCGGCAGTTGTCGGGTGTTGTTAATTTCTTGGGATATATCCGACTGGGCCGATTCTTATACTTATTATCGTTGCGACGACGTGACTGAAACCGATTGCGGCGCTGATTTGGAGGCGGAGTGCGGAGGTGGCGATGGTTATAAGGAATATAATTATTTGGGAACTTGCAATGAAGGCGAACGTTGTCTTCTAGCCGATACCGGACTTAATAAAAATGGTAATACCGGTTATTGTTATAAAATTAAAGCGCATAATGAAACCGGTTCCACTTGGATAAGTAATACGCCGATTACTTATCCGGCGCCGCAGTGGATTTCCACTACGCTTTGCGCGCCAGTTCCGCAGGAAATCAATACCAGTGTTTGCGGGCAAATGACGCCTTTATGGAATGCGGTTATCGGCGCCGACGGCTATAATGTTTATCGATCTTTGGCCAGTAATGGTTGTAGCAGTATTAACAGTTCCACCTGCGAATTGGTCGGCCATTTAGCTGAAGGTTTAGATTATAATGCCGACGATTCGGGTATTATTAATGATTTAATCGCTCAGTGGAAAATGAATGAGTTGGTTTGGGAGGGAAGTAATAACGAGGTTAGAGATTCTTCGGGTAAAAAAAATCATGGCCGGGCTTATAATGGCGCCACCACTACGGCTGAAGGTTGGTTTGACCGGGCCGGCGTTTTTGACGGCGAAGATGATTATGTTAGTGTGGGCAAGCCGCCGGGACAGTTTAACGTCGCTGACGAATTTACGGTCGAGGCCTGGATTAACTCGGATTTGGATTCAAGTAATGATATTATTATTGGCAATGCTTATGAAGGTTCGCCCGGTTGGCATTTGCGTATTACTAGCGCCAATAAAGCAAGATTTATGTTAAGCGAAGATAATGATAATTATAAGTATGTTGAAATGTCTTCGGCCTTAACATCCGGCTGGCATCATCTTGTCGGCGTTTGGGACGGGTCTAATCCGAGTATTTATGTCGACGGAAAAGATGAATCCGGCGAAGAGCATGCCAATGTCGTTACTTCCGGGATTTTGACTGACATTGGCAATAATAACAATACTTATATCGGCAATGCTCCGGGTGTAGCGTTATATTTTGATGGAAAAATTGATAACGTCGCCGTTTATAATGAAGTTAAGTCGGCTGAATGGCTTGGCTTGGACGAACAAATTAGAGTTGATTATGAGGCCGGTAATTGCGGTGAAATAGACGGCTGCGGACTGGATATTGTTTGTCACGCTGCAGGAGTCAGCGACGGCCTGTGCGGCGTAAAGGTTAAGGACGGAAATTATAACACTGACACTTGTTGTTATGCGGATAAAAGAATTATTCCTTTTACTACTTATTATTATGTAATGACCGCGGTTAATGAAGCTGGCGAATCGCCGGCGTCTTCGCCGGTCAAGAGTGGCCAAACCAAATGTTTCCCGGCGTCGGAAATGGGAGAAGAATAAAATTTTGACAGAGTTTTTGACAGGGTCCGACCCTGTCACGGTTAAACAGGGTCGGACCCTGTCAAAATTGTTAATATTTATATTGATATGCCGTCGAAGAATTCAATAAAAATTTATCTTAAAGATGGGATTTATCATATCTATAATCGTGGCGTGGAAAAACGAGATATTTTTTTAGACGAGCAGGATTATAGAGTATTTTTAAGTCTTTTAAAAAGATATCTTTTACCCTTAGATGACGATGAAAATAGGGTTGACAGGGTCCGACCCTGCTGGGAGTCCGAGATTTATAAACAAATTCGGCTTTTTTGTTATTGTCTTATGCCTAATCATTTTCATTTAATGGTTCAACAATTGAAAGAGAGAGCAATTACAGAATTTATGAGACGATTAACCAATGCCTATGTAGGATATTTTAATGAAAAATATAATCGCCAGAATGTAGGGCCGCTTTTTCAAGGAAAATATAGGGCTGCGCTGATAACAAAAGAATCACATTTTTTATATTTGCCATATTATATTCATTTTCATAATCCGGAGGGATTATATCAAAATGAAAAAGAAGAAAATTCAATTAAAAAGGTGCAAAATTATCCTTGGTCAAGTTATCTGGATTATTTAGGCAAACGTAGTACTAAATGGATTTATAAAGGAGGCATTATGGAGCAATTTGTGGAAATGGAAAAAATAAGACCAAGCACGGAGACGATTCGTGAAATTTTGGGTTCTATAGTTTTAGATTGATTTTTAACAATAACCAATTCTAATTGGCAGGGAAATTTGACAGAAATTTGACAGGGTCCGACCCTGTCACGGTTAAACAGGGTCGGACCCTGTCAAAATTGAACCCCGGTCAAACTTGTTAAATGTAATTTAAATGTAATTGTTATGAGAATATGGCTATAATTAAAAAAGAAACGCGGGACAGAAAAGAAATACGCAATAGGATTGAAAAATTAAAAAAAGAAATAGATTATCATCGCTATTTGTATCATGTTCTGGACCGACAGGAAATTTCCGATTCGGCCTTGGATTCTTTAAAACACGAACTGGCAAATTTGGAAAAACAATATCCGGAATTTATTACGCCGGATTCGCCGACTCAAAGAGTGGGCGGCGATCCTTTGAAAAAATTTACCAAAGTCAAACATCCCGAACCAATGCTTTCCATCGAAGACATATTCAACTTCCAAGAATTAAAGGACTGGGAAGATTATATGCGGGATTATTTGTTTAAAAGCGGTTTGTCAAAATTCGGCTCTGATAAAGGGAGCGGGGGCGATTTTGATTATTTTTGCGAGCGCAAGATCGATGGCGTCGATATTATTTTGACTTATAAAAACGGCGTTTTATTTAATGCCGCCACTCGGGGCAACGGCTTGATCGGTGAAGACGTCACTCAAAACATTAAAACCATTGAAGCCATTCCTCTGCGTCTGGAAAAAAATATAAATATCGTCGTCAGGGGAGAAATTTTTTTGCAGAAAAAAGATTTTCAAAAACTCAATCGGGAGAGAGAAAAACAGGGCTTGTCTCTTTACGCCAATCCTCGAAATATTGCCGCCGGTTCGGTCCGCCAACTGGATCCTAAAATTACCGCCCGCCGGCCGCTGGATTGCTATATTTTTGAAATTGTCACGGATTTGGGACAAAAAACGCATCAAGAAGTCCATCAAATTTTAAATGATTTGGGTTTTAAAACCGACCGGCGAACCCAAATTTGCGTTGACTTGCGCGAAGTTGAGTCCTATTATTCCGAGTGGCAGAAAAAGAGGCCGGAGAGTTCTTTTGATTACGACGGCGTGGTCGTGGTTTTAAACAGTATTGCTTTGCAGCGAAAATTGAGTTTTATCGGCAAGTCGCCGCGTTGGATGCGCGCCTACAAATTTCCCGGGCAAGAGGTGGCGACGAAAGTGGAGGATATCGTTATCCAAGTCGGCCGCACTGGAGTTTTGACGCCGGTGGCGAAATTGGTTCCGACTCGACTGATGGGAAGCGTGGTCTCCCGCGCCACTTTGCATAACCAAGACGAGATTGACCGTCTGGACGTCCGCGTCGGCGACACGGTGATTATTGAAAAAGCGGGCGACGTGATTCCGGCGGTAATTAGAGTTTTAAAAAATTTGAGGAGCGGCAAGGAAAAAAAATTCAAAATGCCGACAGCATGCCCCCTTTGCCAAGGAGAGGTGAGAAAGAAATCGGGAGAAGTGGCTTATTATTGCCAAAATAAGAATTGTTTTGCCGTTCAGCGTCGGTATCTAACTCATTTCGCTTCTAAAAAATGTTTTGACATTGAGGGACTGGGACCGAAAATCGTGAATAAACTTTTGGAAGCCGGGTTGATCTCCGACCCCGCCGATTTGTTTAAATTGGAAAAAGGGGATATTATTCCTTTGGAAAGTTCTGCGCGCGATTCCCGGGTTTCAATCCAAGGTTTTGCCGAAAAATCGGCGGATAATTTGATTAAAGCCATTACTAAAAGTAAAAGAATCGACTTGCCTCGTTTTATCCAGTCCCTGGGTATTCGTCACGTCGGGGAACAAACCGCCATTGATTTGGCCGAGCGCTTTAAAAATCTTGAAGAATTGACTCAGGCCGAAGAAAATAATTTTATAGCCGTGAACGATATTGGGCCGGTTGTCAGCCGAAGTTTAGTTGATTGGTTTAAAAATAAAAAAAATCAGAAATTTTTGGAAAAATTAAAAAAAGCCGGCGTTCAGATTTATTTTATTCCGCCGGTTAAATCAGGAGCCGGCCAATTAAAGGCGCAAGGCAAGAGATTTGTTTTAACCGGCAGTTTGAAAGGAATGAAGCGGGAGCGGGCGAAGGAAAAAATTCGTTCCGTTGGCGGCCGAGTTTCCGAAGCGGTCAGTCCCAAAACTGATTTTGTCGTGGTTGGCGAAGAACCCGGGTCCAAATACGAAGAAGCGAAAAAATTGGGAGTTAAGATAATTAGCGAAGAGGAGTTTTTAGAGATGATTGGATAGAAATGAAAAACTAAAGATAAAAAATAAAAAGTACATACTTAAAAACACAAAAATTTTATGATACGAGGAAGCGATAGAAAAATTATGATTTCAAAAATAGATGTTTTTAGGCCTTTTGTTTGTGTTTTTTATTTTTTATATTTTATTTTCGATTTTGTCATAACGTCTTATGATTACCAAAGATGAGGTAAAATATATTGCCAAATTGGCCCGTTTGGATTTAAGCGAGGCCGAAATAAAAAAATACCAAAAGCAATTGGCTAAGATTTTAGATTATGTTGACCAGCTAAAAAAAACGAAAACGGGAAGCGCCAAGCCCGTTACCGGTGAAACGGATTCTATCAATATTTTTCGTCTTGACGAGGCAAAACTGAGAGACGAAAAACAAACGGAAAAATTGATTCAATCGGCACCGGAACGGGAGAAGGGAATGATAAAAACAAAAAAAATTTTTTATGAATTTTAACAAATTGACGATTTCCGCCGCCCATCAAGGTTTGCGGAAAAAAGAATTTTCCGTTCAAGAATTGGCAAAATCTTGTTTGGCGGAAATTAAAAAAAATAACAAGCGGCTTAACGCTTTTGTTTCGGTTTTTGAAAAATCGGTTTTAAATCAGGCGAAAGAGGCGGATAAAAAAATCAAATCTCAGTCGCCGGATAATTTTTTGTTCGGCATCCCCCTGGGCATTAAAGACAATATTTTAATTCAGAGTTTTCTCTGTACCGCTGGTTCCAAGATTTTAAAAAATTATCAGGCCGCTTACGACGCCACAGTTATTGGGAAGTTAAAAACCGCCGGCGCGATTTTTCTGGGTAAGACCAATTTGGACGAATTCGCCATGGGTGGTTCGACTGAATTTTCCGCTTTTGGTCCGACTAAAAATCCGCTAAATTCGGCTTATGTGGCCGGCGGTTCTTCGGGCGGCTCGGCCGCGGCCGTGGCCGCCGGCATGTGTTTGGGGGCGCTGGGATCGGATACTGGCGGCTCAATTCGTCAGCCGGCGAGTTTTTGCGGCGTGGTCGGTTTAAAACCGAGTTATGGCCGAGTGTCCCGTTTTGGCTTGATGGCGATGGCTTCCTCGTTGGATCAAATCGGACCGTTGGCAAGAAATGTCGGCGATGCGGAAATTTTATTTCAAGCGATTCAGGGCAAAGACAAAATGGACGCCACCAGTGTTGAAGTAAAAGAAAAAAAATCCGCAAAAATAGAATTAAAAAATATTAAAATCGGTTTGCCTAAAGAATATTTTGTGCAAGGATTAAATCCGGCGGTTAAGAAAATAATTGAACAAGCGGCTAAGAAATTGGAGGCCGGGGGAGCAAAGATTATTGAAGTGAATTTGCCCCATACTAAACAAGCGTTGGCTTGTTATTATCTTATTATGTCGGCCGAGTCCTCGACTAATTTGGCGCGTTATGACGGCGTTAAATACGGCTTTTCCGCAGGCCAAACAAAAAATATCTCAGATGTTTATTTGAAATCGCGGAGTCAAGGTTTCAGCGAAGAAGTCAAACGTCGGATTATTTTGGGAACCTACGTTCTTTCCGCCGGCTATTACGACGCTTATTATTTGCAGGCGCAAAAAGTTCGCGCTTTGATTAAAAAGGATTTTGCCGACGTTTTTTCCTTAAAAAAAATTGATTGTTTATTGACGCCGACCAGTCCGACTTTGCCCTGGAAATTGGGAGAAAAAATCAATGACCCTTTGAGTATGTATTTAGCCGACGTTTATACGGTTTCGGCCAATTTGGCCGGCTTGCCGGCTTTATCTTTACCCGCGGGCGAAGCGGGTGGATTTTCCGTCGGCTGCCAATTGATCGGCGATTATTTTCAAGAGGATAAGATTTTGCAGATCGGTAAAATCATTGAAAAATCAGTTTAATCGCCTTGATACGACTTGACACGATCGTATCAAGTCGTATCGCGAGTTTTAGAGAGACAAGAGGTCTGACTTTTTTAAAATAAAGATTGACAAAAAAATAAAAGATTTCATAATATAATAAATTAAAATTAATTTGTAATTCACCTTTTTTTATGGAAGAAATAAAAAATTCGGAAAGTAAAAAAAAGTGTTGCTGTCTCAAATTTGGATTTTGGCAAATAATTGCCGTTGTTGTTTTTATTCTTTTTGTTTTTTCTCTTTTAACCGGCGGCTTCGGGCTTAACAACGTCTTGAATAAATATCCGGTTGATAAAATATCCCAGGAAGCAATCAAATTTATCAATGAAAATCTTTTGGCTGGTGAGTCAAGCGCTTCTTTGATTTCTTCGAGTTGTTTAGGAAAGGTCGGACTTTGTAAAATAACCATTAAAATTAATGAAAGGGAATATAATTCTTACGTTTCGACGGACGGCAACCTTCTTTTTCCCGACGCGGTCGATGTCAAGGAATTTTTAGCTCAGAAAAATAGCGAGGCGGAACAAGAGGCCGCTCGACCTGTGGCCGTCCCTAAACAAGATAAGCCCGAAGTGCAATTATTCGTGATGTCTTATTGCCCTTATGGTCTTCAGACACAAAAGGCCTTGTTGCCGGCTTATGATTTATTAAAAGACGAGGCGGACATAAAAATACGTTTCGTTAATTACGCGATGCACGGGAAAAAGGAGTTGGATGAAAATTTGACCCAATATTGTGCGCAAAAGAACGAACCGGAAAAATTCAGCCAGTATTTAACTTGTTTTGTTCAGAGCGCTAATAGTGATTCAGCCGGTTGTTTAACCGCGGCGAAAATCAATAAAACAAAATTGGCTTCTTGCGTTTCCGCCACTGACGACCAATATCAAATCAGCGCCAAATATGAAGACCAGTCCACCTGGCTCAGCGGTCAGTATCCGTTATTCGGCGTGGATGGCGACTTAAATACTCAATATAGCGTCAGCGGTTCTCCGACCATAGTCATTAATGGACAAGTGGTTAATGTTAATCCTCGATCGCCGGAGAATTTCAAGTCGGTGATTTGCCAGGCCTTTAATTCAGCGCCGGAGCAGTGTTCGCAAGTTCTTTCCACGGCGACCCCAGTTCCGGGTTTTGGCAGCGGCGAGACCGCTTCTTCGAACAGCGGCGAGTGCGAATAAAGTCGCGGTGGCTTAAACCAAAAAATAAAAATCCGAAAAATAATTATTTTAAAATTTTAAAATCGCAAAATTTTTTCTTACCAATTTCTCATTGTGAAATTTTTGCGATTGTAACGCTCCGGATTTTAATTTTAGTTAATTATGCCGCTTAATTTTTTGCATAGTTATCAACCTCAGCCGGCTCTTCTGCGGCTGGGGATTTTTAATATTTATTGGTATGGTTTTTTAATCGCCGCGGGCATTTTACTGGCTTATTTCATCACAATTAGAATAGTTCGTCGTTGGCGGGGGCGTGAATTTCAATCTTCGGTTTTGGCTCATTTGCGGGATTTGAGTTTTTATTTGGTGATTTTTGGTTTGATCGGCGCTCGGCTTTATTATGTCCTTTCCGAGTTTTCTTATTATTCCGCTCATCCACTTGAAATTCTGAAAGTTTGGCGGGGAGGGTTGGGAATTGGCGGAGCGGTTTTGGCCGGCGTTTTGGTTATTTTAATTTATGCCCGAAAACATAAGTTTTCTTTTTTGTTTTTGGCCGATTTGTTGTCACCCGGCTTGATTATTGCCCAAGCGCTCGGCCGCTGGGGCAATTATTTCAATTCCGAGCTTTTTGGCCGGCCGACTGATTCGCCTTGGGGGATTCCGATTTCTTTGGCCCAGCGGCCGGAGGAGTTTTTATCAAGCCAATATTTTCACCCTTGTTTTTTATACGAGTCGATTTGGAATTTATTCGTTTTCGGCACTTTATTGTTAATGTTTAAAAAGTTTTACGGCAATTTTAATAACCGAACGCGCCTAAATAGCCCAGGTAATGCAGTAAAAGTAGGTTTGCTCGCGTCGGTGGATGAGCGTTTTTCAGGCGTCGTTTTCGCTTTTTATTTAATCCTTTATTGTTTCGGCCGTTTTTGGCTGGAGTTTTTAAGAATCGACCCCCAGCCGATATGGCGGGGGTTAAGAATGGGACAGATAACGGCTTTGGCGGGTTTTATTGCCGGTTTGTTTATTTTAGCCAAGATAAGTTTTTTAAACCGTTCATTTTTAAAAAAGCCCGGCCCTTTTTAAAAAAGATTATAGAGGTTAGACTCCCATCTGATTTCTGTGAAGAAAATTTATTTTTAGCGTTTTGGCGTTTTTTCGTTTTAATGATTATTCTTTCGCCAGAACAATGCCCCAAATTTCTTTAACTCCCGCTCGGCGCAGGGTTTTAGCCGCTTCTTCAAGGGTGGCGCCGGTGGTCAAGACATCGTCGACTAAAATAATATTTTTAGGCAAGGCGTTTTTAAAAGATTTAGCGACGGCAAAAACGTTTTTGATGTTCGTTTTTCGCTGACGGGCATTCAAGTTGGTTTGCGACTGGTTGTTTTCCGTCTTTTTTAGCAGTTTTGAATTCAACGGCCAGTTGAATTCTTGGCTAAGTTCTTTAGCGAGCAACTCGGATTGGTTAAATCCGCGCCAATTTAATTTTTGTTTGAAAATCGGAATTGGCATCAGGACAAAATTGTTTCTCGTTAGGTAAGAGACGGCACCGGAGTATGAATCCTCGATTTTTAGATATTTAATCAGTAATCGTCCTAGATTTTCCGATAAAAAATAGGCGTAAGGGGGATATTTCATGGTTTTAACAGATTTTTTGATTAAAGGATGATGATAATCAAAAGCGGCGAGAATTTTGTCTAAATGAGGGCAAGGATTGGCGAAAGAGGAAGGGATTAACAAAGGAATACCGTCAGAACAGTTTTGACAAAGGAAAAACCCTTCTCGCCCGCAACCGAAACAGCGAATTGGAAAAAAAAGATCAAGAAAAAATTTTTTGATTTTTATCCACATCTTACTTGTTTTAAATAGGGATTTACTATATAATTATAACATAAACGGAAAAATAAAACCCTAAATAAATTCAAATATCAAAAAATCAAAATTAAAAATAAATTTTGAAAATTTGAATTTTGATATTATTTATGATTTGGGGGTTTAGATATTGGGATTTTAAACATAGCGCCATATGTCTTTTCTCGGTTTAGGAAAAAAGAATAGTTTTTTAGGGGTTGATGTCGGGTCAACTAGCCTCAAATTGGTGGAACTCACGAAAGAGAAAGGGGTTCCTTATTTGCTTACTTATGGCTATGCCGAGAGGTCGCTGGGGGATGTGATTAAAGGAGATCCAAAAGTGGTCTTGGCTCGGGTGGCGGCTTTATTGAAAAAATTGTATACCGAGTCGGGAATAAAGACCTATAAAGCGGTTACCGCTTTGCCGAATTTTTCCGTTTTTAATTCCGTTATCACTTTGCCGGTCATGAATAAAAAAGAGCTCGAAGCGGCGGTTCGCTGGGAGGCGAAAAAATTTATTCCCATGCCGATTGAGGAAGTCGTTTTGGACTGGCGGATCATCGATACGATTCAAGTCGGGCAAAAGAGAAAAAATTATCGGATTCTTCTGACCGCAGCTTCAAGAAAATTGGTTAAAAGATATGTCGAAATTTTTAAGCAGGCCGATTTGGAACTTTTGTCTTTGGAAACCGAATCATTCGCTTTAGCCCGTTCTTTAATAGGTAAGAGTCAAGCCACGACGATGATTATCGACACCAGCGCCTTGACGACCGATATCATTATTATTGAAAAAGGCATTCCGGCTTTTAATCGGAGCATCGATGTGGGCGGCATTACTATTAGCCGAGCTATTGCCAACAGCTTGAACGTTGATTTTAAAAGAGCCGAACAGTTTAAAAGAGATATTGGCATGGCTGGCGGTTCAAAAATACCGCAGGTTATCGAAGGTATATTGAAACCGGTAGTCGATGAAATGCATTATTCTCTCAAACTCTATCAAGACCAGTCGGGGAAAATGGTTGAACAGATAATTCTTTCCGGCGGGTCGGCTTATTTACCCAATTTAGTTAATTATTTTTCCAAAGTGATTGATCTGCGTATTTTAGTCGGAAATCCTTGGTCAAAGATTGCTTACGCGGAGGATTTGAAGCCGGCTTTGGAAGAAGTTGCCCCGAGGTTTGCCGTGGCCGTGGGTTTGGCGTTAAGAGAGATTGATTAAGAGTAAAAATAAAAAATTAAAAACGAAAAATATTTATGCCTTTTGATCCATTTTCCGATCAAGAATCGGAAAAAGAAAAAACCGAATCGTCCGAGAAAAAAGCGGAAAAAACGGACGAAAAGAAAAAAGAAAAATCAAAAACTGAAATGGCCGGACAGGACCGGGAAATCGAGATCAGTTTGATGCCGGGAAAAGCCATAGTCATTCCCCGAATTATTCGTTCGAGATTTTTGATTTTTATCGCCACCTTGGTTACGGTTTTAACCATCGCTTTTGTCATCTGGTTATATACCAATTGGCATTTTGAAAAGATAGGCGCGGAAGTCGAGAGAATAAAAGGGGAGATACAACTGCTGACGGGGAAAAGTTCTTTTTATTTTGAAACCAGAGACAAGATAACCGGATTGGAAGAAAAAGCGAGAAAAGTTGAAAGCATTTTAAATAACCATATTTATTGGACTAAATTTTTTAAATTACTCGAGGCCTATACTATCCCCGATATTTATTATGGCGATTTTAGCGCCGACACCAGCGGTATGATCCATTTGAATGCCACTGCTCGAAATTTGCTTTCCGCGGCCAGACAATATATCGCCTTTTCTGAAGCCTCTGATTTTGTTAAAGAAGTAAAAGCTTCGGGCGTAAAAAAAATACCTAACGGAATTAGTCTTTCTTTTGATTTAGTTTTAGTTGACGGCGTATTCAAAAAATAGTTATCAGTTATCGCGAAATATGATTTTATATGGCTAAGATAACGCAAACAACTTTTAAGCCGAAGTGGTATCATCTAATTATCGTCAAGTATTGGTGGACTTTGACTATTTTGGTTATTCTCGCGGTTTTTTTGATCGAATATTTATTTTTTATCAGGGTTAAAATAGAGCAGACGGTAAATGGCGGTCCTTTGGACTTGGCGACCTATCAACAGATTTTAGCCGAGCAAGAAGAATATCTTAAAAATTTGGAACAATGGTATCAGGAGACAAAACAAATTGACGAGGGAGAGCTGGACAAACTAAATTATGTCGTGGCGGAAAAAATGGATTTTCCAACCGTGCTTAAACAAATTGATTTTTTAAGCGTTCAATCGGGGTGGGAGCTAATTAGTTTTGGTTTTGATTATAAAAACGGAGAAACTCTAATGAACTTTACTTTCAAAGGAGGAAATTACGAAGGGATTAAGAGATATTTGGATTTCATGGAAAGGAATATCAGGATTATGGACATAGAAACGATAAATATGAAAGAACTGGGGAACGTTCTTTCGTTTTCGGTCAAGAGTTATTATCTTGACGGCAAATAACGCGAATTTTGCGTTTCGCGGATTAGCGTTCTTAAATAAGATATTTATGAAATTTAAACGGGAACATCTATTTTTGTCTATTTTTATCGTAGTCGTCGTGATTATCGGTTATATTTTGATTAGATATATCGCTTCAACTGAAACGCGGACCCCGACCGGAGCGACTCTTTTGGCGTTAAGATCGGCGTATTTGTTAAAACCCCTGCCTAGACTGGACAAGGTTAAAACTATTCTTTTGAATCCTAAATTCAAGGAAATGACTTATGTCGGGGAGTTGTTTACTCCAGTAACGGTCATAAGTAAAGGACGTTCTAACCCGTTTGTGCCGTTTATAGAGCAAGCGGGCGAATAAAGAAATTTTTTATTTATAATCTGGTTAAATTTTTAATCAATGCCTATGGCGGAGACAAAAAATAAAATTGCCAAAATATTGCTTGATAAAGGTCGGCTTTCTCAAGAACACTATCAAGTTCTTTTGACTGAGTCCGAGAAAATCGGTTTATCTCCGGACATTCTTTTGGAGACGAAAAAAATAATTCCCGAAGATGAAATCGCTCAAGCAAAGGGGGAAATATATAATTTGCCGGTGGCCGACATTTATGGCCTGAGCGTTGACCGTGATGTCTTGCGTTCTATCCCTGTGGAGACGGCGGAGAATTATCAAGTGGCGGCTTTTGATAAAAAAGACGGCGTTTTAAAAGTGGTTATCACCGATCCCGGCGATTTTAAAGCCAGAGAAGCGGTAAATTTTGTCGGCCGGCAGAAAAATTTAAAAATAGATCTTTATACCGCGCCGATTTCGGCGATTAAAAATCTTATTGCCCAGTATACCGGTTTAGCCGTTGAGGTGGAGGAAGCGGTTGGCGCGGCCGGATCAAGATTTGCGCCGGTTGGACCTTCTGTGGAGCGGGCTGTCAGTTTGGAAGAGATTAGTAAGTCGGCCCCAATCGCCAAACTGGTCGGTTCAATTTTAAAATACGCGGTGGATAATGGCGCCTCAGACGTTCATATCGAGCCATTGCTTGATAAAACCAGAATTCGCTATCGAGTTGACGGCGTTTTAAGAGAAACCGCGATGCTGCCAGGACATCTTCATTCGGCGATTATTTCCAGAATCAAAGTAATGTCCGAATTGAAATTAGACGAGACGCGCATCCCTCAGGATGGCCGTATCCGAGTCTCTGTCTCCCAAAGAATGGTAGATATGCGTGTTTCAGTTTTCCCCTTACTTGACAAGGAAAAGGCGGTGATGAGAGTCCTCGACCCGGTTAAGAGAATTTTTACTTTAGAGGACTTGGGTTTTTGGGGCAGCGGCGCCGAAATTATAAAAAGAAATTTGTTCCGCCCTCATGGTTTATTATTGATTACCGGTCCGACGGGTTGCGGCAAAACCACTACTCTTTACGCGGCCATGGGGCGGATTAACCAGCCCGGAGTAAATATTATTACCCTGGAAGATCCGGTGGAATACTTTTTGCCCGGACTCAATCAATCTCAAGTGCAGCCGGAAATCGGATATACTTTTGCTTCGGGTCTTCGTTCGGTCGTTCGTCAGGATCCGGACATTATTATGGTCGGCGAGGTTCGCGATAGTGAAACGGCTGAATTGGCGACCCACGCGGCTTTGACCGGTCATATTGTTCTTTCCACTTTGCATACCAATGACGCCTTCGGGGCTATCCCGCGTTTAATAGATATGAAAGTTGAACCGTTTTTGGTGTCTTCGTCTTTGAATTTGATTGTGGCCCAAAGATTGGTGCGGAAAATTTGTTTGCATTGTAAAAAAGAAATCACCTTGCCCGAAGCGACGGAAAAACACATAGAACAGGAGTTGCAAGGAATCGAGGAAATTAAAATAAACGATTTCCGCTCAAAGGACGGCCATTTTAAATTTTATCGAGGTGAGGGTTGTTCAAGGTGTAATAACGAAGGGTATCGGGGGCAAACCTCTATTTTCGAAGTTTTGGAAGTGACCGAACAAATGCAAAAAATTATCACCAGCGGTTGTAAAATAGACGAAGTTAAAGCGGAATTTAAAAGGCAAAAAATGATTGAAATGATTAAAGACGGTTATATTAAGGCTTTGAGAGGGGAAACTACTGTTGAGGAAGTATTGCGGGCGGCAAAGCAATAAATAAAAATAAATATCAAGGAGGTTTATACGATGAATTTATGGGTATTCAAACAGAATCAATTTTCGGTCGCATTTGTCAGCAAGCGGCGGAAAAAAGGGCATCGGAGATTTATTTATTGCCCGGGCAAACGCCTTTTGTCAGAATTGACGGGCAAATGCAGCCCCTAATCGGCGAGAATATTCTTGCCGCTTCTTTTATCAACGATGTGGTTGATAGTTCGCTGGGCGATGAACAGAAAAAAGAATTGGAGGAACAGAAACAAATTATTATAGTTAAAGAGATTAGTCGGATCGGCAATACGCAAGTGGATATTTATTATCAAAAAGAAGAATTGGGTTTGCGGTTGAAGCTCTTGAGCCGAGAGATAATTGAATTGGCAAAACTGGAAGTGCCGGAGATGGTTAAAAGATTTTCTCGAGCCAGAAGAGGAATTGTGTTTATTGCTGGAACAAGAGATTCGGGACGGTCGACTTTGGCGGTTTCTATTTTAAACGACATTAATAAGCGTGAGGTTAAGTTTATCGCCACGGTTGAGAAGCCGGTAAAGACGGTCTTATCTGGAGTAAAAAGCGTTATTGAACAGCGAGAAGTGGGCAAAGACGTCAATACATTTTTGGACGGCTTGCGTTATATTCGGGAGAGAAATGCCGACGTGGTTATGGTTAGTCAGGTTAAGGACTCCCAGGTGATAAATGAAATTTTTGCCATCGCCGAAGCCGGCAGTTTGGTGTTTGCTATTATTGATACGGAATCGGCCATTAAAACCTTAAAAAGAATCTTACATTTTTTCCCTGCGGCTGAAGAAGAAAATATTAGGTATTTTTTAAGTGAGAATCTTGCCGGCATTATTTGTTCACGTTTGATTCCGAAGATTGGCGGCGGACGGATTCGAGCTTTGGAAATTTTGCCGGGTGTGCCGGCGGTTAGGAGTATTATTGCCAGCGGAAAGTTCCATCAGTTGGCGGGAATTTTGCAAGCTAGCGAGGATAAGACTGCGATTTCTTTGGATCAGTATTTGGCCGACCTTGTTTCTTCGGGAAAAGTGATGACCGAAGAGGCGCTTAAATATTGCGCTGACGAAGAAGTTCTTCGGTCGTTGTTAAGAAGATAAAATAATCCGAAACTACCCGCTCGCCGACAGGCAAGCAAATTTATCAGAACGCCCCCGATATTAAAAGTGTTTTTTCTTATATTCGTGGTATTCGGATACATTCGGCTTATTTGGATTATTTTTTATTTTTTATGCTTTTTGAATATAAAGCCAAAAATTCTCAAGGCGAAACCATTGAAGGGACGATTGACGCCTTGAATCAGGATGCGGCGATTGAAGCCCTGACGAGCCGGGAAATGATTATTATTTCCTTGACTGAAGGAAGCAGTTTGCCTTTCTGGCGCCGCCCCCTGCGTCTTAAAATTCTTGAAAGAGTCAAAACCAAGGATATGGTATTTTTATCCCGTCAGTTGGCCGTGATGGTGGCGGCCGAGTTGCCTTTGGTTAAATCTCTTGAGGTTTTGGGGCGTCAAACAAGTAATCCCTTTTTAAAGCGGGTTGTCGGTTCAATTGTTGATGACGTCCGCGGCGGTGTTCGTTTTTCTACGGCTTTGTCCAGGCACCCCAGGGTTTTTGATGATTTTTATATCAATATGGTTCGCGCCGGCGAAACCGCCGGCAAACTTGATGAAGTTTTGACTTATTTGGCCAATGAGCGCGAGAAAAATTTTGATTTGATGAGCAAATTAAAAGGGGCGATGGTTTATCCGGCTTTTGTTATCGTCTCAGTCGTCGGCATAATGGTTTTAATGATGACATTTGTTATTCCTCAGTTGACCACTATTTTAGAAGAAGCCGGAGCAAATTTGCCTTTGCCCACCAAAGTACTGATTGCGATCAGCAGATTTTTTCAGACAAAATTCGTTTTAATTATCGTTCTTTTTGCCCTTTTGATTCTCGGTTTGTATTTTTTCTTTAAGAGCAAGGTGGGGAAAAATCTTACGGATAGAATTATTCTTCGTTTGCCGGTTTTCGGTCCTTTATTTCAAAAGGTTTATATTATTCGCCTGACGCGCAGTTTAGCCACCTTGATTGTCGGAGGTATCCCCATTAGTTCCGGCTTAAAAATAGTCGCCGGCGTGGTTGGCAACGCGGTTTATCAGAACACGATTATGGATGCGGTGGTTGATGTTGAAGAAGGCCGTTCAGTCAGCAGCGCCTTTTTGGATGCACCCCATATTCCTAAAGTGCTCTCAAGTTTGATGGCGATTGGCGAGCAGACCGGCCGATTGGACGAAGTTTTGGAAAAAATAGCGGATTTTTACGGCCGAGAAATAGAAAATACTTTGTCAAAATTAGTTACCCTGCTTGAACCGATGATTATTATACTTTTGGGAGGAATTGTCGGCGGAATGGTGGCGGCGATTATTTTGCCAATGTATCAATTGGCCTCAACCTTTTAAAACTTTATTGATAGTATTGACAGGGTCCGACCCTGTCACGGTTAAACAGGGTCGGACCCTGTCAATTTAAGGGCGATTTGGGGCGCTTGGCTCAGCGGTAGAGCGTTTGCTTCACATGCAAAAGGTCACAGGTTCGAATCCTGTAGCGCCCACCAGTATTAAACTTTCAGGAATTTTGCGCGCAGATTCAGCCGCGCAAGCGCGTTATCAGTTTTTTTCAAGATAGATTCGGATTTGGCTTAATAAATGCATTCCGTTAAATAAAATAGAGTTTTCTTTCGGAAACTCATATAGTTTTTAAAGATTCATAATTATTATCGAGCACTAGTTGGGTTTTGCGCGCCGCCGGCATTATTTGATGTTTACCCGCAGAATTGACAAAAAACATAATTTCATTATAATCTATTTTCAGCGCTTTAAGACGGCATACATTATAATTTTGACGATAGTTTTTTATTTTTAATTTTTATTTAGTATCGGTGCTTATGCCCGAGCTCCCGGAAGTGGAAACAATTAGAAATCAGTTGGACAAGAAAGTCAAAGGAAAAAAAATAAAAAAAATTGAAGTCAGATTACCGAAGATGATTAAAAATGTTTCTCCGTATTTTTTTAAGAAAAAAATTGAAGGAGAAAAGATAAAAAGCGTGAACCGCCGGGCTAAACTCCTAATTATCGATTTGTCCAACGGCTATTCTTTGGTTATTCATTTAAAAATCAGCGGCCAGGTGATTTTTATTGAGAGTTGTCCGTCTGCCGCCGGCGAAAAAATTGAAAATTTAAAAAATTTTACCCATTTTATTTATTATTTTTCCGACGGCAGTTGTTTATTGCACAACGATTTGCGGCAGTTTGGCTATGTCAAATTGTTTAAAACAGAAAATTTAGAAAATTTTTTTATCCAAGAGAATTATGGGCCCGAGCCGCTGGACAAAAATTTCACTTTGAAAAAATTTAGCGAGCTGCTGAATAAAAAACCAAATAAAAAAATAAAACCCTTGCTCATGGATCAATCCTTTATCGCCGGCATTGGCAATATCTACAGCCAAGAAGCTTGTTGGGGCGCTAAAATTTTACCCACGCGGCTGGTAAAAACTTTTAAAAAAGATGAGATTAAAAAACTTTACGGTTATTTGCTGGGAATTTTAAAAAAAGCGATTGAAAGGGGAGGCACTACCGCGGCCGACGACGGTTACGTCGACGCCCGGGGAAATCAAGGAAAATACGTTTCGGAACTGAAAGTTTATCAAAGAGACGGCCAAAATTGTTTCCGTTGCGGCGGAAAAATAAAAAGAATCGCTTTGGCCGGCCGCGGCACCAGTTATTGCGCTTATTGCCAAAAATAAAATTACGTTCTTTAAATAAAAAATAAAAAGGAGGTTTAATGGGAGAGATTTTTGCCGGCGTATTATTGATGTTGAAATCGGAATTGGCGGTAATGCAGTTATGTTATTTGGGTTATCCATGGAAATTCACCTTTTTTCTAGTGACGGCTTGGTCAACCTTTCGACTGATCACGACTTTTTATATTACCGCCGCGGTTGATTATTGGTTTATTATTCCCCGCCACTGGGACAATAAATTCAATCAGCTGCCCTGGGTTGGAAAAATACGCGAATCAATGGCTCGCGGCAAGAAAAAAACGGTTTCTTGGCTATGGAATCATAACCGTTTGATTATTTTGTTGATTACTTTTTGTCCTTTTTTCTTCGTGCCTTTAGTTAAAGATGCGGCGGTGGCGGTGGCGCGTCTGGAAAGGATAAAAGGGTTTTTGATTTGGATGGTTTTGGCCAACATCGCCAGGATGATAGTGGTGGTTTTGATTGTTTATCTTTTTTTCTAACTCTCGGGGCGTCTAAAATAATGACGCCCCTTTTATCTTCTCTTGTCATTCTTTTAATTTTTTATTATTATTTAAAAGAAAGGCGTCTACAATAATTAAATTTTTAACGGGATATAGTGTAATGGTAGCACGAGTCCTTCGGGAGGATTTAGTCCCAGTTCAAATCTGGGTATCCCGACCAATCTAAACATTGCGAATTTTGCGGGCAGTTTGTTTGC
>Ga0209609_10000587_pt1 | contig 21797 bp, 16 predicted proteins | sample LakKivw325mmetaG_FD_184136 | JGI IMG/M metagenome (GOLD analysis project Ga0209609, IMG submission 184136) | Anoxic lake water microbial communities from Lake Kivu, Rwanda to study Microbial Dark Matter (Phase II) - Lake Kivu water 325m metaG... | ecosystem: Environmental > Aquatic > Freshwater... | reverse complement strand
TTGTCGGTGTAATGATACTCGTGCTTTTCACTGGTCGAGCCGTGTCCCTGCAAAGCCTTGTCCGTCCGGTAATCAGCCACCGGTAACCAGCTACCAGTCTCCAGGATCCTTTTTTCAAGCACAAAACCTAAGTTCTCAGTCTCGGATTCGGTCATCCACTTGAGAAGAACGGCGCCAGCCTGACACTCAGCTGTGAAATCAGTCAGTTCGACAGGCAAGCTGTAATCTCCACCGCCGAATGTCCAGGTATCTGTAAAATCGGGTGTTGACTGTCGCTCACCTCCATACATAACTAAATAACTTGAACCGTCTAAACTGGTATTTGCTAATCCAGCATTATTTCGACTATCAGGTGATGTTGATGTCGCTGTTCGTGCCAACCTGAAACGGCCAGTATCACGTTTATTCAGACAGGGCTTATCGGGAATAAACGTCAGCAAGCGTGCGACCTCCTCCATCGCTATCAGAGCTTACAGAGGGCTTGGTTATGGCAGGTAACAGCTAACTGATATTTTTTCCCGCAATCCATGCTTGATATATTCTTGATGGGAAAGAAAGTAAAAATATTTTCTATGTCTGTCAAGAATTTTTTCCAAGTTAAAGCTGAAAGGCTTTGTTATACATCACAGGTTGCGGTTATTATTTTGGAGAAAACGTCCCGGTTACAGGAAGAATGCGAAACCCTGCCGACGCAAATGATCAGCGACCAGCGTCCTGCTCCGCGCTTCACAGATTAGCATCAAACCGGCACGGCTGAATGGGATTTGCCCCGCAGGATATTTCTGCCAGCCGGATGCGGAAAAATCCACGTACAAGGCTCCCTCCGGGGACTCGATAAAACCCTTGAGTCGGAAAATATATTCTGCAACTGCCGCGACTGCGCTTCGCAGTTCTTCCCATGTCAGGTTGGTCTTTTGAATATGTAGCCGTGCGAAATGCGGGTCGGGGCGGGGAGTTAATTCACCGGCACTGTGTTGAGCATAAGGCATTTCCGCCAGCTGGCCGGTATCCATTTGACAGCGGATCGTGCGCAGGATCTGCGCCTGCGGATTCAGCGCCCGGACCTGTTCCTCAACCTGACCGATGATTTCAGGATTTGCCATGTCGCATTTATTGATCAGGATAAGGTTGGCGGTTTCGATCTGGTTTTGCAGGTTCGGCAAAGTCAGGCGGAGTTTGGGAAAACTGCAGGGATCAACAATCGCAATAACCGAATGGAGCACATACTTCTGCGAAAGCTGGGATTCCACCAGTAGTTTGCCGATTACCTTGGGGTTGGCAATGCCGCTGGCTTCGATGACGACGCCCTCGAGAGTGTGGCCGCGTCCCGTCAATTCTGCCGGCAGGTTACGCAGGGTCTCGACAAAACGGGTTACCAGACATTGGCAAAAAATACTCCCGCCCGGCAGGAGGAAGATATGGGCTGTTTCATTGCCGAGCAGTTTCCCGTCAATATCCAGAGCGGAGAATTCATTGATCAGATAGGCGATTTGACGCTGGTGGTTTTGCTGAATGTACTGGCGCAGGAAAGTGGTTTTGCCACTGCCGAGAAAACCGACCGTCAGAATCACGGGTATCATTTTTCTGCTATGCGGAGCGCTGTTTGGCGCGGGCTTTGGCGAGGATCGCCGCCTGCAGGCTGGGCTGATCCGGAATAATGGACATGAAAGCCACTTCGCCGTCGAGACAGATCGTCGGCAGACCGGTGACATTTAATTTTTTCATCATGGCGACGCCGGCTTCATCCTTGATTTTATGCTCACGAATGATGGTTTTGACTGTCAGGCCGGCGGCGGCCTTTTTGGCGGCTTCGACCATGTACTGGCAGGGTGCACAGGCTTCCGAGTCCAGGGTGACAATGTCAATCACCACCTCTTCCAATTGGTGGTAGTCTGGCAGGCTAATGTGGTCGAAGGGCAGGTTTTTGGCGGTCTGGGTTTGCTTATAGACCTGGCGCTGATACGCGTCGTGCACCATTTCGGTAACCGCAATGAGATTCTGAGGGGGCACGTGATAGGGAATATCACACCCCGGTGACAGGATAAAGCCCCGGTCTCCACCCTCGTCCAAATTGCGGATGGCTTCCAGCCGGCAATCATCTTCACTGCCCATCAGGAGCGCCACCGTCAGCTTTAAATTACCCCCGAACGATTTGCCGTTATTTAGAGCCAATTGCCGCAAGCGGGGCAGTGCGATTTGCTCATCGACTGAAATGTTATCGCAATGCGTCGCGCACATGACCTCCAGATTGCGCTCGACATTACCGCAGACAAACAGCGAGGACAGTCCCTTTTGTTGGCGGATATGGTCAAAAATGCCATTGACTGCCGGGGTCACAAACTGCCGGAAATGCGCCGGTGAAATCTGGCTGGTCATCGGATCCACAACGGCGATCACATCGGCGCCATTGGACAGGTAACCATCCGCCGCCTGGCGGGCAATCGCGGCGCAGTAATTAACCAACTCGCTGACCCGGACAGGCCGATCGTGCATTTCGAGGAAAATATCGTTGCCTAAAAGGTGCAATGCTAACGTGAAGGGTCCGCAGATCAGACTGTAGAGTGCGATTTGCTCGCCCAGAGATTGACGCAGGTTGCGGAGCGTCTGCCAGACCACGGGATAACGTCCGGCAGTGGTTGAAAAGGCGTTCAGGGCCGTGTACGAGCCCTGCAAATGACCGGCTAAGGGATGTGTACAAACCGAAGGAGGAACGTCCTTCGACCAATGTAACTCACAGCCTAATATCTCAGCTTCGACCTGCAGATCAAATATCACCGGTAATCCATCCGGTCGGTACAACTCATAAGCCTTCAGCAGACCGGCGGTCATCAGCTCCGCCGACCGGAGATATTCATCGGCTGGGGCACCTACCAGTTGGCCGCCGTGGCAGCCCACGAAGGGAACCCATGGCGCGCGCGGCGTCGCCCGACCTTTCACGGCCTGCAGTACGAGTTCTTTACCAGTCAGAGAAGTGTGCATAATTTGACCTGTATTTTAATATTTATTCACGACGCTTGAAATAATTTTCGCGAACGGTCACGTTTCATATTATCCGGAGATTGCTCTATATTATCGGCGTGAAAAGGCATATCGTTAGCGCCGCAAATCGATTTCCAAATCCAGCTGAAGCCGCCTTGATGCGTGATCCCAAAGGCGGTGGTGATAACTCATATCGCAATTCATGGTCAAGATCTCAGCCATAATTCCCGACAGCCCCGCGGAGCGCTTAGGGCTTCAGACTGGCGACGAACTGCTCAGCCTGAACGGTCAGGTCGTCCGCGATGTCATTGATTACCGCTTTTACCAGGCCGAAGCAGTCGTCAAGGTGCGTATTAGGCGCGGTAGGCACTATTACAATTACCGGATCAGCAAGGCGATTGACGCCGATTTGGGACTGGAACTGGCGCCTTTCAAAGTCAAAACCTGCGGAAATAACTGCGTATTCTGTTTTATCAAGCAAAATCCGCGGGGGCTGCGCCGCTCGCTCTATCTCTGCGACGAAGATTATCGCTACTCCTTCCTGCATGGCAGTTACATTACGCTGACCAATATCAGCCAGGCTGAATTGCGCCGAATCGTCGCCCAGCGGTTGTCACCATTATATATTTCTGTGCACGCCGCTGACCCTGCTGTCCGCAAGCGAATTTTCCGGTTTAAAGGCGATGACGCGCTCTTTGAGAAACTCGCTTATCTGAACCGACATCGGATTGAAATGCATACTCAGATTGTGCTGATGCCCGGGATAAATGACGGAGCGGTGCTGGAGGACACTTTGGCCAGATTGTATCCATTGCGCCAATCCATATTGTCGGTGGCAATTGTACCCGTGGGTTTGACTGCTCACCGCCAGCGTCTGACGCACCTGGAACCAGTGGATGCAGTTTTAGCGCGACACCTGGTGAGTAATCAGCGCAGATGGAATATCAGCTACCGCAACCGCTACGACGCACCATTCGTCTATTTGGCGGATGAAATTTACCTGGTGGCCGGAGCCCGGTTGCCTGGCTACCGGCACTACGGAAGCTTTTATCAGGTCGAAAACGGGGTCGGCCTGGTGCGTGCTTTTCTCGATGATTTTCGGCGGAACCTGCGCCGCCTGCCAACTCGACTGAACCGCCGACGTACAATTAGCTTCGTGACGGGCACCCTGGCGGCGCCGTTACTGCAAAAATACGTCCTGCCGCGCCTCGTAGAGATTGAAAACCTAAAGATTAGAATTGTCCCGGTAATCAACCACTTTTTCGGGCCTTCGGTTACCGTGGCGGGACTGCTGAGCGGGCGGGATATCATTGCTCAGATTGGCGACAAGTGGGCCGCCGACCTGCTGGTTTTACCCCCGCGCGTTGTAAATTCAGATGGAATGTTAATTGATAATCTGACCCCGACCGATATCGCCAGCGCCAGCGGCGCGCCGGTAAAAGTCTGGGATGGCAGTTGGCAGAATCTACTGAGAGATTAGAATGAGTGAACCGGTAATCGCGATAGTGGGACGCCCCAATGTGGGCAAGTCGACCTTGTTTAATCGGTTAGCCCGCAAGCGCAAATCAATTGTACATGCCCGCGCGGGTATTACGCGTGATCGGGTGTATGAACCGGTGACCTGGGCTGGGCGTAGTTTTATTCTCGTTGATACCGGCGGATTCGTGCCGGAAAGCACCGATTTGATAGAGAAGGCCATCCGCTACCAGGTGCAGTTAGCCATCGCCGAATCGGACCTGGTGCTGTTTATCGTGGATGGCGGCGAATCTGTGACCACGATGGATTACGAAATCGCCCGGCTCATCCGCCGCGCCGGTAAAAATCACCTGTTGGTTGTCAATAAATGCGACAACGAAAAATCCGAGCTAACCGGACTGGAGTTCAATGCTCTCGGTCTGGGTGAAATTATGCCGGTTTCGGCGCTGAACGGACGACGCATCGGTGATCTGTTGGATCGGATGCTGGACCTGATTCCAGTCAGGATTGCCGCCGAAGAAAATGTCCCAGGAATAAAATTAGCGATTGTCGGTATGCCCAACGCTGGTAAATCTTCGGTGCTGAATGCGTTAGTCGGTGCAGAAAAAGCTATCGTCACCGACATTCCCGGCACTACCCGCGACTCCATTGATACGACGATCAAATATTACGGCGAGCCGGTGACGCTGATTGATACTGCCGGACTGCGCCGCCGTCGTAACATCGGCGATGAAGTGGAATTCTACAGTGTCCTGCGGGCCTACCGGGCGATTGACCGCAGTAACATCGTCCTGTTGGTGGTGGACGTAGCCAAGGGTTTTACGCACCAGGATGCGGGCATTGCGCGCTACGTTCTTGACCAGAAGAAGGGATTGATCGTCGCGATCAATAAATGGGACCTGTTCGCCCGGGAAACTAATTCCGCCCGTGATTTCAAGCGCAATTTGTATCAGCGATTCGGTGAACTGGAATATTATCCGGTCCTGTTCATCTCCGCCAAAACCCGGCAACGTATCCATACCGTACTAGCGGCGGTCTCTCAGGTCTATCAAAATGCCCAGAAGCGTGTCAATACCGCCGAGCTCAATAAATTTTTCGAAGGGCTGATTTCCCGCACTCCGCCGCCGGCGGTTCAGGGTAAAATCATCCGCATCAAGTTCGTCACGCAGGTCAAAACCGCCCCGCCGGTGTTCGTCTTTTTTACCAACGAGCCACGGCTGATCAAGGAAGAATATCGCCGATTCCTCGAAAATCGCCTGCGTCAGCAATTTGATTTCGAGGGGGTTCCGCTCACCATAGCTTTCCGCAGTAAGTAGACCATGCCGCGTTGCTTTCGCTTAGCTGTCGCCTGTCTCGCTTGTTGTATTGGACTAATCATGCCGTTAAATGCACAAAATACTGCTCCGGAAATGGGTGATCTGCAAAGTCGGATGAACATCAAACACGATTTGGTGTTGCCCGGCCTGCCGAAGGAATCGCCGCAGGTGCTTTATCAGCGTCCGGTTTTGCCTCAGGTTTACAATACTGCGGAAGGGCATTTTCAATTGCACTACACCAACACCGGCACAGATGCCGTCGCGCAGGTTTATACCAATCCGGACGGCGTTCCGGACTTCATTTATGAAGCCGGGCGTTGTGCCGAGCGCGTTTATCGCCTGTTGATCGATACGCTCGGTTTTCAGCCCCCGCCGTCCGACGGCATTGACGGCGATGCTACCGATATTTACGTCAAAAACTTGGGCGGCAGTGCTTATGCCTATACTTATCCGGAGAATGAGGTCACTGCTACCCCACGTCTTTACGACTACACTGCCTACACTGTCATTGATAACGATTACTATGAATATTTCACCGCGGGGTTGAATGGATTGCGCGTAACGCTCGCCCACGAATATTTTCATGTGGTGCAGTTGGGTTATAACTGGTGGCAGAGTAACAATTTACCGGGGGCGACCAACGGGGACACCTATTTTTTAGAATGGTGTTCGACCTGGTTTGAAGAGCGTGCCTATCCGGAAGTCAACGATTATTACAACTATATGTCCGCCTATTTTTATATGCCTACCAGTTCGCTCTGGAGCAGCTCTTACTGGTATGCTTTGGGACCTTTTCTGCGCAGTGTCTTAGATGAGGTCGGAGAAAAACGCCTGGCGCCTGTCTGGGAAGGCATAAAAACCACCACCGCTTTCGCCGCCCTGGAAACCATGTTGAAAGATCAGCAAACCTCCGTAGCGACCTGCTGGAATCAATTTTGTCGCCGCAGTTATTATACCGGGGCACGGTACGAGATGCGCTGGGCCCTCTCCACCGATGCGGCGGATTTTCCACTCCTGCAGATTGCGGGTGCCAATCAGGCACTCATTGGTAATCTACCCCAATTCCCGGCTACCATCCAGCCGCATGCCACGATTCCTTTCCGGGTTTTGTTCAACCGGGACTTGTACCTGAGCTTCCAGACCTCCGTCAACGCCAATGGTGGCGGCGCGGCGAGTTACCTGTTAAGCAAATATCTAATTGGCGATGTGCATAACCAGCTGGGATTGGGAGAGAAAATTTACACCGGGAAGGTCGGTTACGGCGATTCCCTGCTGATTTTTGTCACTAACAGTTCGTTGACCACTGCGGCGAGCTACACCATAAGTTTTCAAGAGCACCAGGATTCCAGCGGAGTTCTTAACCGACTCCTCGCTATCTATCCGAATCCGATTAATACCAATGCCGATCAGGATCTGCTTTTAAAAATCAGGGTAGGCGGAATTGTAACCGATCCCGCCCTGCAATGCTTCGATTTGGCGGGTCGTGAAATTTTTACGACCCGGTTGAATACCGGTTTGCTGATCCCGGGAACCTATACTCTCACCCTGCCCGCAGCGACGCTGAGAAATGCACAGTTGACCTCCGGGGTTTTCCTGATGCAAATGCAGTTGGGCGGAACCCGCTCCGCGCAGAAAATGGTAGTGATTAAGTAAATGTCGGCGACTGAATCAATCCCCGCCTATTTCAAGATCGCCGGCATTGCCCGGGCGACCGAAACCATCCGCAAATCAAAATTCATCGCCGTCTGTTTCCCGATCGCTTCTCAATCCGAGGTAACCACCTACATCGAGCAGGTGCACGGCGAACACCGTAAGGCGACGCATATCTGCTGGGCTTATCGGATTTTTGCCAACGGTTCACTGCTCTACTATCAAAGCGATGCAGGGGAGCCGCGTGGTTCGGCCGGTGCTCCCATTTTGAAGGCTCTCGAATATCGGGAACTCGTCGATTCGTTATGCATCGTAACCCGCTATTTCGGTGGCGTCAAGCTTGGCATAGGCGGTTTGGTCCGAGCTTATGGCAGGATCGCCGGAACGGCGTTAGACTTGGCGGGGCGCATGCCCTATGCGGCACGGGAATCATGGACCCTGACCTGTACGCATGCTGATTACGCGGACTGCGTCCGGTTGCTGAGCAGGATGCAGGTGGATTTTGACCCGCAGTTTATGGCTGTCGGGATCAGGTTGGAGGTTAAACTCCCTGTTGCAAAAGTGCCGGAGCTGCAAAAGCAGTTGCAAGCCTTGCCGTCGGTAAAAATCGAGCACCAATAAAATATCCTGCAATGGGTTTTGATGATAAATGGGAACCGTGTTATCACGGTGGGTGCCTCCCGGACGGGTCAAGTTTCCTCGACGAGGAGGCGTGCTTTTGCCGCCCGAAGCCCAGCTCCCAATATTATGGTGTTGGTTCCAAAATAATCACCTCACCATTGCAGGATAGTTTATCAAATAGCTCTTCATACAGATGCAATATATAACATCTGTTGTTTGCTGTCAAGTATTAAAATGACTTTTTATTTATCAGGCAGATTTTTCTGCGGTTTTCAGTCGATTCCAGATCGCATCGAGCTCGTAGAGTGACGATTCATGGAGACTTTTTCCATGGTCAGCCAATTCACTTTCGATGGCTTTAAAGCGTTTTAGAAATTTCTGCGTTGTGTGCCGCAGGGCCTGATCCGGATCAACATTCAGAAAACGCGAGAGATTGACGACCGTGAATAAAATATCGCCCAGCTCGGCGCTTATTTCTGCCGTCTGGTGAGCCTTTAGCGCCAGTTTCAGTTCATCAATTTCTTCATGTAGTTTTTCCCAGACGGCATCTATTTTTTCCCAGTCGAAACCCACCTGCGAAGCGCGTTCCTGGACGCGCCGGGCCTGTAACAAGGCGGGTAATCCATGTGGCAAACCGTCCATCAGTGAAGCCCGACCTTCTTTGAGTTTGATGGCTTCCCAGTTTTTTTTGATGTCCTTGACACCGTTGACTTTGATTTCACCAAAGACGTGGGGATGACGGCGAACCAATTTCTGGCTGATATGGTCGATCGTCTCGATCAGGGTGAAATGCCGATGTTCCTCGGCAATCAGTGCCTGAAATAGGATATGTAGGAGCAGATCTCCCAGCTCCTCTTTTATTTTTGACTGATTCCGCTCATGGATGGATTCAGTCAGTTCATGGGCTTCTTCCAAAAGGTAGGGCGTCAGTGATTGCGGAGTCTGTGCCCTATCCCACTCGCAACCCTGCGGGCTGCGCAGGGTGCGAATGATCTGCATCAGGTTATCAAAAGCGGTGGCTAATTCTTCGTTCAAGGCTGAGCAGATTTTTTAAGATGGCGGTAGAAACGTTGCAATTTGATCTGCTGGGCATAGAAATTCTGGAGCGCATGCATTTGTTTTTTATCGGCGAGTTTTTCGTCGTTATAGCCCAAGAGGTGTAAAAAACCGTGCACCAACACGGTGATTAATTCCTGATCAAAAGTGGTCCGGTAATTTTGCGAGTTTTCCCGAATACGGTCGAGGCTCAGATAAATCTCGCCCTCCGGGGCTTCGCCGGGGGAGTTGTAGTTAAAAGTGATCGTATCGGTGAAAGCATCCTCGCCGAAGAAGCGTTTTTTCAGGTCATTCAGAACCTTATCGTCGGTGATGATTACGGTCACGCCCTTGTAAGTGCGCCGCTCCTGCCGGGCGATGAAATGCGCGATGTGTTCGACGGCGGGTCTCAGCAACATGAACCCGCGATAATTATTGGCAATGCGGATCGCAGGCATAACTCAGTCGGACTCCGTGGCATCGTTTTTGGTTTCCGGCAGACCGTTTTCCTGACCGGGATATTCAACCCGCAGGTGATGGATGCCTTTCAAAATGGGCAGGATACCGGTACCTTCCTTCAAATTGCCTTTGATTTTAGTCAGATCGGCTAAGGTCAGCGGACATTCATCAAACTGGCCCTCCTTCAGGCGCTTGGCGATCATGCTATCAATGACTTTTTCGATGTTACTGATGGAGGGTTTATCGAGAGTCCGGCAGACCGCTTCGATCGTCTCGCAGATCATGACGATGCCGGTTTCCCTGGTGCGGGGTTTGGGGCCGGGGTAACGAAAATCCGATTCGTTGACTTCCGCTGTATCTTCGGCTTGTTCGAGGGCTTTGTTGTAGAAGTACTCGACGCGGGTCGTCCCATGGTGCGAAGGAATAAAGTCCAGAATTGCCTGGGGAAGTTTGTACTCGTTCGCCAGGCGGATGCCTTCTTTCACGTGATTGATGATGATAATGGCGCTCAGATTCGGGGTCAGTTTATCGTGGCGGTTGTAGTCGAACGCCTGATTTTCGATGAAGTATTCCGGTTTGGTCACCTTACCGATGTCATGATAATAGGAGCCGACGCGGGCCAACAGCGCATTGGCGCCGATGGTATCGGCGGCGGCTTCCGCCAGATTGCCCACGGTCACGCAATGGGTGAAGGTGCCGGTTGCTTCCCGGGACAGCAATTTCAACAGAGGGTGATTGAAATCGGCCAATTCGAGTAGCGAAAGATCGGTGGTGATGCCGAAGATGGTCTCTAAAAAACCGATAATGCCATAGGTCAAGAACGGGGCTAAAACACCATTGGTGGTGGCGTAGAGCAGTTTGTCGAGAACTTCCGCGAGTGTGGCGAACCTCAGCGATTCCGTCACCACAATCGAAACACCATACCCCAGTACGATGAAAATAAGGGACTGGAAAACCTGACTGCGCTTGCGCAGTTGGCGGACGGAATAGATCGCCAGCGTGCTGACAAAGAGTGAATTGATTACGAAATTGACATTGCCGCCGATCTGGGCGCCAAGGATCAGGCACAGCGTGCCGGTTCCAACTAAGGCGATGCGGCTGTCAAACAGAATCGTCATGGTCATGGCGGCGAGTGTGACCGGAATGGCATATTCCGAAATCTCGAGATGTTCGACAAACAACGCGGCGCAGAGTGTCTGGATGACGAAAGTTATCCCGATCAGAATGAGTAGTTTGGGATTGGAAATCGCTTCCGGGCGGTAGACGTACAAAAAGGCCCAAAAGAAGGAAAAGATAATCCCGATGAAAATAATCTGTCCAAGAAAAATCAGTGGATCGCCTAATAAAGGCAGATTAATCCGCCAGGGTTTCTGGAGGTTGACCTGTTTGGCGCGTTCCTTGGACAGGGAAGTCAGTTTCTGAAAAATTTCAGGTGTGATCTTGGTGTTGGCATCAACGATTTTCTCGTTTTCCAGAACGACGCCTTTGCTGATGGGCACTTTGGCGATGGCCTCTTTCTGCCGGCTATCGGTAACGTCCGAGAGCGAGATCAGGTTGGGTTTAAGGAAATTGACGATGATGTCGTAACTGGCGCTGAGCAGGTTAATTTGGTCCATACCGAAGCGTTGCTGTAAACTCTGCTTGGCCCTGGTCCAGGCTTCTTCCAATGTCAGAACTTGCTCGACGGGAATGAACAGTTCTTCGCCGTTATTGCGAAGGGCAATTTTACCGGAGAGGATGTCCGTTTTAGGGACGTCGAGGATCTGCAGGGAATACAAATCGCCGATGATTTTTTTCAGAGCCGGGAAGATGGTGCCCGATCCGCCCGGCGGGAGCTCGGATTCAGTGCCGGCAATGAAAATTTTTTCGATCAGGGAATTGCGATCAATTTTATATTGGGAGTAAAAGGTTTTCAGGGTGCCGAAATAAGCCGTTGAATCCAGCAGAACCGATCCGGAGTTTTCACGGCGTTCGGTAGTTTTCCGGGATTCGTCATATTTGTTTTTCAGCGTCCGGAGTTTGTCGATATCGCTGATGAATTTATTCAGCAGCCTGATCTGCTGTTCGGCGATATTTTTATCCTGCTTAAAAAAGAAAGGAACCTGTTTCAGGGCTTCCAGGCGATCGGTTTCCAATTCGCGATCCGATTTCAGGATAGGGAAGTCGAAAGGCGCGATAATCGAACTGCTCGTTATGTCGTTGATTTTGTAATGGAAAACCCGGTAGGTATTTTTGGGGAAAAGGAGGGCAATCGTAACAACGATCAAAATACACAGCAGAACCATGACAGTCCTTTGCCGGCGGGAATGAAAGGGGCCGCGAGTTTTATAAATCGAATGGCGCGGCATTTTTGGGGGGTTCATACGGTATCTACCACCGAATAGCCGCCGAGGCCCACGTGAAACCCGAACCGAAAGCCGCCAAAATCAGATAATCACCCTTGCGGAATTTACCTTCCTCCAGAGCGTCGGCCAGTGCTAAAGGGATGGAGGCGGCAGTCGTGTTGCCATAGCGGTGGATATTGCTGTACACTTTTTCCAGCGGCAATTCCAGGCGTTGCGCAATGGCCTCGGTGATGCGCTGATTGGCCTGGTGCGGAATCACCAAGGCCACATCCGCGAGATTTAACTGGTTCGCCTGCAAGGCAACCTGCACGACTTCCGGGAAACGCGTCACGGCATGTTTGAAAACCTGTCGTCCGTTCATTTGCGGATACTGGCGTCCCGCGTCGAGCATTTCCTTGGAAATGCGCGGATTTGCATAACCGATAGGCGCGTCAACCCACAATTCTTTAGCAAACCGCCCGTCGGCAAACAGGTGCGTGGATAAAATCGCACTTGTGTCATCACTATGGTTGACGACAACTGCGCCGGCGCCATCACCAAAAAGGACAGCGATATCCCGTCCGGCAGTCGTCAAATTCAAGCCCACCGACTGCACTTCAACGCCCACCAGCAGGATATTTTGGTACTGACCGGTTTTAATAAAGGCGTCGGCAATGGCGAGCCCGTAGATGAAGCCGCAACATTGCACGCGAATATCCAGGGTGGGAACACCGGGCAGTTCTAACAAAGACTGCAGGAAACTGCTGGTGCCGGGGAATCCATGTTCGGGAGTGGTCGTGGCAACGATCAGGCAATCAATATCTTGTTTGGTAAGACCGGCGCCCTCGATCGCGGATTGACAAGCCGGCAAGGCCAGCTGGGCGCATCCACACGGTGGCGTCACGAACCGCCGCTCCCGAATGCCGGTGCGCTCCACAATCCAGGCGTCGCTGGTGTCCATCAGTTTTTCCAAGTCGTGGTTGGTGACCACGTTTTCCGGTACAGATTTGCCTACACTGGCGATTTTGCTCCGCAACATACTACTTTCCTTTTACTTTCAGGTCTGCGAATAATGAATATCCTTAATATTGAGTTGGATTTCTTTGAATCCGTTCCACTCGTTTTCCTCTATCACAAACGCCATGTCAAGGGGACGATTGCCGATCAGCATTTCGTAGAGATTGCCCATTTTCCAGCCGATGGCACTCAGCGTGGTGCGTTCCTGAGTGATTTTAAATTTGAGGTGGTTTTCGCCGATGATCCGGGGCATGCCGGATACGTTCAGGTGGCGGGCCACAAAGACCGGACGCATATTTCCCGGGCCAAAGGGGGCCAGCTTATGCAAATAATCCAGCGTGACCGGATTAATGTCCTTGAAGGTGATTTCACATTCGATTTCGAGTCCGGGATTGAGCATATTGTCGGTAATGGATTCGCTCGCGATTTTTTTCAGGCGACGGGTGAATTCCGGCAGGGCTTCGATGTTGATAGTCAAGCCTGCCGCCATTTTGTGTCCGCCGTAATTTTCCAAGAGATCGGCACATTCGGTGAACGCCTGATACAGGTCGAAACCCGTTATACTCCGGGCGGAGCCTTTGCCGATGCCATTCTGAAAGGAAATCATGACTACCGGTCGATTGTACAATTCCTTTAGTTTGGAGGCGACGATACCGATGACTCCGTGATGCCAGTTGGTGCCGCTCAGGATAAGCACTTTGTCTTCATCAAGGTCATGGGTAGCGTTGAGCTGCAATATGGCATTGTCAATGGTCTCACGCTCGATGGTTTGGCGGTTGCGGTTTTCCTGTTCCAGCAAGTTGGAAAGGTAATTGGCCTCATCCCGGCTGTAGGAAATCAGCAAGCGTACAGCCCGGGTGGCTTCACCGAGTCGTCCGGCGGCATTCAGCCGCGGGGCCAGACCAAAGACAATGTTCACCACGTTCATGGTTTTATTATCGAAGCCGGAGACTTTCAGCAAAGCCTGCAAACCGATTTTCTGGGAGCTGTTCAGGTATTCCAGTCCTTTGGCTACGAGAGTTCGGTTTTCATCCAAAATCGGTACGATGTCGGCCGCCGTTCCGATGGCCACTAAGTCGAGATGGCGGTAGATATTGTCGAACGGCAAATTATTGACTAAATGAAATGCCTGTAAAAATTTGAAAGCCACACCGATCCCGCAGAGTTCTTTGAAGGGATAATGGTCATCGGTGCGCTTGGGATCGAGCAATGCTAAGGCGGGCGGCAGGGTTTCCGCGGGCTCGTGATGATCGGTGACGATGACCTCAATGCCGTTCGAGTTGGCATATTCGATAGTTTCGAAGGCGTTAATGCCGCAGTCGCAGGTGATGACGAGTTTGGCGCTGATGGTCAGGGCGTAATCAATCCCGGCCAGAGAAAGCCCGTAGCCCTCTTTTTCGCGATCCGGGATGTAATAGCCGGTGTCAATGCCGAGTTCCTGAAATGCCAGATACAGGAGGGCGGTAGCCGTCGTTCCATCCACATCGTAATCGCCAAAAATCAAGATCCGTTCGCGATTTAAAATGGCTTTGCCCAATCTTTCGACCGCCCGGTTCATATCGGTCATCAGAAAGGGGTCATAGAGGGTGCTGAGATCGGGGTTGAAGAATTTCCGGATCGTCTCTTTTGCAGTCAGATTGCGGTTGACGAGCATGCTGGCAACCAGCACGGGCAACTGCAGTTCTTTAGCCAGCTGCCGTACTAATTTAGAGTCCGGATTTTTAATTGTCCAGTTTTGTTTCATTGGAAAAGTCTGAAGTTGGTCTGTAAGCCGAATTCTGTATCCCGCCGAGGCGGGACGGCAATCATTGATCTACGATCGGCATCACTACCGACGTTAAGCGAGCTACCCGGGAATCAGACGGAACGGGTCATTCCTTTTCCCTGCTTGCTCTTGCTCCGGGTGGGGTTTGCCCTGCTCCCGACGTCACCATCGGAACGGTGCGCCCTTACTTTAATTCCGCCGACGCGGACCGCACCATTTCACCCTTACCCACCGGCGGTGGGCGGTGTAGTTTCTGTGGCACTTTCCTTCATCCCGACGAATCGGGATGCTCCCGCGTTACGGGACACCCTGCCCTGCGGAGTTCGGACTTTCCTCCCCGCGCTCAGCGAGGCGATTGCCCGACCAACTTCAGATAAGCTCCTCTTCATAAGTCGAACGGATTTCACTGCTCTGTTCGTCCCAATAGAGCATACGACCGCAGAATTCGCATCGGATCATGCGATCACCACTTCTAATTTCAAGGATCTTTTGAGGCGGCACGATCTTATGACAACCGCCGCAGGAAACCTGCATAGGAATATATTCAATATTTCCTTTTTTATCTACTTTTTCTTCAATTATCTGCTGGATCGGGACAACGGCGACCCCCTTCTTGGCTTTGGCGATCCGGTCATATTCGCGGATATAGCGATTAGGAATTAGCCGGACAACATCTGCCCGCTCGCCTAATAGTGTCGTCCGGGCGTCTTTAGTCCTGGTATTTGTTTTTTCGAGGATTGTTTGTTTCTCGGTGAGTTCCTTGGATTTTTCTGCCAGAGTAAGTTCCTTGCCTTTCAGGGTGACCTTCAATTTTTCTACTTCGTCTGTCAGGGTCAGGATAGAGTACTCAGCGGTGTCGATTTCCTGTTTAAGCGTATCAATTTCGGTAGTCAGGGCATCGTATTCTTTATTGGAAGTCACTAAATAAAGCTGATCCTGGTATTTTTGTAATTGGGTCTTGCCGTCGGTGATCTTGGCTTCAAAGGTTTTGATTTCCAATAGGGCTTCCTGCTCGCGTTTTTTATCGGCGGCGATTTCGTTCGTTAGTGCGTTAAGCAGATTTTGAAGGGTCTCCACTTGTTGCGGGAGATCGCCCCTGAGGCTATCTATCTCCAACAACTTCAGGTCAATTTTCTGTAGGTTCACCAGAAGTTGAAGCTCTTTTAACATGTAAACTCCCTGTTTGATTTAAAACGAAAATTGCACCATTCCCGGTGCAATCTATATGTTGTTAATCTTGTGTGATGTTTAATTATTGTTTTCAAAACCCAACCTATGCGGTGGGCGATATCCGACTTGAACGGATGACCTTCCCGATGTGAACGGGACGCTCTAACCAACTGAGCTAATCGCCCAGTAAAAATCTGTTTGATCCTCCAAAAAGCAACTAAATTTAGCCAAAACGGGGCATTTAAACAAAGTATTTGCTGAGATTTTTGCTCTTCATGTCCAACGTTCGGTCATCGATCTGAGAACAGTCGTATCAGCATGCGCCGGACACATGCCCCCAGGAAAATTAAAAACCAAACGAGGCAACCGATAAAAAAAGGTTGAATATGCCAAGGATAGCGCGGCAAAATGGCTGAACCCAGCCAGATGCCCGCCGCAAACCAGGAGCCGCTGGCCAGAAAGGAAAGGCCCATTCCCGCTATGATAAGTTGGCGCGGTAGGGGCATCCGGTATAGCGCCGCAAGCGTCGGCACGAACAGGCTGGGGATCAACAGCGAACCAAGAGTGTACCACATCCGCACAACCGAGGGGAGAAAGTATATCAGGATACCGGAAACAAGTACCGAAAACACGAGGCCGATTTTAATATATTGGCGGCGGTCAGGGCCACCACGTAGCAGTCCTAAAAAGTCACGTCCGAAAGACATCGCGGACAACAGACAGTAGGAATCCAAAGTTGACATGATAGTAGCCAAAAGTGCCACAAAAAATAACCCTCGGCTGACCTCTCCCAAGACCTGCTGACCTAACATTGGAAAAGCCAGCAGAGGATTAATACCCGGCAAAAGCGCCCGGGCATATAAGCCGGTGGTCGTCGTCAAAAAATCAAATATGACCCAAAAAATTACCGAGATTAAAATCCCCTTGCGCGCAGTCTGCCAGGATTGAGCGGCATAACAGCGCTGGTAAAAACCGGCATCGACAAATGTCCACAAAGCAATAAAAAACCACACCATTAGGTAAGCCAGGCCCATTTCACCCACCGGTTGCAGGTGAGTGGCCGGCAGGTGGGCTTGCAGAAACGACCAACCTCCGTAACGGGTAATCAGTATCCCTACGATCAATCCAAAACCGGTGAACATTAAAATGAATTGCAGGATGTCGGTAATGACAACCGCACGCAAGCCGCCAAAAAAAACATAGAGCGCCGAAAAAAGGGATGTCAGTGCAAAAGCCCACCAAAAAGGGATCCCGAAAATGCCGCCGAGTAAAAGTGAGACCATTAAAAAATGGGGCGCCGGCGTGGTCAGAATGAAAATGAACAGCCCTCCGATGATGCCCGCCGGTGTGCCGAATTGCCGGCGGAGCTGGTCGGGCAGAGTATACTGATTACTCTCTCGGATGCGCGGCGCCAAAAATAGTGCAAATAGAATCGCAAAAAGGTAGTAAGGCAGGCCCTGGGCAAACCAGTTCAAAATACCGTAACGGTAAGTAAACTCTCCGATGCCCAAAATGCCCCCGTACCATGTCGCCACCAAAGTCGCAATGAAAGCGGGCAACGATAAGCGCCGTCCCATCAGCAGGTACTCTTCATAACTGCGGTTTGCCCTGCGTGAGGCGTAAAGTCCTACGACTAGCTGACTGCCCAGAAAAAAAAGAACGATAAAAAAATCAATATTCGGAAGCTGAAGTCCAGTCACGTCTGACAGTGGTTGAAGATAATAAGCAGGTGTCCGAATTCAAAGTTGACCGAAATAGTACCGGCACGTGCAACATTGCTCAGCCCGCGCGAGCCTTCTGTTAAATTGGCATTTTGCAGAGGGAATTTGAGTCCGCGCGTGGTAATACGTCGGGCGGAAGGAAAGGCAATTAGCGAAATAATCTGACCGGCCTGCGTCGGGAATCGATAACTGCCGGGAGGGACCAGACGGAGTTCGGACGCTGGGGTATAGACGAAGCACTCGGCCCGGTGCAGGAATTTTTTAATGACCTGCAGGGTGGCCAGGGTATGATCTTCCCGGGCGCCCATGAATCCGAACAGATGGAAGCGGCAATAACCTTGGCGGGTGAGCACGGTGAGGGCTTTTTCCAGGTCACTTTCAGTCTGGGATGTAATGTGCTGAATGGGTGTACCCCGTGACCTGAAAAAAGAGAGCGTCGCCGCAGTGCAGGAATCCAGATCACCGATGATCAGGGCTGGCAAGATATGTCTGCCACGGGCCACTCTTGCGCCTCCATCCACGGCCACTACGGGGAACGTTTTTTGGGAGACAAACTCCCTGATATTGAGCCAGCGCGGCATCATCCCATTGCCGATCAGGATCGCTGCGGACTGATCAGGCAGGGAGAGAGAATTATTATGCAAGGCCATTTTCGAGCTGTTATTGCTTCAGACCTAACGGTTCCAGGTCGTTTTTCACCATCAGGGCTCTTAAACTGGCGTGGTCAATGGTGAAGTTGTACTGCCTGGTCAATTCGTTCACCCGCTGTTGGTATTCGCGGGAACGGAAATATTTGATCAGGTCTTTAGCCAGAGGGAGCATGAGGAAATCCGGCTCCCAGATCAGCGGCGCATGGTCGCGCGTATTCATGATGCATTTAAAATGCGCCGCCCACGCTACGAGGTAGAAAGAGTATTTGGACAACAGGTTTTTACTGATAGCATACATGATTGCCTGGTTGACGGGATTAGTAAAAATGAATTCCTTGCTGAACATGAAAGCCGTATGACAGTAGCGGGGTTTATTGATAATACCTTCCAGGCGTACCCGATTGGTTAAAATGATAAGAATTTCCATCAGGCGGTCGCCGATGCCTAAGCCCGGATGCACCTGACCCGGCAAAGGCGGGCGCGAGGCGGAGAATGATTGCAGGGGATGCTGTAAAAGGAGCCATTCGACCTGCAGGAGATTAGGATTCCTTGCCGGGAAATTGGGCAGCACTCCTGTATTAAAGTGCACCGGTCCCCGCTTCAACACCAATTCACAGATTGTATTTTCGGGTTGGGGAGTCCCGTTAAAGGCATAGAGACGGTGGGTGTGCGGGTCACTGGTGTCAATTTCCAGGCGCAGGTTGGTCAGGCCGGCCTTATTGAGGATTTCCTGCAGTCCAAAAGCCCTGACGGCATTGACCAATCCCAGGCGGCTAAAGACTCCCAGAAAGAAATTGGAGTCGGCGGTCACCCGTCCGTCCGTCAGCAGATTTTCCAAAGACAGCTCGTTTTCGGCGACTCCGGCCTGTAGATCAGCGGTGGTCAGTTTGCGTGCGATTTTCGAGTATTCGCGCCGGTAACGGGTCATGGTGGCTTTAAATTACATAAAAATTTTTATTGAGCAACCAGAATTTTCCCCGCAGGGCCAGATAGAAATTCACCAATGCGGGCGGCTCCGCTGTGACCGGAAGTCGATAGCACTTCCAGTAAGGCATTGGCCGCACTCGCGGCAACAGCAATCAACAACCCACCTGAAGTTTGGGCATCGCTCAGCAGGGTCTGATCGGTGACTGGAATGGTGGCTTCCCAGCTCACAAAGGCGTTGGCGTATTCGAGGTTGGCTAACGTTCCGCCGGGAATGCAATTCTGGCGGATCAGGGCTGAGGTACCAGAAATAACCGGAACCTGATTGACGTAAATTCGGGCTCCGAGAGAGCTTCCTTGGAGCATTTCGTGTAAATGCCCCAGCAGTCCGAAGCCGGTTACATCGGTACAGGCGTGAACTGGGAATTTCTGCATCGCGACCGTCGCTGAGGCGTTCAGAGTCGCCATCAGTTCGGTCAGTTCACGGGCCTGTTCCGGGCTCAGGAGACCGCGTTTCAGGGCGGTGGTTTGAATGCCTGTTCCGAGAGGTTTGGTCAGGATCAGCGCATCGCCTGCCTGAGCTCCGGTATTGCGGATAATTTTCCGGGGATGCACTGTCCCGATAACCGCCAGGCCGAATTTGGGTTCGTTGTCTTCGATGCTGTGCCCGCCGATGACCGGTAAATGAGCGGTCTGACAAACACTTTCCGCTCCTTTCAGTATCCGTTCTAATACCCTGAGCGGCAAGCGCTTTTCGGGAAAAGCGACGATGTTCAGGCCAAAGAGCGGAGTGGCGCCCATCGCATAAATGTCACTGAGTGCATTCGCCGCGGCAATCCTTCCGAAATCGTAGGGATTGTCCACAATCGGTGTAAAAAAATCCACCGTCGCCACGAGCGCCGTGGAATCATTTAACTGATAAACAGCCGCGTCATCCGAGGTATCAAAACCCACCAGAACTTTTTCTGACAGAACCGGTGAAAGCTGGCTCAGGATTTTTTCTAAATTTGGTGGGCGGAGTTTGCAGGCGCATCCCAAACCATGCGTGTACTGGGTCAACCGGACGTCTTCTACCGGTATGGACAGCATGTGAGTGGGTAGCGAACCGGTCAGGTTTTTTACGGTTTCGGCAATCTGAGCGACAGCCCGGTCAATTTCTGCCACATTATTTGTGCGACCGACTGAAAAACGGACACTGCCCAGAATTTCTGCAGTGGTTCGTCCCATTGCCTGCAGGACGTGAGAAGGAGTCACGCGGTCAGCATGGCAGGCGGCGCCGGTGGAAGCCGCTATCCCGGGTAAAGCGGACAACAGCGCACTGGCGTCCAAACCCGCAAAGCAAACATTAAGCGTATTGGGTAAACGCTGGGTCGGGTGGCCATTCAACCTGATCTCCGGTAGCGCACTTTGCAGGTTTTTCCAAAAATGTTCGCGGAGGGTCAGCAGATGTTCTTGAATTGTGGCGGATTTTTCCGTAAACAAAGCTGCCGCGGCGCCAAGCCCCACGATTTCCAGCACATTCTCCGTTCCGGGGCGCAGGCCAAATTCGTGACCCGCTCCCAATATCAGAGGCGTCAAAGACGTCCCGGCCTTGAGATAAAGGGCACCAATTCCCTTGGGAGCCATCATTTTGTGTCCTGCGAGAGAGAGAAGGTCGACGCCCAGTTCAGCTATATCTATTTTGATCTTACCGGTCGCCTGGGCGGCATCGGTATGGCAGATAATTCCATGTGCCTGCGCGATTCGGGCTATTTCCCGCAAAGGTTCCAGCGTACCAACTTCGTTGTTGGCCAACATGATACTAATCAGACAGGTATCGGAATTAATCGCGCTGGTGACGTCATCGGGATCAAGCATCCCGTCCGAGTCGACCGGTAAATATGTTACCCGGTGGCCTTGGCGCTCAAGATAGCGGCAAACCTCAAGTACGGAAGGATGTTCAATGGCGCTGGTAATGATATGCCCCCCCGGATGCATTTCCGCCACTCCGCGAATAGCGAGGTTATTCGATTCGGTGCCGCCGCTGGTGAAGATAATTTCTTCCGGCCGACACCCCAGAAGAGCCGCAACCTGCTCGCGAGCGGTTTCAACGAGTCGCTTGCTGGCCTGCCCGAAAGTGTGCGTACTGGACGGATTACCGAAGCCGGTTTGCAGGCAGGGAGTCATCGCCGCAATTACTTCCGGCGCCAAGGGAGTGCTGGCATTATGATCGAGGTAAATGGCTTGGGGCATCTTCATTCCACCAGTAAAGTGAAATCCGCGCTGGGAGCGGAGTGCGTAAGGGCCCCTACGGACAGGACATCAACTCCACTCGCAGCGTAAGCAGTTAAGTTTTCAAGGCTAATATTGCCGGACGCTTCAGTCAGGATGACCGGAATCTGATCGGATTTGCGCAATTCAGCGGTGAGTTCTGTGATAATGGATGGCTGAAAGTGGTCGAACATAATGATGGGCTGAACCTGCAGGTCGATGGCCCGGAATAGCTGCACGACGGCCTGGAACTCGCTGACTGTACGAACCTCCGTCTCGATAAAGCGCAGGCGTGGATTATTAGTGACAATGGAAACCACGGCCTCCCGGATCGCGGATAATCCGCCGCTCCTTTGTAAAAGAGCCAGGTGATTATCTTTTAACATTGCGGCGTCCGAGAGGCCAAGACGATGGGTCAGACCGCCGCCCCAGGCAATGGC
>Ga0209609_10000585_pt1 | contig 21838 bp, 15 predicted proteins | sample LakKivw325mmetaG_FD_184136 | JGI IMG/M metagenome (GOLD analysis project Ga0209609, IMG submission 184136) | Anoxic lake water microbial communities from Lake Kivu, Rwanda to study Microbial Dark Matter (Phase II) - Lake Kivu water 325m metaG... | ecosystem: Environmental > Aquatic > Freshwater... | reverse complement strand
ATTAAACTGACTATCACGATCATCAGACAGGCGAGAAAATAGCTGGCAAAGCGCTCGGTAATTAATTGATTAAGGCCGGCGATATTTTTCCAGATTATCGTCGCTATTGCTCCAGTCGACATACCGGCAATTGCACCCTCACGCGTGACTTTTTTCCAGTACAGCATGGCGACTAAAACCGGCCCGAAACTGGCCCCCAATCCTGACCAGGCATAGGAAACCAAAGCGAAAACGAGGTCTTTTGACCTGAAAGCCAGAACGAAAGCGAGCAGGGCCACCCCCAAGGTAACGAGCCGGTTGAGACTCACAAATTGCCGGGGTGAGAGATTGATTTTGGCGATTTTATGAGTCAGGTCTTCGGTCAGGGCGGAAGTCGCTACCAGCAGTTGCGAGTCGGCGGTGGACATCATCGCCGCCATTGATCCGGAAATTAAAATTCCGGCCAACCAACCCGGGAGCAGGTTCGTTGCCATATAAGGCATAATCTTTTCCGGGTCGGTGAAGGGTTGACGGCCGTACAGCGCCAGTCCGACTATTCCCATGGCAAACGCTCCGCAAAAGGCCGGTATCGCCCAGGTGAAGGCGATCGCCTGACAGCGTCGAATGGAACGCACATCCCTTAAAGCCATAAACCGCACTAACAAATGCGGCTGACCAGTATAACCCAGACCCCAGGAAAGTCCCGCGATTATTCCCAGTCCTACCAGCCATCCGGTGGTGTTGCCGGTGACCGATAATATCGCCGGGGTCAGTTCTTCCAAATGGGTGGTTGGCGCAGAGGTAAGAACTATTAATCCGATAACAGGCAATAGCACGACGGTGCAGAACATTAAAAAAGCCTGAATCATATCGGTCCAGACGACCGCCCTAAAGCCCCCTACTATTGTATAGACCACGATTACTCCGCCGCCAATCAAAATTCCATAAACCGGCGGAATCCCAAATGCGACATTCAGTACTTTGCCCGCCCCACTGAATTGCGCCGCTACATACAAGGCAAAGAAAAAGGTAATGATCAAGGACGAAATTACGCGCAGGATCTGCTTGTCATCGTGGAAATAATTGGAAATTAGATCGGGCAGAGTCAGCGAATCGTACTGTCCGGCCAAATTGCGGATTGGGGCGGCTAAAAATAGCCAGCAGAAAATGATCCCGCCCAGACAACCCAGAACCGTCCAGATTTCCTGAAAGCCCACTGCCAGGGCGACTCCGGGTAAACCGAGGACCAACCAGGCTGACTCTGCACTGGCCCGCTCGGACAACGTGATCGCAATAGCTCCAAGTTTGCGGTCGGCCAATAAAAATTCCGCATGAGTCTTGTTCTTACCAACCGTCCAAATACTGACAATGATGATTGCCAACAGGTAGAGACAGAGCCCGAGAAAAATCTGATTCATGTACGTAACCCCTCGAATGCCTGAAAGATCAATTTGACCATCAGAATTTAAAGAATTCAGTCTGGCGAGACAATACCATGCGCCGGATAGAATTTTTTTTAACCTTCCACAAGTATTAATTTATCATCGTTATTGTGAAATAATTCTTTAAAGGTTATTCAAGAAATCGGATAATGGCCAGAAAAATCGTACACATCATCGGTACAGGTACGATCGGCGCCCCGCTGACAGGGATCATGACCAGTCGGCGTGAACAACTGGGGATTGAAGAGATATCCTTCCAGCCCGATTTGACTACACTTCAGAATAAATCGTTTTTTCAGGATCTGGTGACACGGGGGGCGAAGTTATGCGTTGCCGAGGCTCAGGCGGATGAATTTGTCAGTGCCGGCTGTAAAATTGATTATTTAGCTGAAGAAGCCATAGACCGGGCGGCGGTGATTATCGATTGTACTGCTGAAGGGGGTGCCTTACAGGCTAAAACTACGGTATACGATCGCCATCAAAATATTTCTAAGTTCTTCATAGCTCAGTCAAGGGAATCGGGCTTCGGACTCGATTTTGCCTATCGTATCAATGATGAAGCGCTTAAACCTAACGAGACTCGCTTTGTCAGGGTGGTTTCCTGCAATGCACATAATATCGCGGCGCTGATTAAAACCCTGGCTTTCGACGATCAAGGCCAGTCGCTGCTGGATTGGGGGCGTTTTGTTTGTATTCGCCGGGCAAGTGATATCAGTGAAGATAAAGCCTATATTCCTGCTCCCCAGGTCAGCCGACACCATGATGAAAAATTCGGTACCTATCAAGCTCGGGATGCGGCCTCGCTGTTCCGCACCTTAGGGCATGAATTGAACTTGTTCTCATCGGCGATGAAAGTCAACTCCCAGTACCTGCACGTGGTGCATTTTAACCTTAAACTACGCACCAGCACCTCACTGCCCAGAGTGATTAACCGGCTGGAGGCCAATCCCCTGATTGCTCTGACCAACAAAGCACTAACGAGCCAGATTTTTGCTTTTGCGCGGGATACCGGCTATCTTGGACGCATCGTCAATCAGGCAATCGTAGCGGTGCCCAGTCTGATGGTTCACAACAATAATGAAATCGTTGGATACAGTTTTTCACCTCAGGATGGCAACTCGGTACTGAGTTCGATAGCCGCGGCGGTCTGGTATTTTTATCCGCATTCCTACAAGGAAAAACTGCTCAATTTAGACGATCTGGTTTTCGCTGAGGTCTGATTAATATGCTCGTCAAACAGGTCGTAACCGGCATTTTTGCCGCTAATACCTGGCTCATTGCTGATGAGAATACTCACCAGGCCCTGATCATTGATCCCGGCGCTGAAGCTCCGCAAATTATTGCAGACCTTACGCAGCTGAATTCGACCACGATCGCGATTCTTGCCACTCATGCTCATCCTGATCATCTGGGAGCCTGTGCCCCGCTCCAAAAGCACTTCGCTGTACCGCTCTATCTGCATGAGGCAGAGCAGGAATTACTGGCGAACATGAGCGCTATCGGACAATTTTTAGGGCTGGAAAATATTGAAGCACCGTTCGACGTGCATTATTTTAGCCAGCAAGATGAACTCCAGCTGGAACCGTTTCGGATTGGGATTTGGCGTACACCCGGACATACACCCGGCAGCGTGTGCTATGCGATTGGCGAACATTTGTTTTGTGGCGATACGTTGTTTCGTGAGTCGGTAGGACGGACGGATTTTCCGGGCGGCTCCTGGTCCGAGTTACAGATTAGTCTTGAGAAACTGGTACGGAAAAGCCGGGGGTATACGATTCATCCCGGTCATGGCACCGATACGGATATTGACCACGAATTGCTCCGGAACACCTTTCTTAAATCGGTGGCGACCGCATGTCAGTGAAAAATTTCTACTCCCGGTTTCGCGCTTTTACCATTGCCTACGGTTTGTTAGACGATTGTAAGCAGGTGATTATCGGTCTTTCCGGCGGCGTCGATTCCATGGTGCTTTTACAGCTGTTGCAAACGTATGTCGGGAGAAAACCGATTAATTTGCTCGCTGTACACATAAACCATGGTCTGCGCGGGCAACAATCCGAAAAGGATCAGCAGTTCGTGAGTGAGTACTGTCGAGAAAAAGCAATAAATCTAGTGATCCGCCGCATACCGGTTCGGGATTATGCCCGAACAAATCACATTTCTCTCGAGATGGCGGGACGGGAACTACGCTATCAGGTTTTTCAGGAAATTGCCCGGCAGTATTCACAAGCTGTCATTGCCACTGCCCATACTCTCGATGATCAGGCCGAAACCGTATTGCTGCGAATCTGCAAAGGCACGAGTCTGGCCGGTCTGGCCGGCATTCCGATCCGGCGTGAAAATATCATTCGACCCCTTCTGTTTGCCCGCAAGGCTGAACTATATGAATACGCCCGGGTAAAAATAATTCCTTACCGCGAGGATCGGACCAATTTTCAATCGGCTTATCAAAGGAATTTTCTGCGCAATGATATAATTCCTTTACTGCAAAAAAAGATCAACCCAAAAATCGTCGAGACTCTTGGCGCTCTGGCAAACCAGACGGTGGAAAATAATGCCGTGATCAGCGGTCAGCTGCAAACAGCCTGGAAGCAGGCCGTTCTGCTTGCCAGCGAGCGGGAGATAATTCTTGATATTTCAAAACTCACGGGCTATTTCACGGCGATTGAAAAAGCAATTTTGTTGGAAGCTTATCGCCGGGTAGCAACAACCGGTGGCGGATTAAGTAATGTGCGTTTGACTGCTCTTTTAAAACTGATTCATTTTGGTCAAACCGGTCAATGCCTGCATCTCGGAGGAACGATCACAGCCACGATTAATCGGCAGCACCTGCACATCGGCACGAACCAGGTGAATGATTGGACTGACGCTCAAATAAGAGCTGGAGAACAATTAGTCAATGAATCGTTCACCATTCGGACTGCAATAACCAATAGAGACGAATATGAAGTCGCAGCGCATCAGAAAGGGACTGAGTACTTTGATCTTAAGCGGGTCGGTCCGCACTTGACCATCAGGCACTGGCAAAGGGGAGACAGCATGAGACCTCTGGGGATGTCGAAGACGAAAAAAGTCAGTGATATTTTTATCGACCTCAAAGTACCCCGCTGGCATAAACACCAAATACCCGTAATCGCTAATGGTGAAAATATTATCTGGTTATGTGGACTGGTGATTGCCGATGATTTTAAAATCACGGCTGAGACGGAAAAGGTATTGAAAATAATGTATAGGGAAAACTAAATGGGAAAAGAATTTACACTCGATCAACGTTATGGACAGTATGCCGGCCAAGTGGTGGAGGAAATCCTGCCTGAGAAAGTAATTAAGGAACGAATTACCGAATTAGGGGCGCAGATTTCCCGCGATTATCAAGACAAGGTGCCGATCTTTATCGGCGTCCTGAATGGCAGTTTTATCTTTTTTGCTGACCTGTTTCGCGCCCTGAGCATTGACGGCGAGGTTGATTTTATCAAGATTTCTTCGTATGCCGACGAGACGCGTTCCAGCGGAACCGTTTTGCTTTTAAAAGACATCAGTTGCGATGTCAGCCAGCGCGATATCATTGTGGTCGAGGACATCATAGACTCTGGTTTGTCCATCAAGTTCATCAAACGCCGTTTGGAGGAAAGCGATGCCCGATCGGTGCGTTTTGCCGCTCTGCTGATCAAGGAACATACGCAGATTGATTTTCCAATCGAATACCTGGGATTTAAGATTCCCAATCGGTTCGTGGTCGGCTACGGGCTGGATGTTGCCCAAAAACTGCGCAACTTAAACTCGATCTATGCTTTTAAGGAGAAAAAGGAAAAATAAATGAATAAAAACAGCCTCACTGAGAATAGCCGGAAAGACACACCGAAAGACAGCGGCGCGCCATCCCCGCGGACAGGCAAAAATTCGACTCGTGAAAAACCGACCCGCCGTCGGAATGAGGAATTCAAGTGGAAAAAAGCCTCGCGAACTTCGCTGATGTGGATCATCATTATCGTCAGTTCCATTCTGCTAATCCAGATTTTAGGCAAAGGCGGGCAGGAGGAAGTCGTAATTCCCTACTCCCAATACCGTGATTTGCTGAGTCGCAAACTGATCGCGAATGCCGTAGTGGTGGAGAACGAATTTCACGGAACTCTGTCCCAGAAAGTGCCCATGACAGTCGGGAATCGTTCCATCGAAGTGGAAAAATTCATCACCATTCTGCGGGTAATCAACGAGAATGTACTCAAGGAGTGGGATGAAGCTGGAATCAAATACGACTTCCGTGAGAAGAATACAAAATGGACTAACTTGTTTGTCAATCTATTGCCGTTTATCCTGTTCATCGGATTGATGATGATTACCCTGCGACGCATGCAGGGACAGAACAATCGCGGTATTTTCGGCTTCGGAAAGAGTAAAGCCCGGCTATGGACGCATGATCGGCCCAAAATCAGCTTTAACGATGTGGCCGGTTGTGCGGAAGCCAAGGAAGAATTGTATGAAATAATCGAGTTTTTAAAATCGCCTTCGAAGTTTTCCCGTTTAGGCGGTAAAATCCCCAAAGGTGCTTTACTGCTGGGCTCCCCGGGAACAGGCAAAACCCTGCTGGCCAAAGCCGTCGCTGGAGAAGCCGGCGTACCGTTTTTCAGTATCAGCGGCGCTGATTTTGTGGAAATGTTCGTAGGTGTCGGCGCTTCGCGGGTACGCGATTTGTTTGAGCAGGGTAAAAAGAGTGCCCCGTGCATTATTTTTATTGATGAAATTGATGCCGTGGGACGCCATCGTGGAGCCGGCCTGGGCGGCGGTCATGACGAGCGCGAACAAACTTTGAACCAGTTACTGGTCGAAATGGATGGTTTCGATGAAAACACCAATGTTATCATTTTGGCGGCAACCAACCGGCCGGACGTATTGGACACCGCTCTGCTGAGACCGGGACGTTTCGACCGGCAGATTGTCGTTGATATTCCTGATATCATCGGGCGCGAAGGCATCCTGAGGGTACATACGAAAAACATTCCACTCGGTGAGGACGTTGACTTAGCCCTGATCGCCAAAGGCACACCGGGCCTGGTCGGAGCCGACCTCGCCAACCTGGCCAACGAGGCCGCTTTGCTCGCCGCCCGTCGCAACAAGAAAGTCGTGGAGATGAACGATTTTGAGGACGCCAAAGACAAGGTCATGATGGGCGTGGAACGGAAGAGTCTGCACATTTCCGAGCGGGAACGCAAGTTGACGGCTTTTCATGAATCCGGACACGTTATGGTCGCGGTCAATATTCCCGAAGCCGATCCGATCCATAAAGTTACCATCGTCCCCCGGGGACGCGCCCTGGGCATCACTCACCAATTGCCCATGGATGACCGCCACAATTATTCACGCAGTTATATCATGGGCCAGCTCTGCATTCTCCTGGGCGGTCGCGCGGCGGAAAAGATCATTTTCAATGAGCTGAGCACTGGCGCCGGAAATGATATTGAGCGGGCAACCGAATTGACCCGTAAAATGGTCTGCGAGTGGGGTATGAGCGACAGATTAGGACCCCTGACATTCGGTAAGAAAAACGAAGAAATATTTTTAGGACGCGAAATCGCCACGCACCGCGATTTCAGCGAGGAAACCGCCAAAGTCATTGATACGGAAATTCGGCGGATCGTCGAGGAGGCGGAAGAACGCGCCTGCGATATTCTACGGCGCAATCTCACGGGTCTCCAACGTCTGGCGGAAACCCTGCTCGAAAAGGAAGTCCTCGACGGTTCGGAGATCGCCGCCATCGTCAATGTTGTTCCCAATGGACAACCGAACACGCAGTTGAATATTGTTCAAAAGAAGTCTCCGAAAGACTTGAAGCCAACTGCTAAAGCGACCAGAACATCCAAACGTAAAAAGAGTGAAGAGCTTCCCCTTGCTGCGACTCCTGAAAAATAACGATACCCGCCATTTGATTGAGGAAATGAACGCACTGGGTGTGGAAGCCCCGGGGATCGAGATCATGACCGCCAAGGGAGCTTTCCAGGTTATCAAGACAGAACCGATTTCCGCTCCCGCGGCGAATATTCTGAAGCAACAAATGCTGTCAATCGGCGGTGAATGCGCGGTTTCCCGCCACGCCGCAGACTGTAGTATCGTCAGCGCGCCGGTGATCCTGATGGGTACGTTCAAGCATTTTCAGCGCCTGGCAGAAAGCCTGCGTCACCAATACTTCGGTTTGCCGGAGCTGGGAGAAGAAATCGCGCGCTGGCTGCGGGGTGAGTTCAAACCGCACGGATTCCGGGTCGGTGATCGTTTCTATCCGGTTGGAAACCGGACGTATGTGATGGGCATCCTGAATCTGACGCCCGATTCTTTCTATCGCGGAAGCCGCATAAATAGCACCGAACAGGCACTCGAGACCGCCGTTCAAATGGAAGCTGAAGGAGCCGATTTCATAGATGTAGGCGGAGAATCCTCGCGGCCCGGTGCCGACCCTTTGCCCTTAGAAGAAGAATTGAAACGCGTCGTTCCCGTCGTGGAACGACTAACGAAAACGGTAAAAATTCCTGTTTCGGTTGATACCTATAAATCGGAAGTAGCCGCACAAGCACTTCAAGCCGGCGCGAAAATTATTAATGACATCAGTGGTCTGCATTTCGATTCCCGACTTCCCGAAATCATTGCTCGCCACCAGGTGACCGCCATTTTGATGCACATTAAAGGTACTCCGCGCAATATGCAGGATGATCCCCGCTATGTCAATCTGATAGATGAAATCCTCGATTACCTGCAGAAATCCGCCCGACAGGCTACGGATGCTGGGTTAGAGAAGGAGCGAATTATCCTCGATCCGGGCATCGGTTTTGGTAAAATTGTCGCAGACAATTATACGATTCTGCGTTATCTGACTGAATTCAAGTCGCTGGGTTATCCGATTCTGATTGGACCTTCCCGGAAGTCATTTATTGGCAAGGTGCTTGATTTACCGCCGGAAGAACGTCTGGAAGGCACACTGGCCACAATCGCGGTCGGGGTACAGAACGGAGCCGACGTGGTGCGTGTGCATGATGTCAAAGCGACCGTTCGTGCAGTACGCATCGCCGAAAATATCAGGGGAGGAATCCAATGACGCTGTTCACCTTCAAATTCCTGACCATCACGCTCTGGGATGTACTTGATATTGTGATTGTTTATCTGATCCTGCTCAAGTTGTATCAGTTTTTCAAAGGCTCACGCGCTTCGCAGATGCTGATTGGTCTGGCCATCATCCTGCTGATGTCCTTTTTAGCCCGAACATTTAACCTGCAAAGTCTGTCATGGATTATGAGTCATTTGCAAACGGTCTGGGTGATTGCATTTGTCATCGTCTTTCAACCAGAACTGCGCCGTATCCTGATTTACGTCGGTCAGAGTCGGTTTTTAAGACGCTTTCTCAGCGAAGCCAAATCGAAGACCATCGAGGCAGTCGGAGCAGCGACTCAGGAATTGATCCGTCGCCGCTGGGGAGGGCTGTTCGTCCTGGCCCGGGAAGTCGGATTAAAACCGATCAAGGAACGAGCGACCACCATTAACGCCGAAGTTTCGTCCGCTCTGCTGGTTTCAATTTTCAATCCTGGTTCGCCCTTGCACGACGGAGCGGTGCTCATCCAAAACGATATCATCGAAGCCGCGGGATGTATTCTGCCGCTGTCGGAGAATCCTGATCTGGATCCGCAAATGGGCACGCGCCATCGCGCGGCTCTGGGTATTTCCGAGGAATCGGACGCCGTTGTCGTAGTAGTTTCGGAAGAAACCCAGAAGATAGCGGTAGCTTTTCAGGGCATTTTTTATCGCAATGTGGATCAGGATACCCTGCACGCGCTGTTGAATAAGTTATTTTTTGAAACTAAAGAAAAAGATTGAGTTTTTCCCCTCTCAGGTGAAAGTAAAAAACGGGCCACCGCTGTCGCAATTGGTAATTCGCAAAATAATCATCCTTGCCGTTTTAACTTGGATGTTGACGACTGGGGCTTTTGCCGATGCTAAGGCAGGACTAAGCCAGCAATGGCTCAATTCCAATATGTGGCAATTGCAGGTCGATGTCAGCCGACCCCGGATCGAAATCAAGAACGGCGTGTCCTGCATCAGTCTTCCCGGATTCGCTTCAAATTATCAAATCGGGAAACCGATCCTGCCGGTATTCGTCAAAGTCTTTAATGCCCTGCCAGAAGAAATCACCTATCAGTTGACCACGGATAACCGTCAGATATTAACCCTGCCAAAGCCCATTGACATTTTCAATGATTTTCCGTTAGGCTGGTCCGAACCCGGCGCAGCTGAAAACAGCCCTGTTGACCAAATCAAAGCACCTCCGTCCGATTTTCCGGAAACTGCGATAAAAATCGAATTTGTTGGTTATCATAAACGTGTCCCGCTGACCCGGGTCAAGATTTTCCCCTGTCAGGTCGTTGATCAGGGGTATACGCTGGTCTACCACCAGACGCTGAGCGTCAGGGTAACCATCCGCAATGATCGCCAGCTGATCCGCGCTGGTGAACTCAGCACGGATCCCGTTCTGCAAGCGCTCGGTGTCACCGAAAGAGAAGTACGACGTAGGTCGGTTGTAGCCAAGCCTACCGCGACAGGGGTTACCAGCCAAAAATTAGTCCGCCTGGTGGTCGAAGTGGATGGCATTTACCGGGTCAGCAAAGCCGATTTGATTAAGAACGGCATCAAGCTGGGAAATGTTGACCCGCGTACCTTTCGGCTGACTAACTACGGCAAGGAAGTGCCGATTTTTGTTTCGGGTGAATCGGATGGTGTTTTCGGAACGGAAGATTATATTGAGTTTTGCGGACGACGCAACCCTAATTCGGTGGGTAACTACGCGCACGATCCCTTCACCGACAAAAATGTCTACTGGTTGTCCTGGGGCACCGGCTTTGGTTTGCGCTATGCCGAAGAATCTGCTAAACCGACCATTCCACCCGAACAAGCCATTATTCCACTGGACTTTCAGCACACACTGCACTGGGAGCGCAACGATTACTTTGAACGTCTCGGTCAGGTTGACACCGATAAACCAACTCATGCCCGCGACCACTGGTTCTTTGATGCGGGGATCAACGGCGGTACGACTAAAATGTACTCGTTCGAGCTGGCGTATCCGAACTCCAATTCGACCAAAGATTTTGAAGTGGAGGTCGGTATGCATGGATTGACTTATCAGGTCGGCGGTCATGAAGTCGCGGTTTATGTCAATGACAAATATGTGGGAACCGGGAGTTGGAGTGACCAGGTGCCGCATGTTATTCAAAGCGATCCTCAGCAGATATTGCGGAACAATTTTTTAACTCACGGAACGAACAAAATCCAGCTGGCGGTATCCGGCAATGACCCAACTAATCGCTATGATAAAGTATTATTCGACTGGGTGAAGGTCAGCTACCAGCGACTGTACAAAGCCTGGCGCGATAGTTTGGATTTCGTCCGCCCTACTGGCTACCCGAGCGGTATTTATCATTTTCATCTGTCCAATTTCAGCTCTCCGGACATCTCGGTTTACAAAGTCGGAAAAAGCAAGGTGCGCGATTTTGACGTCGAATTCCAGCGCCGCACCGGTACCTACGATGTCGTTTTACAGGATTATGTGCACGATGATTCCACGCTCTACTGGGCGGCCAGTGCGGCAGGAATCAAAATCCCGGCGGTAATCACCTATGATACCGTAGGAATAACAAACAGCCTGCCAAAGGGCGCTGATATTTTAATCCTGATCCCCGACCAGTGGGAACAAAACCTGCAGAAGCTGACCGACTTCTATGAAGCGCAGGGATTGCGTCCGGAAGTAATCGGGGTGCGGAAGGTGTTCAACGATTTCAGTCATGGAATTGTGACGCCTTTCGCCATTAAACGCTTTCTGCAATTTGTGTACAGCAACTGGAACCCGGTACCCGATTATGTGATGTTCATCGGCGATGCCGAACTGCGCGAGCAGACTTCCGTTCCGCCATTTCTGTTTCAGTCCTATAAATTCGGTGCCTGTGCCACAGATTTCTGGTATACCCTTGCCGATGACGATGAAGTGCCTGATTTTGCGCTCGGACGCTGGCCTTGTTCTACTGCCGAAGAGCTCCAACTGCTGATAAAGAAACGAATCAACTACACCAAGGCCAAATTGGCTGGTGCCTGGAATAATGAATTGCTTTTCATTGCCGGCTTTGAGGATGCCTTTAAAAATCAATCGGAAGATATGATTCATCATCAGATCGGCAAAGAGTATAATATTAACCGCATCTACATTAATCCGGCTTCGGAAAATTCCCGGTTTTTTGGTGGATCTGATACGCTCATTTATCTCTTTAATCAGGGTTTGGCGTTAGGGAATTTCATGGGGCACGGCGGCGGCGCCGTGTGGGGTGACCGTTCCTTGTTCAACTCTTCCCATATCAAGTACCTGAAGAACGTGGATCGTCTGCCATTTTTAACCAGCATGACCTGTTTTACCGGAGACTGGACCAGTGTCACCGGTCTAGGTGAGCAGCTTTTATTAGCCGAAGATGGTGGCGCGATAGGGCTCTGGGGAGCGACCAGCGTCGGTTGGATCAAGAATGACTACCTGCTGGCCAAACCTTTTTATGATGTGATTTTCCAGCCCGGCATGACCGCCGGTCGGGCTATTCAAATCGCCAAGATAAAATACCTGACCGAACAGGATTATTTTGATTATTTAAAGTTATCCATGCTGTATTCCTATAATTTGATCGGTGACCCCACCGTCACCTTGCCTTTTCCCGGTGCGACGGTTGCCTTAACAGTCGATAAAGAGACCCCCGCTCCCGGCGATACCGTAACGCTGAGCGGTCAACTGCCATTTCAAAAAGGCGAAATCACCGTCCAATTGTACGATTCCAGCAAAGTCAGGGTTCTTCCGCAACTGGTAAAAACTACGTTCACTAATGGACAAGTCAGCCTTCCGATCCGCTTGGATCCCTCAATTGCACCGGGCAATGCCTACCTGAATTATTATGTAAAGAATACCATCACCGGTGAAGATGCTCACGGCGTGACTTTATTCAATGTTCGGGGCATGACTTTTTATGGATTTGAATGCAATCCTCCCCGTCCGACGCGGGGAACCAATTTCACGGTAAGCATCTATACTGACCTGCTCGATATGCAAGCCCTGCGGTGTGAGGTGGACACGGTTTCCGCTTCTTCGTATTTAGATGACAGCGGTATCGAGCATATAGTGAGTTTCAGCAATCCTGGTGCAATAATTTCATTAGAAATGCTACCCGTGGCGGGCAATGTGAACCAATGGCGGTTAGCCGCACCCTTGTCAATCAATACGGCCGGCAAACTGCTCGCCCTGCGATTTGTGGCCACCGACCAGGCCGCGAGCCAAGTTACCAGCCAGTCTTTTTTAGTCAGGATCAAACCTGCACCGGAACTGACTCCCGTCGCTCTTAATCAGGGTGGGCAAAAGTTCCCGGAACTGATCACCGGAGTCTATTACCGAGGCGATGACACAATCAATGTCAAAGTCCGGGTTGAACGGGTTGTCGATGCCACCCGCACCCTTTTTGGTGAGACCGTTACAGCTTTCCGTCCCAACCAGGTCAATTCTATCCGCTTTCCTGGTCTGCTCGGGACGGGTCTGACGCATTTTATAGTAAGCGTCGATCCTGATAACTCTATTCCTGAAAGCGATGAAGGCAACAACGTACGCTTTGATTCGCTGTTAGTCTGCACATATCCGGTATTGCCGGGTTTAGGCACAAGTACGGATGGAATCAGTCAGGATACCCTGAACTTTGGAGGATATTTCACCCTGTCCGTTTCAGGAACCGTCAGCACTGATTCGGCAGCTATTCTGCTCGAACGGGTCGCACTCACGGCAGCTCTTGTGCAACCCGCTTTTCGTATCATTGCGGTGGATAGTGTACTGGAAAAAACTGGTTTGCGGGTAAAATTACCGTTGAATTTACCAGCACTAAACGATGCTTATATCGGCATAGACCTCAGTCAGTGTGCGGCTGGTGCTGGCGAGGAAGTCGCGATCGGCAGGTGGGATCCCTGGTTGAAAATCTGGTGCCGTGAGGTGAGTTATCGCCAGGGCAAGAAGATCTATGCTCGTTCCAAATTGCCGGGCATTTTCAGTTTGATAAAAACCAGCGACAAGGTTCAACCCGATCTCGAAATCAACCTTGACGGTCAGCGTTTCTTCCAGAACTCGTACGTATCCGACAAACCCAGCATCTCCATTATTGGAGAAGACGCCAATGGCGTGCGGTTTGACAGTGAGGGTTTGGAAGTGCTGTTAGATAATCAACGCATCGCGCATGAACAGATTAACCTGCCGGACTCTCTCAGCGATAGTTTTCATATCGCGGCGCAGTTTCGTCCCACGCTAACCAAGGGACAACACACCCTCAAGGTGATGATCCGCGATGCGGCGGGCAACCTCAGTACCGAAGAGATTGCTTTTGTAGTCAGCAGTGAACTGCGCCTGATTGATTACGGCAACTATCCCAATCCCTTCAAGGATCGTACGACGTTCATCTATGAGCTAACCCAGCGGGTTAAAACCCTTAAAATCCGCATTTATACACCATCCGGGCGCCTGATTAGAGTGCTGGAAGAAGAGAGCGTTTATAGCTCCGGCGTGGACATGAATGAGGGTGGTTATCACGAGGTCATGTGGGACGGACTCGATGAAAATGGCGCCTTTGTCGCTAACGGCGTCTATTTTTACAAAATCATGGCGCGACAGGGAGATAAAACCGTCTCGTCAGTAGGAAAGATAGCCAAGACCCGATGAAGAACCTGCGCCGCCTCAGCATTTTACTTTTATTTTATCTGGTGATTCTCAGGGCCGGCGAATACGCGGATGCGTTTTTGGAAATGGGGGTCAGCGCCCGCGCCCTGGCGATGGGTAATTGCTCCGGAACACTCGACAATACGGAGACCGCTTTTTTGAGCAATCCGGCGGGATTGGGAAATATCATGCGCACCCGGTTGGGATTGATGTATGCGTCGCAGTTCGGACTGGCCAATCACAATTATGCCGGTTTGGCACTGCCGGTCAAACCCGGGATGACGTTGGCGGTCAGCTGGATCAGGTTCGGCGTCGATGATATACCCATCCGGCCCGACATAATCCGGACGGTAGCCGACAAAGAACAGCGGCGTGATTCAATCGTCACTATAGCGAATACGCACCTAAAGACATTTAATGATGCGGAAAATGCTCTGTTTGTCTCAATCGGAAAATTCAACAGCGGGATAATGGATTTGGGTTGGCGGTATTCCAAGTTCCGCGTGGATTTTCCCATTGGGGTGAATTTCAAGTTAATTCACAAACGCCTGTACAATTTGGAAGGCTATGGACTGGGCCTTGATGTCGGAGGACGTATCCGCGTGCATGGTGAGGAGCTCTTCGATATTTCGAATCTCGGTTTTTTGTCGCTTGGTCTGGCATTAAAGGATATCACCGGCACGACAATCTACTGGAACACTCGCCGGCAGGATCAGATTCGCATGACACCCGCGGCGGCTTTTGCCCTTGAACAACCGCTTAATCGGTGGCGCTCAAAGTTAAATTTCGCCGTTGAGAAAGATTACCGTTACGCGGAGAAAGCCCGCTATGGTCTGGAAATTATCTATGCCGAGCGCATCGCCTGCCGTTTTGGCTTAAAAAATACTGGTTTAACAACTGGATTCGGTTTAAATTTTAAAGTGATGAAAAAAATCGTACAAGTTGACTATTCATTCTACAATCACGACCTTGGGATCAGCCATCGCCTCGGCAGCAGTATCGTCTTTTAAATGAGCAGAAATTACCAAATTATTGTTTTCAGTGCGTTTTTGGGACTGAACTGGTTCGCCTGTGGGAAGAATTTGGAAGATCCGGTGGCTCCCGCACGTCCGGAGTGGGTCAGCCAGTCAGCGCCTTTCGATACGCTGGAATCCGGGATTGACGCCGATCCCAATGGCGACGTCATCCTTCTGCAATGGCTCAACGGCAGCGAGGAAGATTTATCCGGCTATCGCATCTATCGCCGGGAAACCGATGCGGATGGACCTTTTACGTTATTGTCCGAATTCAATGCCAGCCCCATTCCCGGAATTGTCAATACCTATATTGATGAAGAAGTGACGGTTGATAGATCCTGTTTTTACTTTTTGCGGGCTTTCGATCAGGCGGGCAACCTTAGCTCCCGATCCGATACGATTCAGTACTGTTTGGTCACCAAGGCCGAGCCCCAGGAACCAGTCGGAACAATTACCACGACCCAACCCGTATTTCGCTGGAGTGACATGGGTACGCGCGTAACCGAATATGTAATTCGGGTTGAACAAATTTCCCCGCTTAAAAACATCTGGCTCTGTCATTTTACGCGCCAATCGTATATCCCGGGTGAACTGCAGACCAAAGCTTTTGGCGGCAGTGTGACGGTCGTCCAGCGCCCGCTTGAAAATAACCACAGTTACCGGTGGCGGGTGGACGGCATTTACAACTTCGACCGGAATAACAACGAAATCGCCGGCTCGGAATCCGCTTGGTGCTATTTCAATGTGCAACTTTAAAGGAGTTATTGTGCGAAAATTGCTTGTATTGACTCTGTTTGGGTTAGCTATGACGACGGTGGTCGCGCAGGAAACTCAGACGATTTCACCGCGTTCGTCACGCCTCGGTGACCGGCAGAGCGCTTCCAAATATATCCTATCAGCTTCCGGTGATGCCCTGCTGATGACCGTCAAAATCTGGGGCGAGGTGCAGAAACCCGGATTGTATGACGTGCCTATCGGTACCGACCTGATCGAATTGATTTCCGCCGCTGGCGGCCCGACTCAGCGCGCCAACCTCTCCAAAGTCAAGATCATCCATGAGACGGTCAACGAAACCAACGAATATGTCTCCTCGATCAATGTCAAACACTTCATTGAGAAAGGTGTGCAAAACGAAATCCCGGAAATCAAACCATCTGATACAATTATCGTCCCGGTCAAACCTACCCAATATCTGCTGACGTCGTTATCTTGGACTCAGCAATTCCTGAGCCTGTTATCAGTCTATAGTATGATCATTTATTATACCAGCATCCGAAAATAAAACAAACACAATAAATAGGAGTTTTTGAAATGCTTGACAGTATTGATGTAAAAATCCTGGACATTCTACAACGTGAAGGTCGGATTCAACGCAACAAGATCGCCGAAAAAGTCCACCTGACCATTCCAGCCGTGAGTGAAAGAATGCGTAAACTCGAAAAGAAGGGCATTATCGAAGGCTACCACGCCAAGGTCAACTGCGCTTCGATCGGTAAAGACGTGACCGCCTTCGTATTCGTTATGACCTCACCCTCCAGTAACTATGATGAATTCGTTAAACGCAGTCGCGATGTCAGCGACATCATGGAATGTCATTCGATTACCGGCGAAGGTTCCCATCTGTTGAAGGTCGTCACGGATAACACCTCGGCGCTGGAAAAATTGTTATCGAAAATTCAGTCCTGGCCGGGTGTCCTGCAAACCCGCACCTATATCGTGCTTTCGAGTTACAAAGAATTTTCGGCGCTGACACCCGCGGCCAGCACACTGAAGAAATAAGTTTGGCACAGACTATTAATTATCACATAAAGGATCAGCCTGAGTATGTTGACTGACCTGCACGCGACTATTGAGCGGCTGGCACCGCAAATGTCAGAATTGCGGAGGTTTCTTTGACATCGAGCAGAAGCAAGCGTTACTGCAATCTGCGCGGCAGAAAACGGAATCCGCCACCTTCTGGCAAGAACCGTCCAAAACCCAACCGTTACTCCAGCAGATAAAGCAGCTGGAAAACGAGATAGACCAATATCAGAAGGTTCAGAAACTCTATAACGATTTGATCGAACTGGCTGATTTGGTGCAAACGGACGAAGATGAGAATATGCTCGCCGATTTAAATACATTGGCCGAAGACCTTACCGTCAGAATCAACAGGCTTGAACTGGAAACGATGCTCAACGAACCGGACGATGTCAAGAATGCCATTCTGACTATTCATCCGGGGGCGGGCGGCACTGAATCCCAGGACTGGGCGCAAATGCTGATGCGTATGTATTTGCGCTGGATGGAGCGCAACGGTATGACTGCCAGTATCATCGATCTGGTGGATGGTGAGGAAGCCGGCATCAAGGATGTTACGATCGAAGTCAAAGGCCAGTACGCCTATGGATATCTGAAAGTGGAAGCCGGCATACACCGCTTGGTGCGGATCTCACCGTTTGATGCCAATCATCGCCGGCACACCTCCTTTGCTTCGGTGTTCGTTTATCCGGAAGTCGAGAATGAGATAGAAGTCGAGATCAATCCGGACGATTTGCGCATTGACACCTATCGTTCCAGCGGCGCCGGTGGTCAACACGTCAATAAAACCAGCTCGGCGGTGAGGATTACGCACCTGCCGACCGGGATCGTTGTGCAGTGCCAGAACGAGCGCTCGCAGTTTAAAAACAAGGACAGTGCCCTGAAAATTCTGCGGGCACGCCTTTACCAGTTGAAGAAGGAAGAACGCGAAAAGGAGAAAGCCAGAATCGAGAAAAACAAAAAGGACATCTCCTGGGGTAACCAGATCCGCTCTTATGTTTTTCAGCCTTATACCCTGGTCAAGGATCACCGCACCAAATATGAGAATACGAATATTCAGGCGGTGATGGATGGTGACATTGATGCGTTCATCAGGCAGTTTTTACTATTTCAATTAAAGGCGGGACAGACGTCGTGAGTAACGAAGAAAACACCGGCAAATCACTCGCCGAGATTCTCGCGGTGCGCCGGGAAAAACTCCAGAAAATACGCGAACTGAATGTTCAGCCGTATGCCTATCAGTTCGAAACTACCCACACTTCGGTTGCCATCGTGAACAATTACGCGACCTTAGCGGAAAAAATCACGGTACGGTTGGCCGGCAGGATCATGGCGATTCGTAAAATGGGACGCGCCAGTTTCAGCCATTTGCAGGATGACGCCGGCCGCATCCAGCTCTATGTGCAGGAAAACCAGCTCGGTGCAACCGCTTACCAGTTATTCGGATTGCTCGATATCGGTGATCTGATTGGCGTCGAGGGACGGGTGTTCAAGACCCGCACAGGCGAGGTGACGATTTTTGTGGATAAACTGACCCTGTTAGCCAAGAACCTGCGTCCCATTCCGGTCGTCAAGGAAAAGGACGGTGTGGTTTTCGACGCCTTTACAGACAAGGAACAGCGTTATCGGCAGCGCTACTTAGACCTGATCGTGAATCCCGAAGTCAAGGCAGTCTTCCGCCGGCGCAGCCAATTGATTCAGTGGACCCGTGATTTTTTAAACGCGCACGAATTTTTAGAAGTCGAAACGCCTGTTCTGCAACCGATTTACGGCGGAGCCAATGCCCGACCATTCAAAACCCATTACAATGCCCTTGATCGCGATTTTTATTTGCGGATTGCGGATGAATTGTATCTCAAACGGCTGATCATCGGTGGATTAGACCGGGTTTACGAAATCTCCAAGGATTTCCGCAATGAAGGGATTGACCGTAACCACAATCCCGAATTCACCCTGTTAGAATTTTACCAGACCTATGTAGACTACCTTTACATGATGGATTTCGTCGAGCAATATTTTCGGTTCCTGAGCGAAAAAGTCGGGAAAACGCAGGTGGCATTCGGCGATTACACGCTTGATTTCAGCCAGCCTTTTCAGCGGCGCACCATGTTCGACCTGCTGCGGGAATATGTTGGTCAGGACCTGGCCGGTTTAGCGGAAAGTGACCTGCGAGCGCTTTGTCTGCAGAAAGGGCTGGAAGTGAAACCGGATTATGATTATGGTAAATTCATCGAACTGCTGTTTAATACTTTTGTCGAGCCGCACTTGATTCAGCCGACTTTTGTGATGGATTATCCCAAAGCCCTTTCGCCGCTGGCAAAAAGCAAGCGCACCGGGGACCCGAATCTGGTCGAGCGTTTTGAATTGTACATTGCCGGACGTGAATTTGCCAACGCTTTCAGCGAATTGAATGATCCGCTCGATCAGCGCGAACGTCTTGAACGACAGAGTCAACTGCGTGATCTCGGCGATGAAGAAGCCCAGACGATGGATGATGATTTTGTCACGGCGATGGAATACGGCATGCCTCCGACCGGTGGCGTGGGAATCGGCATAGACCGGGTTGTTATGCTGTTCACCAATCAAACCTCGATCAAGGACGTGATTCTGTTTCCGCAGATGCGCACTTAGGATGGGGCTACCTTTTTTTATCGCCCGGCGACATCTGTTCAGTCGGCATAAAATCGGCTACATCTCATTCATCGGCATCATCGCGACCATCGGTCTGGGCGTCGGTCTGACCGTCCTGATTTTGACGGTTTCAATCCTGAACGGCTTCGAAAATGAAATCAAGACCAAACTGCTGAGTTTCGACGCGCATATTCGCCTGCGTCTGATGTATCAGGATGCGCTGGATTCGACGCGGGTCGTGGAAGAGGTACTGAACGGCATCCCGGAGATTAAAGCCTATGTGCCGTATATCCACGCCGCCGCCATGATCCGCAAGGGAAGTGCTACCGACGGGATTATCATCGAAGGACTGCGGGAAAACGATTTGCCCCGCACACTCGACCTCGGGCGCTTCATCCGGCGGGGTGCCATAAAATTTGACTTACCAGGGCGCCGGGGAATTGTCATTGGCGAAAAATTAGCCCGGCAGTTGGACGCTGAACTTGGTAGTGAGGTTTATCTGTTTGTTTTACAAAACGCACCACAGATGTTCAAACGTCCGCGAATCATGCGCTTTACAGTCACGGGCATTTACTCGTCCGGGATTGCCGAATATGACGACATCTTCGTCTATACCAGTCTGACCGCGGCTCAGGATCTTTTCGATATGGCGGGGCAATTCTCCGGCTTCCAGATTTTCCTCCAAGATAACCAGGCCACCCTGCCTGTCACCGAGCTGCTCAATTCCCGTCTGGGTTATCCTTACCAGGCGTTAAGCTGGAACGATCTGCATGCCAATTTATTCGACTGGCTCAGGATTCAGCGTTTCCCGATTCTGATTATTTTTGGACTGATTGCCGTGGTGGCGGTCTTCAATATCGTAAGCTCATTGATGATGATCGTCATCGAGAAAACGCGGGACATCGGCGTGCTGAAAAGTCTGGGGCTCAGCAACCGGCAGGTGCAGCGGATCTTTTTCTGGGATGGTTTGATGATTGGGAGCGGTGGGGTGCTGCTGGGATTCTGCCTCAGTCTGGGGCTGGCTTTTCTGCAGAACCGCTATGGCCTGATTGCCTTGCCGGAGGATGTCTATTTCATGAGCCGTCTGCCGGTGCAATTGGAGGTGCCGACTTTTCTCATTATGGGTGTCGCCGCGCTCGGTCTGGCGCTCCTGGCGGCAATCTATCCCGCCCTGAAGGCACTGCGTCTGACACCCACGGAAGCCACGCGTTATGAATAGTAAACTCCTGAACTGGATCGCTTTTCGCTATTTCTTTTCCAAGAAAAAGACCGGGCTGATCTCATTCACTTCCTGGGTCTCGATCTGCGGGATTGCATTGGGTGCTTTCACGTTGATCGTAGCCCTGAGTGTACTGAACGGTTTTGAGGACGAAATCACGCGCCGGGTGATTGACATTGAATCTCATCTGCGGGTGTCCGGCAATGATTTAAAACCACAGGATTTACGGCAAGTCACCGCCGAACTCGCGACAGCCAAGGTGCGGGCTATCTATCCATTTGTTTTGAAAAAGGCCATCCTGTCCTCGAATACTCTGGACGCGGTGGTGCGCATTAAGGGCATTGATACCCTGACCCTTGTCCGGCGCCTGGAACCGAACATGACGCTTATCCGGGGCGGAGCGAACCTGCAATCGGCCACTTCCGATTTGCCCGGCATGCTCATCGGCTACCGCTTAGCCGACAAATTAGGCGTCTATCCCGGCGACACCCTGCTGGTGATCAATCCCCTGACGTTGACCAGTAGCCTGAGTCTGCCGATCTCCGGGCGCTTCGCCGTCACGGGCATTTTCCGACTCGACCTGTTTGACTATGACGAGAATTTGGCTTTTATTGATCTCGGCCAGGCTCAGACATTGTTTGGAATGGGTCAGAATTTTTCGGGGATTGATATCATTTTTTCCCATTATAATACGGTCAATCAATACCAGGAGCGTCTGCAAAAAGCGCTGACCAATGAGTTCGATGTCAGCAGTTGGGAAGACCAGCATCAGTCCTTGTTTGGAGCCATGAAACTGGAAAAATACGGCAGTTTTCTCGCCCTCAGTTTTATTATCATTGTGGCGATTTTCAATTTGACCAGCGCACTGGTCATGCTGATCATGGAAAAGGTGCGCGAAATCGGCATGTTGCAGGTTCTGGGATTGAATCGCTCCCATATTCGCCGGGTATTCATGCGGCTCGGTTTCATCGTCGGATCAATCGGGATGACCGTCGGTGTC
>Ga0209609_10000584_pt1 | contig 21890 bp, 19 predicted proteins | sample LakKivw325mmetaG_FD_184136 | JGI IMG/M metagenome (GOLD analysis project Ga0209609, IMG submission 184136) | Anoxic lake water microbial communities from Lake Kivu, Rwanda to study Microbial Dark Matter (Phase II) - Lake Kivu water 325m metaG... | ecosystem: Environmental > Aquatic > Freshwater... | reverse complement strand
CCTTCTTTTTTTTCCGGACGAATTGTTATACAAGGGAGGGCGAAAGGCAGGATCGGACATGAACGACGCCCCGCTCTCAGGTTCGACCGCTTCGGCATCCCGGCGCTCGATCGGCATGGTCGCGCTGGTGATGCTGACCTTCTTCGTCATCTCCCTCATCACCAACGTCATCGGGGCCATCAACCCCGACGTGGGCCAGAGCTTCGGGCTCAGCCTGACCTTCGTCGGGCTTCTGGCCTTCGCCTTCTTCATCGCCTACGGGGTCATGTCGATCCCGTCCGGGATGCTCGTCGAGCGCTTCCGCGAGAAGCCGGTCATGATGGCCGCTTTCGGGCTCGCCCTGGCCGGGGCCCTGCTCATCTCGCTCCTGCCGAGCTACCCCGTCTTCCTCGTTTCGCTCTTCCTCATCGGGGCCGGCTTCGCCGCTCTCCAGGTCGTCATCAATCCCCTGCTGCGAACGGCCGGCGGCGAAGAGCACTACGCCTTCAACTCGGTCCTGGCCCAGCTTATCTTCGGGGGGGCCTCATTCCTGAGCCCTTTCCTCTATTCCTATTTCGTCCAGAACATCGGCAAGCCCGGGGCCGAGGGCAAGCCGCTCATCGGGCTGATGACGAAGCTCGTGCGGCCGGGAATCTCCTGGGTCTCGGTCTACTGGGTCTTCGCCGTCATCCTCCTCGTCATGGTCGCCGTCATCGCCGCGGCCCGCTTCCCCGTCGTCGTGCGCAAGGAGGACGAGAAAGCCGGCGCCTGGGCCACCCACAAGGCCCTCTTCGCGAACCGGACGGTCATCCTCTTCTTCCTCGGCATCTTCGCCTATGTCGGGACGGAACAGGGGGTCTCGTTCTGGATCTCCAAGTTCCTCAAGACCTATCACGGCTATGCCCCTCAGACCGTGGGCGCGGCCCGCGTCGCCTGGTTCTGGCTGCTGATGACGGTCGGCGGCGTCCTCGGCCTCGTCCTGCTGAAGTTCCTCGACAGCCGCAAGGTCCTGCTGGGCTTCACCGTCGCCGCCCTCGTCTTCCTGACCCTGGCCCTGTTCGGCCCCGGCCCGCTCGCCCTGGTCATGTTCCCGGCCATGGGCTTCGCCGCCTCGGTCATGTGGCCGGTCATCTTCTCCCTGGCCTTGAATTCGGTCGAGAGCCACCACGGCTCCTTCGCCGGGATCCTCTGCACGGGCATCATCGGCGGGGCGCTCATGCCGCCGCTCATCGGCTTCATCGGCGGGCTCGTCGGCCTGCGCCAGGGGATGCTCGTCCTCTACCTGACGCTCGGCTACATCCTCTCGATCGGCCTGTGGGCCCGGCCGCTCATCGCCAACGAGACGATCGCCATGAAAAAGAAGAAGGAGGCGGCGGCGTGAGCGGGCCGGCCGTCATCGGCATCGATCTGGGCGGGACGAACGTCCGGGCGGGGGTGGTCATCGACGGCCGCCTGGCCAAGGTCCACGCCGTCCCGGTCCGGGGCGAGGGCTCGGAGCGCGATGTCCTCGAGGACCTCTTCCGCGCCGTCGACCCGGTCATGGGACCGGAAGTGGCCGGGATCGGCGCCGGCGTGCCCTCGATCATCGACCTCAAGACGGGCACCGTCTACGACGTCCAGAACATCCGCGCCTGGGCCAAGGTCCCGCTCAAGGCCATCCTCGAGGAACGCTTCCGCGTGCCGGTCTACGTCAACAACGACGCCAACTGCTTCGCCGCCGGGGAGAAGATCTTCGGCCGGCTCGGGCCCTACGATCACGGCGTCGGCCTGATCGTCGGCACGGGGCTCGGGGCGGGCGTCATCGCCAACGGGCGGCTCTATTCGGGCATCAACTGCGGCGCCGGCGAGTTCGGCATGCTCCCCTATCTCGACCGGAACTTCGAGGCCTACGCCAGCGGCCAGTTCTTCCGCCGCGTCCACGGCACGACGGGCCGCGAGACGGCCGAGCGGGCGGCCCGCGGCGATGCGGCGGCCCTCGGGATCTTCGCCGAGTTCGGCCGCCACCTCGGCGAAGCGCTCAAGGCCGTCTGTTACGCCGTCGACCCGGAGATCATCGTCCTCGGCGGCTCGGTCAGCAAGTCCTACGGCTTCTTCCGGGAGGCCCTCCGGGAGGCCTTCGCCACGTACGCTTATTCGCTGGCCAAGGAGCGGCTGAAGATCGAGGTCTCGGAAACCGAGAACATCGCCATCCTCGGCGCCGCCGCCCTCTACTTCGACGCCCTCCGGGCCTAGCCTCCGCTTCAGTATGTTGATCGCCCAGGCGGGCCGGCAAGCTCGGTGGCTAGCCGGCCGCGGCTAAGCAAAAATAAATTCGGCCCGCAACCGAAAAATCCTTGACAGAGTTTTTGCTCGTGGTCTTTAATATTCGATTGGAAAGGCCGTCGAAGGAGTGATGATCATGTTGAGGAAATCCGCGGGCAAAACAACGAGGATCCTCCCGGCGATCACCATGGCGGTCCTGGTCAGCGCCGCGCCGGCCGTGATGCGCGGCCAGGAGGCGAAGAAACGACTGTTCGGCCCCTGGGCGGCGAAAGCCGAGGTCAGCTACGTCGTCACCGGCGGCAACACCTCCACCTCGGCCCTGAGCCTGGGCACGATCTTCTCCCGCACCTGGGCCAAGGACACCCTCCTGTTCCGGAGCTATATCCTGACCAGCGATGCCACGACGACGTCCCGGACCGCCCGGGGGACCGAAACGGACTTCTCCGTCGTCGAGACCCGGACGACCCGCAAGGTCGCCGAGAACTACCTCCTGGCCGGCCAGTACGACCGGAAGATCCTGGACGGGCTTGCGGGCCAGGCCGGCCTGAGCTGGGACCGCAACAGGTTCGCCGGCGTCGACGACAGGTTCATCCTCACCGCCGGTTTCGGCTACGACGTGATCGCCCAGAAACGGACGCAGCTCAAGACCTCCGCCGGCCTGACCTTCACCCGGCGGCGGTACGTCGGCCAGGACATGGAGTCGTTCGCCGGCTTGCGCTTCACGCTCGGCGGCGAGCAGAAGATCCTCGACAGCTCGTCGTTCTCGACGGCCTTCGTCCTCGACGACAATCTGAAAAGGAGCTCCGACTGGCGCTTCGACTGGGCCAACTCGGTCACGGCCTCGATCTCGAAGTCGCTGGCCCTCAAGGTCAGCCTGCGGACGCTCTACGCCAATGTCCCGGCCATGCAGAGCCTGCCCCTGTTCGACGACCTCGGGGAGCCGACCGGGCTCTTCGTGTCCTATCCCCTGAAGAAGCTCGACACCTTCCTGACGACCTCGATCGTCATTAATTTCTGAGCCGTCAAACCTCGTAAAGGCGCTCCGGAAGGGGTCAAACCTCCACTTTTCCAGTTTTCGACTTGGCCTCAGAAATCGGGCGTCCGTAAAACTGGAAAAGTGGAGGTTTGACCCCGTCTTCCCCGAGGTTTTGCCGACGTTTGACCGACCCCCGCCTTCCCTGTAGTATGGTAGGGAATTAGCGCGGAGGGCGTGATGACGAAACGGTACTGGCGCTGTTATGTCTGCAACGACATCCATTACGGGGTCGCCCCGCCCGAGATCTGTCCGACCTGCAAGGTCCGCCAGGCCTACGTCGAGATCACGTCCGAGGAGGCCCGCAAGATCCTGGCCGGCGGACCCGAGAAGGCCCTGACCCCGGAGGGCTTTCGGGCGGCCATCGAGGCCTTCGCCGGGCCCAACGAATTCCGGGTCCAGCCGGACAAGGAGAAGGTCGACCTCCTCGTCAGCGGAGTTTTCGAGAACGAGAAGAACCACGGCCTCAAGTATTGCCCCTGCCGCCTCCGCACGAAGGATTGGGACGAGGACCTGAAGCTCGTCTGCCCCTGCAATTTCCCGGCCCACGAGACCTACCGCGGCCTTCCCGGCGGGGAGTGCTGGTGCGGCCTGTTCGTCAAGAAATCCGACTAAGGAGGTCCCCGATGGCCCGACTCCTCATGTTTTACGGGCGCGAATGCCCGCACTGCAAGAAGATGCATCCGCTCGTCGACCAGCTCGAGAAGGAGACGCCGGTCCGCTTCGAGCGCTACGAGGTCTGGCACGACGAGAAGAACGCCGACCTCATGCGCAGCTTCAAGGACGCCATCGCCCCGAAGTGCGGCCAGCAGCTCCGCGTGCCGACCTTCCTCAACGCCGACGCGAAGGACGCCATGTGCGGCGAAGTCGACTTCGACAAGCTCAAGGAGTGGGCCCTGAAGCAGGGTTGAGGGTGGCGATGATCGAGCGCTTCGATCCTCTCAAGGGGGAACGGCTCCAAGTCCTGAACGAGGCGGGCCGGGCCGCGCCCGGGCTCGACCCGGGCCTCACCGACGACGCGCTCCGGACGCTCTACGGGCTCATGGTCCGGACCCGCGCCGCCGACGCCAAGGCCCTGAAGCTCCAGCGGCAGGGCCGGATGGGCACATACGCCCCCAACCTCGGGCACGAGGCCGCCCAAGTCGGGCTGGCCTCGGCCATGTCCAAGGACGACTGGCTCTTCCCCTACTTCCGGGACCTCGGCGCCTTCTTGGCCCTGGGTTTTCCCCTCGCCGATTTCTATCACTTCTGGATGGGGAACGAGGCCGGGATGCGGATCCCCGAGGGATTGAACATCTTCCCCATCTCCATCCCCGTCGGCTCGCAGGTGCCTCACGCCGTCGGGGCGGGGTTGGCCGCGAAAACCCGGAAGCTCCCGATCGCCGTCGTCGCGACGCTCGGCGACGGGGCGACTTCGGAAGGCGACTTCCACGAGGGGCTCAATTTCGCCGGCGTCTTCCGGACGCCCAACGTCTTCGTCTGCCTCAACAACCAGTTCGCCATCTCGGTGCCGCGCGCGCATCAGTCGGCGGCGGCGACGCTGGCCCAGAAGGCCGTCGCCTACGGCTTCCCCGGCGTCCAGATCGACGGCAACGACGTCCTCGGCGTCCATGCCGCCTGCCTCGAGGCCGTCACGCGGGCCCGGGCGGGCGGCGGGCCGACCCTGATCGAGGCCTACACTTATCGCCTGGGCGACCACACGACATCGGACGACGCCAGCCGCTACCGGGAAAAAGGCGAGGTCGCCGATTGGAAGCGCCGCGACCCGATCGCCCGCTTCCGGCTCTACCTGCAGCACCAAGGGCTTTGGACGGAAGCCTTCGAGAGCGAGACCCAGGCCCAGGCCTCGGACCTCGTCGAGAAGGCCGTCACCGAGGCCGAAGCCCGGCCGCCGGCCAGCCCCGACGACATCTTCGCCTACACCTATGCCGAGACGCCGCCCGACCTCGCCGCCCAGCTCAGCGACCTCAAATCGACGCTCCCGGAGGATTTCCGGTGATCATGACCATGATCCAGGCGGTCAACCGGGCCCTGGCCGGCGAGATGGAGAGGGACGGACGGATCGTCATCTTCGGCGAGGACGTCGGCCGCGACGGCGGCGTCTTCCGGGCCACCGAGGGCCTTTACGACCGGTTCGGGCCCGAACGGGTCATGGACACGCCTCTCGCGGAATCGGGCGCGATCGGCGCGGCCCTCGGCATGGCCGCGTTGGGCCTCCGGCCGGTGCCCGAGATCCAGTTCATGGGCTTTATCTATCCGGCCTTCAATCAGATCGTTTCCCACGTCGCCCGCATCAGGAACCGGACCCGCGGCCGCTTCACGGCCCCGCTCACCATCCGCACGCCCTACGGGGCCGGGGTCCGGGCCCTCGAGCATCATTCCGAGAGCACCGAGGCCCTGTTCTGCCATCTCCCCGGCCTCACGGTCGTCGTGCCGTCGAATCCCTACGACGCCAAGGGCCTCTTGGCGGCGTCGATCCGCAGCGACGATCCGGTCATCTTCCTCGAGCCCACCCGGCTCTACCGGGCCGAGAAGCAGGAGGTGCCCGAAGAGCCCTACGAAGTGCCTCTGCGCCGGGCGGCGGTCGTCCGGGAAGGGCATGACGTAACGCTCGTCGCCTGGGGCGCGATGGTCCCGGTGGCCCGGGAGGCCGCGGCCGCCGCCGAAGCCCAGGGCGTCGGGATCGAGATCATCGACCTGCGGACCCTTAGCCCCATGGACCGCGAGACCCTTCTCGCCTCCGTCCGGAAGACCGGCCGGGCCGTTATCCTACACGAGGCGCCAAAGACGTGCGGCCTGGGGGCCGAGATCGCGGCCACGATCGCAGAGGCCGCCCTGCTGAGCCTGAAGGCGCCGGTCGCCCGGGTGACGGCGCCCGACATCACCGTGCCGCTGGCCAAGCGCGAGGACCTGTACTATCCCAACGCGGCGCGCGTCCTGCGGGCCGTCCGCGGTCTCATGGAGTACTGACATGGCCAAGGAATTCCGCTTCCCCGACGTCGGCGAGGGCATCACCGAAGGCGAGATCGTCCGCTGGCTGGTCAAGGAGGGCGACGAGGTCAAGGTCGACGAGACCCTGGCCGAGATCGAGACCGACAAGGCCATCGTCGAGATGCCGTCGCCCTACGCCGGCACCGTCCTCAAGCTCCATGCCCCGGAAAAGGGGCTGGTCAAGGTCGGGCAGCCGCTGGTGACGATCGGCGAAAAGGGCGAGAGCCTGGCGGCGCCTCCCGCCGCGCCCTCGCCCGCCGCCCCGCCCGGGGCCATGGGCCGTCCGGCGCCGGCGGCCCCAACCTCGCCGGCCGCGGCCGGCGAGGTCCTGGCCACGCCGCGCGTCCGCGCCCTGGCCAAGGAGCTCGGCGTCGATCCGGCCGCCGTCAAGGGCACCGGCCCCGGCGGCCGTGTCACCGAGGACGACGTCAGGGCCTTCAAGGCGGCGCCTCCCGAAAAGAAGCCGGCCGTCAAGGTCAAGGCGAAATACGACCTTTACGGCAATCTCGAGCGCGTCCCGCTCCGCGGCGTGCGCCGGGCCACGGCCAGGAAGATGCGCGAATCGCTCGATCACGCCGCCCACGTCACCCACTGCGACGAGGCCGACGCCGGCCCGCTCGAGGCCCTGCTCCGGAAGATGAGGCCCGAGGCCGAGGCCCGCGGCGTCAAGCTGACCTACTTGGCCTTCATCGTCAAGGCCTTGGTCGAGGCCCTCAAGCTCCATGCCGCGTTCAACGCCTCGCTCGACGAGGACGAGAGCGAGATCGTCCTCAAGAAGTATTACAATATCGGCATCGCCGTCGATGTCCCCGACGGCCTGATCGTCCCCGTCGTCAAGTTCGCCGACCAGAAGTCGGTCATCGACATCGCCCAGGAGATCCAGGCCCTGGCCGGGAAGGCCCGCGAGCGGACCGTTGACCTGGCCGATCTCCAGGGCGGGACGTTCTCGATCACCAACGTCGGCGTCATCGGCGGGCAGGCCGCGACCCCGATCATCAACTACCCCGAGGCGGCCATCCTGGCCACGATGAAGATCGCCGACCGGCCCCGTGTCGTCGACGGCCAGGTCGCCGTCCGCAAGACCCTGCCGCTCTGCCTGGCCTTCGATCACCGCATCGTCGACGGCGCGGCCGCGGCCCGCTTCATCAAGGACCTCATCCGCTTTCTCGAAGCGCCGGAGGGCCTCCCTCTCAAGGGCGAGTGAGCGCGCGCCGCGGCCCCGGCTGTGGTATATTGGGCGTCATGACGAAAAACGCATCGAAGGCCGTCCGGCTCAAGGCCATCCTCAGGAGCCGGCCCCAGGCGGTCGTCGCCTTTTCGGGCGGCGTGGACTCGACCCTGCTCCTCAAGGCCTGCGTCGACGCCCTCGGTCCGGCCAACGTCGCGGCCGTGACGGGCGTCTCTCAGACCTATACGGCCGAGGAGAAAAGGACGGCCGACAAGACCGCGCGGGCCCTCGGCGTGCGGCACATCGTCATCGAGACCGACGAGCTCTCCTGCGCGGCCTTCGCCGCCAACCCGGCCGACCGCTGCTATCACTGCAAGCGCGAGCTTTTCGGCCGCATCGCCGCCTTGGCCAAGGACCTCGGCGCCGAGACCTTCTACGATGCCTCGAACCTCGATGATCTCGCGGATTACCGTCCGGGGCACAAGGCCGTCGAGGAGTTCGGGGTCCGCAGCCCGCTCGTCGAGGCCGGCTTCACGAAGAAGGACGTCCGGGCTCTGTCGAAGAGGCTCGGCCTGGCCTCCTGGGACAAGCCGGCCAATCCGTGCCTCGCCAGCCGCATCCCCTACGGCACGCCCATCACCCTCGAAACACTGGCCAGCATCGAAGCCGGCGAGAGATACCTGCGCCGCCTGGGCTTTCCCGTCGTCCGGCTCCGCCACCACGGCGGGCTGGCCCGGATCGAGGTCCCGGCCGCCGACCTCGCCCGCATCACCCGGCCGGCGACGGCCCGCAAGATCGCCCGGAAGATGAGGACGCTCGGTTACCTCTGGACCTCGATCGATCTCGAGGGCTACCGGATGGGCAGCCTCAACCGGGCGGTCGGCCGATGAGGATCGCCGTCGGCCTGAGCGGCGGCGTCGATTCCTCGGTCGCCGCGCTCCTCCTTCTCCGCGAAGGCCACAACGTCGCCGGCGTCCTGATGAAGCTCTGGCCCGGCCCCGAGGGAGAGGCTCCGGGGAAGAGGGCCTGCTACGGCCCCGACGAGGCCGCCGACATCCGTGATGCGAGGGCGGTCTGCGCCCGGCTCGGCATCCCCTTTTCGACGATCGACTGCTCGCGGAGCTACGAGGACCTCATCCTGCGCTATGTGCGGGAGGCCTACGCCGCCGGCCAAACGCCCAATCCGTGCGTCCGCTGCAATCCCCTGGTCAAGTTCGGGGTCCTGCCCGAGGCCGCCCGGGCCGCCGGGCTCGTCTTCAACCGTTTCGCCACGGGGCACTACGCGCGCGTCGAACGCGACGACGGCCTCCGGCGGTTCATCCTCAGGCGCGGCGCGGACGAGGCCAAGGACCAGTCCTACTTCCTCTACCGCCTGACCCAGGCCCAGCTCGCGACGGTCCTTTTTCCGCTCGGCGGCCTGACCAAGGCCCGCGTCCGCGCCCTGGCCAAGGAGGCGGGCCTTCCGGTGCATGACCGGAAGGAGAGCCAGGATTTCTACGGCGGGGACCTCGGCGAGCTCGTCGGGCCGGGGGCCGGCGAGGGCGACATCGTCGACCGCTCCGGCCGCGTCCTGGGGCGCCACCGCGGCCTGACCCGCTATACCATCGGACAGCGCAAGGGGCTCGGCATCGCTTGGCCCGTGCCCCTCTACGTCCTGGCCATCGACGCAACGGCGAACCGGCTCGTCGTCGGCCCCGAGTCCGAAACGCTCGGCCGGACCTTGGTCGTCGGGGACTGCGTCTGGGGGCCGTTCGACGATCTCGCCGCGCCGGCAGAGGTCAGGGCCAAGGTCCGCTCGGGCGGACGGCTCGTTCGGGCCCGGATCTCCCCTCTCGGCGGCGGCCGGATCCGGGTCGAGCTCGCCGAACCCCTGTCGGCCATCGCGCCGGGACAGTCCGCGGTCTTCTACGACGGCGACACGGTCGTCGGCGGCGGCATCATCTACCCGTAGCGACCGAAGGGAGCGGAGCTACCCGGAGCGATCGGAAGGAGCGGAGGCCCAGAGGCGCAGCGGAGAAACACGAAGCTGAGCCTCTGGTAGATATCTTGAGAATAGGCTGCTTTCTGTAGCCTCCGGCATCCGGCCTTACCTCCGAGACCGCCCGAAGCCTCTACCGTCCGGCCCCGATCCGGGCTATAATCCCCCCCGGAACCCCAATCCCTTTTAGGAGGCTCGCATGGCCGGTTACATCATCGCCTTTGTCTTCGGCATCGTCCTCATGGCCGCCCTCATCGCCCAGCGCGAGCGGCTCGGCAGCGGCTTCGGCGCTTGGCTCCGCGGCAAAAAGGGTCTGCTCTTAGGCACGGCCCTCACGGTCGTTCTCCTCGCTCTCCTCGTCCAATCCCTGGTCACGGTCCAGGCCGGCACGGTCGGCGTCGTCAAGCGGCTCGGGGCTGTGCGCCAGGAGCTCAGCCCGGGACTGCACGTCATCGTGCCGTTCATCGACCACGTCGTCATCTTTCCGACCTTGAAGAAGACGTACGAGGCCTCCGACACGCCGCAATCGAGCGAGGCGGACTACCCCGACATCATCATCTCCGCCCTGACCTCGGACGGCCAGCAGATCAGGGTGGGCATGACGGCCCGGTTCATGATCGCGCCAGGCAAAGCCGCTTGGATCGTCCAGAACCTGGGCACCGAGCGCGAGTACGTGGAGAAGGTCGTCAAGACCGAGATCCGCGGCTCCGGCCGCCGCGTCCCCACCCGGTTCGCCGCCTACGACCTCTACACCAAAAAAAGCTACGAGGCGCAGCAGGCCCTCTTCGACGAGATCTCGCCCAAGTTCGAAAAGAACGGCCTCATCCTCGACGAGATCATCATCCGCAACATCACCTTTACCCCCGAGTACGCCAAGACGCTCGAGGAGAAGCAGATCGCCCTGGAGAACATCACGACCGAGAAGAACAAGCTCGAGCAGGAGAAGATCCGCAAGGAGCAGAAGATCGTCGAGGCCGAGGGCGACGCCAAGAGCATCGAGATCCGTCAGGCGGCGCTGACCAAGAACCCGACCATCATCCAGTGGGAGTTCGTCCAGAAGCTGGCCCCGAACGTCCAGTGGGGCATCATGCCCGACAAGATCATCCCGGTCATCGATTTCAAGGGCCTGGCGGGGCCGCAAAAGTAGCCGCCCGGCGGGGACAGCTATTGGCCGGTGCTCACGAAATCGATCATCCGGGAAATGGCCTGCTGGCAGACCTTGCAGAACTCGTTCTTCGGGCTGCCGATCATGAGGCAGTAGATCATCGGCCGATAGAGGCCCTTCGAGGCATAGCCGGCGCCTTCGAAGACCCCGACCTTGTCCTCGAGCGAGGCGTACTCGGTCCGGACGGCGGCGATCTTCTGGCCCAGCGCGTTTTCAGCCGCTTTGAATTTCGCTTCGATCGTCTTGAGGTCTTTGTCCGACCCGCCTTTTTTCCGGGCCTTCTCGAGGGCCTTGGCCCGGCCCGCCCGGTTCTCCCGGATCTCCGCCTGGAGGGCTTCGATCCGGTCCTTGCCGTATTCGGTCGGGACGCCGATCCCCGGCGTGAGGAGGTCCGCCCACTTGACATGGGCCGGGTCGAGCAGGGCCGTGATGTTCGGCTCGAGCGGCTCCACGCCCTTGGGATAAAAATCGTTGTAGGAGACCTCGGACTGGTAGTATTCGTCGGCGAGATAGGCGAAGGAATGGCCGAGCTCGTGGACGAAGACCTGGGGGCTGGCGGGGTGGTCGACCGTGGTCACGCAGTAGTCAAGGCAGATGCTGCCGCCGCCGTAGCGGGGGCTGTTGACGAGGACGACGAGGACGTCGTAGGGCACGGCGGCGGCGATATCGTGCATGAGGTGGTCCTCTTCGATGAGCATGTAGCGGTCGAGGTCGAAGGCGTTGAAGGACGCGTTGAGGAGGGTCTTCCGGTAGGCCCGCTGGCGCGGCTCGTCCATGCCCCGTTCGGCCGAAGCCCGGAAGACGCCGCGGACGCTGATCTGGCCGGCCCGCGACTTGTAGGGCTCGGTCCCGAAGAGGACCGCGCTCATGCGGTCGACGTCGGCCTTGAACTTGTCCCGGTCGGCGGCGGCATAGCCTTCGGCGAGGAAGACGAAGTCGACCTGGCCGTGGGGATCGCCGCCGACCTTGGCCTCGTAGATCCAGTCGGGCGCGGCCGGCCGCTCGCGGAGGATATGATAGTCGGCCGGGTCGATCATCTGATTGAAGACGGGATGGAGCAGGTTGCGCTTGTCGCGCTGCTCGACGACGAACAGGACCGGGCGCCGGGGCAGGGGGAAGCGCAGGGACCGCTCGAAGACGCGGACGGTGCCGGCCAGGGCCGGGCTCGTCGTCTTGTATTCCGCGAACATGGAATCGAAGCCGCGGCTGAAGATCAGGCGGTTCGAAGCGGCGTCGTAGACCTTGAAGGCGTAACGGCCGTAGTCAAAGGGCGCGACGAGGCCGGCTTCCGACTCCGGCCAGATCGGCTCCTCGGAGATGCGGCGAAGGGTGACGGCCTCGGACTTGGCGTCGCCGGACTGGTAGAGGTCGACGCGGAGGGCCTTGTCGAGGAAGTACTCGTCAAAGAGGGGCCGCGGCTGGGGGGCGGCAGCCGGAGCGGCGGCGGCGATCACGGCCGCGAGGGCCAGGGCCAGCGCCGCAAAGACCGGAAGCGTTTTTTTCATGGGATCTCCTTCGGTCGTCGTCCCGGAGGATTATAGGCCGCCGGCGCCGTCAAGACAAACGGACTAGCCTTTCTAACGTCGCTTCCACTGGCCCTGGTGGGGCCATCTCGTCGTGCTGCTCGAAGGCGCCTTGGTGTGGCAGACGTTGCAGGCCGTCGCGCGCGAGCCGCCGTGGGCCTCGGAGAAGTTGCTGATGCCGCCGCCCTGCGACGTGGCGTGGCAGACCTTGCAGTCGCCGATCGGGGCGACGGTCGTCTGATACTGGACGGCCTGGGCGTTGTCCGAAGCCTGCTGCGACGGCACCATCGCGTGCGGGCTGCTGTGGCAGGCCGGGCAGGACAGGCCATTGTGGCCGTTGGCGTTCCGGTAGAGGTTCGTTGCGGTATCGACCTCGGCCACGCCGGCATGGCAGGTCGCGCACTTGGGCTCGTTCACCCAGGGCACGCGGCTGCCATTCGTGATCGAGCTGGCCACGTCGGCCATGGTGCCGTGACAGGTGATGCAGTTGCCGTCCGTGGCGGTATGGGCGGCGCTGCGGCTGCACTTCGCGACTTGTCCGGGATGGCAATCATAACAGGCCGCCCCTTTGTCGGCATGGAACCCGTGCATCGCCTGGGAGAGATACCGTCCCGAAGGGCCCGGGCCGGTCTGGCCCAGCGCCGGGCTGCTGTGGCAGGAGGCGCAGAGGACCGGGCGCGCGGCCGCGAGGTTCGTCCCCTCCTCATCGTCGTGCTTTTGCAGCACGTCGAGCAGCGGGTCGGCCGCCCCGTGGCACTTGGCGCAGTTGAACTCGTCGGAGGTCGGCACCGTGGCCGTCGTCTGGACGAGGACGGCGTTGGTCCCGGAGTCGCGCACGGTGATGTTGGCGATCTGGTAGGGATTGAAGGTCAGGGAATCGTCGACCGGGACGACGGGAATGCCGTTGGCCTGGAAATGATCGCCCTTGACGACCATCGTGCCCGACAGGCCGTTATGGATGTCCGGGTCCTCGAGGTTGAGGCCCCGGTCGTGGGGCAGGGAGACGCCGAAGAGGAGCGGCATGTTGTCCCAGAACTGGCCATAGCTCCGTTTGCCGTAGGAGCAGGTGTTGTTCTGGAGGGAATATTCGACGGTGAGACCGGCGGTGACGATCTGGGGCGGGTCGCCGCGCTTGACGACCTGGACCCAGACGGTGTTATAGGGCGGCAGGATGACCGCCTTGTCGTAGGTCGGGTTGAGGCAGTGCATGCCCAGGTCGTTCCAGGCCAGGGCGACATAGCTCATGGCGGTCGCCGGGATGGCCTTGGCGTTGACACCGCCGCCGCCGTCATTCCCGCCGCCGCCGCCCCCGCCCGACGTTCCGCAGGCCGCCAGGGCCAGCGCCGAAACCGCGACAGCGCTCGCCAACCAAGTCTTGCGCCCGATCAAGCGTACCATGATCCCTCCTCCGCCCTAGGGGGCCAGCGTGGGCATTTTATAGGAAACGTGTTCTCTGTCAACGGACTTTTGCAATATTCGTGCCGGGCCCTGAAAACCGGCCCGTCCCTGGGCCGGGCCTGCCCGGCGAGAGCCCCTGTATCCCATCGAGGACAGGTCGAGCGCCGCCGGACGGGACAGCGTCCCTCCACCCGGCCGGTCGGGGCCTTGAGTCCCGGGCGGGTTTCCGCTATAATAAAGTTTCGACTGTTCGATTTCGGACCCTTTGAGCGGCCTTTCCGGCGAAAATCCCGAATATCCCGACAGGCGTAACGTCCTATGTTCACGAAAAGCGAGCTGACATGACGACCGAGATCGCCCGGATGCGCAACATCGGCATCAGCGCCCACATCGACTCCGGCAAGACGACGCTGACGGAGCGGGTCCTCTTCTACTGCAAGAAGATCCACAAGATCCACGAGGTCAAGGGCAAGGACGGCGTCGGCGCGACCATGGACTCCATGGACCTCGAGCGCGAGCGCGGCATCACCATCGCCTCGGCCACGACCAACGTCGAGTGGGATGGCCATTCGATCAACATCATCGACACGCCCGGCCACGTCGACTTCACCATCGAGGTCGAGCGCTCTCTGCGGGTCCTCGACTCGGCCATCCTCGTCCTCTGCTCGGTCGGCGGCGTCCAGTCGCAAACGATCACCGTCGACCGCCAGCTCCGCCGCTACAACGTCCCCTTCATCGCCTTCGTCAACAAGGCCGACCGGGTCGGGGCCAATCCCGTCAAGGTCCGCGACCAGATCGCCGAAAAGCTCGGCCACGAGGCCGTCCTGATGCAGATCCCGATCGGGCTTGAGGCCGCGTTCAACGGCCTGGTCGACCTGGTGGCGATGAAGGCCCTCTATTTCGACGGGCCGGACGGCGAGACCGTGCGCGAGGAGCCCATCCCGGCCGAGCTCGCGGCCGAGGCCGCCCGCCGGCGCGAGGAGCTCCTCGACGCCGCCTCCCTCCACTCCGACGAGCTCATGGAGGCCGTGCTCGAAGGCCGGGCCACCGAGCCGCTCATCCGGGCGGCCGTCCGCCGCGGCGTCCTCTCGCGCAAGCTCGTCCCGGTCTTCATCGGCTCCGCCTACCGGAACAAGGGCATCCAGCCCCTGCTCGACGCCGTTGTCCACTACCTGCCCGATCCCTCCGAGGTCGAGAACCGGGCCATCGCTCTCGACGACGGCAGGGCCGAGCGCGTCCTCGCGGCCGACCCCGGCGCCAGGACCGTCGCCCTGGCCTTCAAGCTCGAGGACGGCCCCTACGGCCAGCTGACCTACATCCGCCTCTACCAGGGCTCGCTGCGCAAGGGCGACGAGCTCGTCAACTCCCGGTCGGGCCAGAAGATCAAGGTCGGGCGCCTCGTCCGCATGCACGCCGACACGATGGCCGAGATCACCGAGGCCGGGGCGGGCGACATCGTCGCCCTCTTCGGGGTCGACTGCGCCTCGGGCGACACCTTCTGCAGCCCGGGCCTCAACCTGGCCATGACGGCGATCTATGTCCCCGAGCCCGTCATCTCGCTGGCCATCGAGCCCGTCGACAAGAACTCGGCGGACCGGGTGGCCAAGGCCCTCAACCGGTTCACCAAAGAGGACCCGACCTTCCGGACCTACGTCGACCCCGAGTCGAACCAGACCATCGTCCAGGGCATGGGCGAGCTCCATCTGGATGTCTACATCGAGCGGATGAAGCGCGAATACCGGGCCGAGGTCAAGACCGGCATGCCGCAGGTCGCCTACCGCGAGGCCATCAGCCAGCCCGTGGACTTCGACTACACGCACAAGAAGCAGACCGGCGGCGCGGGGCAATACGCCCGGGTCGTCGGCCGGCTCGAGCCCCTGGCCAAGGGGGCCTTCGAGTTCGCGAACGAGGTCCGGGGCGGCCGCATCCCGCGCGAGTTCATCCCCTCGTGCGAGAAGGGCTTCCGGGCCGCGCTCAAGAAGGGCCCGCTCATCGGCTTCCCCGTGATCGGCATCCGCGTCGTCGTCAACGACGGCCAGTACCACCCGGTCGATTCCTCGGACATCGCCTTTCAGACGGCCGCCCAGGGGGCCTTCCGGCAGGTCTACATGAAGGCCAAGCCCCAGATCCTCGAGCCGATCATGAAGGTCTCGGTCGAGGGGCCGTCGGAGTTCGCCGGCAACGTCTTCGCCACGATCAGCCAGCGCCGCGGCGTCATCGTCAGCTCGGCCGAGGACGGGACGTTCTCGCGGGTCGATGCCGAGGTGCCCCTGGGCGAGATGTTCGGCTACTCGACCGTCCTGCGCTCGCTGACCCAGGGCAAGGCCGAGTTCACCATGGAATTCCTGAAGTACGGCAAGGTGCCGCCGCACATCGCCGAGATGCTGACCGAGCAGCACCTCGAGGCCGAGCGGAAGAAGTCGCAGAAGTAAGCGGAGGAGAGGCCATGACGCTCACCGTCAAAGAAGAACTCATCAAGCGCAGTCCCCTGCGGATCCTCGAGAAATCGATCTCGGGCGGCCTCGGCAAGGGCAACATCGGCGTCCTGGCCAGCCGCAAGGGCGTCGGCAAGACGGCCTGCCTGGTCCACATCGCCGCGGACAAGCTCCTCCAGGACCAGCACGTTCTCCACGTCTCGTACGCCAGCCGCGTCGACCACATCGTCACCTGGTACGAGAACATCTTCAAGGAGATCGCCAAGGCGCCAAAGATGCGGTCCGCGCTCGACCAGTTCGACGAGCTCATCCGCCGCCGGGTCATCATGAACTTCAAGCAGGACGGGGCCAAGACGGAACAGGTCCTGCGCAGCCTCGAGGCCATGATCGTCCATGGCAACTTCCGGGCCGAGACCGTCATCGTCGACGGCTACGACTTCGCCCAGGCCGGGACCGAAGACCTCCGTATGTTCAAGGCGTTCGCCGGCCGCCTGGGCCTCGAGATCTGGTTCAGCGCCTCGCTCAAGAAGGACGATCCCCTCTTCGACGAGCAGGGCATCCCCTTCGAACTCGTCGGCCATCTCGCCGCGATCGACGTCCTGATCTCGCTCCAACACCACGGCGACCACGTCCATTTCAGCCTTGTCCAGGACCACGGCCGGCGGACCCCCAAGGCCCTCCGGCTCAAGCTCGATCCGACGACCCTGCTCATCGCCAAGGAAAGCCCCGTCCGGGCCCGTTAGGACCGTGACGGACCGCGGCTTTTTGACTCGCCGCGGCGGGTGTGCTATATCTCGCCCCAAGATCCGCCGTGTCCGCACCTGAGATCCGCCGCATCACCTTCCCGCCGGGAACGCGCCTGGCCATCATCGATCTCGACGGCACGCTTCTCAAAGGCCTGAACGCCGAGCGGATCTTCGATCTCTACCTCGCGGTCCACGGGCACGTGGGCCTGCTGCGCATGTTGGGGTTCCTGCTGACGCTCATCCGCGATTCGGTCCGGATGGGGTTCCGCAAGGCCATCGGCACGAACGCGCGTTTCCTGCGGGGCCAGACGCCGGACCGGGTCCGGGCCTGGACCCGCGAGTTCGGCCGGGCCTATCTCCGCCGCGCCGTGCCCGAGGACTTGCGGGCCAAGATCCTGAGCCTGAAAGGCCAGGGCTGCCGCATCGTGCTGCTCACCGGATCCCTGCAGATGATCGTCGACCAACTCCAGGACAGGCTCGAAGCCGAGATCGTCATCGGCACCGAGCTCGAGGTGGCCGGCGGGATCCTGACCGGCCGCAAAACGGGCATCTTCGCCTACGGGCCGAAGAAGCTGGACGCTTTGTTCCAGAGGCTCGACCCCTCGGGCATCGACTGGCCCAACTCCTGGGCCCTGGCCGACCGGATCTCGGACCTGCCCGTGTTCGAGCTCGTCGGCCACCCCGTCGCCGTCCACGGCGACCGCCGCCTCCGCCGCCTGGCCCGCAAATCGGGTTGGGAGACCGTCCACCGACCGTAGCGAACAATGTGAGCGGAGGGCAGAAATCCCCCGGAGATTCACGGAGGGGGATTTCTGCGAAATATCGGGAAAGAGATGTTTTCTGCGGAATGGGCGAAGGGCCCTTAGAACAAGTAGCTCAAGCCGGCGAAGGTCCGGGTTTCCTGGCTGGCGGCCTTCACCTCGCCGATCTGGCCCCGGCGATGGATCCCCTCGATCCCGGCGAAGACGCGCACGGGCGCCCGCCCCAAGCGCCAGCCCGCCTTGAGAAGGTAGCGGCCGCGGGTGTCGGCGGCGCTGATGTTGTTCGTGATCTCGTCCTGGAAGCGGTCCCGGCCCTGCCAGGAGCCCCAGGCGTGGCCGCTGACAAGGCCGCGGAACCAGAGGTTGCCCCAGTTGACGTCGATCCGGGCCGAGGAGCTCACGCCGTAGCCGTAGTAATAGCCGTAATAGGCCAGCGTCGTCTTCATGCCCTCGATCGGGAGGACCGCCGAATAGGCGTTGAAGGCGAAGGCGTTGATCATGGCGAAATCGAAGTAGGCATCGGCCACGGCCCGGACCTTGACGCCCCGGCCGAAGATCGTGTAGTCCACGACCGGGCCCGCCATGTGGGCGACCGTCATCTTGTCACGGAAGTCGGTCGGAGTCTCGGGCAGGGGCGCGATATGGACCTGGACGTTGCGGGAGTCATAGACGGTCGGCCTCTTCCGGACATAGTCCAGGGCCGAGCCGATCCCGATCGAGAGGGCCGTGCCCCGGCCGAGCTCGTCGATGGACTGGTTATACCAGCTGAGGCCGACCGTCCGGGCGTAAAGATCGACCTCCTGGTCGAGGCCGCTCCGGAGCTCGGTGTCGGAGGCGCTCTTGGGCTTCAGGGCCACCGTGATGTCGATCTGGCTCAGCGTCGTGTCGCGCTGGACCTTCTTGACGGTCCCCGGCTTGCCGTATTCCGGGATCCGGAGAAGCTCCGATTCGAAGCTGACGAGACCCGCATCGTAGCGGCCGCGGCCCGTTTCGCGGGACCCCCACCACCCGACCGAGAGGGCCAGATCGGCCAGCCCGGGTTCGGGATAGGCGTGGGAGGCGGGGTTCTTCCGGTCCAGCCATTGGTTGAACTTGTTGATCGGGTTCAGGAAGCCGAGGCCGTTGAGGAGGAAGGACCGCCGATGGTGGAAATAGTCCGTCAGCTGGAAAAAGGTCTCCCCGACCGAGTAGCCGCCGAAAGTCGTCAGCGTCATGTCATTGATGGAGATGACCTCCCGCCATTCGGAGATGTATTCGTAGACGGCCGAGGCTGTGAAGGAGGCCAGGAGCGATTCGGCCCAGGTCAGATAGTTCGTCCGGGCCATCTGATAATAAAGGACGCCGCCGATGACGTGGGTCCAATTGGTGAGGTAGGCGTTCGAATCGAAGCGGATGGCCTCCGTCGTCAGGAAACGGCGATACTGGTCGGCGAAGGTCAGCTTGAACTGCCAGTCCTCGACCCATTCGTGATAGTCCTCCCAGTACCGGTAGGTCGAATAGACGGCGAGGAGCCCTTCCTGGACGAAGAAACGGCGCCATTTCTTGGGCATGGTCGCGGAGGAGACGGAAGCCTCCGTCGCGGCGGCGGTCCCGCCAGCTCGACCCGGAACGAGCGAGAACGCCGCGGCGGGCAAGCCGTCAGAGGCGGCGGCCTCGCTGTCGGCGAGAGAGAACCGGGGCGTCACGGCCGCGGCCGCGGGGGCGGCGGCGATGGCAAGGACGATCACGGCCAGTCCGGCGGCCGCCATCCTGGCCGTCCGGGTCTTGACGTCAGCGTGTCCCATATCATCCAGCTTTGTATTTTAAAAAAATCTCGTCTAAAATAGGCCAACTGCCGAGGAGAGTCAAGAGATGTTTCGCCCCTCAAGGGCCGGCGAAGAAGCCGGCCCCCCGCCGACGCGCAAGTCCCGCGTCCGGACCCTGATCTTCCGGCTCATCGGCTACGCCGGGGTGGGCCTCTTCATCTACCTCATCGTCAAGACCGGGCCGAGGGAGATTCTGCGGGCCCTGGGCCGCCTGAGCCTCGTCGAAGTCGCCATCCTCATGGGGCTGCGCTTCCTCTACTGGCTCATCCGGGCCGTCAACTGGCGGGCCCTGCTCGTTTCCTCGGGCGAGAAGGTCCCCTTCGGCGAGATCCTGGGCGCCCGCATCGCCGGCTACGCGGTCAGCTACCTGACCCCCGCCGGCAATATCGGCGGCGAGACCGTCCGCGTTTTTTGCCTGGATTCGGTCGAGCGGAACAAGGTCCTGGCCACGGTCATCGTCGACAAGACCGTCGAGTTCCTGGCCGGCCTGTCCACGATCGCCCTGGCCGTCGTCTTCCTGATCACCGAGTTCGCTTTGCCCAGCCGCCAGAAAATCGAGCTCTTCGCGGCCATCGGCGCCCTCATGCTGGTCCTCATCTTCCTCGTCCTGAAACAGAAGCAGGGCCTCTTCACCTGGGCCCTGGACACGCTGCGGAAGATCAAGATCCGCATCCCGTTCCTCGAGAACCGGCGGGACAAGATCCTCGAGACCGACGCTCACATCTCCGAATTCTACGGCCGCAACAAGGTCCTGTTCCTGGCCCTGTTCGGCTCGTATTTCCTCCAGGCCTGGCTGTGGGCGGCGGAGATCTATCTGACGTTCCTCTTCCTGGGGGCGGCCACGCCGAGCTTCTTCAAGTGCTTCCTGATCGTCACCCTGGGCTCGTTCTATTCGTTCCTGCCCGTGCCCGGCTCGGTGGGCGTCTATGAGCTGACCTACGTCTCGCTCTTCGCCCTGCTCCGCATCGAGATGTCGGCCGGCATGGCGGTCATCCTGATCCGGAGGTTCGTGGGCATGACCTGGGCGGGTTTGGGGCTCATCCCCCTGGTGAGGAAGAGGTCGCAGAAAGCGGCCCTCAACGGATCCGGACCGGCTCCTGATCCCGCCCCTTCGCCAGGAACCGGACGATCTTGACCAGGGTCCCGATCAGGGCCATCGCGAAGACGCCGACCAGGATGAGGTCCGGCCGGCCGAGGACCGAAACGAGGAAGATGACGAACACCGCCAGGCTCTTGGCCTCGGCCCCCTCCCCGCCCCGGTCGGCCCGGACATAGAGCAGGTTGATGTAGTAGAGGCCGAGCTGCAGGAAGTAGAGGCCGATCGTGATAAAGCCGAAAACGAGGAAGGTCGTGCTCCGGGTGTGCTTGAAATAGCCGTACGCGGCCCCGGCCATGACGACGAAGTCGGAGACCCGGTCGAGGAAGAGGTCCAGGTAGGCGCCGTAACGGCTGGTCAAGCCCTTGGCCCGGGCCAGCATGCCGTCGGCGGCGTCAAAGATGGCCGAAAGCAGGGCCAGGCAGCCGGCCAGGATGAAGAACCCGTGGCGGCCCCCCGTATAGACCATGCCCGCCAGGACGGCCAGGACGAGGGAGGCCACGGTCAGCTGGTTCGGCGTGATCTCGGACTTGTAGACGGCCTTGACGATCAGGGATGCCGGCGGGCGGATCAGGAAGCGGTCGACGGGCAGGTATTTATGGAGGAACGGGTAGGACTCGACCCGTTTCATGGCGCGTTCGAAGCTGAACTCGGTTTCAGATGTGCTCATGACGGACCCCGACCTTGCAGAGAGTTATAACGCATTTGCCCCGCCCGAGTCAAGGCCATTCCTTTCAAGGCCTTCCGGGCCACCCCCTGACTCCGCCCTGCGCCGGTGGTATAATGAAAGGCACTTTGAGCGGAGGTATCCGAATGAGGAAACGCGCGGTTCTCCTGGTCGCGGCCTTGACGGCCTTGTCCCTGTCCCTTCCGGCCGCCTTCACCAAGGCGGACGTCAAAGTCGCTACCTTGGCCAACGGGCTCAAGGTCCTCCTCGTCGAGGACCACAACATCCCCACGGTCGCCCTCTACACGTTCTTCCGCGTCGGGTCGCGGAACGAGCGGACCGGCCTGACGGGGGTCTCGCACTTCATCGAGCACATGATGTTCAACGGCACCGCGGCCTTCGGGCCCGGCGAGTTCGACCGGCGGATGGAGTTCCAAGGCGGCAGCAACAACGCCTATACCGCCGACGACATGACCGCCTACACCGACTGGTTCCCGCCGGCCGCTCTGGAAGCCATGATCACCATGGAGGCCGACCGGATGCAGGGGCTGGCCTTCGTCCCCGATGTTCTCGAATCCGAACGGGGGGTCATCGCCTCCGAGAGGCGCATGGGCGTCGACAACGACAACGACGCCATCCTGAACGAGAACGTCCGGGCCACGGCCATCATGGCCCACCCCTATCACTGGGACGTCATCGGTTGGATGAGCGACATCCTGAGCTGGCGCCGTGACGAGGTCATGGCCTATTACCGGACCTATTACGCGCCCAACAACGCCGTCCTGATCGTCGCCGGCGACATCGATCCCGCCAAGACCCTCGATCTGATCAAGAAATACTACGAGCCGATCAAGGCCTCGCCCCCGCCTCCCCCGATCACCAC
>Ga0209609_10000581_pt1 | contig 21910 bp, 25 predicted proteins | sample LakKivw325mmetaG_FD_184136 | JGI IMG/M metagenome (GOLD analysis project Ga0209609, IMG submission 184136) | Anoxic lake water microbial communities from Lake Kivu, Rwanda to study Microbial Dark Matter (Phase II) - Lake Kivu water 325m metaG... | ecosystem: Environmental > Aquatic > Freshwater... | reverse complement strand
GTTGGAAAGTCTGCCCTGAGCGTTCGCCTGAGGTCTTCGACTGAGCCCTCGGCCTGAGCTCGGGCCGAAGGCTCAGACGAAGTCCGCTCACGCCGAAGGCTTGTCGTAGGAAAACAACCCCTTGATCGGCAAACACGGGTTCCTTATCGGAACCTGTTTTGATTCTCATTTCTGCCTCTTCACTCACTCGCCCACGCGGTTTTCGAGCACATCCAGCGGCAGCGCGCCCGCCAGCAGGATCACATCGTGGAATTCGCGCAGGTTGAACAGCTCGCCGAGTTCTTTCTCGGCCAATGCTCGCAGCTCGCGAATCTTCAACTCCCCGATCTTGTAAGCCAGCGCCTGGCCGGGCCAGGCGATGTAGCGATCCACCTCGTTGGTGATGTTGAGCAGCGTGGAGGAGGTGTTCGCGGCCATGAAGTCAATCGCCTGTTGGCGTGTCCAGCCCAGAGCGGGGCGGTCGGGACTCCCGGCTGGAGGTCAATGGACAACTTCCCGTTCTTTTCCGCTACGCCACGGACCTCGGGCCGGCCGCGCAACTTCGAGAGCACCGCCTCGCCGAAGCCTCCGCCCGTGACCTCGACGCGCGGCACCTCATTATGAGCGCGCAGCTCGTCCAGCGTGCCCATCGCCAGCAAGCGTCCCTTGTTGATGACGCCCACGCGCTGGCAGAGTTTCTCGGCCTCGGCCAGGTTGTGCGTGGTCAGGAAAATGGTCACGCCCTCGCGCGTCGCCAGCGCGGACAGGTCTTCGCGTAAGGCAGCAGCTGCTACCGGGTCCAACCCCGCTGTCGGCTCATCCAGGAAGATGAGCGTCGGGCGGTGGAGCAGAGTCCGGGCAACGGCCAGTTTCTGTTTCATGCCTCGGCTCCACGTGCCGACGGCTTCCTTGCGGCGCTCCCACAAGCCCATATCGGTGAGCAGCCCCTGGATGCGGGCCTGGCGGTCGGCTTTGGACATGTGCCAGACGCGTCCGTAGAATTCCAGGTTGTCTTCGGCAGTCAGTCGCTCGTACAGGCCACTGTGTTCGAGCAGCGCGCCGCTATGCTGGCGGATGTCGTCGGCCTGGGTACGCGTGTCGAAGCCGAGCACTTCTGCGCGGCCGCCGTTCGGCTCCAGCAGGCCGAGCAACAGGCGGATGGTAGTGGTCTTGCCCGCGCCGTTCGGACCGAGGAAGCCGAAAACCGTCCCGGCGGCAATTCCGAGCGAAACATCGTCCACGGCGTGGATTGGCCCGAAATCGCGGCGCAGGCTCGAGGTCCGGATAGCTATCGTATTCATGACGGCGAAAAATATACGTCGGTCGGCTTGAACTTGCTGTTCCGCAGGAAGTACGGGCGCACTTTCATGCCGATCCAGTCCAGCGAGGCCTGGTAGGGGTCCACACCCATCAGCCGGGTCAAGAGCAGAGTGTTCACGCCCTCGATTTCGATCAACGCCAGCACGAACGGGCATTCCGGCAGGAACTCCTCCGAGCCGAAGTGGCAGACGGTGAAGGCGTGGACTTTGGCCGGGCGGTCGGTGATGTCAATCCACTCGGTCTCTGCGCCGCTGAACATGTCATGGCCGCGCGGATTGGCGTAGGTGTAGCCCGACTCCGGATCACGGCTGGCGAGTAAATGCTTATTGGCCAAGCCAGCGAACCAGGGGCTGTCCTGTCCATAGGAATGTAAGTAAGTAATTTTGTATTCTTGCTCGATCAGGATGGGGGCCATCCTCTTGAGGAAAGCCAGCGAATCCGGGTCGGTATCCACCGGGAACGGCACACCGTGGACAATATAGCCGCCCAGCGTTTCTTCTCTTCGAGAGGGTAATTCAGCCATCGTTGTTTCTCCTTAGCTCTGGAGTGCTGGAGCTTGCTCCAGCGTCGTCGGCAAGCCGACGGACTCCAGAATTTATCCTTCGCACTCCAACACCGACACCGTAACGTACGTGCCGGTACCGGCGTGCGAGTGGATCGCGCCCCGCTTCGCGTTTTTGACCTGGAGCCTGTCATCGCGGAAATGCTTCTGGATGCTGCCCTGCAACTGCCAGATGGCGAAGACGGCCTGCATCAGCCCGGTCGCGCCGACGGGGTGTCCACAAGCGATCAGGCCGCCGGAAGGGTTGACGGGGCAGACCGGCTTTTCGGGCAACTTCAGGCCGTAGTCCAGGCCGGGCATGAAAGCCTTGCCCGAAGCGGCGAAGGGGCCGCCCTCGCCGTAGCGACACAGGCCCAGGTCTTCGTAAGTCTGGATTTCGCTGGAGGTATAGGCATCGTGCAATTCGACGAAGCTCAGCTCGTGGAGCGGATCCTCGATGCCAGCGTGTTTCCAGGCCATATTGCCCGCTGTGCGCCCGGCGCGGAAGGAGTGGACTCCAGGATAGCGCGTTCCGTGAGCCCACAATTTCTTGTAATAGGCGCGCGTCTCATCCGATGACTTCTCCTGCTCGGTGGCGTAATCGCACATGAATGCATCGTAATCCACATGCGGGCGGTCGGCCATGCGCATGGCGTCCGTACCGCGCCCGATGCCGGTCACCTCCACGAGCGGACGCGCAATCTTTGCACCCGCGGCTTCGAGTTTTTTGAGCCCCTCTTCAGAGGCAAGAATGGCCACCGCCGCGCCGTCGGACATCACGCAGATGTCGAGGCGGGTGAGCGGCCAGGCCACCATCGGCGCGCTGCGGACATCCTGAATCGTAATTCGCTGGCTCTTCTGCGCGTATGGATTGTGGAAGGCGTTGATGTAATTCTTCACGCTGACGTGCGCCAGTTGTTCGGGCGTGGTGCCGAATTCCTTCATGTGGCGCGTCACCATCATGGCGTAATAGCCCGAATAAAAACCTCCGACGGGATAGTCGAACGACACGTCGGAGGCAAGAGCGATGAACTCGTTTCCTTTCCAGGTTTCCACATGGGACATGATTTCGAAGCCGTAAGCCACGCACACGTCCATGTGACCCGAAGCGATGTTCTTCCACGCTTCCTGGAAGCAGATGCCGCCCGTCGCACCGCCGCCCTCCACGCGGTGACTGGGCTTGGGGCAAAGGCCGAGGTAGTCATGCGCCATGATGCCGGCCATCAGTTGGCGGGCAAAATGGTCCGAAAAATACGAGGCCACCGATCCGTCCACGATGCGCGTGAACGACTCGAAGTCCAGGCCGATGTCGGCGATGGCGTAATCGTAAGCCTCTTTGATTACCGCCTGAAAAGTTTTGTCGGGCCGGGCCTTGGCAAACTTCGAAACCCCGCCCGAAATGGCATACACGGGTCTCATACGTTGTTCCTCCTTGAATGGATTTTGCTCGATAGACAAATCCATTTTACTAGAAAAAGACCAGAGCGACAGTGGCTTTGCACCTGTTTTTTGTGGAAAGATGTTATCATCGGGCCAAGAGGTCGGGTGTCTGATCCAAATTCTTTCCGCCAATTCGGCAAAACGAAGTATAATGCGACCCTAAGGTAAACAAGATGTCTGTACCTCATCTGACCGCTGCTGTGAATACAGCTAACACCATCACTATCACTCTTCCCCTGCCACCAGCGTGAGCGGACGTTGAGTCGTACCTGTTGATCCCCGGCTTCCGAAGTCCACTCGCTTCGGAGGCTTTTTTATTCCAGGAGGCACATGTCCACATATCAAGGAGTCTTGCACCGCTACCGATCCCTGCTTGATCTGCCAATCCACACCTGCCCAGTTACCCTGCTGGAGGGAAGTACGCCGCTCATTCCTGCCCCGCGACTGGTTGAGCAACTGGGCAGCGGGTTCGAACTGCTCATCAAATTCGAGGGGATGAACCCTACCGGTTCGTTCAAGGACCGAGGCATGACGGCTGCGGTCAGCGAGGCGCTCGGGCGCGGCGCCCAGGCCGTCATCTGCGCCTCGACCGGCAACACCGCTGCCTCGGCCGCGGCCTACGCCGCCCGCGCCGGGCTGCGCGCCATCGTGCTCATCCCACAGGGAAGAGTTGCGGCCGGTAAACTTGCCGGGGTGCTGGCTTACGGGGCACAGGTTATCCAGGTAGAGGGTTCGTTCGATGACGCCCTAGGGATGGTAGTGCAGATCAGTGAAAAGCATCCCATCTGCCTGGTTAACTCGATCAATCCCTATCGCATCGAGGGACAGAAGACGGCTGCCTTCGAGATTTGCGACGCGCTCGCTACCGCCCCCGACTGGCTATGCCTGCCGGTCGGCAACGCCGGGAATATCACATCCTATTGGGCCGGCTTTCGCCAATACCACGTTCTGCAATCGAGTGGACTGCCGCACATTCTCGGCGTGCAAGCCGAAGGGGCAGCCCCGCTCGTACTCGGCCACCCAGTGGATCATCCAGAGACAGTCGCCACCGCCATCCGCATCGGATGCCCGGCACGTGGTGAACAGGCCCTGCAGGCTGCGCAAGAGTCGGGCGGGCGGATCATCGCCGTCAGCGACGCGGAGATTCTGTCCATGCAGCGGGCACTGGCTCGATTGGAAGGCATCTGGGCGGAGCCAGCCTCGGCGGCAGGGCTGGCCGGACTGGCCCACGAAATCGTCGCCGGGCGATTCGACGCCAAGGGCAAACGAATCGTCGCCATCTGTACCGGCCACGGATTGAAAGACCCCGAGATCATCACCCAAGAAATGACAAAGCCGGTCATCGTCCCGCCCCGGTTGGACGCCCTGGAGGAGGTGTTGCTATGAAAATCATCCACGTACGCGTCCCGGCGACGACCGCCAATCTGGGCCCCGGCTTCGACGCTCTCGGCTTGGCCCTCGACCTCTGGAACGAGGCGAAATTCCTCCAGACCGACGATAGGAAGATCATCATCACCATAGCGGGTGAAGGGAAAGAGACACTTCCCACCGACGAACGGAATGCAATCCTCAGTGCAGCTCTGCAGTTGTACGCGCTGGTGGGCAAAACGCCTGACGGGCTGACCATCCACTGCCTCAACCGTATCCCGCCTCTCTCGGGGATGGGGTCGAGTTCAGCCGCCATGCTGACCGGCTTACTGGGCGCCAACGCCTTGCTCGGTGAGCCATTCTCGCGTCAGGAGATCCTCACCATGGCTACCCAGAACGAGGGCCATCCCGACAATGTCGTCCCGGCCATGCTGGGAGGGCTGGTGGCCTCGGTCATCGCTGACGGCCAGATCGTCACGCGCAAACTGCTGGTCAGTCCCATGGCCATCACCGTGGTGATGCCTGATTTCTATTTCCCAACCCAAACCGCCCGCGAGCTCTTGCCCGAATACATATTACGGCAAGATGCGATCTTCAATCTCAGTCGGGTAGTGCTGGTCATCAAGGCGCTCGAAAGCGGGGATCTCACCCTGCTCGGCAAAGTGATGGATGATGCCTTGCACCAGCCCTACCGGCTGCCGCTCATCCCCGGCGCACAGGAGGCGATCAAGGCCGCAAAAGGAGCCGGGGCCCGTGCAGTAGCGCTTTCGGGAGCTGGCCCCAGCCTGATCGCCTTTTCCGGCCAGCCGGCCGAGGCCGGGATCGGGGCCGCTATGCAGCAGGCTTTCGAACAGGCCGGGGTGAGGGCGCGCGTCTTCCCGCTGAACATCAGCCAGAGCGGGGCTAGCGTCTTGGAAAGCCAGTCTGCCGAGAATAGTGCCGATTTATTGCCAGCAGAGAACTGTTTTGTGCGATAATGGGGAGGATTGGAGGTTCGATGCACTCTCGACGTGCACTGCTCTATGTACCCGGCGACGACCAGCACAAGATCGAAAAAGCCCTCACCCTGGGGGTGGACTGCATCTGCATGGACATGGAAGACGGCGTAGCCTCGAACCGCAAAGCCGAGGCGCGCCAGACAATAGCCCAGGCGTTGCGCGAGCTGGACTTTGATCGTTCTGAAAAACTGGCGCGTATCAACGCGGTCGGCTCGGGGCTGGAAAAAGACGATATCGAGTCAGTTTTACCTTATCATCCTGACGGCATTGTCATCCCAAAAATCGAATCTCCGGAACAAATCCAATGGGCCAGCGAAACCATCGAGGCGGCCGAATTCGCCAATGGCTGGCCGCTCAATTCCGTCCGCCTGATCGTGGATGTGGAAACGGCCATGGGTATCCTGAACCTGAAGGAGATCGCCGCCCACCCGCGTCTGGATGCTCTAATCTTCGGCGCGGAGGACTTTGCCGCCTCAGTCGGCGCGACGCGCAGTGCGGAAGCCTGGGAGGTCTTCCACGCGCGCAGCGCGGTGGTCACGGCCGCGGCAGCATATGGTTTGCAGGCGATTGACATGGTAACGATTGACTTCCGCGACATCGAGAAAGTTCGCCGCGAGGCAGAGTTTGGGGCGCGGCTGGGTTACACTGGCAAGCAGATCATCCATCCCAACCAGGTCGCGCCTGTCCAGCGGGCTTTCACGCCGGAAAACGAGGCCATCGCCCACGCGCTGCAGTTGGTGGAGGTCTTCGAGAAGCATCAGGCCAAAGGGTCCGGCGCGTTTGCACTGGATGGCAAGATGATTGACCTGCCGTTGGTCAAGGCCGCGCAAAATGTGCTGGCGCGGGCGCGGGCAGCGGGTAAGATTTAGAAAATCCCACGAAAGGAGAAATAAACATGACCGGCCCAATGTCCACCGGAAAATGTGAACTGTGCGGGAAAGAATTTGCCAAGAATGCCATCTCCCGCCACCTGAAGAAATGCCTGCAAGCGCAGGCGGCTGCCTCGCCGGAACGCAAGAAGCAGAAAGCTTTTTGGATCAATGTCTGGGGAACGTACGCGCCGGATTATTGGCTGCACCTGGAAGTCCCGGCTTCCGCGAAGTTGGTGAATCTCGACCAGTTCCTGCGCGATATCTGGCTGGAGTGCTGCGGACACTTGAGCGCGTTCACAATTGGTGCACAGCGCTACGAAGTCAGTGTTGATCCGGATTATGATTATTGGGGGGAGAAACCTAAAAACATGAGCGCACGGCTGTACACCGTCCTGCAAGCCGGACTGGAGTTCGCTCACGAATACGACTTCGGCACGACCACCGACCTATCCCTGAAAGTCGTGGCAGAGCAGGCAATGGCTAGACAGAGCAAAGAAATCCGTATTCTGGCGCGCAACAACCCGCCCGACATCCACTGCTTCAAATGCGACAAATCGGCCACGCTAGTATGCAGCCAGTGCATCTACGAGGGGCCACAGGCCTGGCTGTGCAAACAGCACGCCCGGAAACACAAGTGCGGCGAGGAAATGTTCCTGCCGGTGGTCAACTCGCCGCGCGTCGGCCAGTGCGGTTATACGGGCGACGCAGATCTCGATGACGATTTCGATGAGGAGCTTTAGCCCTTCTGGGAATGTTCTCCATCCTCTTCGGCCTCCTCTCCGCCCTGACGTGGGGCGCGGCAGATTTCAGCGGCGGACTGGCCTCCAGGCGCGCCAACCCTACGACGTGGGCATCGTCGCCGAGGCGGTCGGGATGGGCTTGGTCGCGGCCTCAGCCCTGGCGACCGGTGAACCCATTCTGTCCTTTCCATCCCGGGAGAGATCATGAACAAACTTACTCGCCGTGAAAAATGGCTGTATGGTGCCGGGGATATCGGCTTCAGCCTGACCTCGACCATCATCGGCGCCTATTTTGCCATCTTCCTGACCGATGTGGTCGGCGTCACGCCCGCCATCGCCGCGGCTGCCATCTTCATCGGGCGCACCTGGGACTACATCAACGACCCGCTCATCGGACACATCTCCGACCGCACGCGCACCCGCTGGGGACGGAGGCGGCCTTTCCTACTCTTCGGCGCGCTGCCCTTCGCACTGATCTACATCCTGATGTGGTGGCGGCCACCCTTCCAGAATGACTTGCTTTTGGCGATCTATTACGCTGCCGCCTACGTGCTCTTCGACACGGCGGCGACGTTCGTTTACATGCCTTACTTCGCCCTCACTCCCGAACTGACCGCCGATTACGACGAACGTACCGCGCTGACCACCACGCGCATGTTCTTCTCCATCTTCGGCAGCCTGGTGGCTTTTACCATCCCGTTGATGATCGTGGACGGCTTTCACCCCGAGCACGCCGGACGGGTGCTCATCATGGGAGCCTCGTTTGGCATTGCCTCGGCTCTCCCCTTGTTACTGGTCTTCCTCGGAACGCGCGAGCGAGCGGAATCCATCCAGCAAAAGCAGCCCAGCATACGCGCGTCGCTGCGGGCCGCACTGGGCAACCGTCCTTTCATCTTCGGCCTGATTATCTACCTGTTCACCTGGGTTTCGGTGAGCATCCTGGAAGCGATCCTGTTGTTCTTCGTCAAGTACGTGGTCGAACGTGAAGCGCAAAGCGACCTGATCATGGCGACCATCTTCGTCGTAGCCATTGTCGCTTTGCCGCTCTGGGAATGGGCTTCGCGCCGCCTGAACAAGCGCCTGGCGTACATCGCCGGTATTGCTTTTTGGGCCGTGGTGCAGCTCGTCATGGTCACGCTGACGCCAATTTCCAGCCTGAGCTTATTGTTGGGCTTGTGCGTGCTGGCTGGAATTGGCGTCTCGGCGGCGCACGTGCTGCCCTGGGCCATCATCCCGGATGCCATCGAGTGGGGCGAATGGCGCACTGGCGAGCGGCACGAGGGCATGTTCTACAGCTTGATCACCCTGGCGCAGAAAATTGCCTCCTCGATTGCCGTCCCATTAGCGCTGCTGGTGCTGGACTTCACCGGTTACATCCCCAACAGCGCGACGCAGCCTGCCAGCGCGGTGAACGGCATCCGCATCGTCGCTGGGCCGATCCCGGCCATCTTATTGTGCCTGGGCATCTTGTTCGCCGTTCTCTATCCGCTGGGACGCGAGAACTATTCCCAGTTGGCAAAGGAACTTGAAGCCCGGCGCGCCGCGCGGGACAAGGATTTGCCATGAGCGAGATCGAAATCCACCCTGTGCGGACGCGCCGCGAGAAGCGCATCTTCCTCACCTTTCCCTGGCACATCTACAAGGGCGACCCGCTTGGGTGCCGCCACTCCTGCCGGAGCGCGCCAAATTCATTGACCCGAGGCGCGGTCCCTTCTTCAAGAACGGTTACGCCGAGTTCTTCATCGCCTGGCGCGGACGGCAGCCGGTCGGCACGATCTGCTGCGCCGAGGACCTGGCCGCAACCCGCTTCAGGGGTCACGGCGAGTGCATGGTCGGTTTCTTCGAGTGCATCGAGGATTATGCCGTGGCCGAGGCACTGCTCGCTCAGGCCGAAGACTGGGCGCGGACGCACAACCTGACCGCCCTCTACGGCCCGTACAACCTCGACCGCGATGACTCGCGCGGCCTGCTGGTCGAGGGCCGCGACCGCCCGCCGGCGGTAATGTGCGGCCACACCCCGCCCTACTACGCCGAGTTCTTCGAGCGCTTTGGGATGAGTCAGCTCGGCGATGACGGCCTGGCTTACGCCATTGATGTTGATCTGTCTACGCCGCAGATTCAACGCTTGACGCGGCTGGCCGAGAAGATCCGCCCACGCAAGAATATCACCGTGCGCGGCGGGCGGCTAGACGACTGGGATGGCGAGATTGACCGCATCCTCGAGCTGACCAATAAGGCGCTGGCGCATTTCCCCGATTTCACGCCCTGGCCGCGTGAGGCCATCGAGGGGATGGTCGCTCCGCTGCGCAGCGTAGTGGACCCAGTCTGGTCCTCTTCGCCGAGATCGAAGGCCGACCCGTCGGCTGGTTCCCTGGCGTGCCGAACTTCAACGAGATCCTGATCCACCTCAACGGGCTGCGCTATCCCTGGGATTACCTGAAACTGCTCTGGCACTCGCGCCGCAAGCCGCAGTGCGTGGCGATCAAGAGTGTGCTCGTCCCGCCCGAATATTGGGATACCGGCGTGGCCGTGCTGCTCTTCGACGAAATGGCGAAACGCGCCGCGGCTAAAGGCTACAAATGGGCCGACCTTTCCATCACCGGCGAGGACAACGTGGATACCTACCCACTGGCGACGCGGGCAGGAGCGAAGATTTACAAGAGGTACCGGATTTACAGGAAACAGCTTGATTGAGGACCCCGTTTTCTCAGAGAAAACGGGGTCCTGAAAGGAAATGACAATGACCAGCAGACTGACTGGCAAGACCGCCCTCATCACCGGCGCCACCTCCGGCATCGGCAAGGCGACCGCCCTCGTTTTTTCAGACGAAGGCGCGGATGTAGTCATCACGGGACGCCGCGCGGAGCTGGGCGAAGCCGTCGCTGCAGAGATCGGGCGTCGGGGCGTCCGCTCCGCCTTTATCCAGGCAGACCACAGTCAGCTCGCAGACTGCGAACGCGCCGTGGCCGAGACCATCCGCCAGTTCGGGCGCATTGACATCCTGTTCAACAATGCCGGCGTGGTGACGAATGGCACGGCGGAGAGCACGTCCGAAGAAGACTGGCAATACCTGATGAACCTCAACGTGACCGCCGTCTGGCGCATGAGTCGGTTGGTGCTGCCGCACATGCGGGCGCAGGGCGGCGGCGTGATCGTCAACAACGCCTCGGATTGGGGCGTGGTGGGCGCGGCGAACGCGCTGGCCTACGCCACCAGCAAGGGCGCGGTGGTGCTGATGACCAAGAGCATGGCGCTCGACCACGCCGCCGAGGGCATCCGCGTCAACGCCGTCTGCCCGGGCGATACCTTCGTGGAGCGCTGGGTCGAGCAGGGCTCCTTCAAGGAATCGGGCGCGACGACCTACGAGCAGGCTAACGCCGAGGCCGGCTACCTGCCGATGAAGCGCTTTGGCCGCCCGGAAGAGATCGCCCGCGCCGTGCTCTTCCTGGCCTGTGAGGACTCATCTTTCGTCACCGGCGCGACGCTTTTGGTGGATGGAGGCAATACGGCACAGTAAGGCAACACAATGAAAAACCGACTGCAAAGCCAGGTGTTTTACCTGGCAAATACAAACTATTCCTGGAGGAAAAATGGACGAGAAAAAGCTCTATCGCACGGGCGCGATCTGCGCCTTCGGGTTAGCCGCTGCCGCGCTCCTCAACGTCATCGCTACCTTCACCGGCCCATACGCCCTATGGGTCATCTCACGCATGTTGATCGTGGTGTTCGCTTTGGGATTCCTGCCCGCCTTGCAGGTAAAGATGCGCAAGGCGCATGCCGGTTATGCTTTTTGGATGACCAACCTGGCCTACCTGGGCGTGGCGGCTGAAGGCCTCTATTACTTCGGGAAGCTGGATTTCGATACCTCCTGGCTGTTCTTCGGCGGGTTGGGACTCTCGGCGCTGGCCTTCAACGTCATCGCCTTGCGCCACGCCCTCTGGCCAAAGGCGCTGGCCTGGATCGGCGTGGCGACAGGCGTGCTGCTGCTCTGCGTGGTCGTGGCCTCCTTCTGGCCCTCAGTGCTGTATGTAGTCAGCCAGGTATCAGCCGGGCTTGGGGCGGTGGTGCTTTACCCCATTTGGCTGATCTGGCTGGGAATCCGCTTTCGGATAGAATAGCCTTATGCCATTCGACCCTGCCTACGCCGATTTCATCCAGTCCTATCCTCTTTACGACACCACCCACGATATTGATGAACTGCGCCAGTGCGAGTACAGCCGCCTCGACCGCCTCGGTCAGGTCTATCTGGATTACACCGGCGGCGGGCTGTACGCTGAGTCGCAGATCCATCGGCACCACGCGCTGCTCGACCAAAACGTCTTCGGCAACCCGCACTCTTCCAACCCAACCTCGCTGGCCGTCACCCGCCTGATCGAAAGCGCCCGCGAGCACGTGCTGCAATTCTTCAACGCCTCGCCGGAAGAGTACGTCGTCATCTTCACTCAGAATGCCAGCGGCGCGCTCAAGCTGGTCGGTGAGGCCTATCCCTTCGGACAGGGCTGCCGCTACCTGCTGACCTTCGACAATCACAACTCGGTCAACGGCATCCGCGAGTTCGCCCACGCCAAAGGCGCGGAGGTTACCTATATCCCGGTTGTCTTGCCGGAACTGCGTGTGGACGAAACACAGCTCGATACGTACCTGGACCGTTCGATTGAGCGCTCACGGCAAAGCCGTTCGGCCGGCGACTGCACCCCTGCCCCGAGCGGAGGTGAGGGAAACCTCTTCGCCTACCCGGCCCAATCCAATTTCTCCTCGGTGCAGCACCCGCTGGAATGGATCGAACGCGCCCATGCCAAAGGCTGGGACGTGCTACTGGACGCGGCCGCCTTCGTCCCCACCAACCGCCTCGACTTGAGCGCCGTCCAGCCGGACTTCGTGCCGGTCTCGTTCTACAAGATGTTCGTCCACCCGACCGGCATCGGCGCGCTGATCGCCCGCAGGCAGGTGCTCGGCAAGCTGCACCGTCCCTGGTTCGCGGGTGGGACGATCACGGTCGCCTCGGTGCAAGGCGATAGATATTACCTGGCCGATGGCCCAGCCGCCTTCGAAGATGGCACGCTGGATTACCTCAACATCCCGGCGGTCGAGATTGGCCTGAAGCACCTCGAAAGGATCGGCTACAAAGTGATCCACGAGCGCGTGCGCAGTCTGACCGGCTGGCTGCTGGACAGGCTGACGGCAATGAGGCACAGCACGGACAAGCCGCTCGTCCGTGTCTACGGGCCGCTGACGACGCACGCACGCGGCGGCGCGGTGACGGTCAACTTCTTCGACAAAGACGGGAGGCCGGTTGACCATCGTCTCATTGAACAGGAGGCTAACCAGCACAACATTTCCTTGCGGACAGGCTGTTTCTGCAATCCAGGCGCGGGTGAGATCGCGCTCGGCATCTCCAAGCCCGAACTGGCCGCCTGCTTCTCCGGCTCGGGCCACGATCAACGCCTGAGCTATGATGACTTCCGCCTGTGCATTGACGGCAAAGCCTCCGGCGCAGTGCGGATTTCGGTCGGGCTGGTCAGCAACTTCGAGGATGTGCAGGGATTTTTGAAGTTCGCGGAGGGGTTGGTGAACTAAGGCTAGCCAGCCATGACGGGGACTCCCGGCCCCGTCACAGGGCTGACCGAAGGTCTCTACGTTCGCGATGGCGACCTGCGGTCAGAAGCCCGGCGGCGGCAGGAGTCCCTCGCCGAGCGAGGAAAATCTCACCTATGAATGGCAATCATCGCGCCAACATCAAACCCGGCCTGCGCGTCCGCATCGTCCTTAAACAGGATCAGCCCACCGGCAAACTGACCGAGGGTATCGTCAAGGAAATCCTGACCCGCTCGGCGACGCATCCGCACGGCATCAAAGTCCGTTTGGTGAGCGGGGCGGTGGGGCGGGTGAAAGAAATCATCGGCTGAGGTAGTCCACATGGAGCAATCCGAACTCGACGCCAAATCCCTCGTCTCTGCCTTCGACGCCGAAATGCGCACCTTGGCAGTGCCGAATACGCCCAACGCCCGCGCCGTCCGCCGCAGGTATTCGCAGAGGCTCAAAAAGGCTGCACCGGAATTCGTCCTGGCGGTGGCGCGCGAACTCTTCAATACTGGTCATCGCTGGGCGGCTTACGAGATCATCGTCGCGCACGAGCCTGCCTTTCGCAGCCTGGGCGAGGCCCAGATTGAGGCCCTCGGGCAGGGCATCAACAGTTGGTGGACAGTGGACTCTTTCGCCCGCACGCTCGCCGGCCCGGCCTGGCTGCATGGGCTGGTCGCCGACGCGCTCATCCACAAGTGGGCACGCTCGAACGATCTCTGGTGGCGGCGCGCCGCGCTGGTCAGCACGGTGGCGTGGAATGTGCGCTCAAAGGGTGGACCGGGAGACGTGCCGCGCACGCTGGCCGTCTGCCGGATACTGGCCGCAGACCATGAAGACATGGTGGTGAAGGCTTTGTCCTGGGCGCTGCGCGAGTTGGTCGCACACGATGCGCAAGCCGTGCGCAGGTTTCTCGAAGAATACGCGCCGGTTTTGGCAGCGCGGGTAAAATACGAGGTGGGAAACAAGCTGAGAACCGGCCTGAAGAATCCCGGACGGAGGTGTACTGCGCGAAACCCCGCGCCGGGCAAGGAGTCATGATGAATGAAAAGCTGAACCCCCTTATCTCCAAAAAGACGAGCAGCGCGGTGATTTCCAGGTTTGGATCGTGGATGGCAGTTACATCCGCGGCAGGATTGACGAGGAGTTCACCAACTTCGGCCAGCATTATCGTTTCGCGTGTATCCCCGAAAAGGAATTCTGGATTGACCAGGAAGCCGAACACGATGAGCGTCAGTTTTTCATCGAACACCTGTTGGTGGAGAACCGGCTGATGGCTGGGGGAATGCCTTACGAACAGGCCATTGTCCAGGCGGATCGCGCCGAGCGCGCCGAACGGCGGAAAGCTGGGGACGTGCGTCGCGCTACCCAAGGTAGTGCTTTGCCTGATCCGAAAACGGTACACGAACGGTTGTGGAAGAAGCTAGAGAACGGCGTCAGCGTGTGGATCGTCAATGGGCGGATGGTACGCAGCGTGTTCGATATTGACTACACCGAGGGCGGGCACGATTACGTTTACGAGTTCGTCCCGGAGAACGAGGTCTGGATTGACGACGCGATCGTCGAAGCTGAGCGCGGTTACGTGCTGCTCCACGAACTCCACGAGCGCAACCTGATGGCGCAGGGATGGCCGTACAGCAAGGCACATGCCGATTCCAGCCGTATAGAGTATCACTGCCGCCATCATCCCGACGAATTGCACGACGCGCTCGCCAATGAGGGCTGGGCTTGACCAGCGAATCTCAATTGGGCGTGTTTCATTTCGGGTGAAAGGAAGACCGAGGGTCGAGTAACCGATGCTTTTCCGGCGTACACTTGCACCTGCTGCAAGTGCAGGTGTCGAGACCCAGAAACGCTGGTTTCGATACGGGCGGAAGAGCACCGCCCTACTCAACCAGCTTTCTCCAACTCATAATGAGATGCACCCATCTCACCTCGGCCTCACCCGAATCGTATGCACCTCCCGCGCCGGGCTATGGCGGTAAGCCAGGACTTGCTCATTTGGCCGCACCTCGTAACTGCCATCCGTGACCTCGACGCGATACCCATTCGGATATTGGTAATCGGGCACGAAGATCAGGCTGGGTTCTGTCACCTGCGGATCGTGGTGGAAGGTGAACTCGAAGATCCGCCTGCGGATGTCGAAGCTCATGCGCAGCGGCTCACCGGCGGCCGCCAGCGCGTACGGCCGGACGACGGCCTGCAGTGCTCGCCCGCCTGAGTGAATATCACCTGGGGCTGTCTGCTGGTCACGGCTGAAGAGCGAGAGGTCTTCGTCGTTCCACATGTCGCCGCGGGCGTTGGTGTTGTCGGCGGTGTAATTCCACAAGGTGTAGCTCAACAGGTTATCGTCCATGGCGCACAAGGTGCGATCCATTGCCGCCACCTGGTTTCTGAAATCCCCTGTCCGATACGCCCGCTTCTCATTCAAGTCGAAGGCGATGCCCGTCTCGCCGATCAGGACTGGCACACCCCCCATGCTCTGCGCCGCGTGTTCTTTGAAAGCCGCCAGCTCTCGCGAGTACGCGCGGCGAATGCGACTCGGCCCGATCAGCAGCTCGTTTGTGATGTTATCGGAGCCGAGGAACGGGCTGAACCTTTTCGTGAACAGGACGAAGCCGTCGTACCAGTGCGGGGCGTAGACAATGTTCGCGGCGCCGCCCGGATCCCAGGCCGCGCATCCAGCTCAAACTCCTTCTCGACGAAGATCATCGCCCCCGGATGCACCTCACGCATTGCCCTGGCGAAGCGGTTGTTGAAAGGGATGTAGTAATCGCGGTTGAAGTTCACCGGGCGGCCATCCACCTGCGTAAAATGATCGGGGCGGAGCAGGCGCGGACGGCCGACAGGATCCAAATCCCAGACGCCGTTCGTCCGCCAGAGGCAGTCGTAGCCATCCAGCCAGGCGCGTTCCCCACGCGGGTTCATAAGCCTGCGTTCGATGCGTTTCGGGCCAGTCAGGCGCCGCTGCCACACATCCACTTCCTGGGGAATACCCGCACCCAGCAGCATGGACTGGAACGGGCTGGGGATGGCACCTAACTCGACCACCGCGTGCGGCCGCGTCAGGTCGCGCCAGCCGATGTAGCCGCGCAACGGCTCGTTGAGGGTATCGTAGCCGACCACGTTGGGCAGGTCCTTCAAACGCACGGCGATCTGCTGCATGGCCTCAATATAATGGCGCTGCAAGAATTCCTGCGCCGGCTCGCCCTCGATCTCCGTCTGCGGCGCAAAATCGTTTCCGGCGAAGAACAAGGTGAACAGGGTGGCGGCGGCCAGCTTTGTGGCGTTGGTCGGCCAGATCATGCGCGGCAGCGGGTCGCCGTGGACCGGGTGCTGGAAAGCCGCGCCGGTCGGCTGGAAGCGGGTCACGTCCATGCCGACTGCCTCAAAGGTCCAACCTGGCGCGCCGTCCCCGCCGGAGAAGCGGCTCCACATGTCCTGGTGAGGGTCAATGAACAGACGGATGCCGTGCCGCGCGACCTTCTCGATCACCGCGTACAGGTAGTCCAGGTATTCCAGGTCGTAGATCCCCGGCGCGGTATGCTCGATCGCCTCCCAGGTCACCAGGAAGCGCAGGAAAGTCAGCCCCCACTTGCGCAGACGGGCGAAGTGCTCGTCGGCTTCGTCCAGCGGAAAAGGCCGCCCAATGAAGGATACGTTCCGGTGGTCGAAGAAACCTTCACGAATGTAGGTCGCACCATTGGGAGCAGTCGGCACTTTGCTGCTGCCCCCCAGGTTGACGCCGCGTAGCAGCAGTGTGCGCCCGAATTCATCCTTGAAGCATGAGCCGTCAATGTGCATGTTGCAGACTCCTTTCGTGCTATACTGCTATCAGCAGATATGAGCTGCCTGTTCCGCATATCACTGACTGGAATATTATACGGCATCCGCCGATGCATTTTCTACGCCGCGTTCGTGTGGCGATTTGTGGTGCCGCAACGCCCGGAACCGCTCATCTACGGCCTCGCAGTGACAGACAGTTGCAACCTTGCCTGCCACGGCTGTCATGTCTCCAACACCGGTCGTCCCGATATGACCTGGGGTCAACTGGTTACCGCGCTGCAGGACGCATGGAGCAGAGGGTTCCGCGAGCTATACTTCAGCGGCGGGGAACCTATGCTGTGGCGCGATGCAAACTATACGCTCAAGGACGCGATTGCCGAGGCGAAACGGATTGGTTTCTTCCACGTGCACGTTTATACGAACGGTTTGCTTGGCCTTGAGATACCGGCTGATCTCGTCTGGGTTAGCATGGATGGATTACCCGGAATCTTCGAGAGGCGGCGCGGGGATCACTTTCATCAGGTCGAACACGCCGTGCGCACGGGTTCGCACCCCAAGATCGCTATCATCTACGTGATTGACCGCAACACCGCGGAGGGAGTCGAGCTATTCCTGCGTTGGGTGCGAGAAACGAAGTTTCCTGTGATCGGCGTCATGTTCTACTTCCACACGCCTTATTACGGGCGCGACGAGCTATTCATAACCGCCGAGGAGCGCGCTCCCATTATTGACCGGCTCCTCGACTGTATCCAGGCCGGGCTGCCGGTCATCAATTCACGGGCCGGTTTGTTGGCGCTGAAGTCTGGCAATTGGCCACGGCGTTTTCCTGTGGCTTCGGTCGCCGACGTTGACGGCGAGTCGGTGTGCTGTCGTGCTTCTGACGAGGTATGCGCGGACTGCGGCTATGCGGCCTGCACCGAGCTCACGGAGTTTCAACGTCTGCGTCTGAGCGCGCTGCTCGGCATGACGAGGTACTGGTGAATGGCCAGGGCGGTTGGCTGTCACGCCTGATCACGCACTCCATCCGTCGCTACCTTGTGGGGCCCGAACAACGCTGGGCTTTCGAGCGGCCCTCACCGGACTGGACTCCGCCGCACATTGAGCGCACATCGCTGTATCTACACGTGCCCTTCTGTCGCCACTTTTGTCCTTATTGTCCCTACACCAAAGTCTCATATCGCGAGTCACTCGTGGAACCCTACACCCGGGCGGCAATTGCCGAGGTGGACTGGTGGGCGAATGCAGTGGGGCCGGCCGAGATAACGAGTGTCTACATCGGCGGAGGCACGCCGACGCTGGCACTGAACAGCGTCGCCCGTGTGCTGATGCGTGTGCGTGAGCGGTTCCGCCTGACAGGCGTTATCTGCATCGAGACCAACCCCGCTGATGTGGACGAGGAGACTGTGCGGCGGCTACATGCCATGGGTGTTGCGCTCGTTTCACTTGGCGTGGAATCATTCCAATCCGAGAACCTCACCGTGCTCGGACGCGGCTACCAGCCCTGGGTCGCTGAGCGCGCCCTGGCGTTGCTTGCGGAGGGTAACTTTGTCTCAGTCAATGCGGATATCATGTTTGCCCTACCGCGCCAAACTGCTGCCGATGTGATGGCTGATTTAGCCCGTGCCGCGCAGCTCGGCGCGGACCAGCTCACAACCTACCCACTCTTCACTTTTCCATACACTTCGGTCGGTAAATACCTGCACCTGACGGCGGTGCGTATGCCAAATCTGCGAATGCGCCGGGCACACTACCGGGCCATCAGCGAGTGGTGTGCTGAACACGGCTTCGAGCGCGTTTCGGTGTGGGGCTTCAAACGCGGCGCCGTCCCGCGCTATTCCTCGGTCACTCGGGATGGTTACATAGGAATCGGTCCCGGCGCAGGATCCCATCTGCCCGATGGTTTTGTGCTTAACACATTTGATCTTGATAGTTGGATCCAAACCACGTGTGAAGGGTGCATGGCGATTGCCCTACGCATGCCGTTCGTTGGTGAAATGTCCGGCTGGTGGTGGCTGTACTGGCGCTTCTACGACACGAGCATTCCGCTGGATGACCTCGATGTAGCCCTTGGAAGCGACGCTCCCAAAGCCCGCAAGTGGCTGAGAGTCATCGAACGAGCCGGATTGGCAGTTCGCAATAACAGGCGCCTCGAGCTCACCGATGCGGGCGCGTTTTGGCTCCACCTTGCGCAGAATCACTTCGCGCTGGATTATGTGAACACATTGTGGACCCAGGCGCGCCAGGAGCCGTGGCCGCAAGCTGTAGCGATCTGAATCAGCGCACAGGCCGGTCTCAACCGCAAAGCACATTTTTCTCTTCCACGCTATAATCCTCCAGCCGGAGGAATTGTTCATGAACATCCTCCCCCTCCTCTACACCCTCGGCTACAGGCTGCCCGGCTACCTGTGCGGATCGCTGCCCTTCGCTGCTTGGATCACGCGCCTGGCCAAAGGCGTGGTCGCGCGCGATAATGGCAAAGGCATCTTGTCTACCTCGCCGCTGCCGCAAGCCATTCCGTTCGGCTTGTCCGAGTCAGGGTTGAATTGGTTAATATCACACCGTTATGGAATAATTCTAGAAATGAATCATTCGAACGGTCTTGGAAACTAGAATGAAAGGAGAGAATTTTATGGAAACTCCAAGCCATTCATACAAAACTTATAAATTTGATTTTTGGAAAGATCGCTTTTGGATGTGGGCTTTGGCTTTACCTTTTGGATTAATCTCTTGGGCGATCCCGTTTGTGTTGTTAATCGGATTATCAAATGTTAACAATAGCAATGCTCCCGGTTGGTTCCCAATTTTTGGCTTCGTCTTCCTCGGCATCCCTGCCTATCTTATCGGGTGGATTTTTGTCTATTCTCTGATGGAAGGAATCTATACAAAAGTAACAATTACGGATAGCTGGGTATCAGTCCGGCTTCCCTGGTTAATATTTCCTATCATCCCAGTTGTAAAAAGAATTAATTTGGAACGAATCCAGCGAATTAACTTGTTCGCTCCGTATGGGTCCAGGAGGGCTGTGTTTCTATATTATTTCGAAAAGAATAAAGAGCGACATTTTTACCTTCCAAGGTTCGAGCATAATCCTGCTTACATTCAAATTATGATGGCATTGAAGGATCGGATTGAACCCCCACCCATCCCATCCGTCTCCTCACTCGGCAGCGAATCGCAGGAAGCGCCCTCCGCGAAAGAAGCGCTGATCAAGGCAAAGCGCACTCCAAGCCTCCGCCCACGCTTCATTGACAAAGCATTAAACGAGCTGATCGTTTATTCTTTGCTGGCGATGCTCGGCATCAGCGGCTGGATCACTCTCTCGCTTCCGGCTTCAAATAAAATGGAGGCATTTATTGTGGGACCTACAATAGCCCTCTTATGCTTCTTGCTGGCCGCAGTTTTCAGCAGCTTCTTGCCCGGCGTTGGACCGATTGCATTTTGGTTCTTGGGTCGTCCGATCGTTCGTGCCATCCTGTGGCTACTCCAAGTGCCAGATGTGAACTGGGATAGCCCTCCTGTGATGAATCAGTTCCTGGCGCGCTGGAATATTCCGCCTGCTCATTCAACTTTAGTCGAATTCCTGTTTTGGGCCACCATAATTATCTCCATCGAGGTGTCTATTGGTAGTTTTGTGGGCTGGCTTAGGCGTCGAGCTTATAAAAAATTCATACCCTCGAACACCGGCCGCTAAGAACGTGCTCTTTTCTCGTTCGTGTGGACCGAAGGGTGGCTCGCCATCCGGACGGATTCCAGCGAGCCCTTCGATAAGCTCAGGGCAGGCAGTCAATTCCACCGTGGCGGGAATCGCCAGTACCGCGAGTTGTGGCTGGATCGCGAAAAACCCCAACAATGACCCCGAAAATCATCGAAGTCGAAGCCGATCTTCTCCCGCAATATGCCCAGATTCCAATCGCCTTTCGGGTGGAATCCATCCTCCAGGTCGAGCGGATTGACCAGGGGCTGGGCGGCTTTCGATTGCACGAAGTAAAGGTCGCTCCTTACGTCAAGGATTACGACGCCCTGCCAGATGGCGGTCCGCTCGAATGGCCCCGGCAGTTCGACATCCGCAACTGGGGCATCCTATTGGCAGAAGAGACGGATAAATACATCGGCGGCGCAACGGTCGCCTTCAACACGAACGGCGTCAACATGCTGGAGGGGCGTAGCGACTTGGCCGTGCTGTGGGACATCCGAGTCCGGCCAGGGAGTCGCGGCCGCGGGGTAGGAAAAGCACTGTTCCACGCCGCAGCGGATTGGGCGCGTCAGCGCGGCTGCTGCCAGTTGAAAATCGAGACGCAGAACGTCAACGTGGCAGCCTGTCGCTTCTACGCCAGCCAGGGCTGCGAACTCGGCGCCATCCATCGCTACGGCTACGCCGGCCATCCGCAGGTCGGGCATGAAGTCATGCTTTTGTGGTATCTTACGTTGCAGAGCACTGCGTAAATATTTGAACCAAAATCCTGTAATTTTAGCCGTTCGATACAGGCAAGTTCATAGATTTATGCAAGAAGCAGTAGAGTGATATAATCCCGCCATGCAAGATCCCACCCCTTTCTTCCAACGCCCCTTTGTCTACAGTTTATTGATACCCGTGATCTTCGTCCTGGGGATCGGCTCCGGCTACCTGATCTGGGGGCGTACACCTGCTGCGTCGCCCGCGCCCAACACGCAAGCTACCCCGACCGCACAGGTCAAGCGATACGATGTGCCCGTGGACGACGATCCCTTCCTCGGGCCTGAGGACGCAGCCATCACGATCATTGAGTTTGGTGATTTTCAATGTCCTTATTGCAAAAAGTGGCATGACGAGGTGCTGGATCAGATGCTGGCCAACTACCCAGGCCAGATCCATTTCGTGTACCGCGATTTTCCGCTGATCAGCATCCATTCCAGCGCTGCACCCGCAGCCGAAGCCGCCGACTGCGCTGGTGAACAAGACTCCTATTGGCCCTTCTATCAGGCTCTGTTCAGCATGAAGTACGATCTGACGACAGAAGCCTACCAGCAATATGCCGCCGAGCTGGGGCTGGATTCGCAAGCCTTCGGCGAATGTCTGACAGACAGGCGATACGAATCCGAGGTGATGGGAGATTACAACTATGCCATGAATTTGGGTGTCCGCTCGACGCCGACGTTCTTCATCAACGGCATCCCTGTCGTCGGGGCACAACCGTACGAGGTGTTCAAACAACTCATTGACAAGGAACTGGCTGGGGAAATCCCATGAAAAAATTCGTTGCCGTTGCAGGGAACATCGGCGTGGGCAAATCCACGCTGGTCGAGATG
>Ga0209609_10000580_pt1 | contig 21944 bp, 21 predicted proteins | sample LakKivw325mmetaG_FD_184136 | JGI IMG/M metagenome (GOLD analysis project Ga0209609, IMG submission 184136) | Anoxic lake water microbial communities from Lake Kivu, Rwanda to study Microbial Dark Matter (Phase II) - Lake Kivu water 325m metaG... | ecosystem: Environmental > Aquatic > Freshwater... | reverse complement strand
GCGTATAGATAGTAATTTTTAATTTGTGTTTTTTAATTTTTAGCGAATTTTTATTTGCTTAATTTTTATTGTTGTTTATAATAAGACAATAATTCAATAAAAATTAGTTAAAAATTAAGAATTAAAAATTATGTTGATTCTGGGTATTGAAACTTCTTGTGATGAGACAGCAGCAGCAGTGGTACAAGATGGGTATAAAGTTTTATCCAATGTTGTGGCTTCACAGATTAAACTCCATACGCCTTATGGGGGAGTGGTGCCAGAAATTGCTTCCCGTGCCCATATAGAAAATATTATTCCAGTTATTCAGAAAGCTTTAAAGGATGCTAAACTAAAAAGAAGGGATATAGATGCAATCGCTGTTACAATAGGACCAGGCTTAATTACTTCTTTAATGATTGGGGTGGATACAGCAAGGGCTTTATCTTATGCTTGGGGAAAGCCGATATTGGGCGTTAATCATATTGAGGGGCATATTTGTTCTATAAAGCTTAAAGCTCAAAGCGTAAAGCTCAAAAATATAAAATTTCCGGCGATTTGTTTGACGGTTTCGGGGGGGCATACAATGCTAGTTTTAATGAGACAATGGGGGAATTATGAAGTGATTGGTGAAACTATTGATGATGCTTGTGGAGAAGCTTTTGATAAGGTTGCTAAAATATTAGGCTTAGGTTATCCAGGGGGGCCGATTATTGAGAGATGGGCTTATAGTGGCAATAAACAGGCTTTTTCTTTTCCCCGGCCAATTTTAGATCGGGACAATTTTAATTTCAGTTTTTCAGGTTTAAAAACCGCTGTTCTTTATGAGGTTCAGAAAATAAAAAACCCACAAAATCCAAAGATTTTGCAGGGGACCCTAGGAATAAAAAAGTTGAACAAAAAAGTTGTTCAAGATATTTGTGCTTCTTTTCAGGAAGCAGCTTTTGAGGTTTTAGCGACTAAAACTTTGCGGGCAGCACAAAAATTCAATGTTTCCACGATAATATTAACCGGTGGCGTTGCCGCTAATCAGGTTTTGCAGGATTTTTTAAGGAAGTCTTTGCCAGTCACTGATTATCAATTATTGATTACTGAATTTTCCACTGATAATGCTGCAATGATTGCAGGAGCAGCTTATCTGCGAGCATTAAAAAAAGACTACGATGATTGGTGTAATCTTCAAGGTGAGTCTAATTTAAGATTCTGATTTTAAAACTAATAGATTTTAATCTAGCTTACCCTTTTTAATTCTTCTAAGGTCGTGTCGCCCTGTACTACCTTGCGTAAGCCATCTTCTATGAGGGTGAACATTCCTTCTTTAAGGGCTTCAGTATAAATTTCATCTGGAGTACCACGGCTTGCGATTAATTTATGGATTGCTTTGGAAATGTTCATAATCTCAAAGAGACCGATTTGCCCTTGGTAGCCCATATTTTCACACGCAAGACAACCCTTAGGTCTGAACAGGGTTAATTTTTCGGGCAGAGGTATTTTGTCTTGGATAACTTTTTTAATCTTTTCATAAACCTCTGGAGATGCATTATAGGGCTCACGACATTTTTTACAAAGACGGCGCACTAATTTTTGATTGATTAAGAGATTTAGAACATCAGAAAGATTTTGAGGATCTGCTCCCATATTAGTGAGTTGGGTGATGATTTCTGGCGTAGAACCAGCATGGAGAGTGGAAAGAACAGTGTGTCCTGTTGTAGCAGCACGAATGGTAATCTCTGCAGTCTCGGGATCTCTAATTTCTCCAACCATAATAATATCAGGATCTTGTCTTAATACACCACGTAGTGCTCGCGCAAAGGTGAGACCCTCTCTTTCGTTAATCTGAATTTGGGAGATTCCTTCAAGCCGGTATTCGATAGGATCTTCTAGGGTCATAATTTTGACTTCCGGTGTTTTGCGATAACTTAAAAAGGCATAAAGGGTGGTGGTTTTTCCAGAACCTGTGGTACCTGTAAGTAGAATCATTCCGCTGGATTTATTTAGATTCTTTTTCACAATACCCAATTCATTCTCGGTGATGCCCAGATTTTCTATTTTTAATAAGTAATCACGTTCTAGGCCTAGAAGGCGGAGAGTAATGGCTTCACCATAATTGGTAGGAAGGGTGGAAACTCGAACATCAACTTCTGTATGATTGTAGTAAATTGTAAAGCGACCATCTTGAGGTATTTTTTGGATGTTTAATTTAAGTCCGCTGATTAATTTTATTCGTGAAAGGACGCGAGGATAAACTTGAGGAGAAAAGGAAATGATATCGCGCATAATCCCATCAATGCGGAGACGCAAAGCTACTTCATTTTCTTTAGGTTCTAGATGAATATCGCTTGCTCTAGCTCCAATACCCCGCGCCATTAGAATGTTAATGATTTCTTCAGTATTTTTATTGATGAGAGCTGGCCCCATGCTCGGCCAGGATTGGAGTTCTAAAGAGGCTTTTGTAATTAAATCAGGAGTGATGACGATTTTCTCCTCTTCTGCTTGTTGTATTTTATCCTCATTTATTATCAGTGGATAGAGAGAAATAGCATGCTCGAAACTGGCTTCTGAAACAAGATAGACAATACATTGGTATTGTTTTTTTAATTTTTCGATAATATTTTGAGCACTTTGATTGTGGGGGTCAGTAATACCCAATCTTAAGACATTTTTAGCTTTATAGAAGCAGATAATTTGACCTTTCACGCTTTCGCTTTTAGGGATTAGGGTTAAGGCTTCGGATTCAATCGCCAATTTTTGGAGATTGATATAGGGCATTTTATTCTTTACAGCCAAGGCTTTAATTCTTTTTTCTTCAAAGCCAACACTCTTTTCTTCTACGGTGTTAAAGAGTTCCGCTACTTCTTGAGATTGTTTAGTGGGAATATTTTTGGGCATAATATAAAAACGTAAAGCGTAAAACGAAACCTGCCTGTCATTCTCCTTTACCATCAGGCGATGGCAGGTGGGAGCGTAAAACAAAAATTTTTAGCTTGCGCTTTATATTTATTATACATTTTTTTAGAAAAAGAAAAAGACCTTTTTTCTTTATTGTGATGCGAGAGAGGTCTTTTTTATTTTAGATAGTTAAAATGTTTTTAATGGTGTTCAAAATATTCTGTTCTAAATCAACAAGGTTCCCCTCATTTTTTGTGAAAGAAATGAAATCCTCGTGGCTTTCTTGAACTTGGAGGCCTTGTTCTTTTAATAAGTTTTCTAGATTTTTCAGGTCAATATTTTTATTTATTCTTTGGATTTTTAGGTGGAAGGAGCCTGATTTATCTTCGGCAAGGAGAAAAATAATTTCTGATTTTACGGCATTATTTTTTAAATCAGATAAGATTTGATTAAGATGAGAAGCTTCGCTTTTTGATTTTTCAAAATCCAGGGGAGAAAGGAGCGACCAAATTATTTTTTGTTCCCTTGAAGTTTTAAGACGTGCCAAGGCTCTACCCCAGAGACGAAGGTATGATAAGGGGCGGGTTTTATAGAAATGTTGGATAATCATTTCTTGGTTTGCTCCTGCATTTAATAGCTTTGCGGCAATACTGAAAGCGGTTGGTGTAGTATTTTTATTCTGAAAGCTTTCGGTTACACTGATGATACCTGCTAGGAGGCAGGTAGCAATTTCTGGGATAATGATTTTGGGATCCAAACTTTGGAAGAGTGAAAATAAAATTTCAGAAGTAGAGCAAGCAGTAGGATCTATAAGATTAATCTCGCCGAAATTTTCATTATCAGGATGACAATCAATATTTACAAGAGGCGATTCATAGAAGATTTCCGCGTTTTCTTCATAAGGTCTACCTAGTTGCTCCAGGGCGACGGTATTGAGAACAATAATCAGATCATATTTTGATTTTCCCCTTTTTGTTTCTACATCGTGCGGTTCAAAATAACCATTGCTAGGTGTGATATAGATATTTAGTTTATTATCCTTAATATTATATTTAAACTGTTCTACCTTCGCTCGGGTAATATCTAAAGAGATGATAAAATCTTGGGCATCTTTTAAATCATTTTTGAGAATAGAAAAGGCAGGTAAAAAATCCAGATTTTTTATTCGTTCTGTTTGCACCACTACCTCATTTTTTTTGCCTAGTTTATTTAGGAAGAGATGAAAGGCAAGAAGGCTAGAAAGAGAATCAGGGTTATTCTTGGTGTCGGCAACTAATAAGATTTCTTTGCTCGGTTCGATAATCTTTTTGATTTGTTCTCGAGGGTTTAGCTCCATAACTTTCAGTCAATTATGTTTATCTATTCAATTTATCTTATTCTAAGGGAGGTGTCAAATTAAGTTAAAAGTGCAACCCGCCCGCAACGCCTCGCAAGCCTCGGCTTGCGTGGCGGGCGGGAGTCAAAAGTGAAAAGTTATAATAAGAGTTTGCTAATTCATTTATTTTTGTTTAAGATGAAGGATGGAGTAGTAAAAAGATAAGTAATTTCATAAAATATGAACATTCTTCAGTCTTTCATTTTGGGGGTGGTACAAGGAATCACTGAATTTTTGCCTATATCCAGTTCAGGACATTTAATTCTGGTGCGAGACTTTCTTCATTGGGCAGATAGTGGTTTGAGTTTTGATATTATTGTCCATTTCGGAACATTAGCAGCGATCCTAATTTATTTTTGGAGGACTTGGCAGAAATTAATAATAGGATTTTTTAAAGGGGAGGCAGATTCTCGGAAGATTGTTTTTGGTATTATAATTGCTACCATTCCTGCCGTGGTCATTGGCTACATTAGTGAAACATTCATTGATCAATATTTCCGTTCGGCTCTTGCTGTAGGAATCCTAATGATTTTGGTGGGAATAGGATTTCTTGTTATTGAATGGTGGGGAAATAAAAAACAAGAAGTGCATTCAAAAGAAGTATTAACTTTGAAAGATTATTTTATTATTGGCTTGGTCCAAAGCATTGCCTTGCTTCCGGGGGTATCACGTTCAGGAACAACAATTGTAGCAGGGATGGCTCGCAGACTTGCCAGGCGTGAGGCAGCCGAAGTCTCATTCCTTTTAGCTGTGCCAGCAATTTTAGGAGCAACAGTTTATGATTTGGTAAAAAATTATAATATATTGACAGGAATTCAATTTCCATTATTGGCTGTTGGTTTTTTAACGGCTTGTATTATTGGATACTTGAGTATTCGATTTTTAATGGTATACCTTAATCAACATAAGCTTAATGTATTTGCGTATTATTTATTTGGAGTTGGTTTTTTAGCAATTATTTTTAGCCTATGGCTTTAGAGAGAGAGTTTTTATCTGATTCGCCAAGGAAGACTAAAAAGCTTGGTGAAATTTTAGCGCAGAGTTTGAAGGGCGGGATTTTAATTTGTCTTTTTGGAGATTTAGGTGGAGGTAAGACTACCTTTGCTCAGGGTTTTGCAAAGGGTTTAGGAGTAAAGGATAAAATCACTAGTCCAAGTTTTGTTTTAATGAAAAAATATTCCTTGAAGAAAGGACTTTTGGATTCTTTTTACCATTTTGATTGTTATCGTTTAAAGAATCCTGGGGAAATATTAGCTTTAGGGTGGGAAGAGATAATAGCCGAACCAAAGAGCGTGGTTTTAGTGGAGTGGGCAGAGAAGATCAAAAAATATCTACCAAAAGAAAGAATTAATATCAGATTTGAATTTATAGATCAGAGCAGAAGAAAAATAGTCATTATGTAAGCGTAACCACCCATTAGTTAAGGCAAGAGTAGATATAAATGCAGAGCATTTTTTATTTAACCATTTCTTATTTTAAGAATTCTGATTATAATGTGCCTCCAGAGGTTTGCAATAAGGCAAAATTTCAGGCGCCAAGTTATTCAGGATCTGCACCATACGAAACAGCGTATGTTATTAAATCATTTGTTTCGTTTATAGAAAATGAGAAATTTGAGAAACAGAGAGCTTAAAAAAGCTCTTTTTTATTTTCAAAAAATTAATGGAATGCTATGATAATATAAGAAAGAACTGGTGCGAGTATAACCCCTTTGTCATTCCCGCGCCGTGCCCGCCATCGCTTACACTTCAGGCGTTAGCGGGCGGGAAAGCGGGAATCTAGGATTAGTGCTTAAAACCTGGATTCCCGATCAGGTCGGGAATGACATAAAATTTTTGATATTTATGCTTTATTTTAGGTGTTATAGCGATTTACTCAGTATGAGTTCAAAGATATGTCCAATCAAAAGAAAAAATTTGTTTTAATTGATAGCAATGCCTTAATCCACCGCGGGTTTCATGCCCTGCCGCCAACAATGACGACGAAGGCAGGAGAGGTGGTGAATGCGGTTTATGGTTTTGCGCTCGTGTTTTTGAACGTTTTAGCGAAGTTAAAACCTGATTACATTGCTGCTTGTTTTGATTTGGCTGCGCCAACTTTCAGGCACAAGGCCTCGGATTTATATAAGGCGCACAGAGTAAAAGGTGCAGACGAACTTTATGCCCAAATTCCGCGGGTGAAGGAACTTTTACACGCTTTTAACATCCCTATTTTCGAGAAAAAAGGATTTGAAGCTGATGATTTAATTGGCACCTTAGCGCGGCAGATTGAACAGAAAAATAAAGACATTCAAAGCATTATTGTGACAGGAGATTTAGATACGTTGCAGCTTGTGGATGATCACACGCATGTTTACACACTTCGTAAAGGGGTTAAAGATACTATGCTTTATAATAAGAAAATGGTGCAGGAACGTTATGATGGCCTTGCTCCAGAACAATTGCCTGATTTTAAAGGTTTAGCAGGAGATGCTTCAGATAATATTCCAGGGGTTTACAAGGTTGGAGAAAAAAGTGCAATCCAGATCTTAAAAGCCTTTTACTCTATAGAAAATCTGTATGCTTTTTTAGATGAACATCCCAAAGAAGAGAGATTAAAATACAAGAATTTAGAATTAAAAGGAAAACTCTTAGAGAATTTGAGAAAATACAAAAAAGATGCTTTTTTAAGCAAAAAACTGGGTATGATTGTTCAAGATGTATCTTTAAAATTAGATTTGCAAAAGTGTATTCTTGTTGATTTTGATCGGCAAAAAGTTTTGAATCTTTTCCGCGATTTAGAATTTCAGAGTTTAATTGCCAAGGTGCCCCAGAGCAAAGAATCAGCGATGAATGTTGTGGCAGGTTCTGGGGAAAATTTAAAAAGGAGGGATCGGGATTATAGAATTGTTAAGGGTTATGATGAGCTGAACAATTTAGTTGTTCAGCTACAAAAAGTAAAAGAGGGTTTTTGCATTGATACTGAAACCACAAGTGAGAGGCCAATGTTAGCAGAATTGGTGGGTATTAGTATTTGTTTTAAAGTAGGACAAGCTTTTTATATTCCTGTGCGTTATCAGGATCAAGAAATACTTTACAATGGCAAAAGTGCCCTGGAAATTTTAAAACCGGTTTTAATAGATAAGAATTTGGCTAAAATTGGCCACAATTTGAAATATGATTATATTGTTTTGGCGCGTTGTGGCGTTAAGATGCAGGGTATTTCTTTTGATACAATGCTCGCTTCTTACCTTTTATCCCCTGGTTCACGAGCGCATTCTTTAGATGCCCTTTCCTTTAATCTTTTAGGTTATGAAAAGATTAAGACCGAGGCTTTAATTGGCAAGGGTAAAGGGCAAATTACGATGAATTTAGTAAATCTATCTAAAATCACAGAATATGCTTGCGAAGATGCAGATATGGCTTTTAGATTGAAGCCAATTCTGGAAAAGGAAGTGCGGCTGGAAAAATTAGAAAGACTGTTCTTAGATGTGGAAATGCCTTTAGTAGAAATTTTGGCAGAGATGGAAATGAATGGGATTAGAATAAACCAGCATTATCTTAAAGATTTGGATTGGGAAATAAATGTCAAGATTCGCGTCTTGCAGAAGCGGATCTATAATCAAGCAGGGCAGGAATTTAACATTAATTCTACGCGTGAACTAGAGCAGATTTTATTTCATAAATTAGGCTTGTCTACTTTAGGGATTAAACGGACCAAAACCGGTTATTCTACAGCCGCAGAAGAGTTGGGAAAATTGCGTGCCAAACATCCGATTATTGATTTAATCTCTAAATATCGGGAGCTCTATAAATTAAGATCCACTTATGTAGAGACATTGCCTCGCTTAGTGAATCCTCAAACTCATAGGGTACATACAAGTTTTAATCAGACCGTTACGGCAACAGGCAGGCTTTCTTCTTCGGATCCGAATTTACAGAATATTCCTATCCGGACCAAACTTGGTAATAGTATTCGCAGAGCCTTTGTACCGGAAAAAGGTTATAGCCTCCTTGCTTTGGATTATTCACAAATTGATTTGCGCGTGGTTGCTCATTTATCTGGTGATACACAACTTGTAGCAGCTTTTCAAGATGATCAGGATATTCATGCTGCTACTGCCGCCAAAATCTATAATGTTAATATTGAAGACGTGACACCGCGAATGCGTCGCGCTGCCAAAGCAATCAATTTTGGTTTGATCTATGGAATGAGTGCTTATGGTCTAGCGCAGAGTTTAAAGATTAGCCGCGAGCAAGCCCAGGAATTCATTGAGAGTTATTTAGGAAATTATCCTTCTTTAGAAGAATATGTACAGAAGGTAATTAGGTTTGCAAAGAAGCATGGTTATGTGCAAACGCTCTTGGGGCGCAGGCGGCTTCTGCCAGAAATTAATTCTTCCCAAGCACAAATTGTACGGGCTGCAGAGCGGATGGCGATTAATATGCCTTCCCAAGGAATGACTGCAGATATTTTAAAGATGGCAATGATCGCGGTGCATAAAGCAATGCCTCGAGATAAGGATGCACAAGAGTGCCGCCTTTTACTCCAGGTGCATGATGATTTATTACTCGAGATCAAAACAGAAAAGGTTAAATTCTGGGCGCGGAAGTTCAAAAAAATTATGGAAGCAATTTACAAACTCAAAGTGCCTTTGAAAGTTGAGGTTTCAATTGGGAAGAATTGGGGAGAGATGAAGGAAATGAAAAATTCAAAGTGAAAAATGAAGCAACCCACCCTTTCCCTCCACATGTCACTGTCACAGGGAGGGGATATACATTGGTTTTAGAAAAGCAATAATGAACTTTTATGGTTTTTTTTCTTTATGGCGAGGATAGTTTTCGCTCGCGGGAAAAATTAAAACAAATTAAGGAAAGGTTTTTAGAAAAAGATAAACAAGGCTTAAATCTAACAGTTTTAAGAGATGAAATTACTTTTAGCTGTTTCCGCGAGGTAGTGCGGCAGATGCCTTTTTTAGGTAAAACGCGGCTAGTGATTTTAGAAAATTTGTCCCAGGCTAGAAAAGAGGAGCAGAAAAAAATTGTAGATTTTTTAACAAAGGAGCATATCCCCACTTCTACAGTTTTAATATTTTGGGAAGAAGGCATACCTGATGCGCGCAGTCGTCTTTTTAAAATATTAGTAAAAATAGGGAAAAAGGAAGAGTGTAACCCCTTATCAGATTACCAGGTTCAAGAATGGATCAGGGAGCAGGTACAAAAGATGAGAGGAGTTATTAAAAGAGAAGCAATAGCGGAGATTATTTTGCGTCTTGGTAACAACCTTGATGCCATACATAATGAACTAGAAAAATTATCGGCTTACAGGGTGAGGAAAGAGATTAGGCAAGAAGATGTGGAATTATTAATTCAACCTAAATTAGAAACAGATATTTTTAAATTCGTAGATGCCTTGTCTCGCAAGGAGCGTAAATTAGCTTTGAAATTTATTTATGATCAATTTAATTTAGGTACAGATAAACTTTATCTTGCGTCAATGATTGCCTATGTTTTTCGTAATTTGCTTGCAATTAAAGATTTGGAGGAGCAAGGTTTGAGATTAGAGGATATTATCCGGGAAACCCATTTACATCCTTTTGTGGTAAAGAAAAGTTTGCCCTGTATTGCTAAATTTAAGCTCATAGAATTAAAAAGAATTTATGAGAAATTATTTGAGCTGGATATGAAAATAAAAACAGGAAAAGTTAATCCTGCTTTTGGTTTAGAGATGTTTATTTTTGGTGCGACTGCTTAAAGATTATTTCTGCTTTGTAATTTTATTCCAAGCTAAAGTTAACCGCGACTTTTTACGACTAGCGGTATTTTTTTTAATAATTCCGTTTTGCGCTGCCTTATCCAAGGCTTTGATTGCTTTTTGGAGGCTTTGTTTTGCCTCTTCTTTTTTCCCTGCTGTAATTAATTTGCGGGTATCTTTAATAATTTTCTTCAAGCGGATTTTAACAGCTTCGTTGCGGATGGCACGTTTTTTGCTTTTTCTTAAATATTTTTTGGCAGCTTGTTTATTAGGCATATTCTTGCTAGATAATTAGTTATTACTTTTCAAACTTAGCATACAAATTACTAAAAGGCAATGATTTTTAAACAAAGTTAAAAGTTCAAAATTCAAAGTTACCCTCCCGTCTCGCCTGGAGCGAAGCGATGGTGGGCAAGCACTTTAGAATGAAAAATTATTCAAACTTTTAACTTTGCACCTTGAACTTTTAACTGTTTAATTTGGTCCCGGAGTTCTGCGGCTTTTTCAAATTCAAGATTTTTAGCGGCTAATTCCATCTCTGCTTCTAATTCGTGAATAAGATAGACCAATTCCTCGGCAGGTATTTTTTGAAGATTCAGGACCTCCTTTTTGGTTTTTTGGATTGCCTGGACAGGCAGGAAATCTTTAATTTTTTTCCGGATGCCTTGAGGAGTAATTTTATTTTTTTGGTTATAATCTAGCTGAATTTTACGGCGGCGAGAGACCTCATTAATTGCACGGCGCATTGATCCAGTCATTTGATCTGCATACATAATTACCTTACCTTCAATGTGGCGGCTAGCGCGTCCCATTGTTTGAATAAGGGCAGTCTCGCTGCGCAAATATCCTTCTTTATCCGCATCTAGAATAGCGACCAAGGATACTTCTGGCAGGTCCAAGCCTTCGCGCAAAAGATTAATCCCTACGACAATATCATAAACTCCTTGACGGAGTTTTTTTAAAATATCCAATCTTTCTAAGGTGTTAATTTCAGAATGGAGATAGTGTACTTTGAGATTAGCTTTTTCTAGATATTGCGCTAGCTCCTCTGCCATTCTTTTAGTGAGGGTGGTGATGAGGATGCGCTGCCTTTTTTCAATTCTTCTTTGAATTTCATTCATTAAATCATTAATTTGGTTTTCCGTAGGCCGTACCTCTATTTCTGGATCTATAAGTCCTGTAGGGCGAATAAGTTGTTCTACGATTTGTTTGGAATTTTGGATTTCGTAGGGTCCTGGGGTAGCCGAAACAAGGATCATCTCTTGCACCTTTTTTTCAAATTCTGTGAATTTTAATGGCCGGTTATCCAGAGCGGAGGGCAGTCTGAATCCATATTGAATTAGCATTTCTTTACGCGATTTATCACCAAAATACATACCGCCAATTTGAGGGATTGTCATATGTGATTCATCAATAAAGAGGAGATAATTTTTAGGAAAAAAATCAAGGAGAGTGGAGGGAGGTTCGCCGGGGGCGCGGTTATCAAGATAGCGCGAATAGTTTTCAATGCCATTGCAGTAGCCAACTTCAAGTATCATTTCTAAATCATATTTTGTTCTCTGCTCAATCCTTTCTGCTTCTAGAGGTTTGTTTTCCTTTTGAAAATATCTAACTTGTTCTTTGAGTTCATTCTTTACTTGCTGGGAAAAATTATCTATACCCTGGCGGGGAGTAATCCAATGCCGGGCAGGAAAGATTTCCACCTCTTTGATATTTTCAATTTTTTTGCCAGTCAAACGATTTACTAGCGAGATATTTTCAATGAGGTCTCCAAAGAATTCAATGCGCATTATTTTTTTATCTTCTGAAGCGGGGAAGATTTCTAGGGTGTCGCCGCGGACGCGGAAGGTACCACGGGTAAAACCAAGGTCATTGCGAGAATACTGGATACGGGTTAATTCACGCAAGGTTTCTTGGCGATTCATCGTGGTTTTGATCTTTAAAGTGATCGCTTGATTTTTGTATTCTTGAGGCGAACCTAAACCATAGATACAAGATACAGAAGCAACAATAATAACATCCTGGCGGCTCAAGAGAGCGGAGGTTGCAGCATGACGTAATTTATCAATTTCTTCGTTAATGTCGCTTTCTTTGGCAATATAGGTATCGGTTTGGGGAACATAGGCTTCGGGTTGATAATAATCATAATAAGAGACAAAATAATGCACAGCCGCATCAGGAAAAAATTCTTTAAATTCACTGGCCAATTGCGCGGCAAGGGTTTTGTTATGAGAGATAACTAAAGTCGGCCGGCCAATGTTTTGAATTATATTGGCCATCGTAAATGTCTTACCACTACCAGTTACGCCCAAGAGGGTTTGGTATTTGTACTCTTTTTTTATACCTTGAGTTAATTTTTTAATCGCCTGGGGTTGATCGCCAGTAGGGTGAAAAGAAGATTTGAGTTTAAATATTGACATAGAGTAAGAAATAAATAGTTATCAAACTTAAGTATATCATAAAGTTAAAAGTTAAATCTTAAAAGTCAATGCGCATTTTAGGTTAGTATGGCTTAGCTGATAGCTGGCTTTTTAAAGGGGCCAGTTTTTTTATTGCTTTTGCTTTTGTTTTCAGTTAAAATTAAGATAATAAATGTCATTGCGAGGTTTTATTCCTGATTCATTATTCCTAATTCCAAACTTATGATTGCTTATTTACATGGCATTATCAAAATTAAAACAGACAAGTTTTTGGTTTTGGAAGTAAATAATATTGGTTATAAGATTTTTGCACCGCAGAATGTGTTAGAATCTTTGAATAGTGAAGGTGAAGAACAGGAATTGTTTATTCATCATTATGTTTCTGAAGATCGGGAAGAATTGTATGGTTTTTTGAATTTTCAGGATTTGGAATTTTTTGAGCTCTTGATGTCGGTTTCAGGTATTGGGCCAAAATCCGCGCTTGGCGTAATGGCTATTGCCTCTACAGAGGATTTAAGAAACGCAATTTTGAGCGAGGATACTAGCATTTTTACTAAGGTTTCAGGTGTGGGCCAGAAGACTGCAGAAAGGATTATTTTGGAGCTGAAAAACAAGATACCAGGAGGTGTTACGCCAGGGATAGTAAGCCAGGATTTGGAAGTTTTGGATGCTTTAATTAAACTAGGTTATTCTCAAAAAGAAGCACGTGAGGCCTTACGGCAAGCACCAAGGGATTTAATCCTTGCTTCGGAGAGAGTCAAATGGGCTTTACAGAATTTAGGGAAATAGAGCCCCACAAAATCAAAAGATTTTGTGGGGGCCCCAAAACAAAAGCCCCAAAAATTCTTTTAGAATTTTTGGGGAACCCCGGAAATAAAATATCAGAACCCCTCCCAAAACCTCCCCTTAGAGAAGGGGAGGAGTGTATTATCTTAGTTAGAGGGGGTTCTGAATTTTAAAATAACTTTATAGTGAAGTTGTTTGTATGAATATTTTGGAAATAAGTCAAAGAGAGCAACTGAACAATTTTATTGTTCAGCAAGGAGAGAGTAATTTTTTGCAATCTTGGGAATGGGGGGAGTTTCAAAAGAGTTTAGGCAGAAAGATTTGGCGCTTCGGTATAGAAGAAAAACGATTAATCTCTTCGGCTCTCGTTATAGAAAATAAGCTACCTTTAGGAAGGAGCTATTTTTATTGTCCGAGGGGACCGGCTTTCTCAAATTTTCAATTTTCAATTTTCCCGCCCGCCTCGCCTGAAGCCACGCCCGCTTCGCAAGCGAAGCGTTGCGGGCGGGCGAAGCGATGGCGGGCAGGCAATTTTCAAAAGAAGATTTGGCCTATATTATTTTCTAAAATAAAAGGGATTACTAGAAAAGAAAAGGCAGTTTTTTTTCGGTTTGATTATCCTTATTTGAAATTGCCAAAATTTTTAAAAGACAAGGTTGTTCAATCACCCAGAGATGTTCAACCTAGAAGCACTTTAATTTTAGATTTGACAAAATCCGAAGAAGAGATTTTAGCCGAAATGAAGCCTAAAACGCGTTATAATATACGTCTCGCCCAAAGAAAGGGAGTGGTTGTTAGGCAAGGTGTTGGGCAGAAGGATTTAGATCTTTTTTTAAGTCTAGTTAAAGAAACTTCGCGAAGAGATGGTTTTAAAATCCATCCCGAATTTTATTATCAAAAAATGGTAGATTTTTTGGGTACAGAAGGACTTTTAAAGATTTTCCTGGCAGAATTTAAAGGAAAGGTTTTAGCCGCCAATTTGGTTTTGTTTTTGGGGAAGAGAGCAACTTATCTGCACGGAGCTTCCAGTAATGAATATCGTAATGTAATGGCACCGCATCTTTTACAGTGGGAACAAATCCTAGAAGCTAAAAGAAGAGGGTGCAAGGAATATGATTTTTGGGGAATCAGGACAGAATCAAGAATCAAGAATCAAGAATTAAGGGATAATGAAACATGGGAAGGGATTAGTAGATTTAAGAAAGGATTTGGTGGAAACGAGGTTAATTATGCGGGTACTTATGATTTCATTCTGGATAATTTTTGGTATAAAATTTATCGTTTTATACGGCGATGATTAAAAAGATAATTAAAAAAATTTTTCCTGAATTTTGGCTACTTTTTTATCATAGAATGTTAGCAGTTTTATCAGACTGGATTTATAATTCTCCTTCTCACAAAATGATAGTGATTGGGGTAACAGGTACAAATGGTAAGACTACGGTTTGCCATATGATTCGGGATATTTTAGAAGTAGGGGGGTCGCGTGTTGGGATGACCACTTCTATTGATTTCCAAGATGGAAAAAGGGTTTGGGAAAACAATACTAAGCAGGGAATGCCGGGTCGTTTTCAGCTTCGCAAATTGCTTTCCCAGATGGTAAAAAATAAATGTGATTATGCTATTATTGAGACTACATCTGAGGGTATTAAACAGTTTCGTCATTACAAGATTGATTATAATATCGCAGTTTTTACTAATTTAACCAGCGATCATATTGAGTCCCATGGTTCATGGGAGGCATATCGTCAGGCAAAAGAGGAGCTGTTTAAAATTGTGAGTGCAAGGGATGATGGGGCAAGTATTATTAATTTAGACGATCCTAGTGCCGAATATTTTTTGCAATATAGAGCGAAAAAAATCTATGGCTATGGTCTAGATTTAGAAAGAATGGAAAACAGTAAGATTACAGATGCGATTTTTGCTGAAAATATTACACTCTATCCTGAAGGTTCTGTGTTTAGGGTAAGCGATAGGCTTTATAGTTTAGCCCTGCCGGGTAAACACAATATCTATAATGCTTTAGCTAGCCTTTGTGTAGGACGAGCCCAGAGTGTGCCGGATGAACTAATTCAAAAAGCCCTGGCACGTTTTAATGGTTTGCCTGGTAGACTAGAGGAAATTCCAAGTCATAAGGGTTTTCGTATTTTTGTGGATTATGCGCACACAGAAGACGCCTTAGAAAAGGTTTATGAGACCCTGCAGAGGATGCCTCATAAGAGGATGATTGCAGTTTTAGGGGCAACTGGCGGAGGTCGCGATAAAAAAAAGAGACCAGAACTTGGCCGTTTAGCAGCACAATATTGCGATTTAGTTTTTGTAACAAATGAAGATCCTTATGATGAAGATCCGCAAGAGATTATAAACCAGGTTTTTGCCGGTGTGATTGTGGTTGGAAAAATAGAGAATAAGAATTGTTGGCGCATTTTAGACCGGGGAGAAGCGATTCGTACGGCGATACAAAATGCTCGCAAAGGGGATATTGTGATTATTACAGGCAAAGGTTGTGAGAGAGTAATGGCAACAAGACGTGGATTTGTTCCTTGGGATGATCGGCTAGAGGTAAGGCGAGTGCTTAAGATAAAAGCCAATATAGCAAAAGGGTAAGAACGATGCCCAGAATCGCACCTCCTAACACTTCGGGTAGTGTGTGCCCGATTTTTTCTATTTGGATGGAAAAACCGTTTTGTTTGCCATTTGGTAGTTCGCGCACTAACCTATTAATTGCTTTACTATGTTCATCAAGATAACGTCGGAGGCCCAATGCATCGCGGATAATTAAGATAGTAAAAACCATAGCCACGGCAAAGACACTGGAGAAAATTCCTTCATAGAGCCAAACTAGAATTAGAACAGAAAGGGAAAACGCAGTATGAGTACTGGGCATACCGCCGTAGCCAATAAGAATACCACGATGAAAGCTTTGCCCTTTGGCGAGTTTGATAGTGATTTTAAGCACCTGCGTAATAGCGCCAACAATTAAAGGAATGAGAATGATTTGATACATAAGTTTGTCCCTCCGATATTTATTATACTATAATAGTCATTTTGAGAGCAAAGAGGGAATTGTTAATTTTTAATTTTTGATTTTTAACTAATTTTTGTTTGCTTAATTTTTATTGCTATTATAGATAAGACAATAATTCAATAACTCAATAAAAATTAGCTAAAAATTAAGAAACAAAAATTAAAAACTATCATTCTATGTTTCTATTTATCAATACTTCTTTAGCTAACAAACTCACGGTTGCCCTTATCTTACCGGATTGCGAGATTTTAGACAGAGCTGATTTAGATATTCATCAAAATCATTCAGAAAAATTGTTGCCGGCGATTGAAAAGCTATTGTCTAAAAATAAATTAACCATTAGAGATTTAAGAGGTATTGGCGTAGTGCGCGGGCCTGGCTCTTTTACAGGCGTGCGCGTGGGAGTCGCTTGCGCCAATGCCTTGGGTTTTGTCTTGAATATTCCGGTAAAAGGAGTAAAATACAGAGACAATTTAGATATTTTAGACATTTTTAGTCAATTTAAAGAAGGGCAAAAATTTAAGCCCGTGGTTCCTTTTTATAATCGCGAGGCAGTGTAATTACTTTCTCCCCTGATAAGGGGAGAGTAAGAGGGGTTATTACATCATTTTATTGTTGTATTGTTTTATTGTTAAAGGGATGTAATTTGGAAAAAGGAGGTTAAAGATGACGGGAAAGAAGAGAGAGAAAAGACACTATTTTTGCGTTTTGGAAGATGGCACAGAGAAAGATTTAGATGCTTGGGGACCATCGGATGCAGATAGGAAGTTAGAAGAAGGGACAATAATAATTGGAACAAGTAGGGTCTGGAAAGATGTTGAGGAAATTCCACCGGAAGCAGAAACATTTCAGTCAGCATTAGATAAAATGGTTCAAGGTAAAACACGAGTTCGTGTTTATGCTGCTGACCCTTACCAGATCCAAGACGGTATATTTCTTAGACTTATTCATTTGGCAGGTTGCTGCTATATAGTGTTAAAAGTAGGAGAGGAGGAAGTATACGTATATAGCGGAGTTTCTGAGATTATCCTGCTGGAAGACTAATTTCTGGCAGGTTTTTTTATTTCTCTTGACAATTATTTTTAGTTTGCTATACTTTATTCAAGTAAAGCGCTTTATTAATGGAACCGGGGTTTACTATAGTAAAGTAAATATTATGTCGCAGTGGGATAACAAAAAAACTGAAGATTTATTTCAAGCAATCTTGGCTTTAAAGAATATTAAAGAAGCGAAGAGGTTTTTTCGCGATCTTTTGACTGAGCAGGAAATTATAGAATTTAGCCGCAGATGGCAGGCGGCAAAAATGTTGGATAAAAAAGTGGCTTATTCCAAGATTGGGAAAGAAACAGGCTTGAGTTCAACCACAATTGCACGAATCTCTAAGTGGTTAAATCGCGGCATGGGCGGTTATAAATTAATGCTCAAAAGATTAAATCATCATCACGGTCTTTCTCTCTATGGGAAAAGGTTGTGTTGATTTTATTTAATTTAAAGATCATCTCATCCTCTTCCCATAAGGGAAGAGTTTTTTGTTTAATTCAAAAAATATGAATTCAAGAAACATTCAAATTGGGATTATTGGGCCGGAAGAAAAAAATATTCCAGGTAAGCGAGAGGAGGTGATTCTAAAACTCTCCGAGGAAATAGGCCGCCTAGTGGCGGAGGAGAAAGCAATTTTAATCACAGGAGGGTGTTCGGGTGTTGTAGAAGCGGCTTGCAGGGGTGCTTACCAAGTAGGAGGAATAGTCGTCGGCACGCCCGGCAGGACGCGTGGGATGGCAATTCCGTGGACTACGGTGGAGATTTGCACACCGATTGATATCGGCGACTATATTTTCGCCGGGATTTTAAGTTCTGATGTTATTATTGTCATTCCGGGGGATGCCGGTACGCTTGGAGAACTCGCGATTGCCTATCGTTATAGAAAACCTTTGATTTTTATCAAAGGTTTTGGTGAGGATTTTTTGGCAGTCTTACAGTTAGAAGGTTGGGAAAAATATCCGTATTATGTTGTGCAGTCTGCGGGAGAAGCAGTGGAGTTGGCAGTGAAAATTGCCAGAAAGATTAGAGGAGGGAAAAGTAATGAAAGGTTTAGTACTGATTGACTTGGATAAAACTCTTATTGACGAGCAATATAGCATAACCACAAAACGCATATTTGGCGCAATTTCAATAATGCAAGAGGGTGGTTGGACCCTTGGACTGAATTCCGATACACCACTTTTGCCTCTGCAAGAATGGCATAATTCTTCGCCCTTTAGCTCTTTTAAGGGGTTACACCCCAAAATAAATGGCCCCATCATTGCCGAAAAAGGGGCCTTGGTGCAATTTACCGATGGCACAAGAATAGCACTGTCTAATGCTCAAGAGATAATTATGCAGACGAAAGAGATGTTGGTAAAAAAGTTTGTATCTATTTCAGAGAACACTTTGTTTATTGGCGACGCAACGGAGTTTGTACATGTTGGCCGTTGGATTACTGGTTATTCTAATGTGCTGATTGCGCTCAACAACTTGAGGCAATACAGTTTAAGCTTTTTTGTCCGCGGCATTAGAAATAGGTACGAGGGTTTGATTATGGATAGAGAACTTTTTAGAGAAATCCTTGGGCAGATCCAGCCCCTGATTCCAAATGAATTAGTCCAAAGCCAAAGTGAAGAATATTGTATTTTCCTGTTGCACCCACGGGATTGTAATAAAACGCAAGGGGTCGCTGAAATCATAACAAAGGAAAGTTACGATCGAGTAATTATGATTGGTGACAGCATAAATGATTTCATTGACCTGCCAAATGTAGATACAATGGCAGTTGGAAATGCGCAGCAGGCACTTAAGGATGTCGCAGTCTATGTGGCCAAAGAAACTTATTCCTTTGGAGTGGCAGAAATTCTGACTAGAATATATAGAGGGGAGGTATAGAAAGTGTCTTGGCAGGAGAAGGTAAAAAATCGTTTACCCAATCTTGAGGCAAATGAATTTTGGTGGGTCAAAGGAAATATTTTTATTGATGATATTGGTCTAGAAAATCTTGGTTTAAGTAATGATATTCCTAAACTTAAGATGCCCTATCAAGTGCTTACCCCTGAATTATTGAATAAATCTCTTTTAAAGGTTTTGCAGTTAGATTCGTTTCAGGTTATTATCTGGCCGGGTGAAGGCGCTAAAGTTGTACGGAAAAGTTTGGGCATTGTAGATGGCTTGTGGGTTGCGGCTAAAAGGATTGGTTATAAAAATCCTGATGCTGATGTTGCTGATTTTTCAGTGCCTTTGGATCAAAGAGTTATAATTATTGATGATGTAATTGCTAGTGGTGTCACTGCACTCAAGGTTTATCAAAAAGGAAAATTAAAAAAAGCTTGTTTAGCTGCTTGGATTATGCAAAATCCTACTGACACTATTTTACGCTGTTATGAAAATATTTTTACGGGTTTTGTAGTGCGTGGGGATAATGGCAAAGTGCCAATAAATTCCTTATCAACTTTTCTAGAGAAACCAGAAATATTAGAAGATTATAGCGGGAGATATGCACTTAACCCCCAAGAATTTGTGGAGTTTTTTAATTGGTTGAAAGAGGAGGAAGTAAGCCGTGCACTTTAGAAATTTCCATCGTTCTTTTGGCGGTGTAGGTTCACACAAAAATTTCAAAGGGAGAAGATTTGTCTTCTCCCTATTTTTTCCTATTGGTAAATCCGCGCCAAGCCCCACCGCTCTGCGGGTTCGCACTTCGTGTTTGTGTTTGTTGACTTTTTGAATAATTATTGATATAATAAAACATTCTTTCGGAGATGGAAGAATCCCAATCCTCGGGTAGAGGAAAAATTTAAAAAGCGGGCAAGAAGCCTGCGGGAGGTTTTAGAATGAAGTACGGAGAGGTACCTTTGGGACAAGTGGAGGCTGCTATTAATAAATTAGGCGGCTTAGATGTTTGGAATGCGTGGCTAAGAGGTGAGAAGACCGTAATAGTTCAAGATGCTATAAAGGTACTTTTTGACAAAAATGGTCGGCGAATTCCTGATGGTCTTTCAGCTAATGTTTGTGATGCCGATAGGAATTTTTGGTTGAATCAGCCGAAGCTGGAGACAGAGGATGATTATGCTAATCGTATTACACGATTGCACACATCTTTAGGTATCAACACAGGGATTACTGTCATACAGCTCAGGGAGGAAACCGAGCGCTTGTTAGGCCTGATTCGGGACAACTCCCAAATCGCCAATATCGTCAAGGGCGTCTGGCTGCCAGTTGTGCTGCCCCAGCTCACAAGCGATGACCTCGGCACTGCTCTTGAACAGTATCTTGAGGGAGTTAGCAGGAGCTATGTTGAGACCTTTAATGATAGGACTTTTTATAACTATCGTGAGGGTACTTTGGCAGGCGAGGTCGGTATCGTTGACGGAAGCCGGCATGATCAGCTTATTGAGCGAATGAAGCAGGGGCCGGTCATCGGACTTCATTTCCCGAATCCCCTACGAGGGTTTTCCATCTACGCGCAAAGGGAGCAAATGTCAACCTTGCCAGAAGAATTTATTCTTTCTGGCTTGGATACAGTCATTGCGATGATGATGTATCTAGATGTTTTGGCGCGTGACTGGCATACTCCAGGATCGGACTTGGCCGCTGTTTCCTGGCAGGCCGCCGACGATTCGCTCTGCTTCGGGGCCGGTGACGACTTGCTCAGCTTTGGCGGTAGGGTTTACCTGGCCTTTGCCCGCGGCTGCTCTTCTGGCGGTCTTTTGTTTCTCGGGTAGTGCCGGGGTTTGGGCCTTTATTCTTTGACTCTTGGATCAGGAACTTTGGTTCTTGGTTCGCGGGCAAATTTTAAAAATCGCGGGGTGTGACAAACGCCTCGTTTTATTTTTGAAATTTGGTATAATAAATTTGGGAGTAGGCTAATACAACCGGCCCAGCCCCAGTTTTGTTTTTAAATTGTACAGACATGGTAAAATAGTTTGATTAAGAAAGTAAAACTAGGGCTGGGTAGCGGTTTGCCGAAACCCTAAATTTCTATTAACACATCAGAGTCCTGCGGTTCATTTTGGACTGCAAGAGAGTATGCGAGAATTTAGGCACTACTTGTCTTTTTCTGGGCCAACTTTTTTGAGGAGCCAAATAAAATACAGGGGGAATATTACTTTTCAAGCTATTTCCCCAGTGAATAAAGATGGAAAAAGACAAATTTCCTGGCAGGCCGCCGACGATTCGCTCTACTTCAAGGCCAATGACGACAAGCTCAACTTTGACAATAGGGTTAACCTGGCCAATGCCAACGACTGCTCTTCTGGCGGTCTTTTGTTTCTCGGGTTATGTCTAAATTAATAAAGGCCTTCGCAAAAAGAGGCCTTTATTTGTTAATGCCTTTCAGGATTATCCGAATGAACGTTGCCATCCGCCTAACATTCTGCCGATTTCCTGAATTTGTTCTTGTAATTTCAGATATTTTTTAGTGTCAATAATGTTCAAATCTTTTAGGAGTCGGATAAATAATTTTAATGTATCAAATTTTGTATTAGCCTTTTTAATTAACACCAGTTTTTCGTCTCTGTAAGTACAACTGGCTTCTAGTAAAAGCTCAAGCGTGGCAATAAGATATATTTCGCATTTGGCACCCAAAGTGTATTTATCTTTTTTCGGGAATAAAGCGGAATAGCTATAAAATACTTTATAAAGTTCGTACAATTTTTTAATAATTGGAATGTCTATATTGCTATGGTTCATAATATTTATAACAATTTAA